>JACDJC010001658.1_pt1 | contig 19353 bp, 24 predicted proteins | sample 7454191 | NCBI WGS metagenome assembly JACDJC01 (sample SAMN14253291, study PRJNA609438) | sludge metagenome | isolation source: sludge after 25d culture with pyrite and EDTA | collected 2018-12-20 | reverse complement strand
GAGTTTTTTAAAGATAAGCTTGATTCTAAAACAACAGCATTTGTTTTAATAGAGCAAAGATACCTTAGTTTTGCAGTGTTTGATCATAAAAAATTGCTTTTTGCTAGACATCTTGATCTTAATGCCCATAAAAAAACCCTCGCAAAAGCTAAAAACCCACAAAGTCTAGATTTTGGCGGTATAAATATAGATGATATAAGCTTAGATATGGAAGATAATGGTTTTGAACATGTGCTCACTGAGATAGATATGGATAATAATTTAGAAGATTTTGATGAGCATATTGATGTGAAAAGTGACGATGAGGTGGAGTTTTCTCAAGAGAATTTAGCCGATGATTATGAGAGGTTTGTGCTCATTAGGGATACCTTAGAGGAGTTTTACAATGCTCCTAGTAGCGGTAGTGAGTTTGTTGAGTCAATATATATAGCCTCGCCGCTAGAATCGACATCGAGTCTAAAGAGTTATATAGAAGATGAGTTATTTTTAAATGTATATGTTAGAAAGATAGATCTAGTTTTGAGTCTATGTGATCTAGCTAAGGCGGAAGCTAATGCTCTATAGTTACATAAAACCGCATAAAAAAAGCCCATTAACCAAAGAGTTTATGCTTTTAGTTGCTTTTTTTTCTACTACTATAATTGTGCTAGGATTTACATATATATTTTTGGTTTTTAAAGATTTTTATATAGATGCTAAGATAGATTCACTAAGAGATGAGTCTAAAAGCTTAGCCATAAAGATCCAAGATATAGGTGATCAAATGGACTCGATTGAGTCAAAAATATATACAGCAAATGATATAAACATAAAAAATAGCGTTATGAAAGATAGCATAAGCAACCTTTTTGATCTAGTTCCAAACACCATAACTCTCTCTGAAGCCCAAATACTAGATAATGGGCTTATTTTATATGGAACAACTCCTAGTAAAGATATATACAACTTTATGCTTCAAGCTCCACTTAGATCTATCTTTAATAAAACATATGTCAGTTTTTACCCAGCACAAAATGGGTGGCTAAACTTTGTTTCAACTAGCTATCTTGAAGATGAGGAGAGAGTAGGTGAGTAGGCAAAATCTGTATCTTCTAATTAGTAGCACATTTTTACTTATAGTTGTGCTTAGTTTTTCGTTTTTGGTTTTGATCCCAAAAGGCTCAATACATAGGATAAAAAACATTGAACTCTCAAAAGCAAATCAAGAAAGAGATCTCTTAAATGGGCAGTATCAAAAACTAAATATCGAGTTAACAAAGATAGAATCAAACAATAAAAGAGTGATAAGTGCTTATAAAAATAGTTTTGATGTAGAGAAGTTTAAAAAGCTAAATGGCGGTTATTTTGACTCACTAAAGATAGAGAAAATCCCATCAAAAGAGGTTGAAGATGGGTTTGGGCTCTATGAGGTTAGTGCGGTATCTAACATAGATTCGCCTAAGAATTTTTATGACTTTTTAGATAGTGTAAATAGTAGCGAGTGGATAATCTTAGTCAATTTCCCAATCAACTTTAAACGAGATGGTAAAAAGATACAATCATCTTTTACCATGAAGGTTTATAGAGATTTAACTAAAGTAGCCAATTAGGCTCTCACTAGCTCTTAGCTCATCGCCAATATTGACATTTAGCCTAAAATTTCTTGGTAGATAAACGGTTGTTGTATTATTTAATGCAAAACCATATCTAGAACCTTGAAATATTTTGGCACCATTTTTGGCATCGATATCGATCCCTTTTATACTCTGTTTTAGTCTATGAGTTACTTTGATGCTTTGGTTATCTTGGTTTGTAAAAACAACAGTTGCACTCTCATTTAGTTTGTTAAAAAGTTTAGAATCACTTGAGAGTCTAGCTCCACGAATGAGCTCTATATTAGATATTGTTGCATCAAAGGGAGATCTAAGTAGAGCTACATTTAGGCAGCTATTTTGTACCTCTAAAATATACTCATCATTTTGCTCATCTTCGCTTATTTTACTAACTACACCATCTAGTGGGCTAATAACACTGTTTGCTTCAAAAAACAGTCTCTCTCGCTCTGGATTTCTAAAAAGATATGCTAGTGCTAGTGTAGCCACTAGTGCCAAAAATGCAACTTTAGAGCAACCAAAAAGCCAAAAAACAACCATCAAAAAGGCACTTGTACATACAAACTTTACTCCATTTTTAGCGATTGGTAATATATTGTTGTTCATAAACTCTCCTTATTTATTCATAGATGCATCTTCTTTTAGTTCATCCTCTATCTCATCGCCTTGTGTTATCACTTTTGAGACAATATTGTGCTCTTTTTCAAAGTTGATGATGATCTCTCTTACCTCTTCACCTGTAATGTTCTCTTTTTTGTAAAGAAGTTTAACTATGCTCTCAATGGCCTCATTATACTCTCTTAATCTAGCTACTACTACTTCGTATCTCTCATGGAGTGTTGTTTTTACAAACTCATCAAGAGCTTCAGCCATTTTGTTGCTATACTCTCTTTGGTTTTGTCCATATCCACCCAAAAATGATTGTCTGCTTTTTTCAAGGACCATAAGTCCTGCTACATCACTCATACCATAAGTTTGAACCATCGCTTTTAAAATATCAGTGGCTCTTTCTAGATCATTTGCTGCACCTGTTGAGATTTCACCAATGAAGACCTCCTCAGCAGCTCTACCACCTAAGAGTACATCAACTTCAGCTAGGAGTTCATGTTTTTGAGCCATAAATTTGTTCTCTTCTGGAGTGTTTAGAGTGTAACCAAGGGCTGCTAAACCTCTTGGGACTATTGAGACTTTAGATACTTTTTTAGCACCAAGTGTTGTTTCAGCTAAGAGGGCATGTCCGCTCTCATGGTAGGCTACTATCTTTTTCTCTTTTGGATTTATGCGGCGAGATTTTTTAGCAAGTCCAGCTAAAGCTCTCTCGACTGATTCATAAAAATCTTTTTGTCTAACACTTTTGCGGTTTTTTCTACCAGCTAGAAGTGCTGCTTCATTTACAATGTTTGCAAGATCAGCCCCAGCTAACCCAGCGGTTAATCTAGCAACCTCTTCTAAGTCCACATCTTTGTCAATTTTTACATTTTTTGCATGAACTTTTAAGATCTTAACTCTACCCTCAAAGTCTGGTTTATCAACCAAAACTTGTCTATCAAATCTCCCTGGTCTAAGAAGTGCTTGGTCTAGTATCTCAGGTCTATTTGTAGCAGCTAAAACTATAACAGGAGTGTCTGTTCCAAAGCCATCCATCTCGGCTAGTAGTTGATTTAGAGTCTGCTCTCTCTCGTCATTTCCGCCCATAGAAGCTCCAGCCATACGGCTCTTACCAATGGCATCTATCTCATCTATAAAGATTATGCTAGGTGCATCTTTTTTTGCTTGTTCAAAAAGATCTCTAACTCTAGCAGCTCCAACGCCCACAAACATCTCTATAAAACTAGAACCAGTTACAGAGAAAAATGGAACACTAGCCTCACCAGCGACAGCTTTTGCTAGAAGTGTTTTACCAGTTCCTGGGCTACCAACTAAAAGCACACCTTTTGGGATTTTCGCACCGATTTCTACATATCTACCAGGATGTTTTAAAAAATCAACGATCTCTTGAACTTCCTCTTTTGCCTCCTCTACACCAGCTACATCATCAAACTTTGTTTTTGGTTTTTCAGAGTTGATCATCTTTTTGCTTCCGCCCATACCAAGTATGCCACTTCCCATGCTTCGCTGCATTCTACCAGCAAAAAACATCCATAAACCTATGATGAGTAAAAATGGAAAGAGCCACCCAAACATCTCACTAAACCAGTTTGTTTCACTAAAACCATCATATTCGATGCCATTGCTACTTAGCTCATCAACTAAGGTATTATCACCTCTTACTATCCTTGTCGTATAGACAATGTTGCCACTATCTGAGTAGGCTCTTATGTACGTTTGCCCAATCTCTACTTTTTTTAGACTTTTTTGTTTGATGAGCGATTTTAGCTCTGAGTAAGTTATCTGCTTTGCTCTAGTGGCACCGACAAAACCCTCCTCGCTAGTTGAGTTGCTACCTATTAGGGATTTAAAGATTATGATGATTGCGATTGAGAAAATCGCAAAAGTTATGAGCGGGTTTTGGTTAAAAAAGTTATTTGGATTGTTTTTGTTTTTATTATCTTGCATTTTAATTCCTACTTAGCACTAAAGTGATCCATTCATCTTTTAGTACCCTTTGTTTTATGTTAAACTCTTTGTAAAATTTTAAAACTTTGGACTCATATTTATCTAATATGCCAGATAGTATGAGAATGCCATCATCTCTTGTAGCTTTTTTAAGATCATTTGCTATAAATGTAAGCACATCAGCTACTATATTTGCCACGACGACATCATATGTTTTAGTTGTCTTATCGCTTGAGCCAACCCATAGTGAGTTGAGCTTTACGCTATTTAGCTCAAGGTTTACTTTGCTATTTTCAATGCTAAGCTCATCTGTGTCACAAGCATCTACTAAAGCTCCTAGTTTTGTAGCAGCTATACCTAAGATGCTACTCCCGCACCCAACATCTAAAAGTGTATCGCCACTTTTTACATACTCAGAGATAGCATTTAAAGCAGAGTATGTTGTTGGGTGATGTCCTGTCCCAAAAGCTAGAGCAGGATTTAGAACTATGTTTATAAGCTCATTGCTAGGTTCATCCCAGTGTGGATGTACATAGAATTTGCCTACACTTATGGGAGTAATGCTTTTTCTAAATATATCTATCCAGTCTTGATTTTGCTCTTTTGTTAGAGTAAGTGTGAGTTTAATGTCCTCACCTAGTTCTTTTAATAGCTTCTCTTTGTAATACTCTAGTGCCCAAGCTAGATCTTCTAGCTCATCCTCGCTTCTGATGATAAAACCATTTTCAACTATCTCAAAACCATCTTCAACAACTTCATTTAAAAATGCTTCAAAAAGTTCTTGATGTGAAGATAGGGTTATGGTAAGCTTATTGTAATACTCTAGCATTACCCCTCAATGCCCATAACAGCGGCTAGTTTCTCTTTTAAAACTTGAGGAGTAAAAGGTTTTACTATGTAGTTATTTACCCCAGCTTTTAGTGCGGTGATAACCTCTGCTTTTCCACCCTCAGTGGTTACCATGATGATTGGAAGATCTGCAAAGCGACTATCGGCTCTTACTTTTTTAACAAGCTCCAAGCCATTCATCTCAGGCATATTCCAGTCAGTTATGAGCATATCAACATCAGGGTTAGAGTTTAGTGCATTCCACCCCTGCACTCCATCTTCCCCCTCTAGTATGTCCTCATGTCCTAGTCTATTTAGCGTGTTTTTTATTATGCGTCGCATAGTCGAACTATCATCTACTACAAGTAATTTCAAATGAAATCCTTTAATATTTTAAAGTTTATAAAAATTATTTTTACTATCATACCCAAAAATCGGTAATTTTTATATTAATATTAGCTATCTTTATCCACCATTTGCTACTCTAAAGGCTTCTCTTAGATCGAGTCTTCCCTCATAGAAAGCTTTGCCAATTATGACTCCGCTTATCTCTTTTGACTCTTTTAGTGCTACTATGTCGCCAATATCTTTTACTCCGCCACTAGCTATGGTATCTATGCCACTAGCTCTTGCTATATCTAATGTAAAATCAACATTTACCCCACAAAGCATCCCATCTTTTGAGACATCAGTGCATATGATGGCATCAACTCCAGCATCACTAAACTCTCTAGCTAGATCGGTTGCTCTTATGGAGCTAACCTCTCCCCAACCCTCAACTGCCACAAAGCAATCTATAGCATCGATGCCAACAGCGATTTTATACTTTTGTGCCATATCTTTTACAAATTTTGGGTTCCTTAGAGCAATTGAGCCTAAAATTACTCTATCGATACCAATGTCAAACATCTTTTTAATGGTATCTTCATCTCTTATGCCACCGCCTAATTCTAGTTTTACATTTGAGTTTTGTCTGATTTTTATAATCTGCTCTAGGTTTTTAACCTCACCAGCAAACGCACCATTTAGATCCACTAAATGAACCCAAGATGCTCCCATATTTTCAAACTCTTTTGTCAGTTGCCAAGGCTCATTCGAGTAGATTTTAGCACTCTCCATAACTCCTTTTGTAAGTCTTACTGCTTTTCCATCTTTTAAATCGATCGCGGGGTATAGCGTCATTTTTTCTCCTAAAGTTTTATAAAGTTTTCTATGATTTTTAGTCCATTTTTATGCGATTTTTCAGGGTGAGGCTGGATCCCTAAAATGTTCTCATGAGCAACGACGCTGCAAAACTCATAGCCATAGGTTGTAGTTCCAATAGTGTCATTTTCATCTTCGCAAATAGCATGATAACTATGCACAAAATATAGATAGTGTTTGCTATCTAGTCCATCAAAAAGTGGATGATTTTTAGTAAAAACTCTATTCCAACCCATATGTGGGACTTTTAAGTTTGTGCTAAATTTAGCTCTATCAAACTCTATAACTTTGCCTTTTATAAGCCCTAGCCCCTCGTGTTGCCCAAACTCCTCACTCTTTTGAAAAAGAAGCTGCATACCCAAACATATACCAAAGATATATTTGCCACTTTGTGCAAACTCTTTTATGCCCTCTATCATATCTCTACTTTTTAGATGAAGCATAGCATCGCCAAATGCCCCAACACCCGGTAAGAGCAGCTTGTTGTAGTTTTTAAATTTTGTTGCATCACTCTCTAATGTGACATCTTTACCAAGCACTCCAAAAGCATTTTTGATACTCGCTAAATTGCCCATGTTATAATCAACTATCGCAATCATTTACCATCTTTTTTATAAATGCCAAATTATAGCAAAGCATTTTTTACATTTAGATATAATTACATTTATGGGATTTAAACTATTTTTATTATTTGAAAAATTTTTGATGATACTACCTAGATGGCTCAGAAAAGGCTTTTTTACAACTGCCGCATCTTTGGGTTATTTTGTATCTAAAAAGTATCGTGAAGTTGGCTTTATAAACCTTGATTTTGTATTTGGTGATAAGCTTAGTTTTGAGCAAAAAAAGCAGATTGTAAAGTATAGTTTTAGAAATCTGCTTTTAAACTTTTTGCAACTTTTAGAGCTTAGACATATGAGCAAAGATGATATTTGCAACATAGTTCACATAAACAACAAAGAGATTTTAGATAATATAAAAGCTCAAAATAGAGCCATCGTTTTTGTAACCATTCACTATGGAAATTGGGAGCTAGGTGGAGTCTCAACTGGGGTTTTGAGCGATGATGGTATCACTGCTGTGTATAAAGAGATGGACAATAAAAACTTCGAGCAGTGGACAATAGATGCAAGAGCTAGTTTTGGTAACTCATCTGTTGAGAAAAAAGGTGCATTAAAAGCACTTGTAAAGTTGGCTAAAGAGAAAAAATCTTGTGCAATTTTGATAGATACTGCACTCAATGCAAAAGATGGAGTGATGGTTGAGTTTTTAGGTAAAAATGTTTACCAATCGCCAGTTCCTGCCTATTTGGCTAGAAAATTTGATGCAGCTATCATCCCTGGTGTGATGTTTAGTGAAGATGAGAAACATTATGAACTTATGATCTATGATGAGATAAAAGTTGATAAAAGTGATGATGAAAAAGCTGACATACAAAAAGCGACTCAGGCTCAAGCCAATTGGATGAGCAGTATCATTTTAGAACAACCAAAATATTGGTTTTGGATACACAGACGCTTTAAGAGCGAGTATAAAGAGATCTATAAGCGTATAAATCGCTAAGTACACTCTTTGCTTCTAGCTTCAAAAAACCTAAGAAGTGTAAAGAAAAATGCAGTTATTGCAGGTCCTAGTATCATTCCCCAAAACCCAAAAGAGCTAAGTCCAGCTAGTATGGCAAAGAAGATGACAAGCTCATTTATATTTGTACTCCCTTCTTTTAAAAGCCTTGAATTTATCTCTTTTATGATGAGCGGTTTTACAAATGTATCTGCGATGAGTGATATAACTACAATGGAGTAGATAGCTATAAAAATAGCACTGCTTTGGTTGCCAAGTGAGAACTCAAGAAGCATAAATGGTAGCCACATTAAAACCCCACCTATAACAGGTATGAGCGAAGCAAAGCCATACATCACACCAAAAAGGACTCCATTGTAACCCAAAAACGATATAGCGATGCCAAATAAAACCCCTTGAAGCATTGCATTTGCGATGATGGAGTAAAAAACAACTCCCATAACGGAAGATAACTCATCTATCAAGGTGCTACTCTCCTCCTCGCTCATCTGTAAAATGCGTTTTAAAAATATAAAAATGCTCTCGCTATGATAAAGTACAAAAAAGTAAAAGATGATAACAAGCATAGCATTTTTCAAAAAGCCAATGCTTATAGTGCCTATGGATTTTGCAAAAGATAGCACACTAGTGCCTATGGAGCTAAAATCTATATCGTTTATATGCTCAAGCAAAAGTGGTTTTACAAAGCTAAGAAGCTCTGGTGGGTTTTGTACATAATCTACAACTTGAGTCTTTATGTTTTTTATGGTTTGTGGATCTGTTGTGCTTAGTTTGGTGCTTAATTCTATGAGAAAATAGCCAAGAGGAACAAAAAACAGCACTGCTAAAAGAGTGGTAGATAGCATAGATGCTAGGAGTCTATTTTTTAGATATTTTAGAAAAAATATCTGAAGATTTGATGTTGAAATAGCTAATAGTATAGCTATGATGATGGCTAGTAGAAACGGTGAGTATAGCTCATACATAAAGTAAAGCGAAATGGCAAATAAGAGTGCTACAAAGTATTGTGGTTTCAAAAAAGACTCCCATCTATTTTTTTATTTAAAATTCTAAAAGTTGCATCTGTTGCTCTTCTACCTTTTGCGGTTCGCTCAAGGTAGCCATTTGCTATGAGATAGGGCTCTATAACATCTTCTATGGTTCCCTCATCTTCGCTAAGAGCTGCTGCTAGTGTGCTAAGTCCCATAGGTTTTGCTCCACTTGAAGCTAAAAGATTTAGTAGTTTTATATCCATCTCATCAAACCCATAAGAGTTTATGCCAAGCTCATCAAGTGCATATTTGGCTCTTTTTTGCTCAATGCTAGACTCATTAGCAACATCTGCAAAATCTCTTATGCGTCTTAGTAGTCTAAGAGCTATCCTAGGGGTTCCACGACTTCTTTTGGCTACCTCTAAACTTGCCTCTTTGTTTATGGTTTTGTTTAGTTTTAGTGCTGCTTGAGTGATGATTTTTGCTAACTCATCATCACTATAAAACTGCATTCTAAAGTTCATTCCAAAGCGATCTCGAAGTGGGTTTGAGAGCATTCCCGCTCTTGTTGTGGCTCCTATTAGAGTAAATCTTGGAAGATCTATCTTAACTGTTTGAGCTGCTGGACCACTGCCTATGATGATGTCTATACGGTAATCTTCCATTGAAGAGTAAAGTATCTCCTCAACAGCGGGAGAGAGGCGGTGAATCTCATCGATAAATAGTATGTCATTCTCTTCAAGGTTTGTAAGCAATGCCGCTAGATCTCCACTTTTTTCTATCATTGGAGCCGCGGTTACTTTTATGTTTGCATTCATCTCATTTGCTACTATCATAGCTAGAGTTGTTTTGCCAAGACCTGGAGGACCAAAAAAAAGTATGTGATCTAGTGCTTCAGCTCTTTTTTTACTAGCCTCTATAAATATGGCTAGATTTTTTTTGATCTGATCTTGCCCAATGTACTCACCCCAAGCACTCGGACGAAGTGTGCTCTCAGCGGTACTCTCAGCTTCAAACTTCTCTATCTCAACCAATCTTTGCATTTAGTAAGTTTCATCTTTTGTTGGAAATTTTTTAGAAATTACATCATCTATGTAGGTACTCAAAGCATTTTTAAAGAGCTCCTTGCCCTGCAAGTACTCTTTTACAAATTTTGGTTTATGCCCACTATTTAGCCCAAACATATCACTCCAAACGAGTACTTGTCCATCCACATCAACCCCACTTCCTATGCCAACAACAGGGATCTGCACACTCTTAGCAACACTAGTGGCAACTTCTGCTATGACACCCTCAATAACCAAGCAAAAAGCTCCAGCATCTTCAAGTGCTTTTGCATCTTTTATGAGTTGTGTTTTGCTTTGCTCATCTTTGCCTTTTATCTTGTAGCCACCCTCTCCCCTAAAGGCTTGAGGAAGTAGCCCAATGTGCCCACAAACTGCTATACCATTGTCACAAAGATGTTTTATGGTAGGTGCTATCTCCTCGCCGCCTTCTATTTTTATAGCATCTGCTTGAGTGTTTTGGTAGATTTTTATAGCATTTTTTAGAGCACTTTTTTTATCGCTATATGTTCCAAATGGCATATCGCATATAACAAAAGTATCTTTTGCACCGCTACATACCGCATTTGTGTGGTATATCATCTGCTCTAGTGAAGCACTTAGAGTGTCATTTTTTCCTGCGAAACTCATATTTAAACTATCGCCAACAAGTATGACATCGACACCCTCAAAAAGTTTTGCAAATAGGGCATCATATGCAGTTATCATAACTAATGGTCTTTGATATTTTAGTTTTTTTAGCGAGGTTATGCTCATTTTTTTATTCATATTTTTTTAACTCTATTTTTTCGAAACATTTTAACAAAATAATGCTAAATGTGCTATAATCACTCAATTTTAGGAGAGATTATGGGGATTAAGAGTCGCTTAGAAGAGAGTTTTGATATCGATATAGTTGATGAATTTATAGATCATTACTCCATAATGGCTGAATGCTTGGAAAATATGATCATAGATCTTGAAAAACCTCAAATGTACCGCAGAAGCATAGAGGAACTCCAAAGAGTTTTTCACAATATCCATTCATCTACCTCATATCTCAACATAGGTCCTATATCAAAATTAGCCTCTTTTGTGGAGCTAGGTATTGAGTACATAAAAAACAATCACTCTAGTGTAAATGAAGAGACAATCGCGTGGTTACTTAGCTTAAATGACCTTTTCATTGCTTGGAGAAACGATTTTTTAGATGATAAAGAGCTAACTCATATAAAATACAAACATATAAAACTGCCGCATTTGGAGTAAATTTGAAAAAATTAGTAGCATATATAACCTCTGGTTATCCAGAAAAATCTTTCATAACTGATCTATCTTTAGCTTTGGCACAAAGTGGTGTTGATGCTCTTGAGCTTGGCATCGCATTTTCAGATCCTGTTGCTGATGGTGAAGTTATAGAAAAAGCAAATCTATTAGCTTTGAAAAATGGGTACAAATTTAGCGATACCATAGAGATAACAAAAGCCATAAGTTCAAGCATCGATACTATGTGGATGGGATATTTTAATAGTTTTTATCAAAAAGGTTTTAAAGAGATTGTAAAAGAGGCAAAAAGCATAGGAGTTAGCGGGTTTATCATCCCAGATCTGCCTTATGAGGAGTCAAAAAGATATAGTGAACTTTTTGTGCAAAATGCAGTAGCAAACATCTCTTTTGTGGCACCAACTGACACAAAAGATAGGATTAAAAAGCTAGTTGAGTATTCACAAAAGTTTATATATCTAGTCGCTTATACTGGTATAACAGGCTCTGGCAAAAGTGAGGATTTAACTAAAATTTTACAAGATATAAAAAGCTTTACACAAACACCAGTCTATGTTGGTTTTGGAGTAAATGAAAAAACCGCAAAAAGTAAAGTTGTGGGTGCCAATGGGGTTATAGTTGGAAGTGCTTTTGTAAATGTGCTACTTGATGAGAGTCTAAGCTATGATGAAAAGATTGCAAGATGCTCAAATTTAGCCAAAATTATAAAAAATGAAATAAATTCTTAGGCGATAGATAGAAAATGAACTTTTTATTTAGAGATAAATCACACTTCAACTTAGCGAATCTTTTTACTTTTGTAAATATCACCTCAGGGCTTCTAGCTGTCTATTTTATAACTCAAAATAACTTTTTTATAGCAATTATTTTTGCTTGGATTGGTGGTGCTTTTGATATTTTTGATGGCAAAATCGCTAGAAAATTTTCTCTATCAAATGAGTTTGGTATACAGCTAGATAGCTTTGCTGATTTTTTAACATTTGTTTTAGTGCCTGTTTTTTTGATAGCTCAAGCCATCTATTTTACCGCACTTAGTGGTTTTTGGGTTGTGGTTGCTGGAGTGGTTAGCATATTTTATGTCATTAGCGGACTTAGAAGACTTATAGAGTTTAATATAAATTCTGATGCGGGTGAAGTTAGTAAATATTTCATAGGAGTTCCAACACCACTTGGAGCTATTTTGCTTTGGCTATTTTACTTAGCTTTCATATACGGTTTTGTAAATGTTTATATAGTTTTAGCCGCTATGGTGGTAATTGGGTGGAGCCTTAACTCTAAACTTAAAGTTCCACACCCATAATCATTTGTTATTTATGCCATATTTTCCGCTGCCAATGAGAGCTATAACGATTGAACTAATGAGATAAAGTAGTGGCAACTCAATAACAGGAGCCCCATAAGTTCCAAGTTTGCTAAGCTCTCCCCAGTGTGCGAGATAGAGTATAAAGAGCATATTTACAGCCAACATAGAGCTAAAAACTCTAGCATAATAACCTAGCAGTATAAAAAGTGGGGCGATGATCTCCCCAACATATACGCCATATGCAAAAATTTCACTAAGCCCTGATGCACTAAGCATACCTTTGACACCATCTAAACCATTTTTGATTTTTGAAAAACCATGAAATAGCATCAAAATACCGATATTTGCCCTAAGAAGCAGTTTTGCTATATCGTTAGACATATCTATAAGCCTTAAAGTTTAATTATATTACAAAGAATATTTTGTTATAATAACACAATTCTACAAATCGATTGAGAAAAATTACCCATATTCTTCAAAATCCAACAAGGTAAACAATGCAAGATAATATAACATTTGAGGACTTAGGTCTAAAAAAAGAGGTGCTCCAAGGTGTGAGAGATGCTGGTTTTAATGCCCCCAGTCCAATCCAAGCAGCCGCAATTCCATTTGTATTGCAGGGTCGCGATATTGTGGCTCAAGCACATACAGGAACAGGAAAAACTGCTGCTTTTGGACTCCCAATACTGAGCAAATTAGAACTAAATAATCAAGTAGAAGCTCTAATCATAACTCCAACAAGAGAGTTAGCTACACAAGTTAGCGATGAGCTATTTAAATATGGAAAAACATTAGGTATAAAAACAGTTACAGTTTATGGCGGAAGCTCATATAACCGTCAAATAGATTTTATAAAAAGGGGTGCTAGTATAGTTGTAGCAACTCCTGGAAGACTTTTAGACATTCTTCAAAAAGGTTTAGTTAAAAATTTCTCACCAAGTATGGTGGTTTTAGATGAAGCTGATGAGATGCTAGATATGGGCTTTTTAGATGATATAAATGAGATCTTTTCATATTTAGATAAAAATCGACAAACACTGCTTTTTTCAGCCACTATGCCGCAACCTATAAAAACATTAGCTGCTAAGATTTTAAATAACCCAGAATATGTAAGCATCACAAAAGGTGAAACTACAAATGCTGATATTGACCAAGAGTACTATGTTATAGATGAAAATGAGAGAGATGATGCTATCATAAGACTAATGCACAGCGAAAATGCTACAAAATCTGTAGTTTTTTGTAGAACAAAAAGTGAAGTTGATAGACTCTCAAATGTGCTCTCAAGTGCGGGTTATTTGGCAAATGGACTTCATGGAGATATGGAGCAGCGTCAGCGTGAGAGCGTTATAAAAAACTTTAAAAGCAACAGTGTAAAAGTTCTAGTGGCAACTGATGTTGCAGCTAGAGGGATACATGTTGATAATATAAGCCATGTTTTTAACTACCATATACCATTTGACTCTGAGAGTTATGTCCATAGGATAGGGCGAACAGGAAGGGCTGGAACAAAAGGTAAAGCCATAACACTTCTAACACCACTCGAGTTCAAAGAGCTCCAACGCATCAAAGCTAAAGTTGGCACAAGTATGACTCATGCTTATGTTCCTAGCAAAAATGATCTAAGAGAGCAAAATGTTAAAAATATTGTAAAAAGTATAGCTGAACATAAGATCTATGATGAGGCGTATAAGATCATAGATGAGTTAAGAACCAAGATAGATGATGAAGCTATTATATATAAACTTGTCTCTATGATACTAAATAAACAAAGTATTCAAGGGCCAAATACCATAGGGATACCAGAAGATAAACTAAGTTACCTTTTAGAGAGATTAGAGAGAAGAAGACCAAGAGAGGGTGGGGGAAATTACAATCGTAGTAGAAGAAATGACTCAAGAGGTCGTGATAATAGAACTAGAAGCAGTTCAAGCAGACCTAAAAACTACCAAAGTACAAGAGCTCCAAGAGGTAGATAGTGATCATTTGGAGAGATGATAATTTTTATTTAGAGGTTGAGAAAAGTAGCATTCCTTGGTTAAAGCTTTTCACTCATGAGCCATACAAAGAGCTAGGCGATATGCCAAGTGAGCTAAGAGCTAAGATGTGGAAAATCTATGATGAGGTAGAGAAGCAAATGAGGCTTTATTACAACCCAACTAAGATAAATATGGCATCTTTTGCCAATATGCTCCCTCGTGTGCATATACACATAATGGCTAGATTTGAGCAAGATAGTCACTTCCCAAACTCTATGTGGGGAGAGAAACTAAGAGATGATGCCATTTTGTTACCAAATGAGCAGGAGTTTCACAAAATCCTCGAAAAAAGCCTCGAAAAGTGCCGATTTTAGGCATTTATAATATTTTTTTAAGCTTTATTTTTCTAAAATCATATTATATAATTTGAATGGGTTGTTTTTAATGAAATATTTACTACTATTATCGATATTTTTTATCTCTTTTTTAGGTGCAGATGCTGAAATCTTTAGAAAAATACAAAAAGATTTGGACTCTTTCATAGTAAAAGATCTATCGCAAGATCGTATGATATACTCTAAAAATGAAGATAAGCTTATTAGACCTGCTAGTTTAACAAAAATAATGACAACCATCTTAGCCATTGAGAGTGGCAAAATGAACGAAGTAGTAACCATAACAAAACCTATGACGCTCGTTCAACCAACAAAGCTAAGCTTTAAAGTTGGAGAGAAGATAAAGCTTAGGGATTTAGTTCATGCTGCTTTGATAAAATCAGCAAATGATGCAGCTTACTCTATAGCTTACTATTTAGGTGATGGCGATAAAGAGAAGTTTTTAGCTATGATGAACCAAAAAGCAAAAGAGCTTGGTATGACTCATACACACTATGCCGATCCAGCTGGGTTTGACTCCCCAGCTCATAGATCTAGTGCTAAAGACCTTATGCTACTAACCGAATATGCCATAAAAAACCAAACTTTCAACTCAATAGTAAACCTCAAAAACTACTCTTTTTATACACAAGATAGTGGTAAAAAATATAGTGTCATAACAAGCAACAAGCTTATGAAAGAGAACAAATATATTGTTGGGGTAAAAACAGGTTATACAAATGCTGCTGGACCATGTCTTATAGCTAGGGCGAAAAAAAATGGTAAAGATATACTTTTAGTTATGTTAAATGCTGGAAATAGGTGGGCAAATGCACAAAAAGCTCTTGATGAAGCCATAGGTGTAAAAAACCCACCAAAAGGTGTTTTGGCTAAAAATTAATTAGTTATTTTTGGTTTTTTAGTTTGGTATCTATTTTTAAAAGATAGTTTGAAGTTTTAGTATTTTTAGTTTTTACTCCAAAACATAAAAAGTTATTATCATTTGTTTGCTCAACTTGGTAAAATGAGTCAAACTCTGCTTCGCCATAATGCTCTTGTTTTATGATGTTTAGCTCCTCATCTAAGAGCATCGCTAAAGCATCAGTGTCGTTTTTATCTTCCACTTTCCCAACCGCGATAATTTTGCCATCATTTAGCTCTTTTGCGTTATATAGTGTGCTTTTGTATGTTGTTTCAATAGTGTTTTTTGTTATGAGTTTGTTTTTAGATGAATATTTTGCTACTTCTAAGACACCATTTTTATCATTTGCAAGTATGAGAAAGCCACCGCTATTTAACGCTACAATGGCGCTTATTGTTTTGTTTTGCTCAAAACTAAACTTATCTGTTTTAGAGCCTAGTGTGTAGATAAGCGTTGTTTTTTTGTTTTTTATAGCTACAACTAACTCAGCATTTTTTAGGATGCTCATAGCAACTATCTCACCATCTATGCCAAAATCTCTCTTCCAAAGATCTCTTAGCGTGACATCTTTTGCATAGACTCTAAAACCGCCATTTGAAGCAAATGGATCTGAGCTATTGTTTTGCTTTTTGATTTTTGAGATAATATAGAGTATGCCTTGTGATGAGATGAGCTTTGGTTTTGTTATATCATCTGCTAGATTTATGGTTTTTATAACCTTTTTATCATCAAACTCCACAAGGTTTATATGTGAGTTTTGCTCAACTAAGCTAACATAGTTTTTTAGGCCATTTATGGCTTGTGACTCTCCTAGCGTATGTAGCTCAATACTGTTTGTTTTGTATATTTTAGCACTCTCATTTATATGTAAAATGTTGGCTTGAAGTGAGTTTGAGCCATGTAGTGCACTAAGATAATCAAAACCATTTGTAAAAGTAACACCCTTGGTTGCATCTTTAGCTTGTTTGGTTTTTGTCTCTATGAGAACAAAATCATTATTAGTTTTTATAAGCCTTGAACTGTTTGCTTGGAGTGTGTAAAAAAGCAGTGGGATTAAAAAAAGTGCTCTATTCATATAAAAAATAAAGCAAAAAGTATGCCATCGGTAGCTTTTGCTACCGATAGATTATTTTAGATTTTCAAATGGTGCAGAAACAACAGTTTTTCTAGTCACAGTGTATGGAACTAGTGCAGCAGCTCTTGCTCTTTTAATAACAGCAGAGATCATATCTTGATGTCTTTTGCAGTTACCAGTTAAACGACGAGGCATAATTTTATATCTCTCAGATAGTGAGAAGCGAAGAGCTCCTACATCTTTGTAGTCCATAAAATCAACTTTTGATTCACAATATTTGCAATATCTTTTTTTATATTTTCTTCTCTCAGACATTTTTTTTCCTTAAATGTTTTTACTAAAATGGTATTTCATCATCATCTATATCTATCTCAGGTATGCTTTGAGTCTGTTGTTGCGGTTTTTGATACTGCTCTTTTGGTGCTTGATAACTAGGCTCACTTGGTGTGCTATAAGAGCTACTACCACTAGAATCACCTCTGCTATCTAGCATCTGCATTGTCTCAACTACAACTGAGTGTTTTGATCTTTTGTTGCCTTGGGCATCACTCCATTGATCAAACTGCAATCTACCCTCGATTAGGATTTTACTACCTTTTTTAAGGTATTGGTTTGCTATCTCGGCACTTCTTGCAAAAAAGGTTATATCTATGAAACATATCTCCTCTTTTTTTTCACCATTTACAGTGAACTTGCGATTTGTAGCAAGTGCAGTTGAAGCGATGGCAAGTCCACCGCTAGAGTATTTTAGCTCAATATCTCTAGTTAGATTGCCTACCAATATCACTTTATTAAACATAGTATCTCCTTATAGTTAATTACTCTTGCTCTGCTTTAGGTGCTTCTGCTGGAGTAGTTGTTTTTTTCTGTGCTTTGGCTACTAGATCATTCCAAGCTTTTACTTCGCGGTTAGTATCATACTTTATAGTAACAAAGCGAAGAAGTTCTTCATTTATGCGAAAGCGTCTCTCTATCTCACTAATAGCAGCTGGTTGTGCTGTATGATAAACAACATAAAAAAAGCCTCTCTCATTTTTAGAGATAGGGTATGCTAATTTTCTCATCCCCATAGAGTCTGTTGTTGCAATTGTCGCACCTGATGAGGTTATAATCTCTTCTACAACTTGTGTTGTTGCTCTTAGTTCTTCCTCAGTTAATGTTGGCTTTAGAATAACTAGGTTTTCGTAATGTCTCATTGAGTATTACTCCTTTTGGTATTTGCCCGATGGGCTTTTAGTTTCCCTCTTGGATGTCTATATATATCAAAGAACCTCTGATACAAAGAGAAAGGAACTGCGAATTTTAGCCAAAAAAGGCTTAAAGTTTTATCTTTTTTTTGCTATAGTTACTCGATGAATACTAAAAGTAGAAAAACGAAAAAAACAAGAAAAAAAACAAGTAGTTCAAAGCTAATATATCTAGTTTGGTTCTTAGCCGTTGTTGCCATATTTTTGGTGATATTTTTAGCTGGATTTTTCTTAGGCAAAAGCGATAATAGAGTAAAAAAAGAGCCAGTTTTACAAAACATACCAAAAAAAGAGCAAAAAATTGAGCAAAAAAGTGATGAAGTAGTCAAAAAACGCCTAGAAGATATACTAAAAAAAAGACCACTTCCACCACTTAGTGAAGATACCTCAAAAACCACGCAGCAAGAGATAAAAGAGCCACCACAACAAAAACCACAAAGTGTTGAGCAGATGCTAGAACCCTCAGTGGATGCAAAACATGAGCTAGATTCTGGTGAGGTTGAGCCTATTGCTAAAAAAGAAAAAGCGAAGTTTGGTGCTAAGGCAAAACTAGCAATCATCATAGATGATGTTAGTGTGAAAAGTCAAGTGGATAAGATAAAATCTCTGCATCTACCGCTTACGATGTCATTTTTGCCACCAAGCAAAGAGCGACCAAACTCAAATATTTTGGCAAATAAAGAGCCATTTTATATGGTGCATCTTCCAATGGAAGCACTACATTTTAATGCAGAAGAGCCTCACACTCTAAGGGTTAGCGACTCAAAAGAGCAGGTGCAAATGAGAGTTGCTAAGATAAAGGAGCTTTTTCCAAAAGTTAGGTATATAAATAACCATACAGGTAGCAAGTTTACCTCAGATGAAAAAGCGGTAGATAAGCTAATAGATGCTCTAGAATTACAAAAGATAGAGTTTATAGATAGTCGCACCATAGCATCATCTAAGGTTATGAGTATTATGAAAAAACATGGTAAGAGATATATGGCAAGAGATATATTTTTAGATCATGAACAAGACAAAGAGTATGTAAAATCTCAAATAAAAAAAGCCATAAAATTTGCAAAAGATCATGGAAGTGCCATAGCAATAGGGCATCCACATAAAAACACGCTAGAAGCACTTAGTGAGTCAAAAACACTCTTTAATGATATAGAGCTAGTTAGAATAGATAGACTTTATGAGTAACATCTTAAAAGAGAAAATAGCTGAGCTAGAACTTATGGGTGCTTACCCAAAACAGCTCTTTTATGAGGGTGATTTGTCGCTTTTGCAGATGAGAAAAGTCTCAATAGTTGGCACTAGAAAACCTAGTCGCTACACTAAAGATATGGTAGCTAAGCTCTCAATAGCACTTAGCAATAGGGGAGTTTGTGTAGTTAGTGGTGGAGCCATTGG
>JACDJC010001657.1_pt1 | contig 19363 bp, 18 predicted proteins | sample 7454191 | NCBI WGS metagenome assembly JACDJC01 (sample SAMN14253291, study PRJNA609438) | sludge metagenome | isolation source: sludge after 25d culture with pyrite and EDTA | collected 2018-12-20 | reverse complement strand
GTCGTGCTGGCTGCCTTCGCCATGGCCTCGAGCTCGGGGCTCGCCGCCTTGGTGTTCCCGGCCGCCGTTTTCTTGGCGGCCACAGGGGTCTTGCCAGTTCCTTGGGTCATGTGTCGAATTCCGTTGGCGCTACAACTTATTGAAAACCATGTAGTTTACTTCACTTGAATGGAAGAATCACCCCATGCCCGCCTTCAGGCGGGCGAGCCGACGCAGCAGCTCCTGGTAGCGACGGCGCTGCTCGTCCGTGTCCAGGCCTGCCGCGATCAGGCGATCACACTGATCCTGCACGCCCTGGCGCTCGATCACGCGCAAGGCATCATGCCATTCGGCCTGTGGATCCGGCAGATCCTGGGTCATCAGCTCGGTCGAGAGATCCTGGATGGCCTGGGCAAGATCCGACTCCGGATCCGCGGCCTCGAGGAGGGCTCCGGCATGCGCAGCGCCACAGGCGCTGGCCAGCCCGATCAGTTCCCTGACCAGAATCAGATGGGGATGGTGGGCCAGCAATTCAAGCTGCTGATCCCCGAGCTCGGTGACCAGCACCGGATGCGCCAGCAGCAGACACAGCAGGCGACGCGCCATCGGGGTGACCGAACGCGCCCGTGAACGACGGCCGCCGGACTGCCGGGCGGCGGTGCGGGGCACGCTCGGGGCGACCGCACGGCCGGATGTGCCGGGTTCGGGCGGTACTGGCGCACGATCCGGGGCCGCACGCCCTGCCATCGCGCCGGCCTGAGCCGGGCTCCCCTGCACCGCAGGGCCTGCGGCCAGCATCTGCGCCAGCTCGTCCGGCGTCAGGCGCACCTGCTGGGCGAATTCCCGTTCGACCTGCAGCCGGAACCCGCCCTCGGGCATCTGGGCGAACAGGGGACGGGCCTCGTGCACGCAGGCCGCGCGTCCTTCGGCTTCACGCAGATCATGCCGGGCCCGCAATTCGTCCAGCATGAAGCGTGACAGGGACAGGGCCTCATCCAGGCAGGCCCGCAAGGCCTGGACTCCATGCGCACGCACGTAAGAATCCGGATCATGTCCTTCGGGCAGGAACAGAAAGCGGATGGCGACGTCTTCGGCCACCCAGGGCAGGCAGACCTGCAGGGCACGCCAGGCTGCCTTGCGCCCCGCCTGGTCGCCATCGAAACTGAAGACGATCCGATCGCTCGCCCGACGCAATTTCTGCAGATGCGCCGTCGTCGTGGCGGTGCCCAGCGTGGCCACCGCGTTGCTCAGGCCATACTGTGCCAGGGCCACGACGTCCATGTAGCCTTCCACGACCAGCACACAGCCTTCGGCCTGGATGCCGGCACGTGCTTCGTGCAGGCCATAGAGCTCGTTGCCCTTGGAAAACAGGCTGGTCTCGGGGGAATTCAGGTATTTGGGTTCACCCGCTTCGATCAGGCGCCCCCCAAAACCGATCAGCTGCCCGCGCCGATCATGGATGGGAAACATCACCCGGCCGCGAAAGCGGTCATGGCGACGGCCATCGTCGGACTCGATCACCAGCCCGGCCTCGAGCAGTGCGGGATCCTCGTAGTGCGCGAACACGCTGGCCAGCCCGCGCCGGTCACGGCTTGCCCAGCCCAGCCCGAACCGGGCCGCGACTTCGCCGCTGAGGCCACGGCGCTTCAGGTAGTCGATGGCCTCGGGCGCCTGTTTGAGGGCACTGCGATAATGCGCCTGGGCCTGCTGCAGCACCTGGCGCTGGCGGGATCCTTCTGCACGGCGCTCGCGCTCGGCGGCCCGTTGTTGCGGGCTGCGCGGCGCCTCGGGCACCGACAGGCCCACGCCCGCCGCCAGGGTGCGGACGGCCTCCGGGAACGAAGCCCCGGTATGTTCGCTCAGGAAGCGGATCGCGCTGCCATGCGCGCCGCAGCCAAAGCAATGGTAGAACTGCTTGCTGGGGCTGACGGTGAAGGATGGGGTCTTTTCGGTGTGAAAAGGGCACAAACCCAGCAGGTTTGCGCCCCCTTTGCGTAGCTGAACATACCGACCGACGACATCGACAATATCAACGCGCGCGAGCAGTTCCTGAATGAAGGATTCAGGAATCAATCAATAGAGTCGCGGCGGCAGTTGTTGGCTGCGGATGCGTTTGTAGTGGCGCTTTACAGCGGCGGCGCGCTTGCGCTTGCGCTCTGCTGTGGGCTTTTCGTAGAATTCGCGCGAACGCAGTTCGGTCAGGAGCCCCGTCTTTTCGATGGTGCGCTTGAAGCGCCGCAGGGCTGCCTCGAAAGGCTCGTTTTCTTTAAGGCGAACAATCGGCATGTAGTTCCTTGAGGCCTGACAACCTGGCTGACCCGCTGCGGCCCCGACTGCCAGCGGACTGACTGGCGGATCGGCCGGCGGGCAACCCGTCAGTTGGCCAGTGCATCGATGAATGGCCCAACGGGTGGGCCAATCGATGCGGCTGCTGGCGGGCCGGCCAAAAACCGGGAAAGACCAGGTTGATGAAATTCAGGTTAAAAACAGTGGGTTAAAAATCCGGTGCGTATCCGGTGGGTAACAATCCAAGTTCATGAAAAAATCGCCCAAGCCGGCAAAAGCTGGCTAAGAGAGCAGAAGATTCTACCACGAATCACGCGCGTAACGCTATGTCCAGCCCTTGGGCAATGGCCGGGGAAGCGCGCCGGACTCACGCTCCGGGAGCCTTGTCCGATGGCGGATAGGCCGTGCGCACCCCCTTGCGGATCCAGGATTCCAGCTGATGCGGGCGCAGGCTGTCGTAATCCTCGAAGGGCTGATGGATCCAGGGGTTGGTCGGCAACTGCTCGACATAATAGTCGGGCGCGACTTGCGCGTGGCCCTTCCACCAGATCACCGCCGAGCGCAGTTCGGCAATGTCCGGAAACTGTCGCAGCAGGTGGTCGCGCACCCGGCTGAACGTCAGCCCGGTGTCGACCATGTCATCCACCAGCAGCACGCGGCCGTCCAGCGTGCCACGCGTGATGGTGATGAATTGCGCAATATCCAGCTGGCCCTGTACGGTGCCGGCGGCTTCACGATAACTGCTGGTGGCCAGGATCCCCAGCGGCAGATCGAAAATGCGCGACAGCACATCACCCACCCGCACACCGCCGCGCGCCAGGCAGAGGATCTTGTCGAACGTCCAGCCGGATTCGTAAACCTGCAGGGCCAGGCGTTCGATCATGGCGTGATACTGTTCCCAGCTGACCCACAGGTCACGATCTGTACTTGGTGGCGGGTTCATCCTCGGTTCCTGTATGCGTCAGAGAAAGCGTATTAAAAAAACCGCAAGCCTGGTGCGCCGTTCGGCTCATTCGAATACCCAACTTCGGCGCCTGTGCTCGCCATACTGCGTTGCAAGCCCTGCAGGCCTCAACCCTGGAACGGGTGGCGCAGCACAATGGTTTCCAGCCGGTCAGGGCCCGTGGATACCATGTCGATCGGCACATCGCAGACCTCGGCAATGCGTTCCAGGTAGCGGCGCGCATTGACCGGCAGCCTGGCGTACTCGGTAATGCCCACGGTGGATTCCGACCAGCCCGCCATTTCCTCGAGCACCGGCTCGGCCTCGGCGGCCGCGTGCGCACCATAGGGCAGAACATCCAGGAACTGGCCCTTGTAGCGGTACCCCACGCCGATCTTGATCTGTTCGACCCCGTCGAGGACGTCGAGCTTGGTGATGCACAGTCCGGTCAGGCCGTTGATCATGACCGAACGCTTCATGGCGGCACCATCGAACCAGCCGCAGCGGCGCGGGCGCCCGGTGACCGAGCCGAATTCCTTGCCCACCGTGGCCAGGCGCAGGCCCGTGTCATCGAGCAGTTCGGTCGGGAAGGGCCCCGAACCCACGCGCGTCGTGTAGGCCTTGGCGATGCCGAGCACATAATCCAGGGCCTGCGGGCCCACGCCCGTGCCCGCTGCGGCGGCCCCCGCCACGCAATTGCTGCTGGTGACAAAGGGATAGGTCCCGTGGTCGATATCCAGCAAGGTGCCCTGGGCACCCTCGAAGAGCAGGTTGTGCCCGGCGCGGCGCGCCACATGGATGCTGCTCGAGACGTCGGCCACCATGGGTTCGAGCTGTGGTGCCAGCGCCATGACCTGGTCGCGCACCTGGGCCGCGTCCACGGCCTTCGCACCCAGATACTGCGTCAGCACGAAATTGTGATAATCCAGGACTTCGGCCAGTTTTTCATCGAACACGTCCGGATCGTAGAGATCCTGCACGCGCAGGGCACGCCGGGCGACCTTGTCCTCGTAGGCCGGGCCGATGCCGCGCCCGGTGGTGCCGATCTTGCCCTCGCCCTTGCGCGCTTCGCGCGCCTGGTCGAGCGCCACATGATAAGGCAGGATCAGCGGGCAGGCCGCGGAGACCTGCAGCCGCGAACGCACCTGAAGGCCGGCCGATTCCAGTTCGCTGATTTCCGCCAGCAGGGCTTCGGGCGACAGCACCACGCCGTTGCCGATGTAGCAGGTGACGTGCGGATGCATGATGCCCGAGGGGATCAGGCGCAGGATGGTCTTGTGGCCGTGAATCCACAAGGTGTGGCCCGCATTGTGGCCCCCCTGAAAGCGCACCACGCCCTGGGCGGACTCGGCAAGCCAATCCACGATCTTGCCCTTGCCCTCATCACCCCACTGGGTGCCGATCACGACGATGTTCTTGCTCATAGGCCTTTCATGCGGCAGCGCACTGCCGCCTTCCATGTGACAGCACCACGCTGCCCGCGAAAGCGGCAGCACCATGCTGCCGTTTCCGTTTGAAACGGATTAGTTTAAACCATCGGATGCCATGTTCAACGGGATCTTTCCTGTGCGAATCATCCGCCGCACGCTTCAGGCACCTGGCGCGATGGGCTGCAGCACCCAGCCGCCTTCGGTCCGCACCAGTTCCTGGTCCATGCTGAATTCATCCGGGCTCTGGGGTTCGCCGGGCAGCACCTGGATGACGATGCGCCCCTGGGCACGCAGGCCCCGGATCGTTTCGACCAGCACGGGATCGTCCGACCAGGGGGCCCGGATCGCCTGTACCGGACAGGCTTCCGGCAGGCCTGCCGACAGTTTGCGCAGATCCAGGCTGAAGCCGGTGGCCGGACGCGCACGACCGAATTTGCGGCCGATGCCATCGTAGCGCCCGCCACGCACCAGCGCATCGTGCCAGCCCTGCGCATAGATCGAGAACACCACGCCCGAGTGATAGCCGTAGCTGCCGCCCATGTCGGCCAGATCGATGGCGACCGGCGCATCGGGCAGCGCGGCACACAGGATCTGCAGGGCATCCAGGGCTGCATGCACCGCCGGTAGTGCCGGCAAGCGGCGCCGGGCCAGATCCACGACCGACGGATCCCCGTACAGGGTCGTCAGGATGCGCAGCGCATCGATGCTGTCGGTGCGTGCTTCCTGTTCGCTGCACAGGGTCTGCAAGCCAGGAACGTCCTTGGCGCTCAACAGATCGAAAACAGTGTCGGCGACCTCGGCCAGGGCGGGATCCGCGTCCACCAGCGCGCGGCCCACGCCGGGGTGATTCAGATCCAGCCGTGGCTGCACCACGCCGGCGCGACGCACGGATTCCATGGCCAGCCGGATCGATTCGATATCGGCCTGCACACCCGCATGACCGAAGATTTCAGCACCGATCTGCAGCAGTTCGCGATCGGCCAGCAGGCCCGAGGCGCGCGCATGCACGACCGGGCCGCAATAGCACAGGCGCGTGACACCCGCCCGATTGAGCAAATGGGCATCGATGCGCGACACCTGCACCGTCATGTCGGCGCGCACGCCCATGGTCAGCCCGGAAATCTGATCGACCAGCTTGCAGGTGCGCAGCCGCAAGGCCTCGTCGTTGACCAGCATCAGGGAATCCAGGTATTCCACCATGGGCGGCGCCACCAGCTCGAAGCCGTACGTGCGGTACAGATCGAGCAGTTCACGGCGCAGTTCCTCGATGCGACGTGCTTCGGCGGGCAGGATGTCAGCCAGATTTTCAGGCAGCAGCCAATTGGACTTCATGGTCAATGCGATCAACGGGCCGGCGGCTTGGCACCGACGCTACGATCCCAGTACTTGAAAAAGTCTGAGTCAGGACTCAGGACCAGCGTCCCGCTCTGGTCGGCAAAGGCCGAGCGGTAGGCTTCCAGGCTGCGGTAAAAGCTGTAGAAATCCGGGTCGCGTCCGTACGATTCGGCATAGATTGCGGCCGCCGTGGCGTCGCCCTCGCCGCGCTTGGCCTGAGCTTCCGCGTAGGCCTTGGCCAGGATTTCCTGCCGCTGGCGGTCGGCTTCGGCGCGGATGCGTTCGCTGTCGGCCGCCCCGGTGGCGCGCAGGCGGTTGGCCTCCTGCTTGCGTTCGGCTTCCATGCGGCGATAGACCGATTCGGAAATTTCCGGCACGAAATCGATGCGACGCAGGCGCACGTCGACCACGTCCACCCCCAGCGGCTTGGCGCGCGCCGCCACGGAGGTCTGGATTTCCTTCATGATGGTGTCGCGGTCACTGGACACGACCTGTTTCACGGTGCGCACGTTCACGGCCGCGTTCAGGGCATCACGAATCTGGGCCTGCAGGCGCTCGACCGCGCCGCTGCTGTTGGCACCGAAGGTGACGTAGAACAGGCGCGGGTCGGCAATGCGCCATTTGACGAAGGAGTCGATCAGCAGGTTTTTCTTTTCCGCGGTCTGGATGCGTTCCGGGTCGCGCGATTCGATCGTCTGCAGGCGCTTGTCCAGATAGACCACATTTTCGAAGGGCGGCGGGTATTTGAAATACAAACCGGGTTGGGTGATGGTTTCGCGCACCTCGCCCAGCGCGAACAGCAGGGCGGTATCCCGTTCACGCACGACGAACATGCAGGAAGACAGCACCGCCAGCAGCACGACCAGGCCGACCAGGGCAGGAAAAAAACGTTGCATCATGGGCTCCTAGTTCGAGTACGGGCTGGCCATCAGCGAATCCAGGCCGGTCGGCGCGCTGCGACGCGACGATGGGCTGCCTGAGCGTGTGGTGTTCGTCACGGCCTGGGCGGCCCCTGCCCCGGCGACCGTCGGGCTGGAGGACGTGTCCGCCGATGCGCTGCCGGACGCCGAGTTGCCGGCCACCTGCCTCATGATCTTGTCGAGCGGCAGGTAGAGCATGTTGTTGCCCACCGACGCGTCGATCATGACCTTGGACGAGTCACTGAGAATGTCCTGCATGGTTTCCAGATAAATGCGTTCGCGCGTGATGGCGGGTGCCTTGGCGTATTCCGCCGCAATGCTGTCAAAGCGCGACGTATCCCCCTGCGACTGGCCGATGACCTTGGCGCTGTAGCCTTCGGCCTCCTGGATCATGCGGGCGGACTGCCCCTCGGCCTCGGGCACGACCTTGCTGGCGTAGGCGTTGCCCTCGTTGATCTGGCGTTCGCGGTCCTGGCCGGCCTTCACGGCGTCGTCAAACGCGGCCTGGACCTGTTCGGGCGGCTGCACGTTCTGGATGGCCACCGTGGAAATCTGGATGCCGGTCCGGTAGCGATCCAGGATGTTCTGCGCCAGGCTCTGGACCTCGGTGGCGACCTCGGTACGGCCCGAATACAGCACGAAATCCATGGACTTGCGACCGACGATCTCACGCATGGCGGTTTCCGCCGCCTGACGCACGGACTCATCAGGCTGGCTGGTGTTGAACAGATAGGCCGGCGCGCCATCGGGCCGCAAGCGATATTGCACGACGAACTGCACGTCAACGATGTTTTCTTCGTTGGTGAGCATCAGCGACTCGGGCAGCACCTTGTTGCGCGAAGAACCGCGAAAACCGACTTCGAAGGTGCGCAGCTGGGAGATGTTCACATCCTGGGCGGCTTCGATCGGATACGGCATGCGCCATTGAAGACCCGGATTCAGGGTATGCATGTACTTGCCAAAACGCGTGACCACCGCGACCTGGCCTTCCTGCACGATCATGAAGCCGCTGGCCAGCCAGAGCAGCGCCGCCAGCACCACCAGCAGCACGATGAAGCGCGGCGAAGGCCCCGGCAAAGACGGCAGGCCACCGCCGCCGATCGGCCGGCGTGGCCCCCTGCCGCCTCCGCCGTACTTGCCCAGCAGACCGCTCAGCCGCTTGTTGAAGGCGCGCCAGACCTCGTCGAGATCGGGCGGGCCGCCTGACTGATCGGGCTTGTTGCGTGAGTCGTCGTCCTGGTTCTGGTGGCCGCGACCCCAGCCTGGATCATTCAGGTTGAACAGTTTCATGAAGCGCATTGTTTCCCCGTAAGGCCCCCAAATTCCACGATCGATTTCCGCAAGCCATCCAAGCCGCTGCGTTGCAGGGCGCTGACGAAGACTCGCGCAATCGTACCATGTTCATTTCGCTCGACCCGGGGCGCATAACCGGCCAGGTCGATTTTGTTGTAGACCAGAATCTGCGGGATTTCATCGGCATCGATGTCCCGCAAAACCTTGTTCACTTCGGCCGCCTGCTCATCGCGCTGTGCACTGGCGGCATCGATGACATGCAGCAGAAGATCCGCGTGCACGGTTTCTTCGAGCGTGGCGCGAAAGGCCGCCACCAGCATCGGCGGCAATGCGCGGATGAAACCCACGGTGTCGGATACCACGACCTGGCCGGCACCCTCGATCCAGACCCGCCGCGTGGTCGTGTCGAGCGTGGCGAAGAGCTGATCGGCCGCGTAGGCGTCGGAGCGCGTCAGCGCATTGAACAGCGTCGATTTGCCCGCATTGGTATAGCCGACCAGCGAGATCGACAGGGTCTGCCCGCGCACGCGTGCGCGCCGCTGGGTCAGGCGCTGACGCTGCACGCGTTCCAGCCGCTCGCGCAAGGCGCGTACCCGCACCCCGATCAGGCGGCGGTCGGTTTCCAGCTGGGATTCGCCCGGCCCGCGCACGCCGATGCCGCCACGCTGACGCTCCAGGTGGGTCCACAGGCGCGTCAGGCGAGTGGAAAGGTGCTGAAGCTGGGCCAGTTCCACCTGGAGTTTGCCCTCGTGGCTCTTGGCGCGCAGCGCAAAGATGTCCAGAATGAGTGCGACGCGATCCACCACGCGCACGTCGAAGTGGCGCTCCAGATTGCGCTGCTGGGCGGGCGTCAGGGGCTGATCGAACAGCACGACCTCGGCATCCGTGGCCTTCACCAGGGCGGCGGCTTCCTCGATCTTGCCCGATCCGATGAATCCGGCGGCATCCGGACGGCTGCGGCGCACCGCAAGGACTTCCAGGACCTGGGCCCCGGCCCCGACAGCCAGCATGATGAATTCTTCGGCATGCGCGGCGTAATCGGCTTCGCCCAGATCCACACTGATGACGAGCGCCTTCATGCGGGCGGCCCAAAACGAATGCCCGCCGGCGCGGACCGCGCGGCGGGCGGGAACGGGCGCTGTCCGGTGGCGGGCTTATGCAGCGGAATCATCCACTTGGAAGGAGACCGCCCGGGCGGGCACGACCGTGGAGATGGCGTGCTTGTACACCATCTGGGTGACGGTATTGCGCAGCAGCACGACATACTGGTCGAAGGATTCGACCTGGCCCTGCAGTTTGATCCCGTTGACCAGATAGATCGAGACGGGCACATGATCCTTGCGCAAGGCGTTCAGGAATGGGTCTTGAAGGATTTGCCCTTTGTTGCTCATGGACGAGGCTCCGGTTATAGAAGTTATGGTAGCGGTGTCATTTTAATGCGATTCTTGCAGCGCATCAGGGCACCCCGTGCGCGCAGTTTCACAGAACGATCCCGAGAGTATCGCACAGCCGCGCACATTGTTCCGGCGTGCCCACCGTGATGCGCAGGTATTGCTCGATGCGTGGCGATTGAAAGTGACGCACCAGGATGCCGTGTTCACGCAAGCCCCGGGCAATTGCGGCGGCTTCCTGGCGGCGGTGGCGCGCGAAGACGAAGTTCGCCTGCGAGGGCAGGACCTCGAATCCGAGCGCATGCAGTTGCGGGATCAGCTGCTCGCGCGTGTCGATGACCGCCTGGCGGGTGTGCTCGAACCAGGCCTCGTCCTCGATCGCCGCCTGTGCGCCGGCCAGCGCCACGCGATCCAGGGGATACGAATTGAAGCTGTCCTTCACGCGCACCAGGGCGCCGATCAGGTCGGGCCGGGCCATGGCGTAGCCCACCCGCAGGCCCGCCAGCGAGCGGGACTTCGACAGCGTGTGGACGACCAGGATGTTGTCGAAATCGGCGATCAGGCCGGTGGCCGATTGCGCACCGAAATCGACGTAGGCCTCGTCGACCACCACGGCACTGTCGGGGCGCGCGCGCGCAATGTCGGCAATGGCGTCCAGCCCCAGCGCACAGCCCGTGGGCGCGTTGGGGTTGGCAAAGATGATGCCCGCCGGTTCCTGTTCGGTTGGCGCGCAATAGTCCGACACCCGCAGGGAAAAATCATCCGCCAGCGCGATCAGACGGTGCGGCACGGCGTACAGGCGGCAATAGGTGCGGTAAAAGCTGTAGGTGACGTCGGGCAGCCACAGCGGCCGGCCCCCCCGCAGGAACAGGGCATTGAACACATGCGCCAGGATTTCGTCGGAACCGTTGCCCACGAACACCTGTTCGGGTTCCAGATGGTGGTGTCGTGCGATGGTCTGGCGCAGGCCGAGGGCCTGAGGATCCGGGTACAGCCGCAGATCATCGCTCAGGGCATCGTGCATGGCCTGCAGCGCGCGCGCCGAGGGTCCGTACGGATTCTCGTTGGTGTTCAGCTTCAGCAGATTCGGGATGCTGGCCTGCTCGCCGGGGATATAGGGAATCAGGCCCGCGATGTGATCGCTCCAGAGCGTGCTCACGAGGACTCATCCTTCAGATAGGGGTTGTGCGAGGATTTGAATTCAACCCTGAGGGGAGTGCCGGCCAGCTTGAACGCCTGGCGAAACTGCCCTTCCAGGTAGCGCCGATAGGAATCCGGCACGGCATCGAGCGCATTGCCGTGGATGATGATGCGCGGCGGATTCTGCCCGCCCTGGTGGGCATAGCGCATCTTGGGGCGAAAGATGCCTTTGCGCGGCGGCGGCTGCTGCTCGACGGCCGCCTGCAGGGTGCGGGTGAGCTTCGGCGTGGAGAGCTTGGCAAACGCAGCGGCATGTGCCGCCTCCACGGCCTTCAGCAAGGGCCCCACGCCCTGCCCCTTCAGGGCCGACAGATGCACGACGCTGGCAAAGGACAGGAAGCGCAGCTTGCGCTCATACTCGCGCTGCACCCACTCGCGCCGCTCGCGATCGATGGCATCCCATTTGTTCAGGCCCACCACCAGCGCACGGCCGGCTTCGACGGCGAACCCGGCGATGTGGGCATCCTGATCCGAAATGCCATCCTGCGCATCGATCAGCAGCAGCACGACGTTGGCCGCCTCGATCGCCTGGAGGGTCTTGATGACGGAGAATTTCTCAATCGTTTCAAAGACCTTGCCGCGGCGGCGCAGCCCGGCGGTATCGATCAGCGTGTAACGGCGCCCACCGCGCTCGAATTCGATCTCGATGGCGTCGCGCGTGGTGCCCGGCTGGTCATAGGCAATGACGCGTTCTTCGCCCAACAGGGTATTGATGAGTGTGGATTTGCCCACATTGGGCCGACCCGCAACGGCCAGCTTGATGCGGTGGTCGGTCGGCGCAGCGGCGCCAGCCGACTCATCCGCAACCCCGTCGGCGCGGCTCGGCGCAGCGTCATCGTCGCCGGCTTGCGTCGGGGTGCCTGACAACGGCGCTTGCAGCAACGGACCCAGGGCCAGGTCCACCAGATCCTGTACGCCGTCGCCATGGGCCGCCGAGATGGGCAGCGGTTCGCCCAGGCCCAGTTCGTGAAACTGCGCCAGATTGGCATGATTGCGCATGCCTTCGGCCTTGTTGACCGCCAGCAGGACGCGCTGGCCCGTCTTGCGCAACAGGCGCGCGATCTCGTGATCCTGGGCATTGATGCCTTCGCGCGCGTCCACCAGAAAGATCACGACATCGGACTCGGCAATGGCCTGGGCCGTCTGGCGCGCCATTTCGACCAGGATGCCGCGCGTGGCCACCGGCTCGAACCCGCCCGTGTCGACCACGATGAAGGGCTCGTCACCCATGCGCCCCTCGCCGTAATGGCGGTCGCGCGTCAGCCCGGCGACATTGGCCACCAGGGCCGCACGCGAGCGTGTCAGGCGGTTGAAAAGGGTCGACTTGCCGACGTTGGTACGGCCCACGAGGACCACCACCGGCTTGAGCTGGAGGTCAGTCACGCGCACCTGCCAGCACCAGCTTGCCGTCACCGGTCTGTACCAGCACGCCGCGGGGCGTGGCCACCAGGGCCGAGGTGATCGGGTCGCTGCCGACGCGCAGCCGCGCCATCAGGGCGCCGTCCGCGCGCGACAGGAAGTGCAGATAGCCTTCGTAGTCGCCTACGGCAACGGCCCGACCGGCCACCGCAGGGGCGCTCAGGTGGCGATTGAGCAGGGCGGACTGCTTCCAGATCTGGTGGCCGTCCTGCAGATCCAGGGCGTGCACGACATCACGCTGGTCCGGCAGATAAATGCGCTGGCCGTCGGTGGTCATGCCGGTGGCCGAGGAAACCTCGCTGGACCAGACGGGGCGGCCACCCTGCGAGACGTCGAAACAGCTGGTGCGACCCTGGTAGCTGACCCCGCACAGCAGCGGGCCGACCATCAAGGGCGCACCCACCACGTCGCTGATGCGCTCCAGATCCGAAGCCCCCCGCGAGGCGGAGACCGTGCCCTCCCAGCGCACCGCACCGGACGCCGTATCGATGACCATGAGGCGCCCGTTGGGCATGCCGGCGATCAGCAGATTGGGCACCATCGCCATGCGCATGCTGGTGCGCAGCGCCAGCGCGGGGCCCGGCCGCTGAATGTTCCAGCGCAGCTTGCCGGTGGATTCGTCAAAGGCCTGAATGCGGTAATCGGTCGTGCGCACGGCAACCACGCCATTGCCGACGGCCGGTGGCACGTTCACCGCACTGGCTGCCTGGGTGCGCCACAGTTCCTTCCCGTGCGCATCGTAGGCCACCACCATGCCCGTGCGGGTGACGACGGCGGTGGTGCGCCCGTCGCTGCCGGCCCCTGCCGTCAGTGGCTCACCCCCGACGCTCCAGCGCACCGCTCCCGAAGTCAGGTCGAGTGCGGCCACAGCCCCCGACGGGGTGGCGGCATATGCCGTATCGCCCACGACCTGGGGGGAAAAACCATAATCGCCCCCGCTGCCGAGCGATGTCGACCAGAGCACGGATACGGCCAGCGCGGGCGTGTAATCGGTGAGCGGGGCGGGATCGAAGCGGGCGTCGGGCTCGGCAAACAGGCCGCAGCCGGCCAGGCTGGTCAGCGCCAGGCCCATGATGGCCACACGAAACAGGCGAAAGGAAGTGCGCATGGCGGGTCAAGCTCCGTTGAGGGCGTCGATTTTCAGCTGAACGATCTGGGCGGCAGGGTCGGCACCAAAAGCCTGAACGGCCTCGCTCCAGGCCTTGGCGGCCTGCTCGCGCCGGCCCTGAGCCGCCAGGATGTCGCCACGGCGGTCCGCGTACAGCCCGGCAAACCCGGCCGGTGGCGTGCCCTGCAGTTGCGCCAGGGCCGGTTCGTATTGCTTTTGTGTCAGCAGCACGCCCGCCAGCCGCAGCCGCGCCACCGCCTGCAGGGCGGGGGCCGCGCCGTCACGCACCAGCCATTCCAGCTGCTCGCGTGCACCGTCCAGGTCCTGGCGTTCCTCCAGGGCCCAGGCGGCCACCAGCACGCCGCGCGCCGCATAGCCGGAACTGCCGTAGTCATTGCGCAGTGCCGTGCTGGCCGCCTTGACACGCGCGACGGCATCGTCGCCGGGCTGGCCCGCGGCCGCTTCCAGGGCCTCGAAGTAGCCCATGGCCTGGTTGGCCTGATGGGACACATACCATTGCCAGCCGCGCCAGCCCGCAAAGCCCGCCGCGACGACGAACACTGCGACCATGATGCCGGTGCCGTAGCGTTCCCACCAGGCTTTCAGCGCGTCGATTTTTTCCTGCTCTTCGAGATCGTATGCCATGCCTGAATTCAGATCCTCTGTTGGAGTTGGGCCGCCAGCTGGTCGAACGCCATGGATTCCTGCTGGTCGTCCCCCACCGCTGCAGCGCGCAGCCATTTCACCGTGGCCGCGCCAGCTGCCAGCTCGTTGTCGCCAATGATGACCGCCACAGTGGCACCGCTTGCATCCGCGCGACGAAACTGTGATTTAAACCCAGTCGAGCCGGCATGGACAAGTACCCGCAGGCCGGCGTCCCGCAGCGACTCGGCCAATTGCGCTGCGCGCCGCTGGCCGGCATCGCCCTGGTGCACGAAATACACCTGACATTCTGCGGGAACCTGATCGGGAGCGTCCTGCAGCCAGAGGTCCAGCAGGCGCTCCATGCCGATGGCAAAGCCCACGGCAGGCGCGGGCTTGCCCCCCAGCAGCTCGATGAGCCCGTCGTAGCGCCCGCCCCCGCAGACGGTGCCCTGGGCACCCAGCCGGTCGGTGACCCACTCGAACACGGTCAGGTTGTAGTAATCCAGCCCGCGCACCAGCCGCGGGTTCAGGGTCCAGGTCACCCCGGCGTCCTCCAGACGGGCGCACACGCCATGATGATGGGCCAGCGACGCCTCGCCCAGGAAGTCGAACAGGCGGGGGGCATCATCGGCCATGGCCTGCATGGCGGGGTTCTTGGTATCGAGCACCCGCAACGGGTTGCTGTACATGCGGCGGCGGGCTTCCGCGTCCAGCACGTCCAGGTGCCCTTCCAGGTGCGCGACCAGGGCCGCCCGATGCGCCGCCCGCTCGGATGCCTGGCCCAGGGAGTTGAGTTCCAGGCGGATGTCCTTCAGGCCCAGCAGGCGCCACAGGCGCGCCAGCATCAGGATCAGCTCCGCGTCCACATCCGGGCCTGCAAAGCCGAGCGCCTCGACGTCGATCTGGTGAAACTGGCGATAGCGACCACGCTGCGGGCGTTCGTGGCGAAAGACCGGCCCCATGGCATACACGCGCCGCGGCCGATCATACAGGAAATTGTGTTCAATGACGGAACGCACGATGCCGGCGGTGAACTCCGGACGCAGGGTCAGATGCTCGTCATTCAGGGGGTCGACAAAGGAATACATTTCCTTTTCGACGATGTCGGTGACCTCGCCGATGCCGCGCGCAAACAGGCGGGTGTGTTCCAGCACGGGGGTGCGCATGTTCTGGTAGCCGTAACTGGCCAGCCATTCCCGCACAATGGCCTCGAGCTGCTCCCAGCGCGCCGTTTCCGGAGGCAAGGCATCCTTCATGCCGGTCAGGCCGGCCACTTTCCTGAATTCGGACATGGGGTTCAATCCGCCTGGCGCGCCACGACACCCGGACGATGCACGGCTGCCGCGCCCTGCTCCTGCCCGTAGCGCCGTGCCACATACTGTTCGACAATGGCCTTGAACTCGTCGGCGATGGTGTCGCCCTTCAGTGTCACGGTGCGCTTGCCATCCACGTATACCGGTGCGGCCGGGACTTCGCCGGTGCCCGGCAGGCTGATGCCGATGTCGGCATGGCGGCTTTCGCCCGGGCCGTTGACGACGCAGCCCATCACCGCGACATGCATGTTCTCGACGCCGGGATATCTGGTTTTCCAGACCGGCATCTGGTCCCGCAGGTAGTCCTGGATGCTGGCGGCCAGCTCCTGGAAGACGGTGCTGCTGGTGCGCCCGCAGCCCGGGCAGGCCGCAACCATGGGCGTGAAGGCCCGCAACCCCATGGTCTGCAGGATCTCCTGGGCCACGATGACCTCGCGGCAACGATCGCCGCCCGGTTCCGGCGTCAGTGAAATGCGGATGGTGTCGCCGATGCCCTGCTGCAACAGCACGGCCAGAGCCGCCGTGGAGGCCACGATGCCCTTGGAGCCCATGCCGGCTTCGGTCAGGCCCAGATGCAGCGGATAATCGCAGCGCCGTGACAGCTCGCGATAGACGGCAATCAGGTCCTGCACCTGACTGACCTTGCAGGACAGCACGATGGCATCCCCCGGCAGGCCCAGCTCCTGGGCGCGCTCGGCATTGCTGATGGCCGACACCACAAGCGCCTCGCGCATGACGGCACTGGCCGACCAGGGGCTGGGGCGTGCGGCGTTGGCATCCATCATGCGTGCCATCAGTTCGTGGTCCAGGCTGCCCCAGTTCACCCCGATGCGAATCGGCTTTTCATTCTGGCAGGCCACCTGGATCATCTGGGCGAAATTGTCGTCACGATGCTTGCCACCGCCCATATTGCCCGGGTTGATGCGGTATTTGGACAGCGCCCGGGCACATTCCGGGAACTGCGTCAGCAGCTTGTGGCCGTTGTAGTGGAAATCCCCCACCAGCGGTACCGGTACACCCATGCGATCCAGCGCATCGCGCAGATCGGCCACCCGTGCGGCAGCCTCGGGCGTATTCACCGTGACGCGTACCAGTTCGGAGCCGGCTTGCCACAACTCGCGCACTTGCCGCGCGGTGGCCTGAGGGTCGGCCGTGTCGGTGTTGGTCATCGACTGGACCACCACGGGCGCATCGCCACCGACCCGAACGACATGCGTACCCCAGCGCACGGCCACGGCGCGCGTGGGCCGGCGCCGCGCAACCGAGGGCTCGGCAGCCGGTGGTGCAGCATTCACGGACGCTGCGTTCGCCAAAGCGGCATTCACAGAGGGAAAAGTCATTGACGCAAAGCCTTCAACCAATCAAAAATCAGCCAGCCATCCGGGATCCAGCCGCGGCTCACGGCATACCATCCGGCAGCACCGAACAGCAGCAGGATGAGCAGCAGCCAGGCCCAGGTGCGGTGGGCCGGTTCGCCCTTCGGGGTCAGGTCGGCCTGCTGCAATGCGCGCCGGTCGCTGAGATCCATGACCGTGGGGCGCGGACCGGTGGGGCCGACCGCGTCGTCGAGCAGGCGCAGGACCAGATCCACGTCGGCCTGCAGAAAGCGGGCGTAATTGCGCACCAGCCCACGCAAGGGCACGCCCTCGGGCAGGCGGGCCCAGTCGCCGGCCTCGAGGTGGCGCAACTGCGCAACGGAATATTTGAGGCGCGCGGACACATCGCCCAGGGCCAGGCCGCGCGACTCGCGCATGGATTTCAGGGTCTGGCCGACTGACAGGGTGCCCTGCCCTCCCTGGTCGGAATCCGCGGCTGCCGGTGCATCCCCGGGGTTTGCCGGCGCAAAGTCCCCACCCATCGACGAGCCCGCCGGACGGGCCGACACCGCGTCGCGGGCAGCCGATGGCGTTACCTGGCCTGCCGAAAGGGACCCGCGGCCATCATCGGGGGCCTGGGCCCGATGCCACATGCCTTCACCCGGAATTTCGCTCATCCGTGCTCCTTTTTGCGTATCACCACCCGTGCCCGGTCTGGCAGGCGCTCGTCGATGCGGGTCCGGTCCCGGACCTCGCCGGCCAGCTGGCCGCAGGCGGCGTCGATGTCTTCGCCGCGCGTCTTGCGCACCGTGACCACCAGCCCCGCATCCATGAGCACGCGCGAAAAGAGCCGGATGCGTGCTGCCGGAGAGCGCCGCAGCCCCGACTGCGGGAAGGGGTTGAAGGGAATCAGGTTGAATTTACAGCGAATCCGCCGGGCAATGTCGATCAGCCCGCGCGCATGCTCGTCGGAGTCGTTGACGCCATCGAGCATGATGTATTCAAAGGTGATGAAATCGCGCGGCGCATGATCCAGATAACGATTGCACGCCGCCAGCAATTCGGCCAGCGGGTACTTGCGATTCAGGGGCACCAGGCGGTCGCGCAGGGCATCATCGGGCGCGTGCAGGGAGACCGCCAGCGCCACCGGACAATCCCTGGCCAGACGATCGATCATGGGCACCACGCCCGAGGTGGACACCGTGACGCGGCGACGCGACAGGCCATAGGCATGGTCATCGACCATCAGGCGCAAGGCCCCCAGCACCTGGTCGTAATTCAGCAGGGGTTCGCCCATGCCCATCATGACCACGTTGCTGACGGCCCGGTGCGATTCATCGGCTGGCGCACCCAGGCGTGCCGCCTGGGGATCCTCGCGCAAGGCGCGGTTGGCATGCCAGAGCTGGCCGATGATTTCCGCGGTGGTCAGATTGCGGCTGAAGCCCTGATAGCCGGTGGAACAGAACGGGCACGCCACCGTGCAGCCCGCCTGGCTGGAAATGCACAGCGTGCCGCGGTCGTCTTCCGGAATGAAGACGGTTTCGATGGCATTGCCCAGGCCCATGTCGAACAGCCATTTGCGGGTCCCGTCGGCGGAACGTTTTTCCAGGTTCACGGGCGGGGCCTGCACGGTGCAGTGCGCCTGCAGACGGGTGCGAAAGTCCTTGGCCAGATCGCTCATGTCCTGGAACCGGTCGACCCCGCGCTGGTGCACCCACTGCGACAGCTGGCGGGCGCGAAAGGGCTTGCCGCCCCATTGCGCCACGAGCGCTTCGAGGGAGACCGGGTCCAGACCCAGGACATTGACGGATTCAGCACCAGACATGAGCAGCAAAACGGGCAAAAAAGCAAGAGACGATGGGCGAAAAGCGGGCGAAACAATGAGCGAAAAGCGGGCAGAAGTCAGGCAAATGGGCGGATCACCCGGCTGCCACCGGGGACCCTGCCGCCATCAGCGGCTGTGAATGTGGCTCTCGGGAAAGAAGAAGGCGATTTCCACGGCAGCCGTCTCCGGCGCATCCGAGCCATGCACGGCATTGGCGTCGATGCTGTCGGCGAAATCCGCGCGGATCGTGCCGGCGGCCGCCTTCTTCGGATCGGTGGCCCCCATCAGGTCGCGATTCCTGGCAATGGCGTCCTCGCCCTCGAGAACCTGCACGAACACCGGGCCCGAAATCATGAAATCCACCAGATCCTTGTAAAAGGGACGCTCGCGGTGCACGGCGTAGAAGCGCTCGGCCTCGCCTCGCGAGAGGTGCTGCATGCACGCGGCCACGACCTTCAGGCCGGCCTGTTCGAAGCGTGCAACGATCTGGCCGATGGCGTTTTTCGCGACGGCATCGGGCTTGATGATGGAAAGGGTACGTTCAATGGCCATGAAAGATTCCGATAGGGGGACGAAAATGCGGGAATCGGGGTGCGGTGCCCTGCCCGGTTCATCCGGCCCTGGCCGCGCAAACCGGGCAGACGCGGCACCCGCTACAGGCACCCGCTACAAATTCCCAATGAAAACAATGGCTTTATTCAAGCTCATGTCAACCGTTCATTTTACCAGATTGCGCAGAAAGCTCTGTCGTTCACGTCAGGGATGGATAGCGCGGACGGCGTAGCCGTCCTATACTGTCAGCTGTAAATATATCCAGCCAATCATGCAGCGTCTTCAAGCCTTCAAGTACGAATTGATGCCCAATGGCCAGCAGCAGCGCCAGATGCGCCGCTTCGCTGGCTCGGCTCGGTTCGTGTTCAACAAGGCGCTGGCGTTGCAGAAGGCGCGTTACGAGCAGGG
>JACDJC010001655.1_pt1 | contig 19372 bp, 16 predicted proteins | sample 7454191 | NCBI WGS metagenome assembly JACDJC01 (sample SAMN14253291, study PRJNA609438) | sludge metagenome | isolation source: sludge after 25d culture with pyrite and EDTA | collected 2018-12-20 | reverse complement strand
GGTGAGCCCTCCCGTTCGTGGTGAGCCCTCCCGTTCGTGGTGAGCCCTCCCGTTCGTGGTGAGCCCTCCCGTTCGTGGTGAGCCCTCCCGTTCGTGGTGAGCCTGTCGAACCACGGTTAGCCGACGGCAGAACTCTTGGCAATGCCCTTCGACAGGCTCCCTTCGACAAGCTCAGGGCGAACGGTAGTTTTACAGAAATCTGTCTCAAACCGGTTTTTCCTTGCTACGATCGGTCAAACCAGACAGGCTTTAAGGTCTGTCTGTTAACACTATGCGGATATCCAGCGGCGGCCCCTAGGGTAGCGCTTGAGATAAAAACACCTGATCCATCCGACCCCAATTAAAATCAGCGAACAGACGATTAAGTCGTTTTTCAGTGTGGTTCAGATTCAGGTAGTGCCTGAACCTTGTCTTGAAACTGATACCGTGCTGGCGCGGTTGCCCGGGATCGATCTCCCAGGGATGAAAATAGAAAATAGCCGCTTGTCGCTCCGTATTGTTCACCCTACGCAACAGCGCCCGGGAAAATTTGTAGGGAAAAAATCGGAAATAGCCACCACCACCCGCCGGCAACCGCCGGTTCAGCATGTTGGAGGTGGTGATCGGGATTTCAAGGAACTCCGAATCATCGATGGGATGATAGGCAAACCGGGGTGCCGATGGCATACCATAGTGATCGTGGGCGATCGGATAGATACTGGAACTGTAGCGATAGCCGGCATGCATCAGTGCGTCATGCGCCCAGAGATTGTTCGCGCCGATGGAGTAACTGGGCGCCCGATAGCCCGTTACCGCCATGCCGGCGATATCTTCCAGCAGTTTTTTTGTATCGGTTATTTCGGCCACGAACTCGGCTCTGTCCTGGCTACTGGCACGCTTATGCCAGTAGCTGTGACAGGCCAGTTCATGGCCAGAATCCACCAGGCGGCGGATCACCGCCGGATAACGTTCGGCAGCCCAGCCCAGGGTAAAAAATGTCGCCTTTATTCCATGCTGCGCCAGCAATTCAAGAATAATTTCCATATTCCGTTCAAGCCGACACTCCTGTTGATCCCATTGAGATCTATCAAAATGGTGTTCAAATGCAGAGACATGGAAATAGTCTTCCACATCAACAGTCATTGCATTGGTAATGACACCCTGCGGCACAAAACCACCCGACATGATCAACCTGCCGCCGCTTCTGCTTCGTGTGTTTGTCCCCTGGACCAGTTGATGAGCACTTCGACAATCCGCTCCGCCGCCTGACCATCCCAGTATTCCGGCACCCTGCCCCGCTTGCCGCCAGTTGCAAGCACGTCATCCACAGCGGCCTGTATTTTTGCCGGATCGATGCCCACAACGGTGTTGGTGCCCTCATCCGCCGTAATCGGGCGCTCGGTATTTTCCCTGAGGGTAATGCAAGGCACACCGAGTGCCGTTGTCTCCTCCTGGATGCCTCCCGAGTCGGTCAGAACCAGCCGGGCGTGCTGCATCATCCCCAGCATCTGCAGATATCCCTGGGGTGGCAGACGCAGAATTCTGGGTGAACAAAGTAGCTGGTTCAAGCCATACTCTTCAATACGCTGGGCCGTTCTTGGATGTACGGGAAAGGCCAAAGGCAACTGTTCACTGATAGAGCGCAATTGCGTGAGAAGGCTTTTCAGGTTCGTGGGATTGTCCACATTGGACGGCCGGTGCAACGTAACCAGCCCATAGCCGGACGCAAAGACCGGCTGGTCTATCTCGCTCCCTGCCGCCGAAAACAGTGTTGACGGCTCAACCGCGCGTGCGAGATTGTAACGCAGAGTGTCGATCATGACATTTCCGACAAAGTGGATTCGCTCGGCTGAAATGCCCTCCCGGAGCAAGTTGGCTGCTGCACTTCGCTCCGTGGTGAACAGCAGATCGGATATCTGGTCGGTCAGCACCCGATTGATCTCTTCCGGCATTCCCCGGTCATAACTGCGCAAGCCGGCTTCAACATGAATGACCGGAATGCCTTTTTTGACCGCGACCAATGCACAGGAGATGGTTGAATTCACATCACCCAGTACCAGCACGGCGGCCGGTTTGAGCCGGTCCAGAGCCGGCTCGAAGCGCAGCATGATCTCGGCGGTTTGCATGGCGTGGGTACCGGAGCCTACCCCCAGATCAATATCCGGTTCCGGAATATGCAGTTGCTCAAAAAAAGATTTTTTCATGGCCGCATCATAATGCTGCCCGGTGTGCAGCAGGGTTGCCGACAGGGTGTTTTGATGGCGGCTGAATACCCGCATGATGGGGGCGATTTTCATAAAGTTAGGCCGCGCCCCAACGACGCAGAGTATTTTAGCAATTTTTGCTGGCATGATTTGTGTCGGTATTGATTACAAGGTGTGCATCAGGCTGAGGGAAAGCCGGTTCTCTTCATAACTCTGGCCAGTCTGATTTGAACTGCGATCAGTAAAGCTGTAGTTGAATCTGAGATGGGTCTTCTGACCCAACTGACGATTGATCCCGGCCTGCAATATCCAGGTGTCGGACTCCCGGTTTCCAAGCCCGCTCTCTTCCTGTTGACTCCAGTTCAGGCTGACATCCCCGGACACGTTTCCGGACAGAGAGCGGGTCAGGGACGCCCCAAGCCCCCTGCTGGACACTTCACGCGTTGAATCCTGGTAGGTCTGATCCGACATATCCGCACTCAATGTGAATGTCGTCCGTTTACCCCGGAGACTGTAGCTGACCGCCAACCGCTCATCAACAAAAGTGCTGGTACCAATGGTGGGCAGATCGATCGTAACAAAAAACGGATCGCCGGTAACCGGGTGTGGTATTGGCTGGCCAAACTGGTCGGTTACCAGAAACACCACCTGATTGCTCAACAGGGTGGTGGAATCAGTCAGTTCGGTGGTATAGATTGCACTCAATACCGAGCGTTTCGACCTGTGGCTCAGGCTCAGCCGTTTGGTAGTACCAAAGAAGCGCTCACCGATACCAAAATCAAGCATGGTTCTCGCGCTGGGAGTCCAGCGGGCGCCGACCTCCCAGAGGGAACCATCGCTGCTCGACCGGACGGTGCTGAAGTCATTCGACTCATTGCCTACCAACCCATTGATCTGCCATTGGCGGTTGATTTGGTAACCCAGGCGCAGATCCAGTGAACTCAACTGGCTCACTTCTCCCTGGTCGTCATCAGTGGTTTTGTGGCTGGCGCCGATACCCCAGGTCCATTTTGTGAACTCGGGACCACTGTCAATCGCCAGAGTGACTGCATCACTGCTGGTATCACCGACGCTGCCTTCTGAATGATTCAACTGGTTATAGGTATAACGCAGTTCCATATCCGCAAGACCTTTGAACCGGCTCCGCAGATAGGGACTGATTTTATAACTGTAGGTGGTTGTCTTGTTGTCATTGTTACTCAGGTTGTCTATTCCCGATATATTCAGCGGTTCGATGGCATTCTGTGTCGCCGTGGCATTCAAATCGAGAAAAACAACCCGCTCATACAACTCTGTATGGGCATCTGCCTGAAGGCGGGGATTGATGGAATCGTTACTGCCTCCCTGACCATTGATCTCAAGGGCGCCGGTCAGGTCCAGTCTGGCACGGGCCCCTTTCCCATGCAGCGAAACGCTGGGGGTCAGTATCGGGGTCAATTCACTCTCCTTGCCGTTACTGACAAGATTCACGTTGTCGGAATAGACCGCTCCGGCACTGATGCTGGCTGAACGGGTCCACTCGGCAGCCGAGGCTGTCATGGACAACAGGATCAGCCCTGAACCCAGAAGAGTGCAATTCAGAAAATTAGATCTCCCCTCACTGACCATCAGATTATGCCCCTATCCGTTTCCTGTTCGATCACGTCCGTAACCATAACCGTATCCGTAACCATACCCATAGCCACCTGCCCCATTCCTTGTATTGGTGGATTTATTGAGCAGGAGTCCAATGACCTTGTCCTTTCCAAGATGGCTGAGCGCTTCGACAACCTTACTCTGGGGGGTCTGTTTTTCAGCCACTACAAAGACAATCTGCCCCATGAGACTGGCCAGCACACCCGCCTCCGTGGTGAACAGGATTGGCGGTGAATCAAAAATAATTACCCGGTCCGGATAACGCTGAGCCAACTCCACCATTAATTGCTGCATATCCGCACTTGCCAGTAATTCAGTGGAGCGTTCATGGGCATGGCCGGCCGGCAGTATACGTAAATTGGGGATGCTGGTGTGTAACAATACATCGCTGATCTCCGTGCCCTTGTTCATCAGGAGGTCAATAAGACCAGGCCAGTCGTCGGGTATTCCCAGCAATGCGGCGGCCGTAGCCTTTGCGACATCGGCATCGACAAATAACACGGTTTTGTCCTGCTCCATGGCGATGCTGATCGCCAGGTTGATCGCGGTAAAGGTCTTGCCTTCCCCCGATTGCGCGCTGGTTACCATAATCAGGTTGGGATTATCCACGGTCGTGGCGCCCTTACCGGCAATATTCATCAGTAAGGGTCGCTTGATAATCCGGTTCTCCTCGGCCACCCGGCTGCGCGGCTCATCCGGAGTTATCATGCCAAGTGATTTCAGGTACGCAATAGGCAAATCGACTGTTTTTCCGCTTCGTTTGGCGGCTGCGCCAGTGGCAGTGCTTTCCGGTTGGGCAGATGCCGGTTGTATCGACTTTTCGTGCGCTTTCTCATTTGACTGCACGACGGCGGATTCACCCGAGCGGTCATGCTGCTGGCCTGTCTGATCGGCATTAAGCTTTTCGATGGCTTTTTCAATAATGCTCATAGAATCCTGGCTCCAAGACTTTGCACTTTCCCTATTAGATCAAAGCCCAGGTCCTGTATCAGAGTGACGCCGACAAAAAGCGTTCCTAACAGCAGTACCAGCGATACAAACATGGCCCCTGCAAACCGCTGTCTGCGTTTTTCTGCATTCGACATAACAAACACAACCGAGCCCAGTACCGGCAGTCCAGTCACCCGATTGAGTGCGCCACGGCTGTAGAATACCGGCCGTATCAATGATGCCAGTAACGCCAGGCCGATTCCGGCGGCCAGACTGCCGAGGAATACCGCAGCATTCAGCAATAACTTGTTAGGCTGGGACGGCTTGAGCGGCACAAACGGGGGATCAATCACACGGAACTTGACCTCGGACACATCCTGCTCGGCCTTTTCCGAAAGATGCGCCGACTCCCGGCGTTTCAACAGTGCACTATGCTGCTGTGATACGGCATCGTAGTCGCGATTCAACTGCTGCAGCTCCGCTTCGATCAGAGGAATCTGATCAACTTTCGCTTCCAGATCATTGACCCGTTTTTCATACTCCGAGGCACGCACTTTGAGTTCTGCCACCCGCGCCTCGGATTCCGAGAGCATGGTACGCATCTGTTGATAGACCGGGCTGGTCTGCAACCCCGCCTGCGGGGAGATGGATTCCGATGGGTTGGCCTCCATCTCCTGCTTTTTCTCTTCTTCAAGATTGGCAATGATGGTTTTTATTTCTATCACGTCGGGATGCCGCTCAGTGTATTTCAACAACAGTTCATCCATGCGTGTCTGCAGATTCTGAATGCGTTGATCCAGTAGTGAATGCGTTCCAAAATCATCCGTGCCATTCGGGATGAAAACCGGCTCCTCGCCCGACAACTGGCGCTTCAACTCCTGCCGCCGGTTCTCTGCCTCCCGAAGCTCCAGCTGAGCAGAACTCAACTGTCCTTTGGCCATTTCCAGTCGCTGATAGTATCCACCCTGCTCTCCCGGCATGGTGCCGACGTAACGACGTTTGAAATCGGCCAGTTTGCCTTCGGCCTCGGCCAATCTGATTTCGTATTCGGCAATCTGTTTATCCAGAAACTCCTGCGCCCCTGCACTGTCCTTGCGCTTATCGCCCAAGGTACTTTCGATAAATATGGAGATCAGGGATTGGACAACGCGCTGAGCCACAAGTCGATCGGAATGGGTGTAGGCGATCGAATAGAGTGAAGCATTGCTCCGCTGGCCACTCAACTGGATATTCTCACGCAACTGGGTTATCACTGTCTCCTTGTCCTGATCGTTCTGGACCTTGAGATCCAGATCGACCATGCGCATCAGCTTTTCCATATTGGGTCGACTGAGCAGCGTCTTGCTCATCAGGGCAACCCTTTGCCCGACATCGGGTTGGATTGCCAGGCCACGCAGCAAGGGTCCCAGCACGCTATTACTATCCACATGCAAACGGGCTGTAGCTTCATATTTGTTCGGGAGTTGTGATACCAATATCCATCCGGCTATGGCGATTATCCATGCCGCCATCAACGCTACCCAGCGAAATCGCCAGACACCGTATAGATATTCTTGAATCTGCTCTAGGAGTTCTTGCATAAATCCCTGCTACGCCAAAATTCTTTGAGGATACCGCCTCAAAATGTCCCTGCTTGATGTTCAATTAAACTCAGACTACCGAGGGACCAACCACCGGCAATCCGGGTTTCAGTCAATTCACCAACCGGGACCCGAATTGAGGTGCATCGATAACACTCTTTCAGGCAGTCTGTTTTTGTCGGCCTAGAACCATGCCTCTGGGATAATCATGATATCACCAGGCATCAATGCCAGATTGGCCGAGATATCGCCATCTTTTACCAAGTCTTCCAGCCGAACGTTATAGACTTCCTGTGAACCGTTAATCGTCCGTATCAGTACGGATTTATTGCCATCGGCAAACTCGGTCAACCCGCCGACCGAAATCATCAGATCAAGCAGTGTCATGTGCTTTCTGAACGGCACTGAAAGCGGTTTCGCCGCCTCTCCGACTACTCTGATCTGTTGCGTGGGAATGCCGACAAATTCGTCGACGATAACCGTTACAACTGCATTCTTTACATACTCGGAGTAAGCCTTTTCCACATCCCGGGCAAGTTGAGTCGGGGTTTTGCCGCTGGCCTGTATATCCTCAACCAGGCGCGTCGTTATCTTGCCATCGGGTCTAACCGGGACAGTCACCGTGAGTTCCTCATTTCCCCATACAAAAATGTTCAACTCATCACCGGGACCGATAATGTAATCGAAGTCCGATTCCACCTGGAGTTGATCACTGGTGACCTGGGGATATTTCGACGCACAACCTGCCAGTAGCAGAACCAGCAATGCCAGCAGGCACTGAACAAACAGGCGATGCGATGATACTGTTTTATTGATAGGCACGAGCATGTTCTCCCTTACGCTATTTGTTATACAACCGTTCAATCGGTACATGGCCAAAACGGGAGTGGCCTGGGAGCCCGATCCAGCAGAGCCACGCCACACCCGGTTCGAATTATTGTGCCAGCCGCTTCTTCATATCGCCCCATCGATGAAAGGCCGGGTGAACTCCAGACAACAAGAACTCACTCAATAGATGAAGATATCAATACAACTTACTGGGTTTGTTAATAAAACAATGACTTATATTACCCTACTGTTGTGCTTTCAGCCAACTATATATGGCCTGATCGTAACATGCGAATTGTAAAATCCAACACTCTTGTCAGAAAACATCCGGGATCGTTGGTCAACAAGTATTTTATTTCATGTTTATTTGGGATGCAGGTCAGAATCCATGCCGTAACAGATCTGGAACCAATAGACTACAGTGCCATCTCTTGCCTGCCTATCCGCTATCTTTACCCTCGTCCTGTCGTTTCATGAACAGCGGTTCCTGCCGGGCAACAGCCGGATGTCTGGCGTAGATCAGGATCAGTAGCGCTGGCAGCAGTAAAAGGTCAAAGAATAGCGCAGCGATGAGGCCGATACTGGTAAGCAGGCCAAAATGGGTAGTCGGCACAAACTCGGAGAGTGTCAATACCATAAATTGCGCGCTCAGGATGATGGTGGTGGTCATAACAGCCCTGCCCGCCTGTTTATAGGTTTTCACCAGGGCGACGATCGGGCTGATTCCCTTCCGGACACGGCTGATAAAGCCGTGGTAGACATGGATCGTGTCATCAACCGCGATACCAACCGCCACACTGGCAATCATGGCGGTAGCCATATCCAGCCAGAGACCAAACAATCCCATAACAATGAAAATCAGCAGAATAGGTGACAGGTTGGGTATCATGCAGAGCACCGCACTGCCGATGGAGCGCCACTGGATCAGCATAATCAGGAATATGAGTCCCAGTGCGCCAAACAGACTCTTTACCTGCCCCTCGATCAGCAGGTCTTCCTGATCGGCAAACAGTCGCCCAAACCCGGCTATCTCCCACTCCACATCAGTCATCGGATGATCATTAAGGTATGCCCTGATGCGCCCCATCAGTTCAGACAACGCATTGGCACCATGCACATTCACGTTCAGGGTTACGTGGGCGATCCGATAGGTTTCATCAACAAAATCAAACAGGTCCTCTCCATCATAGACCAGCAGATACTGGCTGATCAGCTCTGCATTGTCGGGAATGCGTCGAAATTCAGGGTCCTCCGCGTTGAACCCCCAGTTCATCTCCTCGACAAAATCCGCCATGGAAATACTCTTGTCCACCTCAGGCAGAGACTCCGCCCAGCGCTGAAACGCCCGCATATCCTTCAGCACCTGGGGTCGCTTCAGGCCACCCCGCTGCTTTGCCTTGAAAACAACGTCCAGGGAGGCGGTCCCGACCAGCTTCTCCTCTATGTGCCGGGTTGCCTTGCGTAGCGGATGATCGGGATAGAAAAACTCCTGGAGGTTGGTTTCCACCACAATATTGCCAACCTGGGGCAGCAACAGGGCAAGCATCAACCCGATAGAGCCAACCACATAAAGCGGATAGCGCACACCGATACGCAGCAGTCTGCTGACCACTCTATCCAGACCCACCAGCCCCGCCTTGCGGCTTGGCCAAGGCACATAATCAAATCTGGAGAAGATATTGGGCACCAGGTGGATCACAACAAAATAGATGAGCGCGACCCCGGCAGCCGAAATCAAACCGAACACCTTGATGGGTGGAATCGGACTCAGACCCAGTGAGGAGAGGCCGGCTACCGTCGTCAGGGCAGTATAAAAAGCGGGTCGGCGCACCTCTCTGAGCGCACTACTGACCCGGTCCGGTCCCACCAGCCCGCGTTTTGACGCGTAGTGAAGGGCATTGAACAGGTGCACCAACGCAGCGACCGTCAGGGCCGAGAGGAGCGGTGGGATGATACTGGAGATCAGATTGAACGGCTGGTCAAAAATCACATAGAAGGTCACTGTGGAGCTGACCACAACCCCAATCACCACGCCGGACACGATAACCGCGAGCCAGCGGTGAAACAGCCACCAGATCAGAAGCAGACCGATCACTGTAGTGGCCGGTATGAAGATCATATTGTCCCGCAACATGGACCGCATCTGCGCCACATCTGTGGTGATCTGCCCCGCCATGCCGGTCAGGTATCCGCCCAGTCGCGCCTGCTCGACCTGTTTCAGAATGGCATCCTCCAGTGCCAGCCGCTCAAGGCTTGAATCGATCGCAACCGGGATCACCAGCATGGAAACGGCCGTGCCGTCTGCCGCAACCAGGGTGTTCCGGGCGAAGCGGTCGGAGAGGGCAAGCGCCAGCCGCTCTTTGGGCCGGGTCTTGTCCAGCTCCTTGACGTTTACCAACGGCTCAACCAGAAAGCCCTCTTCGGTCCCATGGATATGATCCTGTGTGGTCATATTCATCACATCATCAATCAACGGATTGGCGCGCAGAGCCTCTGCCAGCTCATTGAACGCCTTGGCAAATCCATCCGAATAGAGCGCGACACCTTCAAACAGCAGCAGTACCGCCTGATCACTGGGAAAATATCGCCTCAACTCCTCATCGATGACCACCGAAGGCGCATCTGCCGGCAGATAGACCTTGGGTGCGTTGTTGATATTCAGGTTCAGTAGCAGTCCGTTGGGCAATACCGTGAACAGGAACAGGAACAGCACACTGAAGTAGTACTTCCAGGGGAGGCGCAGAAAAACATTTTTCAAACGCAGATCGGCTTCGGTGGTGAGTGAAAACTCGATCGTCTGCTCACCATCAAATAGCGTAGAGCAGGAACTTATGAGGGCAACCAGGTGACTGCCATCGCTTCTGAGCAGGGTCACTTTTGCGCGCGGATAATCCCTGGCACTTCGGAGTACTTCACCAGCAGCAGAAAAGTGCTCCCGCAATCGCTCCTTGTGCCGGTCGACCACCAGGTCAAGGACCGGTACGGCTTCAAGCTCGCTGAATGAGTCATAGCCCAGCAGCGCAAGAAAAGCAGGATTGGCATAGACAAACATGCCTTCATGCTGAATCGCGATCGGCTTGCGATCATGATCGAATTTGGCATACTGGGTGGCGTCAGACCGCATAGGATTCCTGCATTATTTTTCTGACTCCGTGAGGTTCGCTGCTGCCGGAGGCGGCTCATCCTGTGCCGCAAGACGACGGGACAGACAGAACACCACCCGGGTCAGAATTTTGCCCGCCACCCGACAGCCAGAACCGAATTATCCTGATGGAATGCACCGGGAGTTCCCGCGGCCCCGTCGAAATAATGGGCTTCCAGATAAACCTCCTGGGACTCCCATCCAGTATAGGCAAGTTCGGGGTTGAGATAGAGATCGTGGGTATCGAGCCCCTTGTAGAAGCGCCCTTTCAACCGCCACCGATCCTGGGCAAAGGGGATTTCAAACGAACCACCGAACAGGTAGATCTCTGTCCGGTCCATAACGGCTGGCGCGTCGATGTGATTAATGCCTGTCAACTGCAGGTTGACCCGGGAGTCGCCATCCCCTGGAAAGAACTCCACGCCAGCCCCCCAGTTCAGGCTTTTAACCGTGTCGTATGATCCATCCATGCGGGTTACGGGAGCATCGCTCAACCAGCCGGCCTCCAGGCGCCAGATCGCGCCCATCGCCTCTACACCCACATCGCCGCCCACCAGCCAGCTGCGGGGATATTTCGCCTCAAGCACGCCACGAACACTGTTGTAACTGAAATAGGGCAGTGATTGCCGGGCTTTCTGTACGGTCAAGGCATAATCGACACCCGCACCGGCACCGCTGTAGCGCAGACCGAAACCGCCATCCGAGTCGGGTGCATCAACGTCGACAGGAGCGCTCTTGACCAGAGCCACGGTTGCCGGTGTTGAACGCAGGCCGAGAATCTCTCCGGATTGACGATTGACCGGGAACCAGACGCTTGAGCTCCCTGGCAGCTCGGCCTCCCTGAAATAGGGCAGAAAAACCAGATCCAGTTTCTGCTGCCCAAAGAAGTGCTCATAACGGATTGCCGGCGATGCACGGCGGCGGTCGGCAAGGTCATCCATGATATAGCGTGTGAGGTCGTGGGTGCTGAGTCGATCCGTGGGAGGGAATTCATCAATGCGCCCCCAGACGATTTTCTGCGCACCGGCGGTTATTCTGAAATTGTCCGCACGATAACGGACGAAGGTCTCGTCATAATCGAGATCAGCCCGGTCCCAATCGCTGCCACCGTGCTGCGAGTAACCATCAGCACGGAGTGAGGCTTGCAGATCCCAGTGCGGGGAAGGGGTCCAGAGCGCCGTCGCCTGACCATGCAGATAGCCCAGTCCATTTGCACTTGAAGCTGAACGGGTAAGCACACCGTACTCGCCCCACAATTCATCCAGCTTGAACGAGAAATTGCTGCGTTCAGCCACCGTGCCGACAATCTTCCCACTATCCGCCGGGGCAGACTGTTCGATCAGGATCTCCTGCTCCGATCCTGGCCGGGTAACACCGCCACCCTCATTTTCGATCAAAAGCTCCCCATCGCCCTTCTCATCAAGAATCAACAACTCTTCATTTGCTGGCGCGGACGCCTCTCGCCCGATTATCGGTTCCTCTTCGATAATCAGCACCTCTTCATCGGCGGCCGTATCCGCCGCCAGTGTCGGCACAGGTGAGATCATAACAGCAAGCCCCAGCAACAGCGCCGTTCGGTTGAATCGATTCTTGAAGTTTGCCATTTGGCTGTTTTCCCCTAGTCAATCTATTGCCTCCCGCATCAGGGGCGGAAGGCTTTTTCATTACTGTCGTCAGTGAGATCACGCCTGGAGAAGAGCCGGTCCGGCAGATCCTGATTGTACCTGAGCCTTTCGGTCAGCAATTGGGTACTGTGTCCAGACTCCAGGTCATACATGGTGCTTTCCAAAATAGTCCAGTAGCCCTGGACTTTCTTGATTCTCCGTGCGGTGAGCATTTTGATCGGCTGCTCTTTTCCCTTCTCAAACAGCTCTACCTTCAACGGGACCAGAATCTTACGATAGATACAGCTCACCCGTTTGGAATAGACCGAATTTCCAGGGTCGCGGGGTATGCTGACCAGTATCTCGCACGGCACCTTGCCTACCGAACCCTGGCCCTGCAGGTAGTGATAGTCCATATCCACCTCACGATCGAGCAGATCCTCATAATAAAAGTCGGATCCGACAAACCGGCCGCCTTTTCTCGACGATGAAATTCTCCGCACCTTGTTCAGTGCCGGCAGATAGAGCCATTGGTCACTCTCATCACCGGGGTGGTCCTGGGTAAGCAGTCCGGTGCCACTGATATCATCCGGCTGGATGAACCGCATCAATGTCCAGCGCTCTTTGGGGCCTTTCTCTTTTGCGTAGCTGTAGAGCACCCGCTGCCTGGTCTGGCCATCCTTGCCCTGAAGCTTCATCACCACCAGTGCGCTCAAATCATCGCCATTCGGGCGGTCATACACGGCCCTGGCCAGCGCCTCACCTTCGGGATTGCTCAACGGCTGATCGCCCAGCACAGTAGCTGTCGACAGCAGCAGCAGAATCGTGATCAGCCAGCCGGCATTAAACCTATTGACCATGTTTTTACTTCAGTCCTGACTAAAAGCGCATTAAGTTTCTTAATAATTAATATTTGAAATATTCTATAACTACTTGAATGCATTGCAAGTTAATTTGCATAAATATCTTTGTAAAGCGGCGGAATATCTTTCAGCATGCGCACTTTTCCATGCCGGACCCCACATGCACAACCGCTCGGGAAAGCTTTATATTGTTGATTATGCGGAAATAAATATCCAAATGGTGAGATGGATACCGCATATCACACATCACGTAACAGCAACAATCCCGCAGAAACGGTAACTCGCAACCGTATTCGGGACAGAAAAAAGTGCTTCTGCATACGGCACATCCTCATCATCAACCCCCAACTCTCCCGATGAACAGATGTCGGCTTTTTTTACACAGGGCACCTTATCCTCTGGATATCTCTATTTAACTGCATGATTATAATGACTATTATACTAAGGGTATAATAATTGCATACTACACACTAGTGCTCAGAAACTGATGCAGTAGCAATAATTTAAATCTTTTCATGCATGTTTACTAAGGAGAGTAAAAGCAGCGTCAAGCGCATTGATTCCTGAAGCATTTATTGGATAATTCGGGTATCTTTGACGACACGGATAACTTTATTGGAAAGCTTGGGTTCAAGTCCGATCACCTAAAATCTAGAGAAACAACCAATGTCGAAGAATCGAGAGACACAGAGGGATTCAGAGCAGGATAACCCAAACCAGGAAGGCATCTCATCGAGTCGCAGACAGTTCACCAAAACAGGATTGCTCGCCTCTCCGGTATTGATGTCGGTAATGTCCCGTCCAGTATTTGGTGTGGGCTGCCTCTCCAACGTGCTCTCGGGCAACCTCTCGGACCCGGAGCGTGGCCAATGTAATCTTGGGCTGAAACCGAGTTACTGGCGAAACCATCCCGAAGTATGGCGGATCGCGACCGGTGTCAAAGAAGATGGCGCTTCACCAACCTCCTGCGATCAGTGCCTTACCGGGGATGTCGGCTCTGAAACATGGAAATGTACCGGCGGCGCCCTGTTCAACAGCTATTTTACCCTGGGCCCGCAGGACGCGCATAATCGCTCCATGTATGAACTGCTCTGCACAAAACCTCATGGTGATAAGTCCCGTATCATCACGGCGCTGCTGAACGCCATGACTGACAGTAATTACGTGCTCAGCGTGGATCAGGTGTTACAACTCTGGGCCGATCCAACAATCGTGGCTCCCGCCACTCTCAAGGATTTTTTGAATAGTACCTGGTAGCTATTTAAAGGCCTCATAAATCGATTATCTGTAAATCGGCAGCCAGCACAGACGCCGTCTAGTTGCGTGGATTATTGGCAATAAAACGTTGGACCTCCTTCGGCAAACTCTCTTCCTCACCCCCTCGCAAGGCCTTGCGGAGCAGATGCGGTGTGAGCAGTCTCAGCGGCATGCGTAGATAGTGGGATCTTACATAGAGCATCCATCGCGCCAACCCGGTTCCCCTCCTGTTACAACTTGCATGATCCGGCTGCAGCGCCCGCAGAAACAGGCCATCCATTACAGAACTACGCCAATTTTCAGGCATCCGGTCACGCATCCAGCTTTTCACATGATCCGGCAGACCTACAGCTAACAGACGATCAACATAGCGAAGCCCGTATACCAGGGGGCGAACCAGGTCCATCTCCTCCGCCCGGTCACAAAGCGAATCCCAGAAACCGGCACGACCGGCAAAGTGCCGCAACAGTTCGGCGATATCCACCAGGTCTCTCAACCCGTGATCCAGATCGCCGTCATGGAACAGATGGGCGGCACTGTGCAGAATCATATCCACATCACACAGCCAGTAGAGATCATCCTGCCCCTCAGCATTGACCGCCCGTGACAGTAACTTTTTCGGATCAGGCTTCAAACGCGCAGTCAGGGGCAGGATCGAGTGGTGGATATCCAGCACGGTCTGGCGCCTGATCTGTTTCATGGGGGGGATTTCATGCATCCAGGTACGGTAGTAGCGCTGATCGTATTCACTACTGTGGGTCGTACGCCACCCCCAATCCAGCAGCCGGCTTTCAACATCATCCAGGGCCGATCGGGGAACCAGGATATCGATATCATGAAACAGCCGCCCCCGACTGACGGGAAGCCCGGCCATGACATAGGCAGCCCCTTTGAGCAGGATGATGGGAATGGCCAGGCTGTACAGCGCCTCTTGCAGTTGTGAAATTTCCCAACGGACCGCCAGAACACTCCGATGATTGATCAGGTTTGCCGCCCTGAAGTGGTTTAACGGGCCCTCCGGGATCCTGTCAATGAGTCCCCTATCACTGAAAACAACATAAAGATGGGCCGACAGATTGGCCGCCCTGGCTTGTCTAACCAGCAGGTCCCACTCCAAGGCGGTAAATTCCATGGCCGCTTCCGGCGATTTGAGGTGTTGTATGATAAGTGGTGCACTCATAGTCAGGCAGTGACCTCGGCATCGACAACAAGCCGGTCCATAATCATCAACGCATCATCCAGCTTTGAATATTCGAGCGAATAGACCGGATAACGATCGACCAGTGAGCGTGCCGAATCAAATCCCTCCTTGCCAAGGATATGGGTATTGAACGCATTCTCCTGGATCTCCATCAAGGCCCTGCCTTGCGCTTTTCTGATCAGTTTTGTGTCGCTTTTGGTTATATATTTCGGGAACACAACCGCATGGGGGCGGCAGGCTACCGAGGCCTGTTGAATGCTTGAGATTGACGGTTTCAAATGAGCCACTGTTCCCTTGGCTGTATCTTTTGCCCCCGGTCCAATCTCAGCCGCCGCAGAGAAGTGTCGAATGATTCCTATGGATTCATTTTTCAGGCCGACGGGTCTTGGTACCGGCGTAATGGAAAGGGATGCCGGATCCAGCAGGGCCATCTCATCCGAGAGCAACCGCCACCCCCGCAGGCTCATGGCCGCGCAGAGTGTGCTCTTTCCTGAGCCGGGGACGCCCGGCATGATGATTCCCCGTCCCTCTTTCTCAAGCACCGCAGCATGGATAATCAGGTAGTGATGCGCTGTTGTCGCTATGCACCAGTTGAGGCCCCACTCAAACATGGCGAAGGCATGGATATAAGGCAGTGGCTTGAACGGGGCAAATTCATCAAGCAGAAAATGCACCTGCGGTTTTATCCAGCGTCTCAGCCCTCCGGAATTTTTCAGCATGATATGGAAATCAAAGAACCGATCAGGGTCCGCGGTCTCATACTGATCATAAAAGCAGGCAATATGGCGCAGTAGGTCAGGAATGGCAGATCGCAGATTTATCCAGAATGGACCAATCTTGACTGGAAGCCCGTCTCCGGTGAGTCGACGGGCCATTTCACGGTGAGTGAGATCGGTGAGTTTCACAGCGTATCTGAAATCACCAGGCCCAATGAGCGGAAGGTATGCAGGGATGCAGCCACTGCATCAGACAACTGGCTGTCATTATCAATATCAAAATAGTTCGCCGCAGATGCCGACAGTTCGATTTGCGTCAGTTGTTCCTGCTGCAACCGTTTGAGCAGGAACTCTCCCAGCGGATTAAGCATCAGCGTATCGCCGGCACCCTGGTGAAAAAGCACGACATCCTCTTCATCTTCCCATACGGCCCAGCAGAACTGTTCCGGTGCATTTGCAAACCATTTGATTTCCATTTTTCGGCTGATTCCATCCTGCTCACCGCGCTGTTTTGATAGTCTGCCGCGGCATCACAGACAAACAAAAAAGTGCTTTCAAGCATACCCGTTTTTCATCATCCTGTCCCGTCAGGTGATTACTTCAAAAGGTCGCTTCAACGATATGCCTACTGTGCAGTGTCGCACCTTGCATCTATGATTGGTCTGGGGCTATTGTGGGACGAACCTTGCAGGTATACCGCCGTAATCAACAGAGGCCACAACGGATATTCATGTCTGCCGTTGGGTTCTGACCGGGGAGAAAAAGCCATGAATACACTTTTGACCAACGCCGGAACTTTAGCGGGAGTCATCGGCATTCTGATCTGCCTTACAGGGGGGCTGGTGCGGCTCTCTGGCGGTTATTATGTTTCCGGTTACAGTGTTCAGAGCCTGCTGATGGTGGGCATTGCCTTCATCCTCATCGCCTGTTTCCTCAAACTGGAATACCTGGTCCGGCAACAGCATTGAAGTGCCCGCATCATCGATAACCATCAGGATTGGCGTGCTGCCAGCGCCAGGTGTCCTGGCACATCTGCTCCAGGCCAAACTCCGCGCGCCAGACAAGCTCTCTTGACGCCCGAGTCGGGTCCGCATAACAGGCGGCAATATCTCCCGGCCGGCGGCCAACAACCTGGTAGGGTATCTTTCGGCCACTGGTCTGCTCAAATGCCTGTATCATCTCCAGCACCGAGTATCCATGACCGGTACCAAGATTGTGGATTATCACGCCAGGATGTTCCATCAGTTTGGCCAGCGCCGCCAGATGCCCTTTGGCCAGATCAACCACATGGATATAGTCACGCACCCCGGTGCCATCCGCCGTCGGGTAATCATCGCCATAGACTGACAGCCGCTCCAGGCGCCCCGATGCAACCTGGGAAATATAGGGCATTAGGTTATTCGGTATGCCGGCAGGATCCTCCCCGATCAGGCCGGTTGCGTGGGCACCCACTGGGTTGAAGTAACGCAGAATGGAGATGTCCCATTGGTTATCAGCCGCATGCAGGTCCCTCAGTATCTCTTCAATAATCAGTTTTGATCGACCGTAAGGATTGGAGGCCGACAGGGCAAAATCCTCCGTGATGGGCAGGGAAACCGGGTCTCCATAGACCGTCGCCGAGGAGCTGAATACCAGACGCTTCACCTCTGCCGCCGCCATCGCTTCCAGCAGTGACAGGGTGCCGGTAATATTGTTCTGGTAATAGGTCAGCGGAATCCCGGTGGATTCCCCAACCGCCTTCAGCCCGGCAAAATGAATCACCGCATCGATCGCTTCCCGGGCAAAAATCTGCGTAAGTATCGTTCGATCCCGAATATCCCCCTCGACGAAGGAGACGCGCTTGCCGGTAATGGCCATGACCCGCTCAAGTGAAATCCGGCTGCTGTTACACAGGTTATCGATAACCACCACCTGATGCCCTGCTTCCAGCAGTTCAACACAGGTGTGAGAGCCAATGTATCCCGCCCCGCCAGTAACCAGTATGTTCATTGATTATTCCTGCTCTGCGCTTACCGCTGATCGCCGGGGTATTGTGCAACAGGGCCATGGGGTTTGACAGCCCAAATCATTCTCGTGGACGAAAGTCTCTGGCGGATGCACTATCACTTATTCGATCTGCTTTGGGCCTCATTGTGCAACAGAGGTTATTTTTTCCGCTCGATCAGCCAGCTGTCCAGCCGGGCGATTTCTTCCGGCGACATCCGCAACCCCCGTTTGGTGCGGCGCCAGACAATATCTTCGGCAGTTTCGGCATATTCATGAGTGGTCAGATAGATCACTTCGCGTTCAAACAGTCCGCCGCCAAAATCCAGGCCCAGTGCCTCTTCGCAATCACAGCCAGCCAGTAGCTGACTGATACGGGTGCCGTAGTGGCCGGCATACGCCTGTAGCCGATCACGGGACAGCCAAGGATAGGCTACCGCACAATCGATGAGAAAACGTGCAAAGTCGGCATCCGGCAAATCACCTCCCGGAAGCGGGCTTGTGCTGTCCAGGGCGTGCCCTGAATATCCAGACAATCCGCCATGAGATCCAGCACATCCTCCGCCAATCTTCTATAAGTGGTTATTTTCCCTCCATAAATCGACAGAATCGGCGCTTGTTCACAATCTATGTGCAGATTGTAGTCCCGCGTCACCCGGGAGGCCTCACCGGCGGCATCATCATACAGTGGTCGCACACCACTGAAGCTCCAGACCACATCCGCAGGCTCCACCGGCCGGACAAAATATTCACTCACCGCGTGACAGATGTAGGTCACTTCTTTCTGCGTAATCTGATTATTTTCCGGTAGTCTATCCAGTTCAATATCAGTCGTCCCCAACAAGGTAAAGTCATCTTCAAAAGGGATAGCGAAGAGTACCCGCCCATCCCCGTGCTGAAAGATATAGGCATAGTCATGCGCAAACAGTCGCGGCACCACGATATGACTGCCCTTTACAAAGCGAATACCGTGAGTACGTCCGGCCGTAAAACCGGCGTCGAGCACCTGCTCTACCCAGGGTCCTGCCGCATTCACGACCGCCTTTGCCCTGACAAACCGGATCGATCCATCCCGTTCATTCCGCAATGTCACCGTCCAGTCGGCGGTGCTGCGGGACAGGCCAACACAACGGGTATGCGTCCAGATGACTGCGCCCCGCGCCGCGCCATCCATGGCATTCAGCACAACCAGCCGCGCATCCCGTACCCAGCAGTCGGAATACTCAAAACCGGTACGATAGTCATCCTTCAACGCCTGTCCGGCAACATGTCTGTTTAACACGACAGATTGTGATCCCGGCAGGCGCCTGCGGCCACCCAGGTGGTCATAGAGAAACAGGCCCAGCCGGATCATCCATTCAGGACGCAGTGATGCATTGTGCGGCAGAACAAAGCGGATCGGGTGGATGATGTGGGGTGCGCTGCGCAGCAGCAATTCCCTTTCCTGCAG
>JACDJC010001654.1_pt1 | contig 19377 bp, 32 predicted proteins | sample 7454191 | NCBI WGS metagenome assembly JACDJC01 (sample SAMN14253291, study PRJNA609438) | sludge metagenome | isolation source: sludge after 25d culture with pyrite and EDTA | collected 2018-12-20 | reverse complement strand
CGCACCACCAGCCGTGACCCACACGACTGCCCGCTCACCGCCGGTATAGGTGCGAGAGGTCGAAATCGACGAACCGCTGGCACTCGCCCCAGCGGTCACTACGGTGTCGAGTTCAGCGAAGGCCATGTCAGTTCACCGTGATGGTGGTGCCGGTGGTGAATCGAAAGTTCGTGGCCTCCCACGTCTGCCCACCGCTGTTCGAGTTGGCCGGGCGCACAGTGAACGGGTTTGCCTGCGTGGTGCTGAACGGGCTAGGCATCTTGAGGTGCACGGCGTAAGAGCCGGTGGCCGTGCCGCCAGGGATGGCGCAGTTCACGCGCACCAGCGTGCTTGAGGTCGCCTGCGGGTCGAGCTCGCGCAGCTGCGTCGACGAGAAGCAGTTGATCGTGGTCCCGCCGTTGACCAGCTGCACGTTGAGCCGCCGCTGATCGAAGATGCGCGCCCACCCGACGTTGCGCATGTTCACGTCAAAGGTCGCCACGCCCCCACGGCTAACGCTGGTCGGGTGCGTGATGTCGTCGTACTGGAAGCGGTAGCCCATCATTCGATGAACCTTGTCCAAGCACCCGCCTGCGGCCCAGCCTGCAAGGTGCAGCGGGGCGTAGCTGACGTTTAGGTGCGAGACGTGGTAGCGGGGGCCTTCGTTCTCGATGCCGCCCGGCAGGCCCTGCGCGTCCACGCTATCGGTGTTGCATCCGGTGCGCTTCTCCACGGCGGCCCCGCCGGAGTCCTGGCAGGTTTCCCCACCGAACATCACGTACTTCGACGCCTCCTGCACATAGGCGGCCTGTTGCGCAGCCGTCATCGTGCTGGTGAAGCCGGTGATCGTGCCGACGTAGGTATAGAAGCTCGAATCGCCGTTGCCGGTGAGGAAGCAGTCGGAGTGGAAGCCGGTGCGGCCCTTGAGGTTGCCCTTGAGCAAGTCGGCCTTGGTCGGTGGCGTCGTGCCGCTGAACCACGTTTCGCGCGGGAAGACCTGGGTGAACTCCAAGGGAACATCGGTGGGCACCATGTCCGCCACCGCATTGAAGACCGCGGTCTTGTCGGTCACGTCGTTGTTGTCGGCGCAGGTGGTAGCCCATTCGCCATAGTCGCAGCGGAAGCCCACTTGAACGAACGCGAGCACGTCGCGGTTGTTCCACAGCGTCGCCTTGATCGCCGCCGCCTGGGCGATGATCTGCGAGGCGTTGCCGGTGGACAGGAAGCGCAGGCCGACCATCACGCCGTTGGAGCGAATGGTCGAGAAGCACGAGTTCCACGTCGCCAGCTTGGTGCTGTCGGGCACGCTGGACCCGAGCGAGGTCAGCGGAAGGCCCAAGGTCGGCGTGGGGCTGATCGGCGTCGGCAAGCCGGCGGCATCAGCCGTCCAGTTCGGGATGTCGATGCCGTTGCAGTCGTCGAGCGAGCCCGACTGGAAGTGGAAGCCGCGCCCCGGATTCGGGATGATCGTCGTGGTGTCGGCGGTGAAAGTCGCGTTCGGCGCGGCCACCGAGACGGCCGCGATTAGCAGCCCGGCGATGAAGGTAGTGATGCGCTTCATGGTGGTCAGTTGATCGTGACGGATGCGGCCGTGGTGGTGTCGGATCCCGCACCGTTGGAGGCCGTCAACGTGAACGACAGTTGCTGGTACTGATCCGCGCTCACGGGCGTGTAGGTGAAGCCCGAGACGTTCGAGCCCGACTGCACAACGGTGTCGCCGTTGCGCAGCACCTGATAGGAGTAGCCGCTCGGGTTTGGGCTGTTGAGCGCAGCCCCAAAGTCGGCCGTCATCGGCGCTCCAACCGTGTAGCCCGCTTGGTAAACCCACCCCGGCTGCACAGCCGGCGCGGCCCAACTTGGCGAGATGCCGCTATCGATCGTCAGCGAACCGCTTGCCGCCACCGTGCCGCCAACGCGCGGCGCGGCGATTGGCCGGAGCAGACGAAACAGGGTCATGGATCACGACAGCTGCAGGCTGATCGAGATGCCGCCAGGGCACGAGACAGACGTCGCGCCGCCGGGGATCACGTTGTCGGTCACGTTGAGATCCGAGCCCGAGGTGCCGACGTTGCCGCTGATGCGGTTGGCTGCGCCAGATGTCTTGATGTTGAAGCCCAGGATCGTGCCGGCCGTGACGCTCGAATCCGCGGTCAGCGACAGCACGGCGACGGATGGCGAAGCAGTCGTTGCCGCGCCGACAGAAGAGATCGGCAGCGACGCCAGCTCGGAGCCTGCGCCGCCGGCCGTGTTGGTCAGCTGAAAGCTGCCGCCAGACACCAGGGCAAGTGCCCCGTCCAGTGCAGCCTTCCGCACTTCATTGGTGATCGTGAGTGCCATTGGCTTGCTCCTTGTGTTGCTCGATCAGCGCCGCGGCTTGTTCGGGCGGCAGGTCTTGAAGAGGAATCGCGCCGCGCACTTCCACGGTCTTGATGACGGCTCCGGTGGCGTCGTGGAAGTGCAGCGTGGCGGAAAGGTTTAGCCGGCCGCCGACCGGTGCCATTTCGTGCGTCATGACTGCCCCTCCGACTCGATCGGTGCCAGCACACTTGCCGAGATGCGCCCGCTCACCGGGTCGCGTTCGTGTGCAAGTCGCATGGCCGGGCGCTGCGCCAGTCGGGCCAGCAGCGTCTGCAGATCGGCTTGGCCCTGGACGAGATGCGCGAGCAGTTGCTCGGTGGCGCTCGGCCCCTCTTCCTCTGGCGGCTCTTCAGGCTCTTCCGGCTCCGGCGGGCGTGCCGCAGCGGCTGCCATGGCCTGCGCCCCGGCGTTGACGCGCGCGACTTCGACCTTGGCCTGCGCCTCAATCGGCGCCTTGACCTTGGCGACCTCCACGTCCCGGCTGGCGTCGATCTCGGCCTTCTGCAGCATGGCCTGGCGGTCTGCCTCCTTGTCGGCAAGCTGCTTCTGGAGGTCTTGCACCTGTTGCTGCATCTCGCCGAGCATTTCTTGGCCCTGCTGCACCAGCGCCTGGACTCGCGGGTCTTGCATCGGGTCCGTTTGCTCAGGCTGCTCGCCTTCCTCGTCTTCGGGCAGGAACTGGCTGATGTCCACGCGCTCGTCGAAGCGGCGCAGCGTTTCCTTGACCAGCGCGGCGATTGCTTTTGCCTGCTGCTCTCCACCCGGCTGCGCGCGGAGCTGTGCGATCTGCGCCATGGCCTTCTCGATGACCGGCAGCAGCTTCGTCCAGCGGTCCTGCTCCTGCAAACGGTCGGGCTTTCCGGTGGAGCCGCCGCGCACGTCGACTGTCAGGAGCTTGAAATACTCTTCGGGCTGCGTCATGGTCGGCCAGGCCGCCGCAGCTTCAGGGCCGGCGATCTCTTCGACTTCCTTCGGCGTCAGCTTGCGAAGCAGGATCTGGAGCGAGAAGGATCCGACATCGGACAGCACATCCTCCAGCGCGTCTTGGCGCTCGGCTGACCGGCCGCGGAGCCCTTGTGACAGGATCTCGGCCTCGGTGGCGGTCTTGGCCTGCAGCACCGAGCCGCGGGCCGCATCCCCCCCGCCGATCAGCATCTCCATGTCGGAGCGCGCCGGCTGCGTGTTGTAGTTCTCCGGTCGGATCTGCGCGAGCTGCCCGGACCACACATCGTTCCCGATCGGCTGGCCGCCTACGCCTTCGACGAGGATCGTGTCGCCGCCCTCGCGGTTCGCCAGGCGCTTCACGTCCTCGTCAGTGAGGCTCCCGCCCTTGCGGATGATGTTGAGCGGAAGCGCGTACTTGCGGTCGCGCACGAAGTCGCGGCGGCTGTCGTTGTACTCGGCGACCAGCTGCTCGGTCAGCTCGATGTCAGACAGCGGGTAGAACTGCCCCTCCACCTCGTTGAAGGCGACGACGAAGAACGGATACCAGCGCTCGCCGGTCCAGTCGGGCGAGAACGGCTCGCGAAGGAACCCTTCGACGCCTTCGCAGACGTGGAAGACGCGGTTCGACGCCTGATCCCATACCTCGTAGGTGCAGTAGAGATCCTGCTTGGGGTCTTTGCTGCCGGCGGTCGGCTGGCCGGTGCTCTGCGCCGTGTACGCCTTGCCGCCGTTGAAGTCCCTGCCGAAGGTCTGCTTGAGCTTGTCCTTCGTCATCCAGACGCGGTGCGCGATGGCGTCTGAGCGCTCGTAGTCGCCGAGCTCGAGCACGGAGTCATCGAGGACGATCACATCCTCGCTCAGCACGAAATCGACGGTCAGCCCGCGGGCAACGGTGACTTCTGCCTTGGCTTGCAGGCCGGCCAGCGTCTCGCGCATCTGAGCGACCTTGAGTTCGTGGTTCTGCGCCGAGGTCTCGTCCAGATCCTTGCGCAGAGCCTCCAATCGCTGGAGATTGTCCTGCGTGTCCTTGATCTGGTTGACGATGATCGCGTCGGTGCGCTTGTCTTCCTGCCAGCAGATCTTCCACCAGCCGACAGAGGTTGCAAATGCGCCGGTCAGCATGCGCTTGGCCCGCTTCTTCAGCTTGGCCCGCTTGACCAAGCACTCGGACAGCAGCGCTTCGGCCGTGCTGGAGAAGCGCTCCATGGCCTGCTTGCGCGCTTCTGGCACGCCGAGCGACGGCTTGACGGCGAACTCCGGGTCTTTGGCGTAGACCTGTGGCCGCATCATCGCCAGGTTGGCGAAATGCAGGTTCGACAGCAAGCGCTCCTGCTCGTTCTCCGGGTTGACGCCGCGAAGCAGCTTCCGGTTGCGAGCGAAGCGCTTGAAGTCCTTGTCGAAGCGACCGACCGCGGTCTCAATCCGCTTGAGCAAGTCGGCAGCGAGGCGCTTGTCTGCCTCGTTGACCGGCTGCTCCTTCTTCTGTTGACCGCGGTCAGCCATGCTTCAGGCTCAGGCGCTGACGGTCGCCGACAGGGTGCCGGAGGTGTAGGCCGACAGCGAGGTGCGCAGGTAGCGCGGCAGTTTGATCTCGTACACCGACGCCTGGTTGGTGGCGGCGACGACGATGGACGAGCTGGCGACGGTCGACGCGCTGGCCGACGTGGCGTTGGTGTTCGTCACGCCCTGCGCCGCCGACGACAGCACCGGAGCCTGGACGAAGCCGAGCGTGCCGTTGTTGCCGGCGGCGAAGTCGGCGTAGCTCTCGAACGCCTCGACCAGCAGCGTTGCGGCGCCGTTGCCCGAGAGCGTCAGCATGGCCGAGTGGCCCTTGGCGAGTGGCGTCGTGTCGAAAATCTGCGCCGCGCGAACCGTGCCGCCGTGGGCGCCGTTGCCGACAGAGCCCAGGAGCTTGAACGTGGTCGCAGTGACCGCTTCCAGCGTCCATTCTCCGTTGGCGTTGGTGTTGCCGGTCACGCCAGCAATCGCCAGGCGGTCGCCGGTCTTCAGGCCGGAGTTGGCAGCCACGGTGATGACGATCGGCGTCGCGTTCGTCGAGCCCGAGATGCTGATCATCGCGGTCGCGGAGCCGGCCGAGCCGAGGGAGGTGGTCTTGATCATTTCGTTTCCTTGTCGCAGAGGACGGCCCTGCCAGCCGGGTGCGAAGTAAGGGGCCGCACCGCCCCGTGGGAACTCAGTGCGCCACCCCGCCGACCGTCAGCACGACGTCATCGCCGACCAGCGGCCGGATCTTGTTCACGTCCTCGACGAACGCATCGGACTTGTCCGCGTCCGGCTTCGTCGCCAGATCCATGCGCTCGAGCTTGCCGAGCGAGGCGAGCCGGTACTGCGCGGCCTTGGCCTCGACGTACATCGATTCCTCGTTGTGCAGCGCTTCGATCGTGTCTTGGAGCCCCAGCGCCGCCAGGTAGTCGGCCTCCGGGCGGCTGTTGGCGTGCACGACCATCACCTCGCCGGCTACGGTGCAGCCGTCCGCCAGGCGGTGCCCGTCGAGCCAGCCGCCGACCGTGTAGGCCCAGCACTTCACGCCGTCCGAGTCGCGCCATGCGTGCTCGAACAAGACGCACGGATCTTGCAGTCGGCGGAGATCGTCAGCGACCAGCGATTGCCGGTGATGGAACGCGGGGAAGGTCTCGGCGGCGGAGATCATGGGGAGCCATTGCACCCCCGGTAGTCAAGCCTTTTCCCTATGAATCAGCCGCGCATGGCGGCCTTCTTGCGTTCCTCGTCCTGCTGGATGACCCACTCCAGGGACCATGGCGTCGGCCCGGACTGCTTGCGCTGCTTCTTGACCCGCGACACCGGCCGGCTGTTGCAGGCATACCGCCAGTCGTCGCCCGCGTGGTCTTCCTGATCGGTGTCGACATCCTCCGGCCGGTGGTCGTCGTGCTGGAGCGCCGGGATCGTGCGGATTGAGTCGGTGCAGTCCTCGGTGCAAAGCACCATCGGCTCGCCCTCGGCGGTGTCTTCCCAATCCAGCCGGGCGCGAACCTGCTGCCAGCCGGTCACGCGGGTGTTGTCGGCCGGCTGCCAACGCACGCCGGCCTTGACGAAGTTCTCGAAGATGCTAGCGGCGCCGTCTTCTTTCCAGATCGACGGGTCTGCCCGGCTCAGTTGCTCGTCGACAGTCTCGTCCCGCTCGCGCTGTTTGATGCCCTGGGCGACCTGTTCCACCCGCAGCTTCAGGCCCTCGTTCGGCTTGGCTGTTCCGTCATCGTTGCGCTTGACGCCGTACCACTCCCTGTAACGAATCAGGCAACCGCGCACGACCTTGCGCTCGGTGCCGTTGGCGAACTGCAGGAATGTGTCGTCTGGCACGATCACCCACCAGCCGATGCTGAACGGCTTGGCCGAGCCCCAATCCATGGTGCGGAAGCGCGTCCATTCCTTCGGCGGCTGCCAGCGCGGGATCACATGCACATCCGTGCGCCAGTTGTCGAAGAACGCGCCGGCCACGATGTTCCAGTCGGCGTGCCGGTACGCGCGCACCAGGGCCGCCGAGCCCAGGCCCTCCAGCTTGCCTTCGTACTCTTCGGCGTCTACGTGCGGGTTGTCCTCGAGCAGCGCAGGGATGTACTGCCGCAGCATGCCGCCCTCGCTCTTTGGCATCTTGCGCAGCTGGAGCGGCTTGGCGTTGTCGATGAAGCCGGCCTTCACCCACTGATGACCGATGCCGCCGGGGTTAGAGCTGGCGACGATCAGCGGGATCTTGGCCGGCAGTTCAACGCCGAACTTGGCCCGGAAGAAGTCGATCGCCCACTGCGGGAACGCCAAGCCAGGCGCGCGGAGGCGGGAGCGCAGGAAGCGATAGATCAGCTCCGTAAAGGTCGTCAGCTCATCCAGCAGCAAAACGTGGATTTCGGCCCCCAGGTACTTCATCCGGTCCTTCTCGTCCTTGCAGTGGCACAGGAAAATCTTGGCGCCGTTCCAGAACCGTATCTCGTCCTCGACGATGCGAACGTGCCCGCTGACGATCAGCTCCGCCAGCATCACCGGAAAGCCGTTTGGGCCTTCCATGTGGTTCTTCACGAGGTCTTCGCGAATGCGCCGGAACAAGTAGACCTGCAGGCCCGGGATCAGCCCGCACAGGATGATCGCCAGCGCCCGCATGAAGAACGACTTCCCGCCACCGGCAGCGCCGCCGTACAGGATTTCTGTTGCCGGAGACTTGACGGCGACGGACTGCTTTTCGGTGAACTCGACGGAGAAGGTTGGAGCGCTCATCCGCCCTTCACGGTCACATGGAACACCGGAGCCGCAGCCTGCAGCGGCTTCCCGTCGCCGTCCGTCAGCGCCATCTTGTCGCCGTAGACCTTCGGCAGCCACTTCCCGAGCAGCCGCATGCGGGTCTCGATCCGCAGCCGCGACCGCTGGATGTGCTCGCCGTTCAGCCGGTAGCCGGTGCCGCCGTCCTCGCCGGCCGTCAGCATCCAGTCGTTTCGGCCGTCGTCGGCGATGTCGATCAGCTCGTCCGCGATGGCATGGCAGCCGATTTCGCGCGCGCGCATGGAAAGGGCCTTGAAGTCCTCGCGGTCGATCTCCCACGCCTTGACGCACGAGTAGGACGGCATCCCCTCTTGGTCACAGATCCGCTTCAGCGGCACACCCTTCGCCAGCTGCTCGCAGATCGCATGCGCCACATCGTCCGAATACTTGACCGGGCTGGCCCGCTTCTTGACTTCCGGCTTCTTGCTCACGATGCACCCCCCGCAAACGGCAGCATCAGGTTCTCCCCAGCGTCCACGATCTCAGCCGCCACCGCCGTGATCTCGAACTCCCGTTGGTGCTCGATGTACTTAAGCGGGCAGTGCCGGGCGTACAGCGCCAGCACGATCCGCGCGTCGGTTTCCTTCGGGTCGGCCCCGTCTGCCCAGCCCTTGACCGCCGTCACATGCCGATTGCACTTGCGCGCCACGGTGGCATAGCTGACGCCGGCCGCGGCCAAGTCACGAAGGATGCGAAACCAGTCTCGTCGGCGTGTCGCTGTCATGCAACTCTCCTTTGCTTCACCCTCTGCACCCACTCCTTCACCAGCCTGTGCCCCTCCTTCGCCCGGTCCCCGAACAGGCGCTCCACGGCGCCCCGGTAGTCCTCGACCAGATCGGCCCTTGTGACAGCCAGCGCGCGGGCCTCGCAGGACAAGCAGCCGGCCGAGAAGGTGTCGGCACGCGGGTTGCGCATGGCTTCGGTGCAGGACTGACAGGTCATGCCGGCTCCTTGCACTCGGCACAGACCCAGCCGCGAATCCCGCGCATGGCGCCCTTGCGAACCAGCTGAAACTTCCTGCCGTGGATTGACTTGTGCACGTTGCATTGGGTGCATGCGAACGTCGCAGACATGCCTGGTCCGGCGGGAACGAACGGCGCGTCAGGCTGGCGGCGTGAGGTGTCGCTGTTCACGCCGCCTCCAACGCTTCCCGCTGCTCGAACGCAGTGACCGCCGGCCGGATCTGCACCCGTACCTGCGGCTTCTCGGCGTAGCGCTTGCGGGCGATCACGTCTGAGACCTGACTGTCGTCGCGCCACACCACGCCGTTCAATCCGTCGCCGATCGCCTTTACGATGTTGTCCACGTCCGGCTTCGTAGTCGGCAGCAGCTCGCCGGCCAGTGCTTGGGCCTGCTTCTTCTTCGACCAGCTGGCGGGGATCTGCACGTCGATCATCAGCCGAAGTTCGACCGGACCGTCTAGCAGGTCGCGGCCGGCCATCGCAGCGGCTCCGCAGTGCGCGATCAGCCCCTCGTAGGCAAGCGTCTTGGCCGGCGTGAACATGCGGACGTTCGATCCGATGCGTCCCACGCGAGCCCTGCCCTTGCCTTGCGGTGCGCCGTAGACGATGAAGTCCAGCATCACACCCCCGGCCAGAAGATCGCCGCCACCCCGCCGGCCACGATCACAGCCGTGAAGAACCACGACAGCCAGCGCAGATCCTTGTCGGCGTGCGGCGTGCAGTTCTGCCCAGGGATCAGCGGGCGGCCGGCGGGGGTGTACAGGCCGCAGTCGCATTCTTCGCGGCCGAGGGAGCAGTGACAGGTCATGATGCCTCCTTGCCCAGCAGCTTGCGCGCTGCGTCGAGCTTGATCGGGTTGACTGGAATGCCCTGCTCGTGGTCTTGAAGCAGGTTCATGGCTGCGACGTGCATTGCCGTCATAGGCTTCTTTGCATGACTCCGCTGTGTCTCGTGACGGTGACGTGCGTCCCTGCAAGGGCGCATGTCACTGTCACGCTCTCCACTTGTCACGTCACGCCGGACGTGACAGCGTGACAACGTGACATCCCCTCCGAAGGAGGGGCGCGCGCGCGCGAGGGTGTCACGCTCTTGTGTCACGCTTTTCTCGCTGTTTGTCACGCTTTGGCTGTTTCCCATGTCACGCTCCGATTCGGATCACATAGCCATCGGCGATCTCGATCAGGCCGTTTTCGACTGCCCACTTGCGGGCACGGAAGTAGGCTTGGCGCTTCTTCTCGGCGTCGCCGTCGATCGCTTCGTAGAACGTCGAACGCAGCTTCTTTTCCTCGATCCCGTTCAGCGCCAGATCCAGGAAAAGCTGGTTTCGTCCGCCTCGACCGCGCTGCGCCTCGTGGCGCATCGCTTCCAGCATCTCGCCCTTGTCGGTCAGGCTGCTGGCAACCAGGCTGGTGATCGGGTCGCCGTCCTCATCGATTGCCAGCTCGCACACCTTCATGGAGAACGACACCGGGTCCATCAGGTCGCCATCCTTCTGCTTGACGCACTCGACGGTCGCCAGCATCTCCTTCTCGTCCCGGAAGACGCCGAACATGAAGTCGACGTTGGCGCGCAGTGCCGAGCTGCCGCGCGGGCGCTCCGTTGCCTGGTGTCCGGTGTGGTGAACCACCACCACCGCCGCCTGCCACGTCGCCCGGAACCACAGGGAAAGCTCGCGCAGGTAGCTGGAAACCTCTCCAGCGCTGTTTTCTTCGCCGCTGAAGGTCTGGGATAGGGTGTCGACGATCACAAGCTCTGGGCGGATTCCAAGGCCCTCGGCGGCGCTGATCACGCGCGACGAGTCGACGCCAAGATCCAGCGCCTGCGGAACCACGTAGACCGGCGCTCCGGCCCACTGCAGGCGGCGCTCGCGGTGCCACGCCACAACCCGCTTCCACAGGCCGGCGCCGCCTTCAGCCGCCACGATCAGCACGGTGCCCTGCTTCGTCTTCTTGCCCAGCCACGGAAGCCCGTGGGCAATGTGCAGGGCCATGTCGATGGCGATGAACGACTTGAACGTGCCGGATCCTCCAAACATCAGCCCCACTGACTCGGCCGGGATGACATGCTTGACCAGCCACTTCACGTTCGCCGACTGCTCGCGCAACTGCTCGAGCGACAGCACAGGCACAGCGTCGGTGGAGCCTGCCCCGGCGTAGTCAGCCAGGTCGATGATCTTTTCGGCCATGTTCATCCGAAGATCGCAAGCCATGGCTCGCTACCTTTGCGGCGCGGCCAGAGCTTCCGGCCGCCGGTTGTCGTGTCCACCACTGACGCCACGATCTGACGGTCCAGGTCGATGAGCGTGATGTAGCGTTGCGTGATCGGCCACAGCTGATCGATGGCCGTGGTGCTGTCGATGCCGGGGCGAGTCACCACGAAGGCGAACAAGCCCGTGCAGCAGCGGAAGTCGTAGCGCTTTCCAGGGTCGACGTACAGCGTCGGCATTCGCAGTGGCGTGTCGCCGACCAGCGACACCGCAACATGCCCGCCGAAGTCCAGCCGACCGGACTCGCGCATCGCCTTGATGGAGGCCGCGTTGCGGGGCGTTGGAAGGCGCTCCATAGCCTGCCATGCACGCAGCATGTCCGGCTGGATGCCGTCCAGGGGGCTTTCGATGATGCTCAAAGAACGCCCCTCCACGAGAACACCGAAGCGCCCTGCGTCGACTCGGCCCACAAGATGCCGCGCCTGATGGCCGAGACGGTCTGGCTGCTGACGCCGTACTTCTTCGCCTCTTCGCGCGATGGCGTCGTCGAATGGCGGATGGATCGGGCCTGCTCGAGCGTCAGCTTCGCCGTCTTGCGCTGCTGGATGGTGATGGAGGCCCGCTTGCGTGGGGTGCTGAGTTCGCCGCGCTTGCTTTGCTCCTTGGGCTGATGCGAGCGGTGGATGACGTAGAAGTGGGCGACGTGGACGCACTTGTCGTTGCGGCAGCGCATGCGGATCAGGCTGTTCTCCGACAGCCGGTAGCCGCGGTCCAGGGCAAACAGAATGGCGCGCGTCGAGTGCTTGCCCTGAGACGCCCCCTCAAAGGCATAGCCGCGAGGGCAGTAGATGACAGGGGTCTTTCCCATCGTCGGGCCTTGCCATTCCATGCACTCGCCGACCGGCTCGATCTGTGAGTGCAGGCCAGCCAGCCATGTTTCGCGGGGTTGCCGATTCATGCCGTGCCACCCCATTCCTTCGTGACGGAGAAGACACGCGACGGACGGCCTGCACCGATGGGCTTCTTCCCGGCCTGGCTGACCATGCCGCCTGCCTGGAGCTTGCGCAGCCAGCAAGCGGCGGCGATGGCGGCCATGACGGCTTCGGCTTCGCTCATGGGTCAGGCGGCTTTCGCCGTTCCCACATACGGCATGAACTGCCGCACCGTCTCAATGCCGGGGTTCGTTGTCTCGCCTCGCTTGACCTTGTAGATCGTCGTGAACGGTACACCAGAAAGCTCGGCCAGCTTCTCGAGCTGCTTGAGAGTCATGGGCGCAAGCTCGGCCCTGACTGCCTCTGCGCTGGGGATTACGGAACTCATGCTGCCGAGTCTACCGAATACGATAGCAGTGAGTCAACCGCTTTCGGTAGCGGATCGGCGGGACTATTCCCGTATGGCTGCTGACATCAAACTCATCATCCGGTCAAACGTTCGGGCGCTGCTCGGCTTGGAAGAGGGGCAATCAGGCGTGCAGAAGCTCATCGACATGGGCATACCGACTGGCAACGCGCAGCGCGTGCTCAGCGGAATCGCCAGCGTCGGAGTCGACACGCTGGACCAGGTGGCCGGCGCTCTCGGCGTGCAGCCGTGGCAACTGATGGTCCCGAACCTTGACCCCGCGAATCTGCCAACGGTCGATGACCGCGAGTTCCGTTGGCCCTTTAAGCGAATCGACCCAGATCAGGTGCTAGGCCTAGTTGGGTCGGCCGCTGCCGCCGTTGAGACCGGCCTTCTTGTGGCCCTGGCGTCCGCCGGGGTCTCTGCAAGGAAACGGAACGGCACGACCGGCTAAGTGCCGACGTTCGCACATTGCCACGCCGTAGGCGGCGTGCGCCCCCCAAACATTTGGGGTCTCCCCCTGCTCAGGTGATCGCCATAGATCGATCTTGGGGGCTCTTTGGCACTACGTATCGCGTTAGGTAGTCGGCAGCAACTTTTTTCTACCGAAGTCGGTTGACGGCGCACTACCGCATCCGGTATAGTTCTACCCATCGTGCCGCCACAAAGACCCGAGGGGGTCAGGCGGTGCGGGGAGAACAAAGGTGCTGCTGCTCGACATCCCAAACACCCTCGGCGCGCACGAATCCGCGCCGCGCCTGCCGGAGATCAGCGCGACCAGCCTGATCCGTTGCCGCATCGAAGCCCAGGAGCGCGTGACCGCCGACGTGGACACGTTCGCGGATTGGATCTACAGCCAGTGCTACCAGGCCCCGGCCGTGCGCTTCGGCTACGTGCCGCGCACCGACTTGAGCCGCGCGCAGTTCATCCAGCCGCTGACGGTGCCGCAGTTGGCAGCGGCGCTTCTGTACCCCGACCGCGACTTGGCTGGGCGGGCTTCTTCTGAGCTGCGCGATCGTTTCCTCAAGACGCAGGACGACCGCATCGATCAGATCGCGGCCGAGCTGCTGGCGCAGGGGTGGGCGGAATGAGCGACGACCTGAAGAACCTACTTGCGCGAGCCCATGCGCAGTGGAAGGCGCAGCGGTTCGGGGAGCAGCGATGAAGCCGCAAGCCATCGCCGACGCCCTTTTTGCCGTAGTGCTCGGCATCGCCGGCTGCGCCCTGCTCGTTCACTGGTGGGCCGCATGAACACCCGCCGCTACCCGCGCACGCTGCTGGAAGCGTTCCCGCGCACCACGACATACGCATGCGCCATTGAGGTGGGCCACCGGCCGTTCTGGTGGCGGCTTTCTAGGTTCTTTCGGAGGTTTCTGTGACCGCTCTCGTACCGTTCGATCAACTGCAACAGATGGGCCACGCGCTGGCGAAGTCCGGCCTGTTCGGCATGAAGTCGCCCGAGCAGGCCGTCGCGCTGATGCTCGTCGCCCAGGCCGAAGGCCAGCACCCGGCGACCATCGCGCAGGATTACGACATCATCCAAGGCCGCGCCGCCCGCAAGACGCACAGCGTGCTAGCGCGCTTCCAGCAGGCCGGCGGCAGCGTGCAATGGCATGAACTGACCGACTCCAAGGCGCACGCCACGTTCAGCCATCCGCAGGGCGGCAGCGTGCCGATCGTGTGGACGATCGACCAGGCCAAGAAGATCGGTCTCGCCGGCAAGGACAATTGGAAGAACTACCCGCGCGCCATGCTGCGCGCTCGCTGTATCGCCGAGGGCGTGCGCGCCGTGTACCCGGCAGCCATCGGCGGCATGCTCGTCGCCGAAGAGGCGCGAGACACGTACATCACGCCGGCCAAGAACATGGGCGCCGCCGATGTCGTCACGCCAGAGCCGGACGACGCGCTACTGCAGGCCGCGCAGATCGCCGCCGATCAAGGCGTCGAGTCCTATCGCCAGTGGTGGCAGGCAGCCAGCCGCGAGACGCGCCAGGCGCTCGTCATCCATCACGAACAGCTGAAGTCGCGCGCCACCGAGGCCGACAAGTCCCGCGCCGCGACGCCCGCCCTGCCGCCGGCCGCTCCGGCTGTCGATCAGTTCATCGCCGACATGGAGTCCGCCGAAGCTGCGGCGCTGCACGATGCGGATCGTTGACTGCGAACAGGGCAGCCCGGAATGGCTGCGCGCGAGAACCGGCCTCATCACCGCTTCGCGCTTCAAGGACGCCCGCGACCGCAAGGCCAAGGGCGAGCCGTCCGCAGCGATGTCCGAGTACATGGCATCGCTGGCGATGGAGCGCATCACGGGCGATCTGTCCGACAGTTTCGTGACGCCGGCCATGCAGCGCGGCAAGGATCTGGAGGCGGAAGCGCGGGCCTGCTACGAGGCGGAAACCGGCGCATTCGTGACCGCGGTCGGCATCTGCCTGCACGACACGCTGCCGTTCGGCTACTCGCCCGATGGCCTGGTCGGCGATGACGGTCTCATCGAGATCAAGTGCCCGGCCAACGCCTACAAGCTGTCGCAGTTGTTTGTCACGCGCGACCCGAAGGAATACATGGATCAGATCCAAGGCGGCATGTGGATCACCGGCCGCAAGTGGTGCGACATGGTTCCGTATCACCCGCGCCTGCCGATGCGGCCGATCCGCGTGCAGCGTGATGACGCGTACATCGAGAAGCTAGCGCTCGATCTGCACTCGTTTTCGGCTGCGGTCGACGACTACACGAAGGCGCTGCGGAGGGCTGCGGCATGAACATCACCATCGAACTTCACCAAGCAGCGGATTGACTTGGCGGAGCCGTGGAGTGTGCCGGGGTGACGCCCAACGCAAAGCTAACCGGACCGTGAGGGCCAAGATGACCGACACGAAGCGAGAAACTGCCGCCAGCCCGAACGGGTCCGCGTTGAGCGACCTGTTAGGCCTGGACGTGATGAAGCCGGCCGCGTGGGAGTGGCACGACATCAACGGCGACCAGCAAGTGAACTGGCACTGCAAGCCGCCGAACGCCAGCGGCGCGCTGTACCGGCGCGCGGCGATTGACCGCGTGCTGGCCCATGCCAAGGAAGTGCACGCGACGAGCGAGCACATGCACGACCGGAACAACGCGCTGCGGCTCTACGTCTCTGACCTGACGGCGGTGATGCTGCGCATGGTGGCCGGCATCGACCACCTCGCCGAGCTGGCGCGGCAGTGGGAGCCGGACCACAGCAGCGGCGCGGACCGGCGCGGCTGGGTGCTGGCGAAGGACGCACGCGACGACGCATGGCGCCTGCTGCAAGAGCACGCCCAGCGCATTGGGCCTAACGTGGGAGCTAACTTGCGGCCGTAGGCCGTCAAGTTGAGCGACGGGTTAGGTTTCACTGGTGGCGCGCTGACCAAGGACGAAGATGGCAGAGAAAGTAGTGATTGGGAACGCAGAGCTGTGGCACGGGGACTGCCGCGAGGTGCTGCCGCTGCTGCAGGCCGACGCATGCGTGACCGACCCGCCATACGGCATTGCCTACATGCACAGCGGTGGCGGCATTGGGGTGGGCGCAAAGCGAAACCACAGCGTGCGGATTCACGACGACGACAAACCGTTCGATCCTGCGCCGCTGCTGCGCTTCCCTGCGGTGCTGATGTTTGGCGCCGACCACTACCGCGCCAGGCTGCCGGAAGGCGGCACGCTGATCGCATGGGACAAGCACACAGGCATCGGCCCAAACGACAGCTTCGCCGACGCCGAATACGCCTGGACGAACCTCAAGATCAAACGCAACGTGATTCGCTACCTGTGGAAAGGCGTTGCGTGCGTGAAGGCTGGCGAGGAGGGCGGCCAGCGCTGGCACCCGACCACAAAGCCGCAGGGCGTGATGCGCTGGTGCTTGGAACAGATGCCGCAGGCGCGTGTGATCGTTGATCCCTACATGGGCAGCGGCAGCACCGGAGTCGCGGCCGTGGCTATGGGGCGACGCTTCATCGGCGTGGAGATTCATCGCCCGTACTTCGACATCGCCTGCGAGCGCATCAGCCGCGCCCAGGCCCAGGGCACGCTACTGCCTCCCGAGCCTGCGCGACAGCCTGTGCAGGAAGGGCTGTTGTGAAACCTAACGCTGAGGTAACGGGCCTGAGCGCCGCAGGGCGCGAAGGTCCGCGTTGACCGCCGTGTTGTGCGGCTGGCGGTAAAAATACTTTGAAAAATGTCTTGACTTTATTCTGATAGACGACTAGACTAGATTCAACGGTGAGGGAAAGGCCCAAACCGCAAAACTCAGGAGAAAAGATCATGACCGAGAACCTCAAAAAATTCGCAGCCGCCACAAACAACGAACTCTTCGACGCGGACTACAAGGGCGGCGAGTGGATGTGCGAACACGTTGAGACGCAGGAAACGCTGGAGCAGTGGGAAGAGTCGAGCAAGGGCTGGAACGAGCGCACCGCGATGAAGACCGGCGAAATCGGTGGTTTTCCGTTCCGCGCCTGGAAGAACGTGCAGGCCGTGAAGGGCCAGCCGCGTCAGAGCATGAGCGTGGTGGACCTCGGTGATGTGCGGATCGCGCTGCCGGGAACCGACTTGACGGTTTTCTGATGCGCGGCGGAAAACGGGAAGGGGCGGGCCGTAATCCCGCCCCGGAGCACCTGAAGAAGGTGCCCTACAACACCAAGCTCCCGCAGTGGCTGCGGGACTGGCTGACGGGTCCGGAGCGCGAAGAAAGCGGGCCGGTAATGATCGAAAGGGCACTGTGCCGGATGTACAAGCTGAAGCCTCCGGCAGAGTGATGAAGACGCACAACGTGGGAGCTAACTTGCTGGCCGCAGGCGGCCCGTCAAGTTGAGCGACGGGTTAGGCGTCTTGGACGAATCTAAACATGAGTACACCATGAAACAAGTAACATTTTTAGAGCCCGAGGAAACCGGCGCGACCAAATACACCACGGCCGCCGGCTCGCCGCTCTATGTGCCGAAGGATCGGCGCCCGCACATTCTAGAACTGCGCGACACCTCAAAGGCTCAGGTGTTGCTGCGCTCTATCGACGCGGCCGACGTGACGCCGGAGGAAAAGATATTCCTCGCCGCTGCGGCGCAACGGCATACGGTCTTCAACTATGAATTGATCGCCGACTACTACGCGCACGCCACGCCGAACATGCAGCGCCTGATGGAAGAGTCTGCGCTGGTCATCGTTGACATTGAGGACGCTATCGAGCGCGGCTATGTTCGGCTTTGCGAATCAATCCGCCGCCTTCACCTGGAAGAGGTGGCCCGTGATGCGTAAGTTTGCCGCGTTCATTCTCACGCACGGTCGCCCCGACAACGTAGTGACGTACAAGACCCTGCTCGCCTGCGGCTACACAGGCGACGTGTTTTTCATTGTTGACAACGAGGACGCTACGGCCGACCGCTACCGTGCGAACTTTGGCGCCGAGCGGGTTATCGTTTTCGACAAGAAGGCGCAGGCCGACAAGATCGACGAGGCAAACAACTTCGACAACCGCAAGGTAATCGTTCACGCTCGCAATGCGTCGTTTGACATTGCAGAGTCGCTAGGCGTTACCCACTTCGTGCAGCTCGACGACGATTACTATTTCTTTGGCTTCCGTGGCGCCGATGGTGCGAAAACGATCCGGCGCATGGATTCCGTGTTTGAAGACGTTCTGGATTTCTTGGATTCGACGCCTACGCTTTCAATTGCGTTTGCCCAAGGCGGCGATAGCATCGGCGGATTCGCTGGAGTGAAGATGAAGCGGAAGGCGATGAACTCGTTTTTTTGCCGGACAGATCGGCGATTCACGTTCCTTGGGTCAATCAATGAGGACGTAAACACCTACGTCGCGGAAGGCACACGCGGCGGGCTTTTCTTCACGTTCACCGGGTTGCAGCTTGACCAAAAGGACACACAAAGTCAGGGCGGCGGCATGACGGACGTGTATCTACAGCGCGGAACTTACGTGAAGTCGTTCACCTCGGTGCTGTTCAACCCTTCTGCGGTGCGCGTCTCGATGATGTCAACGAAGCACGCGCGCATGCACCACACAATAGACTGGGGCGCGACGTGCCCGAAGATCGTGCCGTACCACATACGGCGCCTGGACGCATAACGACAGGTTCACCGGCCGGCCGTAGGCCGGTCCGAGTGCAACCGCCTGTTAGGGCGCCGGTTGAGAAACGAAAGGACGACGATGGACAAAGACGACGACTTGGCCGCGCTGCTGGCGCATGAACTCGCGCAGATGGACGGCATGGACGAAGACGGCTTGTTTGAGCTGCGCTGGAGCGGCGGCACTTGCCCTGAGCCGCTGGGCGATGCGTGGAACATGGACTACCTACCGAAAGGCGAACGGCTGGCCGCGACGGTGGAACAGTATGTGCGAGTGTTGCGCTTGGCGCTGGCCGGCTTGGTTGACTTCTGGCATGAGCACGGGCACCACGGCGACATGCACGAGGCCGTGAGCAAGGCCGCCCTGGCGTTGGAACCGATGCGGTGGGATGCCTTGTTTCTGCGCAACCCGTGGCAACGCGACCCGGCGCAGCCGTGCAATGGGTTCACGCGCGAACAGATTATGGAAGCGATGCTGGAAGCGGAGGTGAGCGACCACGCATTCAAGTCGCTGCTGGTGGCGATGGATGAACTGGAGTCGCGGAACCGCAGAACCTTGGCAAGCCGCGAGAGCCCTAACGACCAGCATAACCGGCAGCCGTAGGCTGTCCGGGTTGATGCGCCAGTTGGGCGCAGGGAGATGAGCATGGATTGGCGGGAAACGATGCAGCGCATGTTGGTGCGGATGGAGGAAGCGGGCCAATGGCCTGCCGTCTGTGAGGAAGCGCGTGCTGTGCTGGAAGCAGAGAACGAACCGAGCCGCGAACCTGCGGCCTACTTGTGGGGCGGCTGCCTTTGGCGCACGGACGAGATGGAGCGCGGGCGGCCCGGAGCGGCTGAACTGTACCGAGCGCAAACGCCGATGACCGACGCGGAAATTGCGGCGCTGCTCCCAACATGGCAGCGCGGGTCATGGACGCTGCCAGATTACGGGCGATGGGTTGCTCGAGCTGTCGAGCGAGCCCACGGGATCAAGGCCAAGCCGAACCTATGCCGCTTGTGCGGGCATGAAATCTATTCGCACGATAGGCAATACGGCTGCTCGGAGGATGGATGCGATTGTGAGACGCCCAACGTGCTTTAGGCGTGGTGAACGAAGAGGGACAGACGATGAAACTCTACAAAGTGACTTGCCGCGGCATGACGAGCGGACTCGGAAGCGGCCAGGCGTATGGCGTTGCATACGTTGTAGCCGAAGACCCTGAGCGCGCCTACCGCACT
>JACDJC010001650.1_pt1 | contig 19408 bp, 20 predicted proteins | sample 7454191 | NCBI WGS metagenome assembly JACDJC01 (sample SAMN14253291, study PRJNA609438) | sludge metagenome | isolation source: sludge after 25d culture with pyrite and EDTA | collected 2018-12-20 | reverse complement strand
GGTGCGGGCCGGGGGCAGTGCCTGGGTGTCCCGGAGAAGTTTCTGCAATTCAGACAACACGTCGTCTGACTGTGATTCCTCTGCCAACAGCACAACTTCTACTCGCTGCCCTGCTTCAAACGGCAAATCATTCAGGACGAGCTCGCGCGGATTCTGGATTGTGACGGTTCGTTTGTAAGCGATCATCCGGTTTCTCATCTCCTCTCGCGCCATTATACCATATAACCGGCCGCCCTTTCCTAGAACGGCAGCGTCCCGGTCAGGTTCTCGTGCCAGTCGGTGAGAAACTTCATCGCCTCGTCGAAGCGGCGGGCGGGCAGCATCTTGTAGCCGGTGATGCCGAACTTGCGATACAGTTCGCCATAGACCGCGCCGAACTCATTGCGGCCCGTCTTCTTGCCCTGCGCCAGGGCCACGGCCTTCACCGCCTGGCTGACCTGGCTGGCCTGGTCGGGGGTCACGTTGCGGCCGGTGTCGCCCAGTTGGGATTCGATGGCCTCCAGCCGCTGCTCGTGGTCGACCAGTTGCGAGCGCAGGAGCAGCTGGTTACGGGCCAGTTGCAGCACGGCCTGGGCCATCTTGTAGGCCTGGGCCTCGGGCGAATCCTGGGCCAGCAGGGCGTCGAAGTCGAGGTCGGAGGTGAGGCGGCCGGCCTGAAAGGCTTCCCAGAGGACTTTGGCGGCCTCGTGCTGGAAGCGTTCGAGTTTGGGGCGGATTCCTTCGCTGACGGCCGAGGTACGGATGCCTGAGAGCCAGAGGGGGACGAGATCGACGCGCAGAACGAATGTATCCTGAACACCGCCAGGGGTGTGCAATTTACACACCCCTATACCTTCGCTTAATACAGGCTGACGCCGCATTCGCTGTCGTTGACCGTTATCATCGATACCAAGTGACTCGCACATCTGGCGAATTGAGACGTAAATTTGCCCGTCGACGCCTCGCGCTGCTGTCAGTTCGTCGCCATAAAAGTCCACGTTTCGCTGCTCTATTGTTGCAAGTGCCTTGTCACTCATCGTCATCACCATTTAGGCTGTATCGGGTGTTGCCTGGTTAACCCTTGCCCTGTTGCGCCATTGCAACAATTATAAGGCGGGTTAGGGGGTTTTCGCAAAAAAAGGGCAGGTTGGTGTCTCCTGCCCTTTTTTGCAATGGGTTGGGTGGGGCGGGTTGGGGATTACCCGGTCGCGGCCGCCGCGTCGCCGCTCGTTTCCTCCGCCGGCTCGCCGGAGCGCCGGCTGCCGGCGGCGGCCGTGGCTTCGCGGTCGCGCAGCAGCACGATCCCCAGCCAGACGAACCAGACCATCTGGCCCAGGCCGAACACGCCCGTCAGGTCGGTCAGGCCGGGGTTAATGGTGAGGATGCCCACCGCCCCAACCAGCAGGCCGAGGATATTCAGCACCCTGGGCAGCGCGCCGCTCCGCAGCGCGGCCAGGCTGACCAGCAGCGTGAACAGGCCGCCCAGAATTTCGCCGTTGCCGTTACCCAGCCCGGCAGCCACGGTTTCGATGCCCTGCCAGCTAATCGCCGCCTGGGCCGGATCGGTGGCATAAAGGGCGACAGTCGGCTCAATCCCGGCGTTGGCGACCATGCCGCTGGCAATCAGCGAGCCGGCCCAGATGATCCCCAGCGCGGTCGCCGTCTGCATGAGGCCCGGCGCGCCCGCCTTGAGCCAATCGTACAGCCCCAGCGACAGCACGACGAGGAAAACGCCGAAGACCACATACATGAACAGGTTGGTCGCAAAAATGACCATCGGCTTCTCGACGAGCAGGGCTACCTTTTGGGCCGGGTCGGTGATGCCGGGGTAGTCCAGCACGACGAGGAAGAGAAACAGTCCGATGAGATAGGCAATTGCCAGGTACAGGGCGGCATAACCGCCGGACTTCTGCAAGGTTTTCATGATTAGCTCCATTTCTGAACAAACGTGATGAGATTCAAGACCTGACAGGTCTGGGCACTTAATCCTCAGTCGGGTTGCGCCACCTCCAGGCGAACCAGATGATCAGCAGCAGGCAGATTACTTCCACCGCTGCGATGAACAGGTAATGGGGGTAGGACGCCCCGCCGACGACAACAAAAGCAATGGTGATGAGGCTCACAATGATGTTGGCCCAACGGTTTACCCCGTACTTCAGGACGCGGGACAGGAGGATCATCAGGATGGCAAGCTCCATCATGACCGCCCCGCCCAGCATCAGCAGCGGGATCGGCGTGTTGCCGGCGGTTCGGGCCAGCTCTTCCGCCGCGCCGGGGATGTTGAGCGACAGGATGTCGGCCTTCAGCATGTTAATCATGACCACGACCCACAGGGTTGAGAGCATGGTCTTCGTTTCGATTTTTTTCGCGGGGGTTGCAATTGTGTTCAATGTTGTCTCCTGTTTTGGAACGATATGATATGGATAGGGCGGATTCAAATCCGCTGCTGTTATACGAAACCTGTTGAAACAGGTTTGGCGGCGGCGGCAACCGGCTTGAGCCGGTTTGGTATATCAGCGGCGGGATTGATCCCGCCCGATAGTGGTATGCAATTATTCCCGCGACTTCACCCAAGTCAGGATGACGCCGAAGATGAGCGCAAAGCACAACGAAGTTTCCCAATCGATGACACCGGCTCCATGACCGACGATGTTCCATAGCAATGTCACCATTGCCGTCGTCACCAGGGCTACCGCGAACACGGTTACAAATTCAACGGACAGTCTCTTGACGTTCATAAATCTCCTTACAATTGGGCGGCCGGTGGTTCGGCCTCAACGGGGCAGACCGAAACCAGCGACAGGCCCAGATCGCGCACTTTTTTGAGCAAGCCATGCAACGCGGCCTGATCAACCACCGGGCCGGTCAAAAGCGTGTCGCCGTTCTCTTCCGGCGTGATGGCCAGGCCTTCGAACCATTCGGCCCACTCCGGGGGCAGATGGCCGATAACCCGAATTTCATAGCCGATGGGTTGTGATGGCGTTGGCTTCATGATCGTCACTATACCGGCAGAGCGGTGCTGCCGGATAGCGACTAAAGTATTGATTGGAGTATTGTTTTGGGGGTTAGAGCAGACCCAACTCGCGGGCGCGGGCGACGGCCTCGGTGCGATTTTGGACTTGCAGTTTGCCGAAAATCCGCAGGTTGTGGCCCTTCACCGTGCTGAGAGCCAGGAATAGCCGCCGGCCGATCTCCGCGTTGGAGTGTCCTTCGGCGATGAGACGCAGGATTTCGAGTTCGCGGTTGGTGAGCGGTTCGATGAGACCGTCGCCCTGTTTTGTAATCGCGGATTGGGAACCAGTCTCTATCGGCGACGGGAAGGCGGCCAGAAGTTTGCCCGCGTAGCCTTTCAGCGGATGAGCGGTTTGTTTCTCAATCGCTGATCTGAATTTCAAAAGCAACCGGCGCATCGCATCCCCCTCATCCACGAAGATGCGCACGTACCCCTCCGGCTCGGCCGTTGCCAGGGCGCGCTCCAGCACGGCAAGGGCCTGGGGCAGGTCGTTCCGCGCCTGATGGACCAGCGCCTGGGTCAGCAGGATTTCGATGAGACTGCCCATCCGCTTTTGCACGTCGGCCGCCGCCAGCAGGCGTTGCAGCAGTTCATCGACCCCGGTGAGATCCCCATCGGCCAATCGTACTCGCGCCAGGGTGAGGTGTTCGTACTCGCCCGGGTAGGTCACCTCGTCACTTGCCGCCAGGCCGCGCGAACGCACCCAGGATGCGGCTATTTCCGGCCGACCCTGTTTCAGGTATATCCGCGCCTTGTGAGCCTCGATCGGCCGCAGGATAGGAATCGGGTTTTTGACGTAGACCCGACCGGCTTCGTCGAGCAGGTCGAGCGCCGCGTCCCATTCTCCGGCCGATTCCTTGAGCCGGGCCTGGGCCAGGTTCCAGCGGTAATGCCAATCGATCAGGGTCGTGCGCCGGCCCAGTTCGGCGGCCGATTCAAAATGCCGGGCGGCCGCGGCGTCATCGCCCCGTTCGTGGGCCAGTAGCGCCAGCCCCAGATGATGATGGGCGGTGACTGCTTCTGCTTCCGGCCCCTGTGCTTCAGCCCTCCGGATAGCCTGCCGCAGGGCTTTGTCGGCTTCGCCCAGGCGACCCAATATCACCAGCATATCGGCCATGGCGAATACGCTGGCGATTGCAAATTCCCGGTTGCCCATCTCCTCCATGTCTTCCATCCAGGCGTACAGGGCGCGGAGGGAGGCTTCCAGGTCGCCGGTGGCCCATTGGGTAAATCCCAGAGTAATGGCGGCATGAGCGTGGAGGTACATATCCTCCTCAGGAGCGAGTTGGAGGGCCAGTTCGGTATATCGCAACGTCTCGGCCAGGTCGCCAACGTTCTGGGCATTGTCACCGCGAATCAGGGCAATGGTCGCCGGCAGTGTCTTTGATTTATCCGTCAGCGTCTCGCGCGCCAGAGCGCGTTCGGCGTTTTGCAGCCACGTTTCACTCTTATCCACTTCCCCGGCGTCCGTCCAGGCGCGAGCCAGCATGACGCACAAACCGGGTCGAGAACCCACAACCGCATTGGGCAGTTCTTCCACCCAGCCAAGCCAGACGGTAGTCTGGAAATTGCGCTCCATTTCCGGCCAGGCCGCCTCGGCCAGACCCGCCGCGCGCTCAAAATCACCGGCCGCCAGGGCATGGTTAAACGCTTCGGCCAGGCCGCCGTTTGCCTCATGCCACTCGCAGGCGCGCAGGTGGTAACCGGCAAGCTCCGGTGGGTTGCCAAGACGTCTTCGCAGCAGATCGCCGAACAAATGATGATAGCGATACCAGCGCCGTTCGCTGTCCAGCGGGACGATGAACAGGTTGGCGTGTTCGAGACGATCAAGGGTTTCCTGCCCGGAAGAAGAAGCGTCGAGCAGAATGGCGTCACACAGGGGGCCGCACATGCGGTTGAGAATGGATGTCCGCAACAGGAAAGTCTGAATCCTTTCCGGTTGTTGTTGCACCACTTCCTCGACCAGATAATCGAGCACAAAGCGGTGGCTGCCGGTAAAGGCCTCGATAAAACCGGCGACGTCGTCGCGGCCTTGCATCGAGAGCGCGGCCAGTTGCAGCCCGGCGATCCAGCCCTCGGTGCGGGCTTCGAGCGCGGCGACGTCGTCGTCGCTCAGGCTCAAGCCCATCACCCGGTTGAGAAACTCGGCTGCTTCGGCGGCGGTGAATTGCAGGTCGGCGGCGCGCAGTTCGGTCAGTTGGCCGCGGGCGCGCAGCCGGGCCAGCGGCAGCGACGGGTCCTCGCGGGTGGCGATGGCCAGGTGCATCGGCGGCGGCAGGTGCTCCAGCAGAAAGGCGACGGCCTGGTCGATGGGTTCGGAGTCGATGAGGTGGTAGTCATCGAGCACCAGGATGAAGCGCTCCGGCATGGCGGCGATCTCATTGAGCAAGACGGTCAGAATCGATTCGGCGGCGGGCATCTGGGGCGACTGGAGCGCGGCCGACGCCCCAGCCCCAATGCCGGCGGCGACCGTCCGCAACGCCGCGATGAGGTAGGTCAGAAAGCGGGCCGGATCGTGATCCGCCTCGTCCAGCGACAGCCAGGCGACCGGCCGGCCGCAACCGGCCACCCACTCGCCGACCAGCGTCGTCTTGCCGAAGCCGGCGGGGGCGGAGACAAGGGTCAGTTTGTGGCTTGCGGAAAGCCCCGCGTCCAGCCGCTCGATCAGGCGCGGGCGGGGAACTGCTTTCGGCGATGGTGGGGGGATGTAGAGTTTGGTGACGAGGATTGGGGCCGCCATGAATCAATTATAACCGCATGCCCCGATTAGTGGGCAGTCGGTTGAGGCATGGCGCGCCCGGTTCCGGGACACATCACTACAACAGCCAAAATTTATAACGGCAGTCGTCGCACGCGAATCCGCCGCTCCGTAACCGACAGAATTGCGCCGGACGTCAGTGCCGCATCCTGCCTCATCATTTCGTAGTTGGGCTACGACATCGGGCGAGATACCCATATCCGCGAGAAACTTCATGAAGCTACAGGCAACAGATCGACCTGTTCCTCGGCCAGCCATGCGCCATATTGCAGCGACTGCCGGATGTCTTCTGCTTCCAGATAAGGATAGGCGATCAGGATTTCTTCGGCCGACATCCCGTTGGCGACGAGGTTAAGGATAAGCGAGACGGTGACGCGCATGCCGCGGATGGTGGCCCGGCCGCCCATGACTTGCGGGTTAAACGTGATGCGATCCAGTTTATCCAATGTCACGCCTCCTGTGGAAGCAATTCGTAGCGGGATTGTACCATATTTGCCCGGAAACCGGGTTTTTTCCGAAAAAACCCGGTTTCCATACTCTATATGCTCTCCGCCCGCTTATTCGGCCGGCGCTTCGGTCTCGGCCGCTTCGGCTCCGTCGGTCACTTCGGCTTCCTCGGTCACTTCCGCTCCCAGGTCAATCGCCGCCAGCTGCTCCAGCTCGCCGGAGAGTTGGCTGCCCACGGAGACTGTGACGATCTGCGCGTCGGGCGCGCCCATCTCGGCCGCGAATCGCTCCATGCCCGTGTCCTCGATGATGACCACGAGGGCCGAGGTGTTGGGCAGCATGCCCGCGCCGATGGCCTTGAGCTGGTTGGCGTCGAAGACATTGCCCATGTGTTTGCCCGCCAGCCCGCCGATCAGCGCGCCGCCCAGCGCCCAGGCCAGCAGCCCGACCGGCCCGCCGATGAGACCCAGCACAACGCCGGTTCCCGTGCCCACGGCCGCGCCCTTCTTGCCGTGGCCCGACTGCGTGACGTGGCTCTTGCCCTTGCTATCCACTTCCAGGACAGCCCACGCCGCCACCTTGTAATCGCCCCCGCGCCGCTCGCTGCGCACGAGGTCGACGACCTGCTTGGCGCGGTCCTGCCCGGCGAATTCGACGGCGACGAGGTGATAGGCTGTTGCTGTTGGTTCGGTCATGATTTGAAATACTCCTTGGTGATATGGTTTGACGTTTGAGTGAAACTCAACCAGCCCTTATTTTAGCGCCGGCCACGCACCGCCAAAATAAGGTTTGAGTGAAACTCAACCAATCCTTATTTTAGCGCCGGCGGCGCGCCGCCGACGACAACCATTTTGGTGTAGTTTCGGTGCAGGACGCCGGCCGATAAGCCGCTCACCGACACCCTTTCCCACACGGCCCACAGCATTCCGGGTCACCCGGGGTGTTGGATCAATCCTGACAGGTCTGTAATGATCACAGCAGCAACACCGCAACCGCCCCGACGATCAGAGCCAACACGACTCCCCCCGCCGTCCCCTTGAGGAATGCGTGAAAGTGAAAGCCGTAGTCCCCATAAGCGTCCATCCCCTCCGTGCCGGGGATCATGACGAAACTCGGACGCACGGTTACCACCAGTAGCCAGTCGATGATCAGCAAATCAACGACGTTGAAGGTCATGAAGACGATGAACGTTGACAGAGCTACGTCCGCGAATGACGGCTGTCCGGCGGCCAACCCTCGCAGGCCCAGAACAGAAGCGACCAGAACAGCCAGGAATATTCCCAACATCACCAAACCTGCCAGGCGCTTGGCGCGCCGATCGGATTCGCTCATCGGTGGGGCGACGGCCCGTATCTCCGCAGGCGCGTCGCCGATCCAGATCATCGGCCGCCAGTAGAGGCTTCCCAGGATAAGCGCGGTCATGGCGATGCTGAGAATCGCCCCATAAAACAGACTGTGTTGCAGAAGCATGTGAAAGGGGATCATTTTGTATTCCTAATTAACTATTTAGACATGTCTAATATAATAGCGTTTTCATTTCACTTGTCAAGCTCAAAACGATTCCTTCATACGCTATCATCTCCCCAAGAGCCTCCTCGAACGGGACGCTCCTCCTCTGAGCCTGCCGATCTGCCACGCCGGGGCGGCCGGCGCGTGGAACGAGAGCAAGGTCAGGGCGGCGCGCACCTTGTCCGGGCGTGTCTCGTGGGATTGAGCGGACGGAAGGGGGGAGTCGATGAGCAGTTGGCGAAGAGAAGTATGCGGTTGCCCCGGGTTGCTCGCCGCTCGCCTCAGCGAACTATCGGCAGAAAATACTGCCCGCCGCTGGGTCGCGTCAGCTTCCACACGCCGGAGATCGATGTCCCGGCGTAGATGGTGTGCGGGCGCGCGGGATTGAAGGACAGGGTGCTGATCGTCTCCGTGCCCGTCAGTCCCTCGGCATGGGGCGACCAGGTGCGGCCGCCGTCCTCGCTGCGGAAGATGCCGTCGCTGTTGAACGTGTAGGCGATGTTGGGATCGGTGTAGCAGAGGACAGGCGCGCCGACCATGCCGAAGAGGGTGGTGTGATAGGTGATGCCCTCATAGGACGCCAGCCACGTCCGGCCGCCGTCGGCGCTGCGAAACAGCCCCGTGCCGCGCATGGCCACGAACACCTCGCCCGTCAGCGGGCTGATGGACACCTCGCGCAGGTTATAGGCCGCGCCGGGCAGGTCGCCGTTGGCCGGATACCACGTGTCGCCGTTGTCGGCCGTGCGAAAGAGGCCGGTGGGAGCCGTGGCCGCATAGAGCACGCCCGGGGTGGTGGGGTCGGCGGCCAGGTCGAAGTAGAAGACGTCGCCGGCGTCGGGCAGGCCGTCGTCGAGTTGCTCCCATTCCCCGCCGCCCGCCGGGGCGCGATGCACGCCGGTGGACGTGAGGGCGAAGAGGGTCGCCTCGCTCGCGGCCAGCGCAAGCACCGAGTCGTCGTCGTCAAGGCTGCCGTCGGCGGCCGATTGCCAGATTCCCCCCGCGTCGTCGCTGCGCCACACCCCGGCCACGTCCAGCCCCGCCAGCAGCGTGTCGCCCGCGCCCTCCGTGCCCGGCAGCAGGAGCAGGTCGTTGACCCCGGCGAAGGTGGGCAAGTCGTCGGGCAGCCCCGCGGCCGCGGCCGTCCAGCTCTCGCCCGCGTCGTCGCTGCGATAGATCAGGGCGGCTGAGTCGGTGGTGAGCAATGAACCGGCGTAGAGGAGGTCGGGATCGGTGGGATGCGCGGCGATGGCGCTGACGTAGGGTTGCGGCCCGGTGTTCTCTCCCAATCGGCCAAGTTGCAACCATTCAAACAGATCGGCGACCGCCGGACGAGACGGCAAGACGAACAAAACAGCAAGGGCCAAAACCCCTGCCCCGGTGAGCAGCTTGTTTTTCACGGTTCCTTCCCTCCCACCTGGTTGCATTGTAGCAGAAAGGGTGGCGGAAAATCCAGAGGCAAAAATAAACAAATCCGGCGCGCGCCGATTGGTGGAATTTTCCCGGGCGGATCGGGCAAAACAGGGTGCGCGCGCGGCCGCGGACGGGCATAATCCGGCCGCATGACAACCCCCCAATCGACTGAACACGCGCCCGGCGACGCCCCGGCCGCCGCGCGTCGCGGCACGCTGGTGGGCGCGGCGGCCATCCTGATGTGGGCCACGCTGGCGGCGCTGACGACGCTGAGCGGCGACGTGCCCCCCTTCCAGCTGCTGGCCATGGCCTTCACGCCCGCGTTCCTGATCGGCCTGGTCTATCGGGCACGGGAGGCGCGGGGCGGCGGGAGCGTGGAATCGTGGCTCCGGCTGCCGGCGGCGGCGTGGGCGCTGGGCCTCTTTGGTCTGTTCGGCTACCACTTCGCCTACTTCACGGCCATGCGCCTGGCTCCGCCGGTGGAGGCCGGGCTGATCAACTACCTGTGGCCGCTCCTGATCGTGGTCTTTGCCGGGTTTCTGCCGGGGGAGCGGCTGCGCGGCCGCCAGGTGGCCGGGGCCTTGATGGGCTTCGCCGGGGCGGCGCTCCTCGTCACCCGCGGGCAGGGGGTCCGCGTCGATCCGCAATATGTCGTCGGCTATCTATTCGCCGTGGCCGCCGGGGTCATCTGGGCGAGCTACTCCGTTCTGTCGCGGCGGGCGCGGGGCGTGCCCACCAGCGCCGTCGGCGCGTTTTGCGGGGCCACGGCCGTGCTGGCGCTGCTCTGCCATCTGGCGCTGGAGGAGACAGTGCGGCCGTCGGGCGGCGAGTGGCTGGCCGTGCTGGCGCTGGGGCTGGGGCCGGTGGGGGCGGCGTTCTATGCCTGGGACCACGGCGTGAAGCGCGGCAACATCCAGATGCTGGGTGCGCTGGCCTACTCCATCCCGCTGCTCTCCACGGCGCTGCTGGTGGCGCTGGGTCTGGCCGAGCCGACGTGGGCGCTGGCGGCGGCCACGGGGCTCATCGCCGGTGGGGCGGTGGTGGCTTCGTGGCGGGGTGGATGATAATGTCGCACCCAATAATTTGTAAATCCATCAACGATGAGATTGACGAGCGTGAGGGTGCCCATGTCGTCGATCCCGGCTGCCACACCCGTTGTTGCAATAATAGTCCCATGACCTTGCTGTGGGGTGAACCTCACTTTAACCAATTAGCGAGATTCGTCTTGATTCGCTCCAGGCGTTCGGCGTCGATTTCGCCAATTGTGCCAAGCAATTGACCAGCGTTGACGACGGCCAATCGCCCGACACGGATGACACTAATCGCCTTTAATCCCGACCGTAGATGGTCATTGTCTCCTTCATCAACCAGTTCATCAAATCCGCCCAGATAATGACGTGTCTGCGTGGAGATCATGCAGATTAACCAGTCGTCAAATTCTCCCGGCAAACCGGCGATAACGAGTGCCGGGCGTAGTTTGCCCTGCTCAAGATCGGTCTGTGGAAATCGGAACAGGACAACCTGACCAGGTATGATCACGAGAAAACGACCTTTAAGTCAGCAATTGTGTATTCGGGCATGGGTTCATCTTCCATTCCCTGCAAGGCCATGGAAAGCGAGAGGCCCCTCCAGGCGATATCGCTTTCCTCGTCCGGCGTTTCCGTCTTTGTCCTTGAGAGAAGAAAATCAACAAAATCAAGGACTTGTGCTTGAAGCGGCGCGGGCAGTTTTCGTACACGCTGGTGAATTTTGTCGGCAACAATCATGACCTGTCTCCAAAGAGCGGTGTCTCATACCTCAACTTTCATTTTACCTGCAATCAACTATAGCACCAACTGCCCCTGCCGGCGCCACGGCGAAGTCGCCGACTTGGTGAAGGCGTAGCGCTCAAACGGCCGCCATTCGGTGATCTTCTGGGTGAAGCGGCGCCGGCTGGAGAAGAACGCGGTTCGCGCGCCGCCAACGCCCGGCTCATCGATCTCGGCCCGGAGCGGCTTCGGGATGCCTAAAAGGGAGAAGTACGCCGGATGGTGAAACGAGGCGATGTCCACTTCGGTGATGTGTTGCCGGACGGTTTCGGCCGAAGCGTTGATTTGGGTTGAATGCTCGATCGTGTGTTGCTCTTTTCGCATGGAACACCCGAACTGACGGTGCAGAATACGCTCATTCCTTGCCCTCGGCCCCCCTCAATTCGATTCCAAGCGCAAATTCGATGGCCTGCTGGAGTGTCAACTCATATCCGGCTTGCCAGGCTTGCTGATACTCCGCCTCGCCTAAAATGTGACGGACGGACTCGATGATCGGCAGAACATCATGCCGATCGGCCGGCTGCAATTCAACGCCAACGGTATTTAGTATGGAGTCGGCCGTGCCGAGCAAGCGTGCCGCGTGCAAGGGATAGCCCAGTGCGGCAACCGGGCCGGCCAGACTGTAAAGCCAGGTAGGCACTTCCGGGATAATCTCCATTTCCTCCACAATGACCAGGCCTTGCTGGATGTACTCGATGGCCGCTTGATAGTGGCCTTGATGGTAGGCAGTAAAGCCCAGGTTGCCGAACTGAACCGCCTGTCGAATGCGTTCCCCGGTCTCCTGGGAAAGAACAAGACTTTCTGTGTAGCATGACTTGGCCGCCTCGTAATCGCCTTTCATGCGCCATAGTTCGCCCACAGCCGTTAGCGCCCTGGCGATGCCCGGTTTATCTCCGAACCGGCGCAGTGTTGCCACGCTCTGTTGCGCGATGGCCAGGCAGTCCTCAATTTCATCGGGGTTCTCACTGATGGGGAAGCTCAGGCCCATCAGTGACCAGGCGGCGTTGCGCTCGTCCCCGAGTTGCTGGAAGAGATCCACAGACTGACGAAGCAATTTCCCCGATCCTGCTGTATCACCAATATTAAGATAAAGTGTGGCCACTGACCTGAATACGGCCGCCTGCAAATCAGGTGGGGCAACCTCTATCTTGCTCAGGGCGAGTTCGGCCCAGGGGAGATCTTTCCTCGCGCCGTTGTACCACCAATGATCCATCAGCCCTGCTATCTGACGTAGCCCGAACAGAGGTTCCGTCCCGGTTAATGACCAGGCCAGAGCTGCGTTCAGGTTGTCCTGTTCTTGATGAAAGTGCGCGTTCCAATACACGTGCCGTTGACTCCGAACTTCCTGACTATAGCGTTCAGCCAGCTCGGCAAAGAAGGTCGCATGCAATTTTTGAATCGCATATGTTTCCTCGCTGGTCGCAAGGATCTCGCCGGCGAACTCGCTGATGGTTTCCAGCATGAGAAAACGCGGTTCGCCGTCCAGCCCTTCCCGCACGAAAACCAGGTTTTTGTCGACCAGCGAGGTGAGAGCATCCAGACTGTCCTCTGTCAATCCTGCTGCACAGATGCCCTGGATGCTTTCCACAGTGCCGCCATTGTTAAACACCGACAAGCGGGACAGCAAAAGTTTCTCATCGTTCTGAAGCAGGTCGATGCTCCACTCAATCGTGGCGCGCAGGGTGCGTTGGCGGGCCGGCAAGTCGCGGGGGCCAACGGGAAGCGCATCCAGGCTGCGGTCGAGACGTTGAACCAAATTCGCGGGGGGATATATCTTGACTCGTGAGGCCGCCAGCTCAATGGCCAGGGGCAAACCATCCAGGCGCCGGCAGATGTCGGCAATGGCGAAAATATTCACATCGTCAACTTCAAAACCGGGATGGGCCGCCCGAGCGCGCTGAATAAACAGATCAACGGCCTCATAAGCCGGCAACTCTTGGGCAGCGTTATGCTGATCCCTGTCCGGCAGAGCGAGTGGTCTGATCGGATACTCCACTTCCCCGTACAGACGCAGTCGTTCCCGACTTGTCGCCACGATGGTCAGTTGGGGGGCCGCGGTCAGTAGTTCCGTCACCAACGGGGCCGCATCCAGTAGATGCTCAAAGTTATCCAATAGCAGTAACATCTGTTTGTGTGCCAGGTTAATTTTGAGCACTTCAATGAGCGGAGTGTCGCCGCTGACGTGTAACTTTAATCCCCGGGCAATCGCATCCGGCACGAGGGTCGGGTCGGATAGAGAGGCCAATTCAACCAGCCACACGCCATCACGATAACGGGCGGGCATCAGCCCGGCAACCTGTAGCGCCAAACGGGACTTGCCCGTACCCCCGGAGCCTGTCAGGGTTACGAGACGAGCGGTTGTCAGGAGTTGTTGAATATCGGCGATTTCCTGCTTGCGGCCCACATAGGAGGTCATTTGTGCGGGCAGGTTATGGATGGGCTGATGGTGTTTTTCCGGCTCTGATTCCGTCAGACTGTACCGGCGAGCCAGTTTTACGGCTTGGGTACGACTATTGACCCCCAGTTTTGAATAAATACGTTTGTTGTACCACTTGACGGTATCAGGCGAAAGATACAGACGCCGGGAGATTTCACGATTGGACAGGCCATCCGAAATCAGGCCGAGGATCTCTATTTCGCGGTGGCTAAACTCCTCCATCCAGGACGGCTTTGAAGTATTGTCCATTGTCTTTACCCGGAATTCTGCCTATCCAGTATAGCCAATTCCATACCATTTCCACACTTAAGGGTGGTGACCGGACCCCCGTATAGCCTTTACACTCGAGGATGTTAATCAGTCCAGATTTCTGAGGATGGGTGAGAAAATGATGTTGGAAGGGATGGCACGAATTCGGGTGGAGGAAGCGATCCGGACAGGGTTGAAAGAACAACATACCCGGCGTAACTTGCCGCCGGAAAGAAGGTCGAATTTGATGGGTCACTTACGTATTCTTCTGCTGGTGTTGACAATTACAATTTTGTCCACCGGTTGCTCGGCGATGGCCGGCACAACCTCATCGGATGAGCCGGAACCTGTCACTGAGTCAGGGCCGTCCCGGTTCACTATCACGATGACCCCGGAAAAGATCGATATCCCGGCCGGAATACCGGCCGGGTTGGTCGCACTGACCGTAGACAACATTGATAGCGAATGGCATTCGGCCATTTTCCGCAAGCTGAATCAGGATGTTTCTCTGGAAGATTTTGAGGCTGCTTTTCAGCAAGACCCCAGAAGCACCCTCCCAATGACCACCTTCATCGGTGGCCCTGATGTGCCGGGTAAAACAACCATGCCCGGTTATTATCCCCTGGAGGCAGGCACCTATATCGTTGTCGATAACTGGACCGAGCCGTGGCGTTTCGCGAGTTTTGAGGTCGAAGGCCAAACAGCCCAGGAAATGCAACCGCCCAGGACCGATGTTCAGGTGATGATGAATGAATATACCATTGAAATGCCGGACTCGTTTCCCAAAGGCAGGCGGCTGTGGCAATTTACCAACCAGGGCGAGTTTCCCCACAATGTGGCGATCATTCGGTTGAGTGAAGATCAGAGCCTGGATGATATCGCGGTCTGGTTAAATGAGGAACCGGGGCCTGAGCCATTTGAATATTTCACCATGTGGAACATCGTTTCCCCCGGCATAACCAGTTGGGGTGAGATCGAACTGCAACCGGGGGAATATTTGGCTGTAGACTTTATGCCGGACTTTGGCAGTGAGGATGGGCTGAATATCGACCAGGGCATGGTGTCGGCCTTCACGGTGACGCCGTAAGAAAGTCCGGCCGGAATCGCGACTTCATTTGCCCAGGGCAAAGCGGCCGTGGTACTGACATCGAATTGTCTGTACTACGGCCGCTTTGGTGGTCTTCTCGCCAGGAAACCCGGTTTCTATTCCATGGAAACAGCCTGTTATGAGTTGGAAACCGAGTGATCGACCTGTTCCATGGTGCGCCGTCCTGCCACGATCGCGCCCAGCGAATTCCATTCGTCCCAAACTTCTCCCATCGCCCCGGCCGGCCGGGAGAAGTCGCCGTACCGCGCGGCCCACACTTCGCCGGATTCATTGGATTTTTGGCTCAGGTTGATTCAATTTCAATAGCCAGACGCAAGCCGATACTACGCAGCAAGACAGCTGGACTGGAAAGCTGTGGGTTCCCAGCCGTCGATAATACAAGTATTGCGACCCCAATGGCAACCCCGCCGACTTGATCCGGATCAAGGTTGCCGCCGGCGGCCCGTGATATGCTGCCTCTATCGATCCGGGCCGGGGATGGAAGTCGATGAACCGGCCGGAGTGTTATCCGATTATGACCCAATTGATGACCGAATTTTTCTCCGAAGACCTGGCCAACGCCGCCCTGCAGGCCGTCATCGACCCCGAACTGGGCATCAACATCGTCGATCTGGGCCTCGTCTACGGCGTGGCCATCGACGACAACAGCCACGTCACGGTCACCATGACCCTGACCACGCCCGGCTGCCCGCTCCACGCCGGCTTCGCCGAAGAGATCGAAGGCGTGCTGTGGCAGTCGTTGCCCGGCATCACCGGCGTGACAGTCAATCTCGTCTGGGAACCGCGCTGGACTCCGGCGATGATCTCGGCTGAGGGCATGTCCCAACTGGGGCTTGCCTGAGAGGTATTGCCATGCAATCCGCACATCTATCACCCATTAACGGAGGTACTTTGATATGAATGAAGAAACCGTGCTCGATATTCGGCCGCTGCCGCCCATCCAGCGCCACCCGCTGATCTTCAACACCTTTGAAGCGCTCGATTCGGGGCAGGCGTTTGTTCTGGTGAACGACCACGACCCCAAGCCGCTGTTCTACCAGTTCCAGGCCGAGCGAACCGGCGAGTTCACCTGGGATTACCTGCTGCAAGGCCCGCGCGAGTGGCGGGTGCGCATCGGCAAGAACTGAGTCGCTGTCCGGGAGAAGAAGAGCGGGGCGAACGGCGGCCGCGAGCGAAAGCCGCGGCCGTCGCTTGCCGCTTCCATCCCGTTGGAGTCCGAGATGAGTTACACAATCAATCTCCAGCGCGCCTACGAGACGCCCGACGCCCACGGCGGCCGTCGCTTTCTGGTCGACCGGCTGTGGCCGCGCGGCGTCGCCCGCAAGGACCTGGCCCTCGACGACTGGGTCAAGGGCGTCGCCCCCAGCACCGAACTGCGCAAATGGTTCGGCCACGACCCCGTCCGCTGGGATGAGTTCCAGACGCGCTACCGGCGCGAGCTGGACGACAACCGGGCCGCCGTGCAGCCGTTGCTCGACGCGGCGGCGAAGGGGGACATCACCCTGGTCTACGGCGCGCGCGACAAGGCCCACAACGAGGCCGTCGTCCTGCGCGACTATTTGCTGGAGCATCTGTCTTGATGGAGCGCTCGACGGCCCGCCCGGCGGCCGCCCCGTCGCCGCGCCGCAGCCGCCGGGCGCAAGCGCCGCTGATGCTCCTGGCCGCCCTGGCGCTGCTGGCCGGGCTGTGGGCCGGGCTGAATCGCCTGGGCTGGGCCATCCCGCCGCTGCCGGGGACGATCACCGCCAACCACGGGCCGCTGATGGTCAACGGCTTCCTGGGCACGGTCATCTGCCTGGAGCGGGCGGTGGCGCTCGGCCGCAATCTGGGCCGCCGCCGCTATCTGATCGCCCCGGCGCTGTCGGCCGCGAGCGGCGCGATGCTGCTCGTCTCGGCTCCGCCGTTGCTGCCGCGCGTCCTGGCGGTGCTGGCCGCGCTGGCGCTGGTGGGCATCTTCATCACAATCTACCGCCTGCAACCCGGCACCGACGCGGCCGTGATGGGGCTGGCGGCCGCGCTGTGGCTGGGCGGCAATCTGCTGTGGCTGCGCGGATCGCCCATCCCGCGTGTCGTGCCGTGGTGGGCGGCCTTCCTTATATTGACCATCGCCGGGGAGCGGCTGGAGCTGGCCCGGGTGCTGCTGGTGGGGAAGGGGGCGCGGCAAACGTTCATCGCCGCCGTGGGCGTCACGCTGGCCGGGCTGCTGCTGTCGCTCGCGTTGCCCGACGCGGGCATCCGGCTGGCCGGGGTGGGGCTGGTGGCGCTGGGGTTGTGGCTGCTGCGCTTCGACGTCGCCCGGCGCACCATCCGGCGCGAGGGGCTGACGCGCTTCATCGCTGCCTGCCTGCTGCCCGGCTACGTGTGGCTGGTGGTCGGGGGGGCGCTCTGGGCCTACTACGGCGCGGCCTATAGCGCCGGGCCTGTCTACGACGCCCTGCTGCACACGCTGTTCCTGGGGTTTGTTATGTCAATGATCTTCGGCCACGCGCCGGTGATCATCCCCTCGGTGATGGGCATCAAGGTGCCCTATACCCCCGCCTTCTACGCCCATCTGATCCTGCTCCACGTCTCGCTGGCCGTGCGCGTGGCCGGCGACCTGATCCCCTCGCTCGCGGCGCGGCGCTGGGGCGGGCTGTTCAACGAGGTGGCCATACTGCTGTTCCTGGCCGTGACCATCCTCGCCGCCCGCTTCCTGGGCCGGGCGAAGTCCCCGGCCGACCCGGCCGCGCCGCGCGGCGCGCAACGGTAGTCGGGTTTATTGGTGGGGTGTGTGTTTATGCGGATTTCGCTCGCCCGCCGGCGCTGTTGAACATTTACAAATTAATCACGTATACGCTCCGGCGGATTGAAATCCGCTGCTGGTACACAAAACCGGTTGAAACCGGTTTCTTCAGACATGGAAACCGACTTCAGTCGGTTTGGCATAACAGCCGCGGGATTCATCCCGCCTGAAAACGATATGTGATTATTTTGTCGACATGTAAAAGCGCCCGGCTACGAGCGAATTGCGCCCCGGTTTCTCCCCTCTTAATTCGTATCTCGTATCCCGTATTTCGCATCTGCCCGCATCCAATCGGCCGCGGCCGCGTATAGTGTGTCATGTCACAACTCGCTCGCTTCCGTCCCGCGCTGCGCCGGGTGGCGTTTGCCTTGCTCGTGTCGGCCGTCACGCTCGTCTTCTCCGAGAAGATGTACTGGTACGTCACCGGCTACAATGTGGTCGATCTGCTCGTGGGCTACTTCTTCCCTTCCTGGATATTGCTGTGGCTCATCGACGCCTTCCACGTGCGGCGGGTCGCGCCGCTGTTCCTGGCCGCGGCCGTCTTCGGCTTTGTGGCTGAGGGGGTGCTGGTGGGCACTATCTACGAGGGCGGGCCGCTGGGGCTGTTCAATGTCAGTTACACGCCGCTGGCCTGGCACGCGCCGCTGAGCGTCCTGTTCGGCTGGTGGTGGTTGGGGCGACGCGTGGCCGAGGGGTCGCTGCGGCGGCTGGCGGCCGGGTGCGCGGCCGTGGGGCTGTTCTGGGGGTTGTGGGCGCTCGCCTGGTGGCTGCCCGAGAACGCCGCCGACCCGGCGCTGCTGGCGCAGGGGGCGCGGCTGGGGCAGTGGCCCCTCACTGACTTCGCCCTCCATGCCTTCGCCTTCACGGCGCTGCTGGCCGCTGCCCACTGGCTGCTGGGACGGGGCGGCCGCCTGCCCGCCTTCCGGCCGTCGCGAGTAGAAATCGTCCTGGTGGGGGCGGGACTGCTGTTCTTCTTCGCGGGCGTGGTGGTGGCTGTGCCGTGGGCGCCGCTGAAACTGGCGGCGGTGCTGGCGCTGCCTCTAATTGGACTTTATGTCAACAAGCGCCGCGAGCCGCCCGGCTCCTTGCTGGCCGAATGGCCCGGTCCGGCGCGCCCGGCGGGGTTGGCGGTGCTGTTCGTCGTGCCCACCGTGGCCGTGGCCGTCTATGCCGCCGCGGCGGCCGTGGCCCTGCCGGTGGAGATCATCTACGCCGTCACCGCCATGGGGCTGGTGATTGGCTCGGCCGTGGCGGGCGGGGTGGCGCTGGTGTGGGCGTTGTGGCGGACGATGGCGGATGGGCGGCGAGTGACGGTGGATCGGTAGGTCAGTGGTCAGCGGTCAGCGGTCTGTGGTCAGCGGTCTGTGGTCAGCGGTCTGTGGTCTGCGGTCTGCGGTCTGAACTCGTCACCCGCCATACTTCTCAACCGCCAGTTGATAGGCCTCGGCCAGCAGCGGCCGCAGCGCCTCGAACGTCCCGGGGCCGGGGTTGAGGGCGCAGACCCAGTATTGCCGCCCGTAGACGGGATGGGGCATGAGCCGGTCGAGGGCGGCGAAGTCGTGGGCGGCGTCGAAGTTGCCTTCCGGCCCCGGGCGCGCCGGGCGCGCCTCGAACAGCGAGAAGTAGCTCTCCTTGCCGATGCCGACGTTGAGGCGAAAGACGCCGGGGCGATTCAGGTTCGATGCGTTGTCGTAGTCGTCGTCGGCGCTCTTGAGGGTGGCGAAATAGACCTCGTCCGGCCGGGCGCGGTCAGGGTTATAGTAGAAGAACGTGTCGCCCCAGACCGTGGCAGGGTGGACATCGGCGAACGTGTCGAGGATGTAGCGGGTGATTGTGGATTCGTCCATTTGCGCTTTCGGTTCCCGGCGGCCGGGATGCGATTCGTCGCGGCGATGAATTCGGGAATGG
>JACDJC010001649.1_pt1 | contig 19426 bp, 18 predicted proteins | sample 7454191 | NCBI WGS metagenome assembly JACDJC01 (sample SAMN14253291, study PRJNA609438) | sludge metagenome | isolation source: sludge after 25d culture with pyrite and EDTA | collected 2018-12-20 | reverse complement strand
TCCAGCCGGATCGCCCGCCGGTGGTGGCGGGCGAAGCGATGCAACACGCCGGCCGCCCCGGGACCCTGTCCGGCGTAGAGCAGGCTGGCGCCGGGGCGAGGACCGGCATCGACCGTGAAGAGCACCCAGAGGGTCACCGCGGGACGGCTGGTGCCGACCCGGACCAGGAGCTGGGCCCCCCGGTAGGCGGTGAACCGGGTGGTCGGCCCGTCGGCCCCCGCCCGGTGCTCGATGACCGCCCGGTCACCCTCGATGGCGACCGCAGCCGCCGTAGGCGTGGCCTGACCGTGGACGCTGGGCACGTGGGCGAGGTCGAAGGCGTTCTCGATCACCAGGGCCGGGTCGATGCCGTCGAGGTCGATCCAGTGGGTCTCCTCGGCGTCGAGGACCTCGGGCAGGTCATCGGCGAGGTCGACGACGTCGTGGTCGGGGCCCCCTGGATCACGGGCGAGCCAGACGAGCGGGCCCCGGGCCCCGTCGGCGGTCGGCACCACCCGGCAGCTCGCACCGGGCACCGGTGGACCGTCGGGCGTGCTGAGGTGCCGGCCGTCGCCGGCCCAGCGCCAACCGTGGAGGGGACAGGTGATCGTCCCGCCGTCGACGGTCCCGGCACCGAGGTGGGCGCCGCGGTGGGGGCACCAGGCCTCCAGAGCGTGCACGCCGTCGTCGCTCCGCCAGACGACGATCTCCTCCTCCCCGTGGCGGACCGTCCCGGGCTCGTGGTCGGGGATCGGGTTGAGCCGGTACCAGCCGGCGCGGGTGGTGACGGCCGGTCGGCTCACCGGAGCCCCACCCGGTCGGCCGTTACGCTCGCCCCGTGGCCCCGTGCTCCTGCCTCGCCGACGCGCTGGCCGACCTCCCCCGGTCGTCCGGGGTGCAGGTCACGGTCCTCGACGACCTCGGCCACCTGTCGGTCGACGCCGTCAGCGCCCTGATCGACGCCGCGGTGGGCGACCGGGTCGACCGCCTGGTGCTCGTGGCCCCCGCCCCGCTGCCCGATCACCTCGGCGGCACCCTGGCCGACGCCGCGGCGGTGGGCCTGGCCTCGGCTGCGGTGCGCAACGCCGGGGTGCGCCTCGGGCCGGCGGGGGGGACGGCCAACCTCGTGCTGTACGGCCCCTTGGCGGTCACGGCGCCCTGTGGCCCCGACTGCTCGGCCCCGGACGGGCCGCGGCGCCGTGACCTGGAATCCGCCGCCATCACCGGCCGGCTCTCCACGCCCGCCGAGGTCGCTGACGCGGTCGCGTTCCTGGTCTCGCCGGAAGCGTCGTACGTGAACGGGATCGTGGTCCCCGTCGACGGCGGCCTCAGCGTCGGCCGGTACGCCTGACGCGGCCCGGGGGGGCGGCGCCGCACCGGCGGAGCGCCGATCGCGGGTCGCCACCCGGCCCTTCCTGTGGGTCGCCCCCGAGCTCAGGCCGCGTTGCGCTCGGCGTCGATGATCTTCGCCAACTGGCCCACGGTGACCACGTCGTAGAGCAGTTCCTCGTCGATCTCGATGCCGAACTCGTCCTCGGCGCTGTTCAGCACCTCGATCAGGTCGATGCTGTCGCACTCGACGTCCTCGTCCAGCCGGGTGTCTGCCTTCAGTTCACTCTCGTCGACCGAGATGACCTCGGCGAGCTTGGTGATCACCCACGCGGTCGTGTCCATGGCGGCAGACTACTGGTCCGGCCCTGAGGGGCCGGGATCGTGCGACACTGCGGCCGTGGCCGTCGACGGGGCCGTGGCGTGGGGGTTCCCAGGCCAGGGCGTGCAGTGGGAGAGCGTGGTGGAGCGCCTCGACGCCTCGTCCTCGCCCCTGGTCACGGCGCTGGCCGAGCGCACCGGCACCCGCGACTGGGCCTCGGTCGACCCCGCGGACACCCGTCGGGCCCAGGGTGCGATCCTGACCGCCGGCCTCGTCGCCGCCGCCGATCTGGACCGGCAGGGGCTGGTGGTCGTCTGCGGCCACAGCTTCGGCGAGCTGACCGCGCTGGTGGCGGCGGGGGTTCTGCGGGCCGAGGACGCCCTCGACCTGGCCCTCCTGCGGGGGGAGCTGGGCGCCGAGGTCCAGGCCGCGACCGGAGGGGCCATGTTGGCCGTGGTCAGCGTGGACGAGTGGGAGGTCGAACGGCTGCGCCGGCAGGCCGTCGCCGCTACCGGTGGGCCCTGTGAGTTGGCGGTCCGCAACCACGCGCTCCAGGTGGTGCTGTCGGGCGCGCCCGGGACGCTGGCCTGGATCGAGGAGCGGGTGCCGGCGCTGGGCGGACGGGCCCACGTCCTGGCCATCGGCGGGCCGTTCCACACCCCGGCCATGGGCGGGGCGGCCGAACGCTACGTCGCGGCCGTCGCCTCGTCGCCCCTGAGCCCGCCCACGGTGCCCGTCGTGCTCTCCACCAGCCCCCACCCGCTGGTCACGGCGGCCGACCTGGACGGGCTCCCGGCCCGCCTGGGTGACGGCCTGGTGATGCCGGTGGACTGGCCCCGGGCCCTCGGCCTGGCCAGCGAGCTCGGTGCCGAGCAGGGCCTCGACGTCGGTCCCGGCAACGTGCTGGGCAAGATCGGCCGCCGGGCGGGCCTGCGGTTCGCGACGCTCTGGGACCCCCTCCCCGAGGATCAGGCCCGGTGAGGGGCCCCGGCATACTCGGTGATGGTGGCGATCCGGCCCTCGGCCAGGCGAGCGACGAGGCAGACGGGCACGATCGTGGACCGTCCGGCGAGGGTGAACCGGCGCTCGAGGGTGAGAGCGAGGCGGTCCGGGCCGACCAGGGTGTGGCCGACCACGTACCGGAGGTCGGGGTGGGTGTCGACCTCCTCCCGCACGGCCCGGCGGTAGGCGTCACGATCCAGCGGCCGGGCCCCTCGCTTCGGGAGGCGGAGGAGGAAGTCCGGGGAGAACAGGTCGTCGACCACGCCGTCGAAGCGGTCCCAGTCCCGGGCGTTGAACGCCGCGAAGAGGGCCGGCAGGTCGGTCACGGCCCTGGACGGTAACCCTCCCACCTCGTCCGGTACCGTGAGGCCGCCGATCCCGCGGAGGACAGGGTGGTGACGCCGGCCGTGCCGCAGCTGCATCCGATGGCCAACGCCGTCCCCGAGGTCCCGTCCTACCCCCCTGCGGTGGGCCGGGACCGCCCACTGGTGCACTTCCTGCTCCCGCCGCCCTCGTTCGAGCGCCCGGAGAACTTCCGGAAGCCCCAGGCCCCGCCGCTGGCCCTGCTGACCCTCGCCGCGCTGGCCGCCCGCCACGACTGGGACGTGCGCATCTGCGACGCCCTCTACCAGCCGGTGCCCGCCGAGCGCCCCGACCTCGTGGGGATGACCGTCTACACCCAGAACGCCCCGGTGGTCTACGAGATGGCCCGTCGCTACCGGGACCAAGGCGTCCCTGTCGTCCTCGGCGGCGTCCACGTCTCGATGCTGCCCGCCGAGGGCCTGCGCCACGCCGACGCCGTGGTGGCCGGTGAAGCCGAGTCGGTCATGGGCCCGATGTTGGGCGACGCCCTGGCCGGTCGACTGGGCGGGGTGTATCGGGGGGAGTGGGGCGACATGGACGAGGTCCCCGGCTTCGACGAGTACCAGCGCTTCGGCCGCCAGCTCCGAAGGCGGCTCTACCCCCAGGCCTTCGCCTACCAGACGACGCGGGGCTGCCGGTTCAACTGCAGCTTCTGCTCGGTGATCCGCATCAACGGGCGGGGCCAGCGCCGCCGTGACCCGGCGCAGGTGGTGGAGCACTTCCGGGCGATGCACGCACGGATGCGACGTCCCCTGCAGGTCTACCTCGTCGACGACGACTTCGCCGCGGACATCGAAGGCTCCCTCGAGCTGTGCGAGGCGCTGGCCGCCGCGGACCTCCCCGTGACCTTCGGGAGCCAGTCCTCCATCGGCATCGGCGCCCACGACGACGTGCTGGCCACCGTGCGCCGTGGCGGCCTCGACGTCCTGCACAACATCGGCCTCGACTCCTTCAGCCGTAAGGACCTGCTGGTGGTCAACAAGAAGAACCGGCCACACACCTTCGCCGATCACATCGACCGGATCCACCGCCACGGCATCACGGTGTCGGGCAGCTTGATCTTCGGGATCGCCGACGAGCCGGAATCGATGTACCAGGAGGCCGGGGTGGCCGCCGCCGAGCTCGGGCTCGACTCGGCCATGTTCAACATCCTCACCCCCATGCCCGGCACCGAGACCTTTGCCTCGATGTACCGGGACGGTCGGATCACCAGCTTCGACTGGGGCCTGTACGACGCCACCCACTGTGTGATCGAACCGTCGGGGCTGGCCCCCCGCCGGCTGGAGCAGCTGCGGGTCGACGCCTACCGCTCGTTCCTGGCCGCCGTGCCGACCAGCTACGACGAGCAGGCCCGCGACCTCGTGCACCGGGACCTGGACGATCTCGTGGCCCGGCACGGCCCCGATGACGAGCCGAGCTGGGTGTCCTACACGGCGGATCCGGCCGATCTGGCCGATCTGGTCACGGTGAGTGCGGCCGACGCCAACCTGGCCATCACCACGGCGGTCGAGTTGGCGGCGACGCGATGAGCGTCGGAGACGATCGGCGGGCCGAAGAGGCCCGCAAGCCGATGAGCCGTCAGGCGAAGAGGCATGGGCGATGAGCACGGCTGCGGCCGAGGGTCGCGCCCGGGAGCGGTTCCTGCTGGGGGACCGGGTGCCGACCGGTTGGTACCGGCTGGGCCGCGTGGACGAGCTCGGGCCGGCCACGGTTCGTCCGTGGTCGGCCCTGGGTGTCGAGCTGGTCGTGTGGGTCGACGGGGCCGGGGCGGTCCACGCGGCCGACGCCCACTGCCCGCACATGGGGGCCCATCTCGGCCACGGGGGGTCCGTCGACGAGGCCGACCACCTCGTGTGCCCGTTCCACGCCTGGTGCTTCGGGGCCGACGGCGCGAACCACGGCGAACGGGCCGGTGACGCCGGGGTGGACCTGGTCACCCATCCGGTCGCAGTGGTGGGCGAGCACGTGTACGTGTTCCTGGCCCACGACCCGGTCGCCGGGGCCATGCCCTGGGACCCGCCGGACCTCCACCAGTTGCCCCGCCCCGATCCACCCCGACTGCTGCGGACCACCGAGTACCGCCTCACGGCCCACCAGCAGGTGATCATCGAGGGCGACTTCGACCGGGCCCACTTCCCGCTGGTCCACCAGCGCGTGTTCCGGGCCGAGGACGCCGAGTTCGGTGAGCACGGGGCGCGGGTCGCCTACACGGTCACCGAGCCGGCGCCCCAGACGGTGCACTTCGAGCTCGACGGTCTCTCCCGGGTGCGGGAGCAGGTGGCCTTCGACGGCATCGAGCTGCTCCTGGTGGCCGACAGCGTGTCCCTCGACCGCTCGACCACCCTGACCCATGCCACCACCGCGCTCTGGGGTCCGTCGGACGACGCGGTGCGGGTGGTGGCCGCCCGCATCGAGCGCCTCCTGCGCCGGGACCTGGCCCGCGACGCCGCCATCTGGGAGCGGCGGGACTACGAGGCCGTGCCCACCTTCGGTCCCGACGACGCCCTCCTCGTCCAGTTCCGCCGCTGGGCGAAGAGGTTCTATGACATTTGACTGGCTTCGCTGAGCTCAGCAAGTCCGGCGTCGCCGTCGTGGATCGTCCTCGGCTGCTGCTCCGCTCCGACTGCGCAGCGTCACTGCGGGCCGTCGTCCTCGGTGACGCCTACTAGAACCGCTGGTAGACGAACGGGTCGATGGTGCCGGGCCAGGCCAGGGCCACCGCGGCGGCGAGGCCCAGCACGATGTTGAGGGCGGTCGGGACCTCCTTGCGGTGCGTGCGCCACGTGTCGGCCAGCACCAGGACACCGACCATCACCGCCAGCAACAGGAGGCTGAGGGGGGTGTCGCCCACGGTCAGGGGGCCGGCGAAGAGGTCGCGGACGCTGTCGAAGGTCTCGCGGTCGGCGGCCAGCAGCAGGGTGGTCAGGGCGAACAGGTAGAGGTACATGGCCCCGCGGCGCGTGCTGCGGATGGCCACGGCGGCCGCGCCGTCGGCTCGGCCCGCTGCTGCGGCGACCCGCTGGTCGAGGAACAGGGCGCCGACGGTGAGCAGGCCCCAGAGGAACCAGACGGGATGCAGCCCGTGCCAGGCGGCCGAGGCCACGAAGGACACGACCAGGGCCAGGCGGGCCCGCGACGCGGACTGACCGTCCCCCCGGATCGGGGCGTAGACGTAGTCGCGGAACCAGCCCATCACCGTCATCTGCCAGCGGCGCCAGAAGTCGGTCAGCGAGCGGCCCCGGGTCAGCGGCCGGCTGAAGCTGGCCGAGAGCTTCACGCCGACGAGCAGGGCGCAGCCCTCGGCGATGTCGGCGAACCCCGACGCGTCGAAGTAGAGGGCGACGAGTTGGATGGCCGCCTTGGCCAGGCGGTCCACGTCGGCCAGGGGCCAACCGTCACCGGTCACGTGGTCGAGGACGGCGTCGCCGAAGACCCGCTTCTTCACCAGGCCCACCCCGATCAGGGCCACGCCGGCCAGGAAGCGCTTGGTCGTGAGCCCGGTGAACGGCCGGGCCATGGAGCGCCGGTGGTCCCGGAACCGCAGCACCGGTCCCGACATGCGGATCGGGGGGAGGAGGGTGAAGGCCAGGAGGTCGGCGGGGCCGTCCGCCGGGGCGACCCGCTCCCGGCGGACGTCCACCAGGTACCCGATGAGCTGGAAGGTCAGGTACGACAGTCCCACCGGGATGAAGAGCGGGGTGCCCAGAACGCCACCGTCGGCGACGGCCCGGATCTTGAACGCCACGAGCACGGCGGTGAGGACGGCGACCGCAGCGACCACCGCCGTGGACCGCCCTGGTCGGCCGACCACATAGGCCAGGGCGATGAGGGCCAGCAGGAGCGGCGTCCACCAGCCGACCACCAGGGCGAGGAACCCGAGTCCCGTCCCGGCGAGCAGGCGGGGTCGCCACTGCGGACGGGGACCGGCCAACACGCCGACGCCGACGCACAAGGCGACCGCGGCGACGAGTTGGACGTGGGTCGGGCTCAACCGCGGTGGACGGCTTGTACCCAGGTGCCCCGTCCGTAGGCCTCGATGATGGCGGCGGCGTGGTCTCCTCCCGGGTTGACCAGCGCGAGGTCGTCGGCGCTCACCCGGCCGGGCGCGGGCGCGGCCGCCGTCCGGCGCCAGCGCATGAGGTGGTAGCCGTTGCGGCCGTCGCTGAGCAGGCGACCGAGGTCGGAGTCGGTCCCCGGCCCCACAGAGGCCTTCTCGGTGTCGTCCATGGCCTCGACCGCCGCGGAGTCGGCGAGCGCGCTCGACACCTTCTCCCAGTGGCGGCGCACCCGGTCGCCGACGTCGGCGTGGAACATGGCGTCGAAGCCACAGGCCTCCAGGGCCCGGCCGACCGCGCCGTGCATCGCGTGGTCCATGGACTCGGCATAGAGGAACCAGCCGCCGGGGCGCACCACCCGGGCCACTTCGGCGAAGAAGCCCAGCCGGTCCGGGTAGTGGCCCGCGGACTCGACGCAGAGCACGGCGTCGAAGCTCCTCGGGGCGAAGGGGAGGTGTTCGGCGTCGCCGTGCACGACCCGAACCCCACGCGGCCCCAGGGAAGCCGCCACTGCGGCCACGGCCACCCCGGACAGGTCGAGGCCGACCCGGCGACCGAGGGCGAACCACTTCCCGCAGGCCATCAGGTTCCCGCCACGCCCGCAGCCCGACTCCAACAGGTCGGCGCCGTCCAGGTCCGTGGGACCGATGAGCTCGGCGGTGAGGCGGGCGTGGTCGGCGTTGATCGGCCCCCAGCGCAATGGCGTCTCGATGACCTCGTCACCCGGCTCGGGGGCCGCCACGCCGGCGTGGAGCCAGCGCCACCCCCGTCCACCCTGGTCGGCCACCGAGCGGCTGAAGGCGTCGTAGGCCTCCCGGAGGCGGGCCTTCGGGTCGGTCACGGCAGGGCCCGGGCGGTCAGGCCGCCGTCCACCCGCAGGACGGCGCCGGTGACCTGGGCGGCGCGGTCGGAGGCCAGGAAGGCGACGGCCGCGGCCACCTCGTCGGCCGCCCCGGCCCGACCGGCGGGGATGGTGCTGACCGAGTCCGCCCACCAGGTGTCGGGCCGCTCCCGCACCAGGGGTGTGTCGATCAGGCCCGGCTCGACCACGTTCACGGTGATGTGGCGCCCGCCCAGCTCCCGGGCGGCAGAGCGGGCCAGCCCGACCAGGCCGGTCTTGGCGGCGCAGTAGTTCGTCTGGGCCGGGGTGCCGCCGGCGGCCACGGCACTGCCGAGGAGCACGACCCGGCCCCACCGGGTGCGGGCCAGGACCCCGAGGGCACCGCGCAGGATCCGGTGGGGACCGACGAGGTTGGTGTCGAGGGGATCGGCCATGTCCTCGGTCGTCATGCGCCCCAGGGTGCGGATGCGGAGGACCGCGGCGTTGCTGATCACGATCAGCGGCGAGCGGTCGTCGGCGGCCAGCCCCGCGAAGAGGCCGGTGACCGAGTCGTCGTCGGCGACGTCGCAGTGCCGGAACTCGATCCCGTCCTCGGTGGGCGGCCGGGTGATGTGCCAGGTGCCGGTCACGGGGTGCCCGTCGGTGGCGAAGCGGCGGGCGACGGCCAGTCCGATGCCGCGGGCGGCGCCGGTGACCAGGACCGGCCGGGAACGGGGATCGCCCGGGGTCACGAGGCGAAGTCGAGCAGCTCGTTGCCCAGTCGGGACGCGTCCCGCAGGAGGTCCCGCTCGTCGGCCCGCAGCAGCGGGGCCGCCGGGACGGGCGCGTCACCCGCCTCGAAGCGATAGAGGAAGTACTGGTTGGCGTCCCCGCTGATGGCGTCGTGGACCAGGCCGCCCTCCGCGCCGACCCACTCGGTGTTGGTCCGGGCTTCGTCGGCCAGGGCGATGGCCCGGGCCTGGCGTTCGGCCCGGGCCGAGCGCGAGGCAGCCACGTTGGCCGAGATGTCGCGGTGGTGGCGGAGGGTGAACCCGAGCTCGGCCATCACCCGGGCGATCGTGGCCACGACGGGGGTGGGCATCAGGTCGGCGTAGAGGAAGGTCCCGCCGGGGCGCAGGATCCGCGCCACCTCGCGGTAGAAGGACTCCACGTCGGGATAGGTGCAGGACGTCTCCAGGCTGAGCACGACGTCCGCGCTGTCGGTGGCCAAAGGCACCGACTCGGCGTCACCGTTCACGAACAGCACGTGGTCGGCGCGGGCGTCGCGTCGGGCGAAGTGCACGGAGGCGAAGGTCAGGTCGACGCCGACGAGGGCCTCGGCGCCCAGGTAGCGGTGCATGAGCCAGAGGTTGCCGCCGCGGCCGCAGCCGATCTCCACCACGGTGCCCGACAGGTCGGTCGCGCCCGCCACCTCGAGCAGCAGCTGGGCGGAGTCCCGGTTGGGGAGGCGGGGCGGCAGGTCGGGACCGGCGGTGGCCTCACCGGGGAGCGGTCGGTACCCGAAGTTCAGGAAGCGGGCGTGCTTGCTGGTCGCCGTGGCCTCGAACCGGCGGTTGAGCTCGGTGTAGAGCGCGGCGGTCTCGGCCTTGATGTCGGCGATGGCACCGTGGTCGTCGGCCATCACGAGGGCTCGGGTGGGGCGACGATCACGCAGGTGTTGAACCCCCCCAGTCCCAGGGACAGGGAGGCCACCGGTCCGGGTTCCCACGCCCGGGGCGTGCCGTGGACCACGTCGAGGGAGATCTCGGGATCCGGGGTGGTGTAGCCCGCCGTCGGGGGGATGACGCCGGTGGCGATGGCCTGGGCGGCGGTGACGACGTTCATGGCGCCGGCCGCATAGGTGGTGTGGCCGATCAGGCCCTTCACCGAGGTGGCCGGGATGCCGGGGCCGGCCACGACCTCCACGGCCCGGGACTCGGCCAGGTCGCTGGCCTTGGTACCCGGGCCGTGGGCCACCACCAGGCGGAGGTCGCCGGGTTCGATGCCCGCCTGGGCGCAGGCGTTGGCGATGGCCCGCTGCAACGAGTCGCCGTCGTCCTCGGGCGAGAAGAAGTCCTTGCCGCCCCTGACCGAGGACCCGCCCAGGACGCGGGAGACGATCGGGTGGTCGTCGGCCTCGGCCGCAGCTTGGGACTGGAGGCGCACCATGGCCCCGCCCGGAGCGACGAACATGCCCCCACGGTCGAGGTCGAAGGGCTTGCTGTCCGCCGGATCCGAACGGATGCGCATGGCGTCGAAGATGACCGCCATGAGGTCCGGGCCCTCGGGGTTCTCGAGGTTGACCTGGCAGTCGGCGCCCCCGGCGTAGGCGACGTGGCTCTCGCCGGTGCGGACGAGGCGGGCGCCGTCGAGCACAGCCATGGCCGAGGACGAACAGCCCGCCTCCACCGCCCAGCAGGGCCCCGAGGCCTGGAGGTCCTCGGCCACCTGGACCGCGGCGGCGCCCACGCTGAAGCCGCCGGCCATCTGGGCCCGGGGCCGCTTTCCGGTGCTGACGTACTCGACGGCCGCCGCGGAGATGTGGTTGGTCAGGGTGATCGGGGTCAGGACCACCGCGGTCCCGTCCCCGCTGTCGTCGTCGACTCCCGAGCGCTGCCGGGCCTCCCGGGCGGCCAGGATCGCCATCTTGGTGGCCAGGGACGTTCGGTCCGCCGTGCGGCGGCCGAGCAGTTCGGCGAAGTCGACATCGGGGGCGGCGATCCGACCCACGCCGGAGGTGCAGAGCAGCTCCCACACGGCCTCGACGCCCACCCTGCCGCCGGCCACGGCGCCCACGCCGGTGATCACTGCGGTGTCACGCATCGGCTACCCCCGGGAAGAACTGCGCGGCCCAGCGCCGGAAGGCCACCACGGGCCGGTCGTCGGGGCCATAGGCCTGGGCCGCACCGTACCGGCGGTGCTGCCAGATGTGCTGGTCCTCTTCGGCCTGGCGCTCGTAGACCCTCCGGAAGACCCGGTACATGCGTTCGACCCCGGCCGGACTGGGTCCGTCCCCCCAGAAGCGGACGATGCCGTCGGCCCGGTCCGGGCCCTGCAGCCAGTACTCACCGACCATCCAGAGGGTGTAGGCGCCGTGGTCCATGCGCTCCCGGACCCGGCTGAGGCCGTCGAAGGCGATGCGGGCGACGGCGCCGCTGTCGAGCCGGAGGGTCACCCCCGCCCGGGGGCCGTCACCGAAGTCGAGGTCGCCGATGGCCGGAGGCTCGATGCCGTGCAGCTTGGGGAAGTGGGCCACGTCGACCACGCCCTCCATCATGGCGAGGTGGAGGCCCCGACCGGAGGCCTCGATCGGGGCCAGCTCCCGCGCCGTCGCGGGCAGATCGGCGAGCAGGGTGTCCGGGACCCAGGGCGTCGCGTCCTCGTCGGGGGAGAACCAGACCAGGTCGGTGCCGTCGACGTGGCGGGTCGGCCACGGTCGCAGCCGGGCGGCGGTCGTCCCCGGGCCCTCGTGGAAGCCGACATGGGCGCCGTCGGCGGCGTACCGCCATCCGTGGAAGGGGCAGGCCAGGCACCCGTCGACCAACAGACCGCCGTGGCCCAGGTGGGCACCGAAGTGGGGGCAGTGGGCGTCATGGGCCACCAACGTGCCGTTGCCGTCCCTCCACAGGACGAGGTCCCGGTCGGCCAGGACGGCCGCCGCGGCGCCGCCCGTGGGTGGTTGGGCGTCGCGGGGGACCCGGTACCAGCCGGCCGGGACGACCTCGGCCGCCCGGTCGAGCCAGCTGTCCTGTGCTGTGGCCATGCCGGTCGCTGATCCTAGGGTGGGCCGGGTGGGCAGTTCGCGGGTCGACTACTTCGCCACGCCGCTGTGGTCCACCCACCTGGACGACGCCCCGACGCTCAACCCGGCGTTGGGCGCCGCCGTGGAGCGGCTGCGGGCCGCCGGGGACACCGGGCCTGAACGGTCCAACGCCGACGGGGCGTGGCGCAGCACCAACAAGCTCTTCACCGACGAGCCCTTCGCCGGCCTGGCGGCCCGGATCGGCTCGTTCGTGACCACCGAGGTGGCCCGAGACCTCCACCTGGCCCGGGGCATCCAGCTCTCGATGACCGAGATGTGGGCGAACGTCACGCCCACCGGAGGGCGGCACCGGCGTCACCACCACGGCACGGCGTACTTCTCCGGCGTGTACTACGTCGCCGCCGGCCCCGACTCCGGCGGCCTCGTCCTCCACGATCCCCGGGACGGCGCCCCCATCCTGTCCCGCTACTGGGAGCTGTCCACCGAGCAGACCACGCTGACGGATCCGGCCCCGCGGATCGAGGCCCGGGCCGGTGACCTGCACGTGTTCCACGCCTGGGTCCAGCACGAGGTGCAGCCCAACCAGGCCACCGAGGACCGGATCAGCATCTCGTTCAACTTCGTGGTGGCCCCATGAGTGCGTTCGCCGCCCGAGTGGAGCGCGCTCGGGCCGAGATGGCGCGTCACGGGATCGACGCGCTCTTGCTCTCGGTCGGCGCCGACCTGCCGTGGCTGACCGGCTACGAGGCCATGCCCCTCGAGCGGCTCACCATGCTGGTGCTGCCCCGCGAGGGCGACGCCACCCTCGTCGTGCCGAGGCTCGAGGCGCCCCGGGTGGTGCCGCGGCCCGAGGTCTTCGCCGTGCGGCCCTGGGAGGAGACCGAGGATCCCGTCGAGCTGGTGGCCGCCGTCGCCGGATCCCCCGAGGTCGTCGCCCTCGGCGATCGGACCTGGGCCCGCTTCGTGCTCGACCTGCAGGCCCGGCTTTCCGGCGCCGAGTTCCGGGCCGCCCAGCCCGTGCTCGGCCCGCTGCGGGCGGTCAAGGACGACGCCGAGGTCGCCGCCCTGCGCCGGGCCGGGGCGACCGTCGACCGCGTCATCACCGCGATCCAGGGCGGTGAGCTGGCCCTGGCCGGCCGCACCGAGGCCGAGGTCGCGGCCGACGTCCACGGTCGGCTGCTGGAGGCCGGTCACCACCAGGTCAACTTCGTCATCGTCGCCTCCGGGCCGAATGCCGCCAGCCCCCACCACGAGCCCGGCGATCGCCGCATCCAGCCGGGGGAGGGGGTCCTCTTCGACATCGGGGGCACCGTCCTGGACGACGACGGGGTCGGCTATTGCTCGGACATCACCCGCTGTGTCCACCTCGGCCCCCCGCCGCCGGGGTTCCGGGACCTCTACGCCGTGCTCCAGGACGCCCAGGCCCAGGCCGTGGCCGCGGCCGTGGTCGGCACGCCGTGCGAGGACGTCGACGCGGTGGCCCGCCGCCTCATCACCGAGGGGGGCTACGGCGACGAGTTCGTGCACCGCACGGGCCACGGCATCGGCATCGAGGCCCACGAGGACCCCTACGTGGTGGCCGGCAACTGCACGGCCCTGGTCCCGGGCCACGCCTTCTCCGTCGAGCCCGGCATCTACGTCGAGGGCCGCTGGGGCGCCCGCATCGAGGACATCGTCGTGGCCACCGAACACGGCCCCGAGCCCCTCAACCAGGTCCCCCACGACCTGATCGAGCTCTGAGCTCGTGGAGCCGGTCGTCGCTCGATGATGGACTTCGACGGCGCGACCGTCCTGCTGCAGTGGGCCGTGGGCGGCCTGGCCTTCTGCTGGGTGACCACCCGCCACCAGCTGCTGGGCGTCGGCTACGGCTGGTTGCTGCGGGGGGTGTGGGGGCTGACGGCGTTGGGGGGACTCGTCGTCGGCCTGCGCACCGACACCGTCCCGGTGCGGGAGGCGGCGGCCGTCGGGGTGGTCCTGGCCACCCTGTTCGCCCTGGTCGTCTCGGTCCGCCTGAAGGACGAGGGCCCGAAGGGGTTGCCGACCTGGCTTGACCTGCCCGCCCCGCTCATCGGCCTCGTCGGGCTGGTCGCCGCCGGCATCGACGCCGGCGGTCCCGAGGCCCTCGCAGTGGCCCGGATCGTGGTCGGCGCCGCCTTCCTCGGGGCCATCACCGACGCCATGCTCCTGGGCCACTGGTACCTGGTGCAGCCCGGCCTCACCCGGGATCCGCTGTACGAGCTGCTGACGATGTCCACGGTCCTGTGGTTCCCCGAGATCCTGGTGCTCCTGTGGCCCGTGGGGATGGTCTCGGTCCTCAACGGCACCATCGACGACGGCTACGGCGGGATGCTGGGCTGGTTCTGGGTGATGAGCGCGGTGACCACCATCGTGCTGCTCGTCGTGACCCGCTTGGCGCTGCGCGAGAAGCAGTACTCGGCGGTGATGGCGGCCACCGGCCTGCTCTACCTGGCGATCCTCACCGCCGCGGGCACCGATCTCGTGGCCCGTGCCCTCCTCGCCACCTGATCGCGGCGGGAGACGGCACCCTTGGCCGGGAAGGCGTGGACGTGATCATGTTGGAGGGCGTGACCGCCGACCAGCGCTGGAGGGTCGGCCACCCGGAGGATCGGTCGCCGCATGCCTGAACCCGAGATCCGACTCCACCGGTCGACGCTCGAGGGTCGCGAGATCGACTACGTCCAGCAGGCCGTGCTCGGGGGCCACACCTCGATGACCGGGCCGTTCAGCAAGAAGGTGACGGCCCTGCTGGAGGACGAACTTGACGCCGCCGGCGTGCTGCTCACGACATCCTGCACCGACGCGCTCGAGATGGCGGCCATGCTGCTGCGTCTGGAGCCGGGGGACACGGTGATCGTCCCGTCGTTCACGTTCGTCTCCAGCGCCCTCGCGTTCGTCCGGGAGGGAGCCCGGATCCTGTTCGCCGACGTGGAGCGGGAGACCCTCGGCATCGATCCCCATCACGTGGCCGAGCTGATCGATGACACGACCCGGGCCGTTGTCGCAGTGCACTACGCCGGCGTGGCCTGTGATGTCTCCGGGCTTCAGGTCGCACTGGCCGACCACCCGCGGGTGGACCTCGTGGAGGACAACGCCCACGGCCTCTTCGGTCGTCACCACGGTCGCCCGCTCGGGAGCTTCGGCCGGATGTCGGCGGTCAGCTTCCACGAGACCAAGAGCTTCAGCTGCGGGGAAGGCGGTGCCTTGGTGCTGAACGACCCCGCCGACGTCGACCGCGCCAGGATCCTCCACGAGAAGGGCACCGACCGGTGGGCGTTCGATCACGGACAGGTCGAGCGGTACACCTGGCAGGACACGGGCTCCTCGTTCGGGATGTCCGACATCCTTGCCGCTCACCTCCTCGGCCAGCTGGAGGCCCGCGACGCCATCCTGGCCAAACGCCGAGCTGTCGTCGAGCGCTACCAGGAGCGCCTGGCTCCCGAGGCTGCAGACCTCGGTTTCACCGTGCCGGTGATGCCCGGGGGCCGGGATGCTGCCCACCACCTCTACTACGTGCTGCTGGAGGACGCCGAGACCCGGACCCGAGTGACCCGGTTCCTCCAGGCGGCGGGCATCCGGGCCGCCTTCCACTTCGTGCCCCTCCACGACTCAGACGGCGGCCGCCGCTTCCGGGTCCGCGAGACGGCGTGCCCCGTGACCGAGGACGTCACCGCCCGCCTGCTGCGGTTGCCGGTCCACAACGCCTTGACCCCGGCCGACGTCGATCGCGTCAGCGACGCCCTGCTCGCCGCCCTTCGATGATCGCACCGGGTCGCCGGACCGCCGACACCTCAGAAACCCTCACCGCTAGGATCTCGGCCGATCATGAGCCGGGACATCGACGGGACCGGCCGCGACGCGGAGGACCCACCCGATGACCGGACCGGTGTCCGCATCGACGTGGACCGAGGTTTGGTCGTGTTCGCCCTGTGGGGCCTGGCGGTGGCCCAACCGCTGCTGGACCTGTTCGGCAAGAACCCCGAGTTCTTCGTCGCCGCCGAGCTGAGCCGGCGCCAGATCGTCTTCTTCGCCCTGCTGTTCGTGTTCGCCGGGCCGGTGGTCATCATCGCCCTCGAGATGGCGGTGCGTCGGGTGTCGAGCGTTGCCGGGTCCCTCCTCCACCGCGTCGTCATCGCCCTGCTGGCCCTCCTCTTCGGCATGGGGCTGGCCGTGAGCGCGGGCGTCGACGGCTTGGGTCTGACCCTGGTCATCGCCGGCTCGATCGCGGCCGCCGTCAGCCTGGCCGCGAGCCGATGGCCGATCGGTCAGCAGGTGCTGCGGTGGCTCGCGCTCGCCCCCCTGGTGTTCCTGGCGGTGTTCCTGTGGGGTTCGGCCACCTCCGACCTGCTGTGGACCGAGCAGGCCGGCATCCAGCAGGGGGTCGTGGTCGGCGAACCGGTTCCCCTGGTCATGGTCGTCTTCGACGAGCTGCCGACGGCCTCCCTCGTGCGCCCCGACGGCTCGATCAACGAGCGTCGCTTCCCGAACTTCGCCCGGTTGGCGGCCGGCTCGACCTGGTACCGCGAGGCCGTGTCGGTCGCGGCCCAGACCACTGCGGCCCTGCCGGGGATCCTGACCGGAAGCCTGCCCGTCGATGGCGCGCTGCCCACCTCCGCCTCGTACCCCGAGAACCTGTTCACGCTCCTCGGGGGGTCCCACGACCTCCAGGTGACCGAGACGGTCACCAACCTCTGCCCGGACTCGGCTTGTGGCCCGGCCGGCACCGGCGGTAGCACGGCGTTGTCGAGCGCCGTCGCCGATGCGACGGTGGCCTACGGCCACCTGGTGCTGCCCCCGTCGGCGCGGGACGGGCTCCCGGCGATCGACGAGACCTGGGGCGGGTTCGTGGGTGACGCCGCCGGCCCCGAGGTCGTCGACGAGGAGACCCGCCGTGACTTCATGGGCGACCGCTCCCGCCGGACCGCCCGGCGCTCTCCCGCCGGGCTGGGGTCGACGCTGTCGGCCGCGATCGAGACGACCGAGGCCAACGACCGCTCCTTGATCTTCCTGCACGATGCCTTCGTCCCGCACCGTCCCTGGCGCAACACCCAGACGGGTGCCCGCTACGACGGTCCCGCGGACGGGATCGGCACCGTCGAGACCGGTTGGCCGGACGACGAGTTGGTCGTCCGCCTCGGCTTCCAACGCCACCTCGTCTCGGTCGGGTACGCCGACCTCCTCCTGGGCCGGTTGATCGATCGGCTGGAGAGCCAGGGGCAGTGGCGCGACTCGATGGTGGTGGTAACCGCGGACCACGGGGTGGCCTTCGACCCGGGCAGCGCGCTGAGGCCGGCGAACGAGGACACGGTCAACGAGGTCCACAACGTGCCCCTGTTCGTCAAGCTCCCGGGCCAAGAGGACGCCGAGGTCGACGACCGGGACGCCGCCACTGTGGACATCCTGCCGACGGTGATCGACGTGATGGCGGTCGATGTGGACTGGGCCTTCGACGGACGTTCCCTCCTCGGATCGCCGGGCCGGGACGCGGATGTCGAGCTATTCCCCGCCGCCCTGGAGCCGCGGACCGAGGGCTTCGAAGGCGTCCTGCAGGCGGCGGAACGCAACCAGGAGGACTACTTGCCCTACCGCGAGAGCTGGCTGGGGGTCGCGCAGGTCGGTGCCTCGGGGGCGTGGGTCGGCCAGGAGGCCACCGGGACGGCGCCCGCCCGGGGCCTGCGGTGGCACCTCGACAACGAGGATGCCCTCGTGATCGATGACGAGGCCCAGCAGCAGGAGGGCCTGCCCATCCGACGGCCGGTCGTCCTGACCGGCACCGTCGAGTCGTCCGGCGCATCGATCCCCGACGAGTTGCTGGTCGCGGTGAACGGCACGGTGGCGGGCGTGGCCGCCGTGGTCGGCGAGGGCGACGATCGGACCTTCAGCGTCCTGGTGGCCGAGCGCTACTTCGAGCAGGGAGCCAACGAGGTCACGTTGTTGGTCGTCGACGGTGACGCGGACCCGCCGTCGCTACGGCTCATCGAGCGGACCTGACGGCGATCGATTCGGACTCGTCGAGAAGCGCCATCAGGGCCAGTCCGGCGAGCTGACAGGCCAGGAAGGCGACCACGACGCGGGGGAGGGGGTCGAGGGGCACCGCCACCATGGTGACCATCCCGACGCCCAGGGCCACCACCCAGGAGATGAGGATCCGGCGTCCGGACCCATCGGTCATCTGAACGAAGGTGAGTCCCAACGTGGTCAGCGCGGCGAGGCTGCCGACGGCGAGGGCCCCGCACTCGGCGCTGGTGAGGTCGACCTCGTCCCCGAAGACGAGGCGGAGCAGTCCCGGCGCGACGACCGCGGCCCCGGCCCCACCGGCGAGCATGGCGGCCAGCCCGGCGAGGAGCATCCGATGCCGGATCCGGGCGATCTGGGCCCCCTGACCGCGGGCCACGAGCTCGGTCAGCCTCGCTGACAGGCGGATCCCGAGTCCCAACGCCACGATGTAGGGCGCCCGGAACAGCGCGAGGGCGGTGAACAGGGCGGTGACCTCCGCGCCGGTCCCGCCCGTGAGCCCGAGCACGACCGGGCCGAGGGTCAGGAGGCACTGGGCGATGACGGTGCCCCCGCCCACGTTGCCGAGGAAGGAGAAGGCAGCCACGCCGGGGACCGGTGGCCCCTCGTAACGCAGGGCGTCGGGCCAGGCCAGCACCAGCAGCATGCCGAAGGGGATGGCCAGGCTGTACCAACCGACCGCCGCGCCCAGGCCGACGACCACGAGGCCGAAGGCCACCCGGACGAGGTTCTCGGTGGCCAGGATGGTCGCCGTCGCCGTGAAGCGGTTCCGCCCGGCGAGGCCTCCCCGGGTCAGGCCCATCGCGGCCGAGCCGACGATCGTGGCCCCCGCGGCGAGGGGGTAGACGAGGGCGTTGCTGTCGAAGAGCTGGTCCCGGACGGCGTAGGCGACCGCCGTCACGGCGAGCCCGAAGCCCAGGACGACGAGGGTCAGCCGGGGCAGCACCTCGCGGACCGCGCCACCGTGCCCGTCGGTCAGCAACCGCTGGATGACCCAGTGCTGGATCGGGAAGGTGAGCACAGCCGCCCCGATGAACCAGGCGGACCAGACCTGGGCCACACCGGCGAAGTCGTCGGCGCCGAAGGTGCGGGTCCCGATGGCGAAGAACACGTAGGCCAACACCCCACCCAGGACGCTGGCGGTGGCCAGACCGAGGCCGCCCGTGTCCGAGGAAGTGGACGCGGCCCTGCTCACGGCGGCCGAGGGTAGGCAGCTGCCGCCATACTGGACCCATGCCACGCGCCATCTGGAGCGGGTCGATCAGCTTCGGCCTGGTCAACATCCCCGTCCAGCTCTTCAACGCCGTGAGTCGCAAGTCGGTCCGGTTCAACCAGATCGACTCGCGCAACAACGCCCGGATCCGCAACAAGAGGATCAACGCGGAGAACGGCGACGACGTACCCGACGAGGTGATCGTCAAGGGCTACGAGCTGTCGAAGGGCAACTACGTGCTGGTCAGCGAGGACGAGCTGGCGGCTCTGGATCCCGAGTCCCAGCGCACCATCGACATCGAGGAGTTCGTTGACCTCGCCGACATCGACCCGGTCTACTTCGACGCCAGCTACCACCTGTCGCCCGACCCGGCGACGGTCAAGGCCTACGCCCTCCTGGCCCGGACCATGGAGCAGGCCGGCAAGGTGGGCATCGCCCGCTTCGTCATGCGCCAGAAGCAGTACCTGGCCGCCATCCGCCCCGTCGACGGCCACCTGGTGCTCTCCACCCTCGTCTACGAGGACGAGGTCAACGGGGTCGACGACGT
>JACDJC010001648.1_pt1 | contig 19439 bp, 14 predicted proteins | sample 7454191 | NCBI WGS metagenome assembly JACDJC01 (sample SAMN14253291, study PRJNA609438) | sludge metagenome | isolation source: sludge after 25d culture with pyrite and EDTA | collected 2018-12-20 | reverse complement strand
CTTCCAGTCCTTCACCTCCAGGATCAGCAAGCCGCGCCGGGGATGCAGCACGACAAAATCCGGGTGCCGCATCGACTGCCCTATCGGCACGTCGTACCAGCACAGATAGTCGTCTTCGAGTTTGGATTCAAGGCGCTGGGCGAAACGGCGTTCGCCGGAGGTCATGCGCGAAACGCAGGTAGAGTAGCTGGGAATAAGCGTGGTCATATAAACATACCCGACTCGATACGGGACTCAGGTGGTTGCTTCAACCCCTATATCGGCCAGAATCTCCCGAAACTGTTCCAGCGCCGCCTCCAGATCCTCCACGATCTCAGTCGCGATCACCTCCGGCGCGGGCAGATTGTCGGAATCTGGCAAGGACTCATCCTTGAGCCAGAAGATATCCAGGCTGGCCTTGTCGCGGTTGACCAGGTCTTCCTAGTCGTAGGTGCGCCAGCGGCCCCCCAGCCCCTACGCGCTGAGCCTATCGTCGTCGTCCCTCTTCACCAAGCTGGGCCAGTCATAGCCGGCAGGCACCGGGCTCTGCTGCTTATACGGCGGTCGGCTACACTCGTCAGCCATCTTCAGGAGCAGCAGCCAGGTGAGTTTCTCATTTCTGCAATTTCGACTGGCCGATCAAAAAGGCGGGGATGCTCCGCATCCCACCCAACCAACCGCCGTTAACCAAAATTGCACTTCACTCCTGAATCCGCCTATCAAGAAAGTGGGGCCAAATAACTAAACATCCAGCCCCGCACCATGCGCGCGAAGCCACTCCTTACGCTCGCCATAGGTCGGCATCACTTTGTCCACCTCATTCCAGAACGCATCGGTGTGATCGAGGTGATGGAAGTGGCAAAGCTCGTGCACCACGATGTAGTCAATGATGGTTTGCGGCGCCATCATGCATTTCCAGTGGAATGCCAGATTGCCGTTTGGCGAATATGAGGCCCAGCGATTACCGAGTTCGCGAACAGCCACATCGCACGGCATGACGCCGACCTTGGGCGCGTAGTAATTCACTCGCTGCCGGATACGTTCGCTACCGCGCGCAATGTAGTAATCGCGGAAGGCTGTCTTGGCGGCCTCAATCTCTCCTCTGTCCACCAAATCACGCTGCAGACAGAATCGTCCGTTCTTGAGAAGCAGCGGTTCTTCCTGGTCGGCAACCAACAGCAAACGATAAGAGCGTCCCAAGTAAAGAAAGCCCTCACCGTTGCGATACTCGCGCAACACCCTGGTCGCGTTCAAGTCGCGCCATTCGGCCAGGTTCTTGTATATCCAATAGCGCTTGGCTTGGATCAGATCCTCGATGCGCTCGTCCGGAATGGCTTGGGGTGCGCGGACAAGCACGCGGCCGTCGCGCTCGATGACGATATCCGCCGTTGAGCGCTTGCTGCGCAAAACCTCGTAGTCAATATCCTTGATGCGCGAGCCGCTCATTTAGTTAATTCCCCATGGCGTTTCTCGGCTAGTTTCACAATCTCAACGGCGATCCGTTCGTGCTTGCCGGTGAGTTGCGTAATGTTGGCAAGCAGGATTTCCGTGTCGACGTTGCCCCGCAGCTTCTTCACTTCGTTCGGCTTTTTCCAGAAATCGATGATGTCTATAGTGCCCTGCAAGGTTTCCACAATGCGTGTCATAAGTTTCTTCAGTGGTACCGCTGTATCGGGCGGCACGTCACCGTCATCAAAAGCGAGCTGCACCACATAGTCATAAAAGGTCGTCGCCTCCCTGCTCAGTCCTTCGATGGCCTGCGTGCGCCCTGCCATCGCCTCGTTCCGAATCTGCTCATAGTCATCGGCCAGTGCCTGCCAGTTGTTCTGATGCTGCTGGATCAGCTTTTCCAGCTTTTCGCTGAGGCGCTTGTAAAAAGCCGGATCCTCGTCGAAATGCACCGTGCAATGCTTGCGGATGGCGTGCTCCATCTCGCTTGCCTTGGCCTCTGGGTCGCCCTGGGCATGTTTCTGCACGTTGGCGATGAAATCGTCCGCCAGCAGTTCGATGGGCGGAATCTTGGGATTGATGCCGAGGTCGATCAGGTGCTCGTTGATTAGCGCCTTCACCTTCGCGCCCGCGTCTGCAATGTCGATCGTATTGTCCTTATAGCGCTCTTTAGTCATGCGCAGCAGGTAGCCGAAGCGCCGCGCCGGGCCGCGAAACCGATGCCCGGCCTGATTCGGCAGGATCAAATTAAGACTTTGCAGAAAAGTCTTTAGATACACATCGAAGTCTGCCCGCAGTTTGATGTCCTTCAACACGCTCACTGCCGTGTGAACCACGGCCACTTCCGCCTCGGGTGCAAGCAATTCGCCCTTCACAAAAGCATCGATCTTGCTCACCCCGGCAGCACGGAAGTGCTGTAACAGACGCTCATAGCGTTCTTCCAGGATCGGCAGTTCGGTAAGCAGGTTTTTCAAGCCCTGCTGGATGTCCTGCGCATCTTCTTTTGAATATATCGCCAGCGCCAGTGCCAAGTGGTTCGCCAAGCCGATGTAATCCACGATAAAACCGCGGTGTTTATTCTTCGTCACCCGGTTCACCCGTGCGATCGCCTGTAGCAGGTTGTGTTCCTTGAGCCGCTTGTCGATGTACATCACCTGCTCCACCGGCGCATCGAATCCGGTCAGCAACATGTCGCACACAATCAGGAAGGCGATACCGGTGAAGCTCTTGTCCGGGTCGTCGAAGTCGAAAGGTTTGCAGAAGTTCTCCACCGCATTCCAGCGTTTGGCTTCCTTGCGCGCTTCAGTGATGAGCGCCAGTTCATTGGTCGAATCAGAGGAAATCACCACCACCGCCTTCAAGAATGCAATGCGGCGAATCAACTCAGTGTCAGGCTTGAGCTTGAGCTGTTCGCTTTCTTGCCGCTCGATCAGCGCCGCCCGAATCGACTTCTGGTAGCGCACCGCTGCCAGCTTCGAATGGCACACTACCTGTGCCTTGAAGCCGTCCGGCAGGATGTTGTCGATGTAATGATTCACCAGATCACGAGCAATGGCTTCGATGCGGTTTTCCGCTTCGAGGATATCGCCGCTCGCGCCGTACTTCTTCTTGATGGCAAGCATTTCTGCTTCGCTGCGCGTCTTGAACAGATCTTCGAATTGGGTATCGAAGCCGTGCTTGTCCTTCAGCGCCGTCTCCGCCGTGCGGCCTTCGTAAAGAATTTGCAGCGTCGCGCCGTCATGCACCGCGTCCATCAGCTTGTACGTGTCGATGTATTCGCCGAAGCGCTTGACCGTGCGCTTGTTGCCGTGCGCCTCGGTGATCAACGGCGTGCCGGTAAAGGCAATGCGCGTCGCATTGGGAAACGCCTCAAAGATGTTGTCGCCGAAGTCCGAACTTTGCGTGCGGTGCGCCTCGTCGATCATCAGCAAGATACGATCGGACGGATTTACCACACCGAATGTCTGACTGGATGGGACCGCGCTGTAGGTCGCCAGCGCCTCGGCCACGATCAACGGCAGCGCCTCGGTGCGTTCCATGAACTTGTGCACCATCACCATATTGATGTCGGACGCGGAAGTGGAAAGGTGCTCACGCAGCTGTGCCGAATCTTCGATTACGTTCACCTTGCCACCGATTAGTTTGGCCGTTGCGGTGAGTTGCTTTTCCAGATCCACCCGGTCGTTGACCAGCAGAATCTTGAAATCAGCCAAGTCCACCGACGCGCGCAGCATGCGCGCCACGAACACCATGGTCAGCGATTTGCCCGAGCCCTGCGTATGCCACACCACGCCGGAACGCTCTTCCATGGTCTTGCCCGTGCGCAGTCGCGCCACGATGCGGTGGGCCGCGCGGTATTGCTGGTAGCGGCACACTACCTTCACCCGCTTGCCCGAATCCGTATCTATGAACACCGTGCAGGTGCGCAGCACATCCAGCAAGTTTGCCGGTGCGAGCAAACCCTGAATCATCCGTTCCTGTTCGCGCTCCACGCCCAGCGGCGGCGTGTAGGCGCGGTTACTCTCCGGCCAGATGTCCTTCCAGGCATAAAAATGCTCGTAGCCGGAGGTAATGCTGCCGTAAGCGGCTTTCTCGCCGCAGCTGCTGATCAACAGCAGATTGGTATGAAACAGGCGCGGCTCGCCTTCGCGCAATCCAGCGGCAAGGGTGTCAGCACGCCCGTTGCGGTAGCGCAGCAATTGTTCAAACGCCGCATGCATCGGGTTGGCCGTGTTCGCGTCGCCAATCTTCGCCTCCACCACCACCAGCGGGATGCCGTTCACAAACAGCACGATGTCCGGGATGATGCACTGCTTGACGCAGCCCGGTGTGTCGATGCGGAATTGGTTGATGGCGTGAAAGACATTGCGCGCCGGGTTAGCGAAGTCGATCAGACTTACCACCGGATCGCTCTCACCCGTCACCTCGTTGTGGTCCACCTGAGCTTTCAGGAACAGCGCCTGCACCGCCTCATTGGCTTCAAGCAGCGTACGGTTTGGCTGGCGCAGAATCTGGTCGCGCAAATCATCTAGCTGGTGTTCGGTCAGCCAGGCCGTGCCATCGGTAGTGCGGTTGATCGCGCGTACCGCCTCGCGAAACACCTCGGGCAACAGCCACTCACGAAAGCTTCCGCGCAGGCTCGCCGCCGGGTCGCTTGGGATGAACCCCAGCCCTTGGTCAATGACCGTCCAGCCCAGCGCGGCAAGCTGGTCGAGAAAAGGCTTTTCGACGTGGAGGTATTCCGACACAGATCAGCCCTGTGCCACCGGCCCAAGCGCTTGAACCCGTTCAGCAACTGTCTGCGCAACGCGAATCAGAGCCTCTACCAGCGCATCGTCCACATCCAGATCGCCTTCGTATTCGGCCAGATTGCGCTTGTTGTGCGCCTGATCGAGCACCCGCCATTGCGCGGTTTCCAGTGCAAGTGTGTGTTCCAGGCATTGGAACACCAGGTAGCGATTCTCGGAACGGTAGCCATGCCAGCGCAGTGCCGCCAGCGACAACGCATGTGCAGCGTTGTAGGCCAGGTCGAAGCGGCTTTCGAGGAAAAGCCCGGCATTCTCCGCGTCGCGGAGGCGCATCAGGCCCGAACGAACCAGGCCTTCGAACTCCGCCTGTGCCGGCGGTTCGGCCTTGAGCTTGCCGATTTTGACCAGGTTATCCAGCGGCGAGGAGGTCATCGCGATCGTCCGTCAGATGGATGGTTTCGCCAGCCAGCACCTTGGTGAGAAACGGGTTGCCACCTGACCGGCGGCGGCGGAACTCCGCCACGGTATACAAGGTCGGGCTGACACGGCGGCCGAGCTGCTGCTCCACTGGCGTCAGCGCCGCATAGACCTGCTCCAGCGTCAGCACGTCCGAAACAATCAACAGGTCGATATCGCTGTGAGCCGTATCGCTGCGCTTGGCCACCGAGCCGTAAACCAGCGCCAGTCGCACCGCGTCGCCGAACGGCACCAGCGCCGCGCGCAACACCTCCGCCGGCCCCAGTGTCTTCGTCACAATGCCGCACAACTCGTCGAAAATCGGTGCTGCGGGATTGGCCTGGTAATGCTTCTGGCTGCCGAGCCGCGTCACCATCACCAGCCCACTTTCCCCCAGCCGACGCACCTCGCGCTGCACCGCGCCCGACCCGGCGCCGACCAGCCCGATCAATTCGTTGGTAAAAAAACTGCGGTCGGGCTGGCCAAATAATAGCGCCAGCACACGCTGCTGCGTTGCCGAGAACAGCGCATCGGCGATACTCGTCCGCGCCGGGGCGGGTGCACGCTTTGCTGCGGCACCCGGCTTGAGAGGCTTGGCTGTCTTCTTTATACCCATTTCGGGCATGTTAATACCCTTTTTGGGCATCTGGCAAGCCTTCAAGCTTAATCGGTGACTTGCCAGGCATCGTCAGATGCCGCTACTTTGTCTAACCGAAGGGATTCAATAGCGCTCTAGACAATTGCTAACCTATTCATATTTCAGAATCCGGGGTCAAACAGGGGCAGCCAATTAAGCTAGAAAGAAAGCTAACTTCCCGACCCCAAATCCCGTTTAGCTAACTTCCAGACTGCACCCAGACCGTGACCTTCGCAGCTCAGCGCCCCCTCACGCCGCATTTCCTGTAGCAAATTACGTATTCTGTCGGCTTTCTGTTTCGGTGTAAGCACATCAGAAATCATTCTCCGCAAATAACCATCGATGTCTTCTCGCTTGGCCTCTCCGACTTTTTCCAAAAACGAAGTCACGATAGTTTTGTAGTGCGACTTTTCCAGTCCCCGATTTTTAATGTACGCTGCTTTACCCCCCGTAACTGCTGCTACCTTCGCGGACACAAAGAGATTCGGACGACGCCCTTCGATAAGTTTTCTCGCCTTGAGCCGCCTAAACGATTCATCATCAATTAGCCGTTTCTTCTGCACTTTGTCCAACGCGATCACATCCATCAAATCCAAATCGGTCTGGCTCAGTAACAATCGAATGTAATTCTCATCGAGCACCTGACCCGTCAACCGCACCGCGACTTTCTTGGGGTCATCCAGCTCGTAATCGGGCATCGGGAAACTGCGCTCGCGCTGACGCGTGAACATACGTTTAATGCCGCTGCCGATGGTGTCGATCATGTTTAAATTCACCATCGCCTGCGCGAGAAATGAATTGCGATAAACCTCGGGTGGCGAATCGCTGCGGATCATCTCTTCCACCGTACCCGGAATAAATGAACCCAGATTCGTAAACAACAGCGACCCCGGCGTTTCCACGATGCTGATCTTTCCGTGCATCGCGTAATCCTGATGCGCAATGCAGTTATGCAACGTCTCGCGCATAACCCACGGATCGTATTGTGTGACTTCGTGCGGGAATAGCGTGCCGCTCGGCAAGTGGCGCACCGTCAGATTGCGAATTTTCGCCAGTACCTTATCGCCCGCGAGAATCAGGGGCGTATCGAAATGCTGGTAATCCTTCTCCATGTTCTTTTCATCGCGCAAGATCCAGGTGATCCGTGCCTGCGCGGGTGACAGAAAATGCACCGTCTCTTCCCGACCCAACAATAGCAGAGCCGTACGCGTTATCTTTCCGCCAATGCACACCTTCGTTTTGTTCAAAAAGGTTGCGTCATCCCAATCGTCCACCTCGGCGGTATGCTGTGGGTGCTTCTCTTTGTATTGCTCGCGCGCAAACCGTAGCGCTTCAGGATCGAGATCGTTCACGCTGGCCGCCTCGACAATTTGCGCCGACCAATCCTCGTGACCGCCGGATAGCATTTGCCACAGCCTGCGCTCTTTCTCAGGGTAATCCTTGAGCTTCTTCTTATGGCTGCCGACACGGATATACGCCTCGCCGCTGAACCGCACCGGCGTTGAATTCGCGGCCAGCACTTCAAACAGAACCACCGGCAATTCGTCGCACATCAATTCGTAAATTGTGAAATCGATGCGCGGATTCAGAAGGCGCAACAACCAATTCTCCAACGCTTCGTTGCCAACCTTCGTGTGCTTTGGCGCAAACGAGGTGCCGACAACATCGTGGGTTCCGTCCTTGATACCCCAAACCATGTAACCGGCTTTCTTGCCATGCAACGCAGCGCCATTTGCAATGGCGGAGAGATATTCACCAACCGCGTCTGGCTTCTCGTTGTTGTGCTTGAACTCCAGCCATTCCGTTTCCGCTGGAAGGCGCAGAAGTTCGTCGAGTTTGCCCTGGAGTTCGGCGGGCGTCATGCCATTGCCTCCTTGGACTCGGCAACTTTCACGCGTACACGGCCAGTCAGGAGGTCGTGCATGAGGCCGTATTTTTGTTTGATCAGGTTGTCCAAACGTGTCGTTTCAGCCTCTCGCTTGTTATCAAGAGCCACAATACGATCAAGTAACCGCGTCTGCTCATCAAGTTGTGGCCAAGCAAAAAGAAGTCGATTCAGGATTTGGCTATTGGCCACGTCACGACCACCAGCATTTACTGTTGCTCTAATCTGCGCTCTTACTCGCGAATCATGTGCAAGCTGAGCCTGCAAGAATGCAGCGCGCACTTTATCTTGGTCCAAGCTTATACGCATAAGATTCGACGACATAAGCCAGCCTTTATGCTGCTCCATAATGACCGCAGATCGGCCCACGTCCGCAACTCTGGAAAAAACAACATCCCCCAGTTCGAGTTGATATTCACGCAGTCTTTGAGCGGTGAAATCGCTCACGAACAAGAGTTCAGACTGGAGAAACTCGCCCTCGCCAAGAGCACCAATCGTAATTACTGGGTGCCCTTCCTCGACCCAATGCTCAATTTTTAGAGCTGAGCCGAAGGGGCCGGTTTTCAAGTGTGCTCTACCAGATCGACCACGATCGGACAATATTGCTGCATCCCACTCCTTTGGAATCCACCCAAGCGGGGATTCTTTGTAGAGGTCGGGGGTTTGTTCGCGGGCGGGGCGGAGGTGGCCGTCGGGGGTAATGCCGCGAGTGAACAGGTCGTGCATCAGCCCCGCCTTGATCTGCTGATGCTTCGCGATCAGCGCCTCGGTCTGCTCAATGGCTTCGTCAAGTGTTGAGAGGATTTCGGCGATGCGGCGTTGCTCAGAAATTGGCGGCAAGTCGAGAGTTGCAGAGGCAAAACGTCCAAGTCCAAGCGTATAGCGCGTTGAGCCTGCGGCACAATTCGCAAAATAGCGCAAAACATTCTCGTTATTCGCCATCCAGCCACGAAACCACAGGTCCAAATCGGATCTACTGTCAGGTCGAAGTCGAACTGTGTGATAGCTGTGGAGGGTCCCAGGCAGATCGTCAGCCACTACTGCAGAATGCCCGATGTCATCAGGGGTCTCAGAGGATGGAGTGAATAGGATGTCGCCTAGCTGGACTTGGTATCTGGCCGCCTCGTCTTCACTTGCAGTTACCTGCATCAACTCGATCGATCTATCAATGCGACGATGCCGATAGACGTCCATGTAGTTGATCAACTGAACCGGCTGTTCACCGGGTTGCGTCAGCTTGTCGACGCTGCTGGTTGTAAACCTACCGAGATCCCCAAGCGAGACTCTTTTCCAACCCGCTGGAGTTGTGTCACACATACCCCAACTCCACCAAAAACTTTTTCAGCTTCGCCGCCGCCTCATCGCGCTTGGCCTCGATCTGTTTCGCCGTGACGGCGTACTTGCCGTGCAGGTTTTCCAGCGCAGCGATGCAGGCGCGCTGGTCGGCGCGCAAGTAGCCTTTGTAGGTTTGCACCACCAGGTGATGTAGTCGGTCCAGGATCACGCCCTTGGCTTCGTCTGTGCTGATCTTTTCGCGGGCGGCGGCGACGAGTTCTTCCTGCTTTTTCTCGGTGGCGCGCAGCTCCATCTTGAGCTGCCGCGCTTCGCCCTCCAGCGCCTTGTGGCGGGCGAGGCGTTTTTCGATCGCGTCGGCCTCAGCCAGGTAAGTAGTCAGCTCGTCGTGGTCGCCTTCCTTTTTGGCGAGTTTGGCGCTGGCCCTGGCTTGTTTCAATTTGGCCTTGAGGGCTTTGACTTCGTCGCCGGGCAGCGCGCCGCTGTCGTCGCTGTCTTCGTAGTCCTCTTCATCCGCGGCGGCAAACAGCGCGGCGAGTTCGGCCAGGCGCAGGCGCTTTTGCTCCATCTCGGCCAGCAGCTCGGGGAACTGGCTGGCGAGGATGTCGGCGTCGGGGATCAGCTCCGGCCCCCAGCCGCTGGCGGCGATGGATTTGAGGTCGGCCTTGAGGTCGTCCACATAATGGGCGAAGGCGCCGCGTATCTGGTGGGCGGTGAGCAGGGTGTTGCCGGCGAAGGCCTGTTCGATGCTGGCGAGCAGCGCACGGCGCAAGGCGTAGACGTTGCCTTTATTTCCGTTGGTCGGCGCAAGGGCTACAACCAGCGGCAGGTTGGCGTGCCACCAGATTTCCAGGGTTTGCAGGAAAGTGGCGTGGGCAGCGGCTACGCTGGGGTCGGCTTTGACGATTTCGGCGATGGCGCGGCGGTCGGCGATTTCGGTAGTGAAGTCGGCGTAGACCGTTGCTTGTTTATCGGCAGGCTTGGGGCGCGCGGTGAAACAGCGCGCGCGCAGGCCAGGGTAGTTGTGCCAGTAGTGGGACAGCGCGTCGATTTCCACCACCGGCACGCCGCCATGCAGGTGGGCACGCACATCGTGCGGCTCGGGCGGCGGGGCGTTGTCGACGTAGCGGCGGATGTTGCAGTTGTAGTCTTCGGCGGCGATTTCTTCCACCGGCACGCGGCGGGCGTAGGCCGGCACATCCGCCCCGCCCTGGGCGAGGCTGCGGTAGGCGTGGACGATCTTGGAAATGTCTTCCGGGCGCAGGAAGTTTTGCGCCTTGCCTTCACGGTATTCGCGGTCGGCGTTGATGAAGATGACGTGGCTGCGGCGTTTGCCTTCGACCATCGCGTTCTGCTTGTTCATCACCAGCACGCAGGCGGGAATGCCGGTGCCGTAGAACAGCCCGGCGGGCAGGCCGATGACGGCTTCCAGCCAGCCGCGCTCGATGAAGTGCTTGCGCGCTTCCTTCTCTTCGCCGCCGCGGAACAGTACGCCGTGCGGCATGACCGTGGCCATCTTGCCGTCGGCTTTGAGCACGGCAAGCATGTGCTGCACGAACATGAGGTCGGCCTTCTTGCCCTTTTCGGGCATCTAAACGGCGAAGCGGCCGGGGAATTCGATGTCCTTCTTGATGTAGTTCTGGCTGAAAGGCGGATTGGCGAGCACGCGGTCGTAGCGTTTCAGTTCGTTGCTTTCGGCTTTGTGCTGCGGGCGGCGCAGGGTGTCTTCCTGGCGGATGTCGGCGTGGGCGATGTCGTGCAGCAGCATGTTCATCTTGCAGATCGACCAGGTGGTGCCCATGCTCTCCTGGCCGAACAGCGACAGGTCGCGCGGATCGCCGCCGCACTCGCGGATGTAGTCGCGGGTCTGGATCAGCATGCCGCCCGATCCGATGGTCGGGTCGTAGACGCTCATGCCGGGCTGCGGGTCGACGACCTCGACCAGGGTGCGCACCACGTCCGACGGCGTGTAGAACTCGCCCGCCTTCTTGCCGGCGGAGTCGGCGAAGAACTTGATCAGATATTCGTAAGCCGCGCCGAGCAGATCGGGGAACTCGAAGTTCTCGTCGCGCAGCGGGATTTTCTCGAAGTTCTGGATGAAATTGGCCAGCGTATCGTCGTCGAGGGTGCGTTGGCCGATCTTCTTGTTGAAGTTGATGCCTTTGAGTACGTCCTGCAAAGCATCGACGTTGGCATCTTCCAGCGCTTCGAGCGCCTTGTTGAGCGCGGTGCCGACATTGGTCTTGAGATGGCGGATTGTCGACCAGTGCGCATCCTGCGGGACGAAGAAGGTGTACTTGTCGGGATTGACGAGCTGGGTGGCGATGATCGCCTCCGCCATGCCCTTGGCCTTGAGGTCTTTGGCAAGCTGGTCGCGTTCCTGGTCGAACAGGTCGGACAGCCGCTTGAGGAACAGCATGCCGAAGATGTATTCCTTGTACTCCGAGGCGTCCATATTGCCGCGCAGGTCGTCGCAGGCGCGGAACAGCAGGCTGGAAAGCTGGCTGAGAGTGGCTTGGTCATGCAGTCATACCGTGTGTGTTGTCCTTGTCCACGATCAGTGCGATGGAGTTACACGGCTCCATCCCTGTGTGTGTTATCCCCCGAATCTTCGCATATCCCGTCAGGCTGACGAACTCTCCTTCAATCAATACATGGCCCCTCTCGCCCCGACTCCCCCAGAACGCGTCAACCTGCTCTAATAACGAAAAATCAATACCAGAACGCCGGGAGCGGCGTCGGTTGTCGGCACAAGGGGGAAAAATGGATCCGGATAAGAATACGGTCAGCGACGAATTTTCCAGGGTGTTACGCGACGAGATTGCGCAATTGCGACCGCAGGTGAACGACCCAAAGCAAAGCCCGGAGGCGTGTGCAGACCGGGCGCAACTGGTGGGGCTGGCTTTTTCGGGCGGCGGGATACGCAGCGCGACGTTTTGCCTGGGGATGATCCAGGCGTTGGCGCGGCTGCGGCTGCTGCGCGCGTTCGACTATCTGTCGACGGTGTCGGGCGGCGGTTATATCGGGGCCTGGCTGTCGACGCTGATTTTTCGCAGTCGCAAGCCGGGCCAGTCAGTAACGGATGCACTGGCGACGGTGGAGCTCGAACTGTCCGGTGAATCGCGACCGTGGTGTGCTGCAGATACGACGGCGTCGGATTGCCCGCCTGAGCATCCGTCGCTGCGCTTTCTGCGCCGCTACAGCAATTACCTCACGCCGCGGCTGGGGCTGTTTTCGGGCGATTCGCTGGCGGCAGCGTCGACCTATCTGCGCAATCTGCTGTTGAACCAGCTGGTTCTGGTGGCGTTCTTCAGTGCACTGCTGACGCTGCCTTATGCGCTGCTGATCCTGAGTCGCTGGCTGGTTGATCCGGCGGGATTTGCGCTGACCCGTTCGCTCGACAACACCCCGCTGCCGCTGCTGTTTGTTTTTGCAATTGTCCCGCTACTGGTTGCGATCGGCGCCTGTGCGCTGAGCCTGACGCGTTTCAACAAGGCCGACCGTTTCAATTCGACCGGACCGGGTTTCATCATCGGCCTGATCGTGGCGCCGTCGCTGATCTCGGCGTGGCTGTTTGCGCTGGCGCTGCAGGCGCATGCGGCTGCCGCCGACTATGTGCTGTGGGACTGGGTGCTGTGGACGATGGTGGTGTATCTGCTGCCCTGGCTGTGGGCGTTCTGGATCAAGAGCGTGGGGAGGGGCGATTTCGCACTGATCGCGACGAAGAAGCTGCTGGCGTGGATGGTGGCGCGCAATGACCCCGCACGCCGGCGCGAGGCGCTGGATGAACTGATCGCAGCGGGCACAGTACTGGCCCGTTTCGTCTGGCAGATTCCCTGGATGCTGCTGGCGGGTGCGCTGGGCGGCGTGCTTTTCTACATCTTGCGCAGAGGGGCGGCTGATCTTCCCGAGGTGGGCGGCGTGGCCTATGCGGCCAGCTTCGGCACGCCGCTGGTGCTGCTGGTTTTTTCTACGGTGGTGATGCTGCACATCGGCATGATGAAGCGGCTGTACACGGAGCAGAATCGTGAATGGTGGGCGCGCCTGGGCGGCTTTGTCCTGCTGACGGCGCTGGCCTGGCTGGGGCTGTTTGCGGTCACACTGTATGCCGCGCCGCTGGTGAAGTGGCTGGAAGGGCTGGCGCTGGCCGGTGGCCTGGCCTGGGCCGCCACCAGTATCGGTGGCGTGCTGCTGGGCAAGAGCTCGCTGACCGGAAACCAAGGCAAGTCGGGCCTCGGCAAGTCGGCGTTGAATCATCTGGTGGTGGTGGCGCCCTATGTGTTCATCGCCGGCCTGGCGATCATCCTCGCCAGTGTGCTGAATTCGATCCTGGCCAGCCCCGAGCGGATGTGCGACGCCTGCGTGCCGATCGGCGCAGCAGAACGATTCGCGCCCATTCTGCATGCGTCGTTGTTCAATCTTGCCAGGGTGGACCTGAGCGATGTGGGATGGGTGGCGGGCGTCTGCGCGGCGATATTCATCCTGCTGGGCTGGCGGGTCGATATCAACCTGTTCTCGCTCAACGGCTTCTATCGCAACCGCCTGACCCGCTGCTATCTGGGTGCCACCCGCGTCGGGCAGACGCTGCCGACCAAAATCGTGCGCAAGCCGCACCCGTTTACCGGCTTCGACCCCGGCGACGACCTGCCGCTGTCGGTGCTGGGAAACCAGCGGCCCTTCCCCATCGTCAATGCGGCGATGAACCTGAACGGCGGCGAGGATCTGGCATGGCAGACGCGGCGGGCCGCTGCCTTCGCCTTTACGCCCTTCCACACCGGTTTCGAATTCTGGAACGCGGAAGGCGACCGCATCGGCGCCTATCGCCCCACCGACGAATACGCGGCCAACCAGTCTTCCGTTTTCAATCCGCCCGGCGGCATCCTGCTGGGCAACGTGATCGCCACCTCGGGCGCGGCGGCCAATCCCAACATGGGCTATCACACTTCGGCCGTGCTGTCGGCGTTGCTGAGCGTATTCAACGTCCGTCTCGGGCGCTGGTGCGGCAATCCGCGCCATCCCACGGCGTGGCGTCTGGCCAGCCCGCGTTTTGGCGGCCTGGCCCTGCTCAAAGAGGTGTTCGGCATGCTGGATAGCCGCGCCAGATTTCTCAACGTGTCCGACGGCGGCCACTTCGACAATCTCGGCGTCTACGAGCTGGTGCGGCGGCGCTGTCATACCGTGGTGGCGGTCGATGCCGGCTGCGATCCGGATTACCAGTTCGAGGACCTGGCCAACACCATCCGCAAATGCTGGGCGGATTTCGGCGTCAGGATCGAAATCGATCTGGCGGCACTGCGGCCGCCCGCAGGCGAGCACAAACACTGTCCATCCCATTTCGCGGTCGGCCATATCCACTATCCGGACCGCCTGCAGCCCGGTGTCCTGGTCTACATCAAGGCCTCGCAGAGCGGCGACGAATCGAGCGACGTGCGCGAATACGCCGATGCCCATCGCAGCTTTCCCCACGAGTCGACGAGTGACCAGTTCTTCGACGAGAACCAGTTCGAGAGCTATCGCGAACTCGGGCGACACATCGGGCTCAAGGTATTTGCGCCGCTGTTCCCGGCGCAGACCGACAACTCAGTGCCCGAAATGACACCGGAGCAGATTCGCGACGCCCTGCCCGTGCGGCTACGCGATCACCCAGACCTGCAACTGCAACCGAAGACGCAGCAGAAGACGCCGTAGCTGCCGTCCGATGGCGTGGCTATGGCCGTTGGACAGATCAACCCAGCGGCCCAGGCGGCTGCCATATCCCGTCCCACGCCGACTGCGCCGACACGCGCACACGCTCGGGCAGGGTGAGCTTGCGCTGATAGCTGACGTGCAGCACCCTGCCCTGCTGGCAGGCACGACGAATGATCTCGTCGCTGGTCGCGAGTTCGTCCACCAGCCCCAGTTCCAGCGCCTGGCTGCCGAGCCAGGCTTCGCCGGTGCCGACCTTGTCCATGTCGAGCTCGGCGCGGCGCTCGTGGACGAAGCTGCGAAAGCGCACGTGGATTTCCTCCAGCTCCTCGCGCAGCTTGGCGCGGCCGGCTTCGGTGTTTTCACCGAACACGGTGACGGTGCGCTTGTATTGGCCGGCGGTGAACTGTTCCCAGTCGATGTCGCGCGCCTGCAGCCAGCGGTGGAAATTGGGAATCTGCGCGACGACGCCGATGGAACCGATGAGCGCAAACGGCGAGGCGATGATTTTGTCGGCGGCGGCCGCCATCAGATAACCGCCACTGGCGGCGACGGTATCGACCAGTGCAGTGAGCGGCAGGTGCGCGTCGCGCAAGCGCAGCAGCTGGGCGGCGGCAAGGCCGTAGCGGTTGACCATGCCGCCCGGGCTTTCCAGCCGCAGCAGCACCGCGTCGCCCGGCCTGGCCACTTGCAGGATGGCGGTGATTTCCTCGCGCAGCGCCATGAAGGCCGAGGCGCGGATGTCGCCCTTGAAGTCGATCAGGTAGCTGCAGGACTCGGCTTCTGCCCGCTGCCGGCGGGCCTTGTGCTCGGCCTTGCGCTGCTTGGCCAGACTCTTGAAAGCCTTTTTGGGTAGCCGCAACGCCTCGATCCGGTCGCCGGCGGCTTCGAGCTGGCGGTTAAGGTCGGTTACCTGGATTTCACCGCCGTGCCTGGCCTTGCGGCGTGACAGCGCGGCAAGCCCGACGGCCAGGGCGATGACCGCCAGCACCAGGGTGGCAGCTTCGGCCAGAAACAGGGCGTATTGCGAGGCAAAGCTGTTGATCATGAGAGCGGATACCCGTCGGTTGTCGTGGTGGCTTGCTCAATCTTCCTGGTTGCGGTCTTCGGCCGGCACCTCTGGCCGATTTCGGCGCGCGGGCGCAGCGTATTGTACGGCCCTTCTTATTTGCAGACACTTTCCTGCGTATCGACTCAGCCCGGACTCACGCCGCCGACCGCCTTGCCGCGGGGCTGCCCGGTGTCTAGATTGAATACTTGGGGTCGGCCGCTGAATGTTTCGCCGGCTCGTGGCCCCACACTGAATCGAGGGGACGAAGATGAACACACGCATGCTTGTGCCGGCAATCCTGTTTGCGATGGGGGTGGGCGGCTGTTCCGACATGCCCCAGTTGGGTGGCGGTCCGAAATATGGCGACACCTCGGGTTCGATCGCGAGCCAGAGCGATCGCAACGGCAAAATCACGGCACTGGACGTGGTCCAGGTGGACGAAAACTACAAGTTCGGCATCGGCACGGCGGTGGGCGCGGTGGCCGGCGGCCTGCTCGGCTCGCAGATCGGCTCGGGCAGCGGCTCCACGCTGGGCGCGGTTCTGGGTGCGGCAGCCGGCGCGGTCGCAGGCACCGCAGTCGAAAGCAAGGTGCAGAAGCAGGACGCGCAGCGCGTGACGGTAACAATGGCCACCGGCGGTGAGGTCAGCATCGTCCAGCCCGTCGATTCCCGGCTCGCAAACGGAATGAACGTGCGGGTCGACGGCAGCGGCGACAGTGCGCGAGTGGTGCCGCAATAGCCTGGCCGTGCGCGGCTCTGCGTGAGGCGGCGACTTGCCGGGGCGGATTCCGCGTTGGCGAGACCGGTTTCGGAACGAAACCAGGTCTCAGTCCGCGCTGCCCTCACGACAGCTGATTGACCTCGAACACCGCGTCGATACTCCGCCCGTTCCAGTTGTATTCCAGGTAGGCGGCGTGGAGGCAGTTTTTCACCACCCCGGTACGCAGGGCGGCCAGGCATTCGCCACCCGAATGGCGTACCGATGGGTACAGAATGCCCTGCACCCCGGCGGCCCGCAGCTGCCGTCCGATGCTTTGGGCATGGCTGTAGTCGTCGGGGTCGACGATGCGCGGCTCGGTCCGGCTGGCGGTGCGCAGGTCGGTTACCTGGCCGCGGGCTTCCACGCTGTAGAGCCGCATCTGCAGACGCATCGGCGGCTCGGCGGTGGCCTGCATGAAGCGAGCCGAGTGATACCGGGTTTCGGCGATGGCGGTGTCGCGCGTGCGGGCGCAATAGAAGACACCGTAGCTACCGTCGCTGAAGCGGCTGCCCTGCGGATTGAGATGGGTGAAGGCGGCCATGATGCAGGTGCTGCCGGGACCGAACAGCCGCTCCTCCGCCGGCACCAGGCTGATTTCACCGACTTCGTCGCGGATGCGGTCGTTGGTCATCGCCTCCAGCGCATACAGAGCGTCGAAATCCTCGGGGCCCGCCACCCGCTCGAACAGGCCGACTGCCGGGAAGCGGCTGGGAATCACCCGAAAGGCCGGGCTCCACTTCAGGCGCGTGGTCGGGTAATTCAAGCCCAGCCGCCGCGGCGGGCGTCGAGGTACTGGCGCACCGCGACCAGGTCGGCGACGTTGCCGCCGAGCATGCGGTCGAGCGCGCGCTTGCCGCCGAAGAGCGGCGCGCTGTTGGGCTTCTTCACCCAGGCGTCGGCCGCTTCGGTCGACGGCAGCAGAATCTGCAGCGCCTTGTAGATTCCCAAGAGGTAGGACACGCGTTCGAGGGTGTCGCGCTTGAGCTCGGCGCTCTCGGGCGCGGCTTTCCACTTGAAGAAGGTGGAGCGGCTGGGCGCGCCCAGCACCACCATCTGCTCGTCGGTGGAAAGCCCCCAGTCGCGGGCGATGTTGAAGAACGCCCGCAGACCGGCGGCGGACAGTTCGCGGCTGCTCGGCTTGTTCTGGGGCTCGATGGCATTTGCAGTGCGTTGCATCACACCTCCACGTAAGTATTGTTTTGAACTAGTCGCATCACTTTAGTCCATTTATAGACTTTTTTCAATGCCGATCTGGATCAGCGTATCGGTTGCCGAGGGCGCGGGTGGAGCCCGGTTGTTTAGCCCCGGACGGGAACGTTACACAGGTGGCGGGAACGTGCGGGGGCGGTCAGCTTGCCCACAGTTCGTCCAGATTCTTGATTCCCCACTGGGCCGCATCTTCCCGGCTGGCAATTTTTTCCGTTGTGCCCGGACGCGAGAGGTCGAACACTTCCGGAACGATGTAGGTTTGCGACCGGGTCGAGAAGAACACCTTGACCCGTGGTGTCAGCAACGATTTCTCCGATTGCTCGATCACCACGGCCAGGCGGCCCGAGCCAAGCTTGACCAAGGAGCCGACGGGGTAGATGCCGATGCTCTTGATGAAGGCCTGAAACACCCGTTCGTCGAAGTGGCCCTTGCTCCATTCGGTCATTTTCCGGATGGATTCGGCGGGGTCCCAACCCGCCTTGTACGGTCGGTTGGAAGTGATCGCGTCATAGACATCACATACCGCACCCATTTTGGCGAAGAGGCTGATGCTGTCGCCGCCGAGACGGTCTGGATAGCCGCTGCCGTCGACCTTTTCATGGTGGTGCAAGCAGACGTCGAGCGCGATGTCGCTGGCGGTCTTGCCTTCGACCAGCAGGCGATGGCCCTCGACCGGATGGCTCTTGATGATCCGGAACTCGTCGTCGGTGAGTTTGCCCGGCTTGTTCAGCACCTCGATCGGCATCAGGGCCTTGCCCAGGTCGTGCAGCAGGCCGGCCATGCCCGCCTCGCGCACATCTTTCTCTTCGAGGCCCAATTGCCGCGCCAGCGACACCATCAGCGCGCAGACTGCGACCGAATGCATGTAGGTGTAGTCGTCAGCAGTCTTGAGCCGCGCCAGGCTGATCAAGGCACCGGGGTTACGCAACACCGACGACGAGATTTCCTCGACCAGCTCGCCGGCTGCCTCGGCGCTGATGGCCTTGCCCATGCGCACTTCCTGGAACATCGAGACCACCGCCTGCTTGGACTTGGCGCAGATCATCGCGGCCCGCTGGAGCTCTTCGCTCATCGACACCGGACCGGTCGCCCTGCGGAGCGGTGCGATCTCCGCCTCCATCAGCACCTCGGTGACCGACTCTTCGACCTCTGCCTTGATCTTGCCCGGGATGTCCAGGCCCTTGTCGGTATCGATCCAGACCTCGACGATGCCGCTTTCGAGTATGCGGCGGATGTCTTCGGGGTCGGTCAGGGTGAACTTGCTGCGCCAGAACGGATGTTCCATCCAGGAGCCGCACAGTTCGTGCAGATGCATGCCGGGCCGAAGGTCCCTGGCTTTGATTTTCTTGAGCATGATGTGGTGATGGATCGGATCGGTATGGTGAATTCATAGCCAGGCAAGCGGCGCACCCCGCCCGGTCGCCGGTACGCGTTACTGTCCCGCCTCCTCATCCAGCTTCTTCAGATGCGCCAGCTTCTCGGCGATCCTGCCTTCGAGCCCGCGCGGGGTCGGCTGGTACCAGTGCTGTTCCGCGATGTCGTCGGGGAAATAACGTTCACCGGCGGCGTAGGCTTCGGGCTCGTCGTGGGCGTAGCGGTAGGCGCGGCCGTAGCCCAATTCCTTCATCAGCCGGGTGGGAGCGTTGCGCAGGTGAATGGGGACGTCGTTGGATGGATTGGACTGCACGAACGCACGCGCCGCGTTGTAGGCGACGTAGGCGGCATTGCTCTTGGGCGCGCAGGCGAGATAGAGGCAGGCTTCGGCGAGCGCGAGTTCACCTTCGGGG
>JACDJC010001647.1_pt1 | contig 19439 bp, 11 predicted proteins | sample 7454191 | NCBI WGS metagenome assembly JACDJC01 (sample SAMN14253291, study PRJNA609438) | sludge metagenome | isolation source: sludge after 25d culture with pyrite and EDTA | collected 2018-12-20 | reverse complement strand
CAGGAACGGCCCCAACGTTACGCTCGTCCCTTCCAGCAGGTCGGGCGGAAATCCCAACGTCAACTCGAAGGCGTGCAGTTCCGATGACTTCTCTACCTGCGCCTGGATGCAGAACTGGCCGCCTCCCAGCCCGACTGATTGGGCTGCGGGGCTGATGAGCAGGCGGGCGCCGCCGGATACAGTAGTGGCTGTTGCCGTAGGCGTCGGCGTTTGTGTGGGTGGCATCGCCGTCGGCGTTTTGGTTGGTGTCGTGGTTGGCGTTTGTGTCATGGTAGGCGTTGCCGTCGCGGTTGGGGTTTTCGTTGGTGTTGATGTGGGTGTATGTGTCGGTGTAAATGTTGGAGTTATAGGATCTTCTTTCAGGAACGTGAAGCGCATATTGCTGAAGGACACCCCGCGAGACAAATAAGCCTCCCCGGTATGATCGGTCAAACGGACATAACAGTTCGTGCCGGCAACACATCTGAAGTCGCCAAGAGTAACCCACACATTGGCTAATGGTTTTTGATCGACAGGCACGGTGGTAGCCTTGTCAACATCATAATAAATACGGTACTGTGCATTCGATGTGTCCCAATTGAGAGTTGAGCCGCAAAAACCGGTGCCGCGATTCCCGATGTAGGCTTCTATCCGGTATGTGCCCGTTTTGGTGATATTTGGGTACCATTCAGCCCAATTACTAACCTGTTGCTCCGTTTGCGCGTTGGCGGTGAAGAAACCGACGTTATCATAAAGGGCAGCCCAACCATTAGTGCATGTGGTAGCCTTGTTAAATGTGGGAGGAACTGTGATGACGTCGGAAGGCGGGCTAGAGGGTTCATAGTACAACGCATTGCTCGCCACGCATCCGAGATGCGGATAACTTGACGATGAACCCTTTTTTAGCCATGGGTCCTCAAGCCTCCAGCCACCGAAGGTGGACTCATTCGGATTAACATTACCTCCGGCATCACTTAGCCAAAGGTGAACATGATGGGCCTGGGTATATCCATTACAGCCGGATTCAAGAGTCGTTTTTCCAATCTGTTGTCCCTTCTGAACAGCACTGCCCAGTGACCACTGACTAACGTCGGCCTTGGCAACATGCTGATATCCGACTCTAAGCCCATCTGAGCGCCTAACAATAAGGCAAGTATCACTTTTCCAGTCTATGACACCAGCATCGGTAGCTTTTATGTCGCCAATGGTGCCGCAGGAGTTTGCAAAGTCAAGAGCATTGTTACCGCCATGTATGCTAGTCCTATAGTACCAAGTTGTACCTTCCTGCCATGGCAATCCCAATGTATAAGGCGCCACCGATGAACCAGCAGTTTGCATTTCTGCCCCGCCACTGCTTACGGAATCAATTAGTGTCTGTTTGGCGTAGGTGCTCAGCAATTCTTCTGGAGCATCAGCAACCAGTGACGGATACTTCTCGCTTCCTTCAACAGCTACTGTCCAGTTACCTCCTGAGAATTGGGCAACTGCAAAAAGGGTAATTGTTGGGGCGAATACGTGGGGATCAGTCTGCTCCTTGGGCCAACATTCAAGGACTAACAGCCCCCATTGATTTAATAGACGCCTGTGACCTATTCTGTAGGGCGTCTCGCAGTGAGTGTAAAGATCAGCTTCTGCTTTGGCTTCCTTTAGCACTTGATACGGTATCGCAGAAGGGCTTACAGGAGACTCACTCTGAGCACTTGTCTTAATTAGCATCCCTGTCAAGGGTATAATCAAAATACCGATAATTATGAGAACCTTGGTTGTTGTTTTCAATGCTATTCACCTCCAACCCCAAACCGGCACACCAAACCAACCCGGCAAGCTCATCGTCTTGCCACGACCGAAACTACTGGCTATAGTAATCTTTACCTAGTCAGATTGGACAGGCCTTTCGGCCACAGTTCGGACAAAAAATGGACTTCTTGGGAGGAAGCCACCCTCTATCGTGGATGTCGATGCCATCACTGTTGAAGTGATCACCAAAACCCTGCGCGCCTGGCAGCAGGGACAGAACCCCCCGCCGGATTTGCTGGCCCTGACCCTGCTGTCGGACTCCGCGACCGGTACGGCCGGCGGCCGCGATATCCGCTTGCACGATCTCATCCTGGGTATGACAACGGCGGAACTGGCCCGGGCGCGACAGTTGGAAGAAGTGCCGGAGCCGGAGCCGGCCGCCACGCGCCAGGGCCTCCTCAACGCCGTCGCCCTTGATTTCACGAACAGCAAAGGTGAGTTGCAGGCCTGGAGCGCTCTTTATCATCGCTATCTGGCCCCCGTTGAACTCAGCGCGGAGGAACTGGCCGCGATGGCCCGCGTGGACCCGCGCCACTTTCGCCGCCTGGTCGACGCGGGCGCGCGCCGTCTAACCGATCACTTGCGGCGGGCCGAGCTGGCGACCCATGTGAAGGCCCGTGCCAACCAACTGGGCCGCCACTTGCCACCGCCCGATTATGCGCAGTTGTTCGGCGTCGATGCGCCGCGGGCGGAATTGACCGGCTTGCTGCGCCGGTCGGATGGCCCGCGGCTCATCAGCATCGAAGGGTTGGGCGGCATCGGCAAGACGGCTCTGGCTCGCGCGGTTGCCTTCGATCTGGCCGGCGGCAATGAGTTCAACGGCATCGCCTGGATCGGCGCCCGACAATCCCGGCTGACCGAGTTGGGGAGCATCGAGGCCATGACCGACGCCGCCACAACACTGGCCGACATCATCGGCCGCCTGGCGGAGCAACTCGGTCTGGCGACGCTGGTGGGGCTGGACACGAATGAAAAGCTGGCTCATATCGCCGCGTTCCTGGCCAACGCTCGCTACCTGATCGTCGTCGACAATCTGGAGAGCGTCCGCGACATCGACGCGCTGCTGCCGGCCCTGATCACGCTCGCCGCGCATGCCCGCATCCTGCTCACCAGCCGCCAGGCGGTGACCGGCTATCCATTGGTCCATCGCCGCGCGGTTGAGCCACTCTCCCTGGAGGACAGCCGGGCATTGATCGAGGCCGAGTTAAATCGCCACCGGTTGGCCCTGAAACTCGACCCTGACGACATGCGAAGCCTGTTCGCTGTGGTTGGCGGGATGCCTCTGGCGCTGAGGCTCATCGCCGCGCAATTGGGCCGCCGACCATTGTCGCTCTTGCTCGCGGATATGCGGCAGGTTCACCGGCGCGCCCCGGAAAGCCTCTATACCTACATATACCGCCAGGCATGGCTTGATTTGAACGATCCGGCGCGGGCGATGCTGCTGTCCTTGCTCCACATTGCGCCTGAAGGGGAAGACCTGGAATGGCTCCAATTGATGACCGCGCTGCCGCCCGATGAGTTCGACGATGCGCTGGACCGGTTGTTGGCCTATTCATTGCTCGACGTGGCCGGTACCGCGGCCGCGCCGCGCTACCGGATGCACCGTCTGACGATCACATTTCTGCAAACGGAAATCCTGTCCCGGTGGGAGAGGGAATGATCCCATCCTCCACGCGCCACAAATGGCCCCACGAGCGCGAGCGCTGGGCGGGCTTCTACGCCGAACGCCTGCCGCTCCAATTGCGCCAGGTGACCGCTTTCGCCTCGGCCCGACGCGACAAGCCCGACACCCTGCGGCCGCACTTCGAGAGCTGCCTGACTCTGCTCGAGGCCACGGCCAACCGCCACGACCTGTCGACGCTGTGGGTCGCTCTCGTCGACGCGCTCCACCCCTTGCCGTTGCGCTGGGGCTTCTGGTCGCCCTGGCTGGACGTGTTGCAGCGGGCAGCGGATAAAGCGGCCGAGTTGGGCCGCCCGGCCATGCGCGCCCGCTATCTGGCCCACATGGCCACGTTGCTTCTGGACACTGCGCAGGCCGGCGCAGCCTTGCGGAGGGTGAGCGAGGCGCTGGATGAGGCCGGCCGCGCCGGCGACGGCTATGCGCTGGCGCTGGCCGGCAGCCGGATGGCCGGCGCATTGAGCGCGCTGGGGCGCTATGACGAAGCCAAGGAGATGCTGGTCGAAGTCAGATATCAATTGGACGCCCTGCCGACCGGCGCATCCGGCGTGCCCGAGGTTCCGGGCTACGCCTTGCTGGATATGGAACAGATGGACCTGGCCCGGCAAAATGGGCGGTTGGCTGAGGCCATCGTAATCGGCGAGAGGATGATCGCGGCCCTGGAAGCGACAGCGGGCATCGACCCCCACGACCTGGCGACTGCCCTCCGCCGGCGCTCGACGATCCTGTGGGCGGCCGGGCGATATGACGAAGCGGCCAGGGATTTGACTCGATCGGCGGCGATGTTTCGCGCTGTGGGCGACCCGCTGGCGGCGATCTTCTCCGAGGGAAACCTGGGCGTGGTCTATTTCAGCATGGGGCAGTTTCGACTGGCCGAAACGGTGAAGGCCCGGGCCATTCGTTCGGCCGAAGAACTCAACGCCAACTGGTGGCTCGTACGCGACATCGGCGAGTTGTGCGGCATCTACATGTACAGCGGGCAACTGGAACGAGCGCTGACCTATTGCTATCGCCACGTCGAACTGGCTCGCCGGCTGGGCGACCCGCGCCAACTGGCTCTGGCGCGGGACAACCGCGGCGTCACGCTCATGCTGCTCGGCCGCCATGATGAAGCGCGACCGGATATCGAAGACAGCCTGACCTACTTTCGGGACGAGGGGATCATCGAGAGCACGGTGTCGGCAACGCTGGACATGGCCCTCTTCCTGCGGGCCACGGGCGAGCCGGAGCGGGCGGCAGCGCTGGCCGAAGAGAGCTACACGCGGGCAAACCGACTGGATTCCCCCACCTTGCGTATCCTGACAACCCGCTGCCTGGCGCTGTTCCGGCCACCGGCCGAGCAGGAGCGATTGCTGCGCGAGGCGCTGGACATGGCCGAAGCGCACGAACGCCGCATGGACGTTGCCGGCTGCCTGTTCTCGCTGGCGGTGCTGGAAAACGACGCGGCCGAGCGCGTCCGGCTCTATGACCAGGCGGCCGCCATGTTATGCGAGATGGAAGCCGAGGCCTGGCTGGCGGGTCGTTCGCCCGCCGACCCGCCGCTTTTGCCCATGTTCTATTGATATTCGGATGCGCCGTCGGGCAATCAAGCTACAATCTCCTGACCCACATTAATCCGGAGAACCACCATGCACTTCAAAACCATCATCGAACCCTTCCGCATCAAAACCGTCGAACCCATTCGCCAGACCACGCGCGAAGAACGGGCGGAACTGTTGAAGGAAGCCGGCTATAACCTGTTCTTGCTGCGGGCCGAGGACGTGATCATCGACCTGCTGACCGATTCGGGCACGGGGGCGATGTCCTCAGGCCAGTGGGCGGGCATGATGCTGGGCGACGAGAGCTATGCCGGGGCCAAGTCGTTCTACAAGTTCGAAGCGGCCGTGCAGCGCATCACCGGCTTCAAGCACATCATCCCCACCCACCAGGGGCGCGCGGCCGAGCGCATCCTGTTCGGCTCGCTGCTGGAGCCGGGCGACGTGGTGGCCAACAACACCCACTTTGACACCACCCGCGCCAACGTCGAATACCGCCAGGCAACGGCGCTCGACATCCCCAACGCGGCCGCCCACGATCCGGCGCTCGTGCTGCCCTTCAAGGGCAACATCGACCTGGGGGCGCTGGAGCGAACGCTGATCGAGCACGCCGGGCACGCGCCGCTGGCGATGATCACCGTCACCAACAACTCCGGCGGCGGCCAGCCGGTCAGCATGGCCAACATCCGCGCCGCGAGCGAGATCTGCCGCCGCCACGGCGCGCTGTTCTTCCTTGACGCCTGCCGCTTTGCCGAGAACGCCTGGTTCATCAAGATGCGCGAAGAAGGATACGCCGCCAAATCACCGCTGGAGATCGCCCAGGAGATGTTCAGCTACGCCGACGGCTGCACCATGAGCGCCAAAAAGGACGGCATGGCCAACATCGGCGGCTTCCTGGCCCTCAACGACGACGCGCTGGCCGAGAAGTGCCGCACCCTGCTCATCCTGACCGAAGGGTTTCCCACCTACGGCGGGTTGGCCGGCTACGACCTGGAGGCCATCGCCGTCGGGCTGGAGGAAGTGCTGCACGAGGACTACCTGCAATACCGCACTCGCTCGGTCGCCTATCTGGGCGACATCCTGACGGCCAACGGTGTGCCCATCGTCCAACCCCCTGGGGGCCACGCCATCTATATCGACGCGCTGAGCATGCTGCCCCACATCCCGCAAAGCCAGTACCCGGCCTGGGCGCTGTCGCTGGCCTTCTACATGGAGGGCGGCATCCGCTCGGTGGAGATCGGCTCGGTGATGTTCGGCCGGCAGCCCGACGGCAGCGAAAAGCCCGCGGCGATGGAACTGGTGCGGATGGCTTTCCCGCGCCGGGTCTACACCCAGAGCCACGTCGACTACCTGGCCGAGGTGATCCTCTACGTTAACAGCATCAAGGACACCATCCGCGGCGTGAAGATCGTGGACGCGCCGGAGGTGTTGCGGCACTTTTCAGCGAGGATGGGGCCGGTGAGTTCGTAGCAGGCAATTTGAGTTGTGTTCTCCAGATGACAATTTGGCGGATGAGCTCGCCTGACGACCCTAAAGCGCCTGACTACAAACCCGGTTTCACCGCTCGCGTCGCGATGTAGTGCGGGTAGAAGCGGCCGGCTTGAGTGTTATCCCGATAAGCCTCGAAGAAGCCGGTAATAACGAACCCGGCGTCGAGTTGCCCGCCGATTTGATCCTCCAGCGTGTGGCTGAACTCATAGGGAGCGTTCTTGCCGAAGAGGCGAGCGCGTTCTTCCTCGCTGATATCCGTCGCGTCGGAGTAGGGCAGTTGGTATTTGGGTTGAAATACACCCTCATTGTCTAAGAGGCCCCGGTCGAAGATATATTCGATGGGGTTGAGTGTGCCCATCATCAGGATTCCGCCGGGCCGCAAGACGCGATAGCATTCGCGCCAGACCGGCCGCACCTCCGATACAAAAATGTTAGAGGTCGGGTGGAAGATCAGCTCGAACGAATCATCGGCGAAGACGCTCAGGTCACGCATGTCGCCTTGCACAGTGCGGATGCTCAGACCTTCACGTCGAGCGACGAGGTCGTCCTGGCGCAGTTGCTCGGGGGAGTTGTCGAAGACCGTGACGTTGGCCCCGGCGGCGGCCAGGATCGGCCCCTGTTGCCCGCCGCCGGAGGCCAAACAGAGCACGTCTACGCCGCGCATGTCGGCTGGAAACCAGCCGCGCGGCGCGGGCTTCTCTTCGGTCAGGTAGATCGCCCATTCGCCATCACGAGCCGCGGCGATTTCCTCAGCCGATACGTGCACCGTCCAACGGTCGCCGTCCCGCACCCACTGATCCCAGGCATCCCGGTTGTGAGCAACGACCTTGTCTTCACCTTTGCTATCCATTTGATCTCCCTAGTGTTGTCGCTATTGTCACCGATGCCAACCAAACCACAGACTAAAAACACCGCCATCTGTCGACACGGACAAACCTGAATAGTGCTGCAAAACATTCCATGATGCCAACTCTATACAAGCTGTTTATAAGCCGGAATCGAATTTACCCGCCAAAGAGGTTGCCGGCGACGGCACAACCGTCCTTTTCGCCATAGCCCAGGGCGTCGTTGAGAACCACCGGTCGCTTCTGTTCCTTGTTGTTCAATGTCACCTTGTCCATTAGGGTGACATTTTCGCTTTTCTCTTATAGGGTGTCAGATTCGCTGAAGAATAACAGACCGAGACAAACCGATTGACACGGGCCAATTCACCTATTATGATGCTTTGGAATTATCCGCTGCCTCAAGGTGGCCGGATCACTCATTCGGGCCTCTCTTAGCCTTTTTACCGGCTCGGCCCAATAACCAACCGAATCAGGCCCCAGGAGGCGCGCAGTGAGAAAGTCCGTCTACGTCGTCACTCTGCTAATGTCGCTCTCGTTCATCCTGGCCTTCTCCGCCCGTGCAGGCAATCTCCCGGACTCCGAATCGCCCAATCGCTCAATCGCCCAATCGCCGAACTTTCTGACCGCACCGCCACCCGGTTTTCCTCTTCTCGAATCCCCTCTCTCCCCAAACGCCAACATCATCTACGTCGACGTCTCGGCGTCGGGCGCCAACGACGGCTCTACGTGGGCCAACGCCTACACCGATCTGGCCCAGGCTTTGGCGCAGGCTGCGGAAGAATCGCTTATTTGGATCGCCGAGGGCACGTATACGCCCGGTACGGAGCGGTCCGACTCCTTCGTGCTGAAAGAGGATGTCTATCTATTCGGCGGCTTTCCGACCGGGGGCGGCGACGGCACATTGGAGGCGCGCTTCCCGGCCGCCCACGAGACGATTCTCAGCGGCGAGATCGGCGCGACTGGCTCGGCCGACAACAGCTTCCATGTCGTCACGGGGAACGGCATCAGCAACGGCTCTCTGCTTGATGGAGTGAGCATCGCCCACGGCAACGCGAACGGGGGCGGCGACGATGCCGACGGGGCAGGCCTGCTGATCGACGACAGTGCAATCTATCTCAATAACTGCAAGATCTATGGCAATATCGCCGCGGATATTGGGCCGGCGATTTCGGCGAAGAATGACGCCTATGCGAATATCACCGGGTGCACTATCACCGGCAATACCAACACCGGCCAAGGCTCGGCCCTCGATATTCGCGAAAGTCAACTGACTCTCGTCAGGAGCACGGTGGGCTACAATATTTCAGCGTTTGGCGTCGGCCCATTGTGGCTGGTCAACAGCCAGTCTAGTTTGATTAACACCGTGCTTGTGAACAACACCAATTTCTCGCCGTCGTCGGGCGTCATCACCGTGCAGGGTGGAAACAGCACTCTCAACAATGTCTCGGTCTCCGGGCACAACCAGACCGGGCTGGCCGTCATCGAAGTCGGCGCGGCCGAAGGAAGCGCCACGGTAATCAACAGTATCTTCTGGAACAACGGCGCCACTGAGATGAAGGTTGAAGGGGATTCCACGCTGACGGTCAGCGACAGCCTCATCAAGGGCGGCTTCGCCGGCGGGACCAACATCATTACCGGCGACCCTCTTTTCATCGACGCGCCCAACGGCGACTTGAGATTGACTATCTTCTCGCCCGCCGTCGCCACGGCCGACTTGAACACCTGTGCCGAAAACGACCGGCAAGACTATCCGCGCCCCATCGCCGGCGGGTGCGATATGGGTGCATACGAGACACCGGTGCGCAACACTATTTGCAGCTTGCCGGGCCTCGCAATTCCCGACAACGATCCGGCCGGAGTGCAGGACAGCGTGGACGTGGAACTTTCGGGGCTGATCCTGGACGTAGACGTCGAAATCAATGCCACCCATGCCTTTGTCGGCGATCTGAATGCGGCACTCCGACACGAAGGTACCGACACCGTCCGGACAATTCTGGATCGACCCCTTGAGACGTTCTGCGATGGCGATAATATCAACGCCACGTTCGATGATGAGGGCAACGCGCCGGCGGACAAGACATGCTCGGCCACGCCGCCCGCCCTTGAGGGACGCCTCGTGCCTACCCGACCATTATCTGTTTTCGACGGCGAGCGATTGAAATCGACATGGACGCTTAGTGTCCGTGATCTGACAACCGGCGACACGGGCACGCTGGATGACTGGTGTCTCATGGTCGACTGGATACCCGCACTGACTGTGACCCGCGCCGACGACCCCCCGCCCGACGGTTGCAAATCGGGCGACTGTTCGCTGCGCGAGGCGATCATCGCCGCCAACGCCGAAGAATTCAGCGACGTGATTACCTTCGCCGTCGACGGGCCATTCGTCCTGTCGCGACCGGGGGCAGGAGAGGATCTGGCCGACACCGGCGACCTGGACATCCTAACCTCCATGAGAATCGTCGGCAACGGCACAAACAGCACGATCATCGACGGCGGCGCGCTCGACCGGGTGTTTCAGATCATCAACAATGATAATGAAATCGAAGTGACCTTCTCCGATCTGACCATTCAAAACGGGTTACTCGATCCGGTCGATGGATTCGGCTACGGTGGGGGGGTGGACATAAACGGCGAGGGGCCAGGGTCAATGGTCAAAATGTTGCGAACCATCCTGCGCGACAACCATGCCATCGCTTCCGGCACCGGAGGGGGGATTGGCGGGGCCATCGCCAACTTCGAGGCAACCCTGGAGATCACGGACAGCGCCATTCACGGCAACAGCGCTAACTATTCAGGCGCAATCGATAATTCCGTCGCCGGCCTGTCGCTCATCAACACGACTGTATATGGCAATACCGGCGCCTCCGAAACAATCTTCATGGAAGGCAACAGCTACCTGAATATGTTCAGCAGCACGGTCGCAGCCAACCACGGCAATGCGCTGTTCGTCAGAGCGATTCAATCCGGCGAGATTGCCAATGTGTCTCTGGCGAACAGCATCATCAGCGCGCCGGATGAACATTGCCGCGTCATCGAAGAGAATGATGGCTCAGCCAGTATCATCTCCAGAGGCAACAACATCGCCGGTGACGACAGTTGCAACCTGACTGAACCGGGTGATTTGCCCAACACCGACCCGCTGCTCGGCCCGCTGGCCGACAATGGCGGCCCGACGCCGACGGCCGCGCTGCTCGAAAACAGCCCGGCCCTCGATGCCGGCAGCGACTTCGGCTGCGTTCTAAACGACCAGCGCGGCCTGCCGCGCCTCGACCGCGACGGCAACGGCGACGGCGGCGCGGACAACAACCCGTGCGACATCGGCGCCTATGAGTTGCAGTCGCCCTTCACCAATACGCCGCCGGTGGCGAACCCGCAGACGGTCAACGTGACCAGGGACACGTCCAAGGTAATCACCCTGACCGGCTCCGACGCGGACGGAGACCCACTGGAGTATACTGTCACCACACTATCAGGTAATGGTAGTCTCACCGGCGTGTTCGGCTCACCGGTGCAGTTATACACGCCAAACCCGGGCTTCACCGGCGCCGACACCTTCGACTTTATCGTCAGCGACGGCAAGACCAGTTCAGCCCCGGCAACAGTGACGATCAATGTAACGGATATCGGCGCGCCGGGCTTTAACCTGTTCCTGCCGATGGTCAGGCGCTAAAGGTAGGGGACGACGATAGCCGGCTTTCCTGAGCACGCGGCATATGTCGTGGTCCGCGGCCCGTCGCAGGGCGGTAGGGCGACAGGATTCGCCCTACCGCAAATACGCCTGAATCTCGTCAATCTTCCCCTGCGCCACGGCCTCGTGCAGGGGCAACATCTCATAACGCCGCTTGAAGTAGAGCGCGGCATAGTTGCGTTGAATCTGCACGCCGTTGAACAGATAGTGGTGGATGCGCCCCGCGCCCTCGTCGGTTTCCACCAGGGTCAAGGCGTGGTCAACCAACCGGGTCGTGGTGAAGTCGGTCCGCTCGTGGAGATGGGCCATCAGCGTATCCACGTCGGCCGCCGTGCCGGAGCGGCCGATGTCGGTGAAGAGCTGAAGGCGGTTAATCGGTTGGTTGGTCATGGTTTCTCCTGTAGCCCAACCTTTCCATGTTGAGCATTCTCCGGCAAGCCCGACGGCCTGCGCCACATTGGCAACAAAAAAGGCGCGGGGTTGCCGCGCCTTGCTGGAGATTGGGTCTGTGTGCCTGTTGCTCAATCAGCAGACGTCGACCATCCTCCTGCGCACGCGCGGCGCGGGTTGGCTTTCGGGACAATCACTGACGAAGACAAACAGGTTGCGAATCATACGGCCGGGATTATGTCATAAGGAGCGGCAGGCGACAAGGGGCAAATTGCCCGCGCCCGCGCCCCATTCCTAATTCCTACTTCTTCTCCAACGGCCGCGCCGGGTTGCCGACCACGATTGTGTCGTCCGGCACATCCTTCGTGACCACCGCCCCCGCGCCGACGATACAGCGGTCGCCGATATTGACGCCGGGCTGGATGATCGCTCCGCCGCCGATCCAGCAGTCGCGGCCGATGGTGATCGGCTTTGAATATTCCGGCCCGGCCGACCGCTCGGCCGCGTTGATGGGGTGGGTGGCCGTCAGCACCTGCACCGCCGGGCCGAACATCGTCCGCGCGCCGATGCGCACCGGCGACACATCGAGCACGACGCAGTTGAAGTTCATGAAGACGGTTTCTTCGGCGTAGATGTTATAGCCGTAGTCGCAGAAGAATGGCGGCTCAATGGCGAGGGTTGGGTGGGCATTGGGAAAAAGCGCGGCCACGATCTCGGCGTAGGCCGCCTCGTCGCCGTAATCGGTAACGTTGAATCGGTGGAGCAACAGGCGCGTGCGTTTGCGCTCGGCCGTCAGTTCAGGGTCGGCAGCGACGTATAATTCGCCGGCCAGCATCTTTTCTTTTTCGGTTCTCATGGGAAGAAGGAAACCACAAATTTCATAAATTGCACGAACTTGATGGGAATTGGACGCAGGCGCCTGTTACCGGTAGCCGGGTGTGCGGAGGAGGGAAGCATGGCCGCCCTTCGATAGCGTTTGAAGGGCGGCCACTTCTTCAGGACTGGAACGTTACCCCATCGTGGTACCTGTATTATCCGGAACTCCGTCAAATGAACGTCAACAAAATGGCGGAAACCGGCCTTTCTGCCCATCTTCATGGTAAAATCTCCTGAGTCGCACCGATCGGCGGATTCGGCAAGTTATCTGTTTCGGAAAAACGGAGATCAACCCAATGAGGGGTCTCGCTCTACAGCTGTTCGGGCCTGTTTCAGCCTTGCTCGACGGAAAATCGCCGGGCACTTTTCGTACCCGTCTGGCCCAGGCATTGCTGATCTATCTCGCATGTGAACCGGCCCGTCACCGGCGCGAACACCTGATGACCCTGCTGTGGCCGGACGTGTCGCCCGGCTCAGCCCAGCAAAATTTGCGGCAGAACCTCTACTTCCTGCGGCAACTCATTCCCGATGTAGTCGATGCGGACGGAGGGCGCCGCGTCCCGCTCATCCTGGCCGATCGTGAGACATTACAGCTAAACCCGGCCGCCGCCGTGGATGTCGACGCGCGCCGTTTCAGCGCCCTGCTGCGTATGACACCTTCCAACCGGCAGCAACTGGAAGAAGCGGCGCGCCTCTATCACGGTGACTTTCTGGCAGATTTCTACTTGCCCGACAGCAATCCGTTCGAAGAATGGGCGGCCGCGCGCCGGGAAGCCTTTCGACGCGGCGCGCTGGATGCGCTGCAACAGTTGACAGCCCACTATCTGGCCGAGGATGCCTATGGCACGGCTGAGACCTACGCCCGCCGGCAGTTAACCATCGATCCCCTGCATGATTTGGCTAATCGCCAACTGATCGAGGTTTTGGCCCGCGATGGCCGCCGCAGCGCCGCGCTGGGGCACTACGAGCAATATCGCCGTCTGCTGAGCCTTGACCTGGGGGTGACGCCCGGCTCGGAGACCCTGGAGTTGCTGGACGCCATCCAGGCCGGCGCGCCATTACCCGCCGCTCATCGCCCGGATCATATTCGCGGCTATGAGATTCACGAGGAGCTGGGGCGGGGCAGCTACGGCGTGGCCTTTCGCGCTACGCAGTCGGTGGTCGGCCGCGACGTAGCCATCAAGGTAATATCCGCCCGATTTGCCAACGACGCCGATTTCATTCGTCGGTTCGAAACCGAGGCCCAGATCATCGCCCAACTGGAGCACCCGCAGATCGTGCCCCTCTACGACTACTGGCGCGAGCCGGGCAACGCCTATCTGGTCATGCGCTATCTGCGCGGCGGCAGCCTGGACAGCTCGCAAGCCTGGCCGCCGGAGCGCGCCGCCCGCCTCATCGGCCGGATAGCGGCCGCGCTGGCCCATGCGCATCAACACGGCATCATCCATCGCGACGTGAAGCCAACCAACATCCTGCTGGACGAAGAGGGCAACCCCTATCTGGCCGATTTCGGTCTGGCCAAACTCCTGCAACAGACCGGCGAAGCGTCGGCCGGGGAAACGATAACCGGAACTCCGGATTATCTGTCGCCCGAGCAGGTTCAAAGTCGCCCCACGACGCCACAAAGCGACCAGTACAGTCTGGGCCTGGTCGCCTATCAATTGCTGACCGGCGAGAAACCGTATCAGGCCGACTCGCTTTTCCGGTTATTCGAGATGCATCTGCGCGATCCGTTGCCGTCCGTTCACCGGCAGCGGCCGGACGTCCCGGCGGCGGTCGATCACGTGCTGGGTCGGGCCACAGCCAAGAACCCGGCCGACCGCTTCCCCGACGTTCTGGCTTTCGCCGGAGCGCTCCGAGCGGCCGTCCATGGCGAAATCGGCACCGAAGCACTGGCGCACCTGATGCATCAAAAGGTGAACCCGTACAAGGGCCTGCTCGCCTTCACGGAAGCGGACGCCAGACTATTCCACGGACGCGAGGCGCTGACCGGCAAGTTGCCGGCCGCGCTGGATGTCTCCGCAGGCCAGCCGGGCTTCCTGGCCCTGGTCGGGCCGAGCGGCAGCGGCAAGTCGTCGCTGATCCAAGCCGGGTTGCTTCCCGCGTTGCGCGGCGGCGCCATTCCCGGTTCGGAAAAGTGGTTTGTGACCGACATGGTCCCCGGCTCGCGCCCGTATGAGGAGCTTGAGGCCGCGCTTCTGCGAATCGCCGTCAACCCGCCGGCGACGCTATCGACCCAATTGCAGGACGGCGAGAGCGACCTGCTCCACAGCGTCCGGCAGGCATTGCCGCCCGGCGACGACAGTCGATTGTTGCTCATCATCGACCAGTTCGAGGAACTGTTCACCCTCGTTCCCGATCGCGAGACGACAACGCGCTTCCTGGACAGCCTCATTGCTGCCATCACCGACCCGAACAGCCCGCTACGGGTGCTCATTGCGCTGCGGGCCGACTTCTACGACCGGCCGCTGCTTTACCCCGGCCTCGGCGAACTGATGCAGCAGCACACGGAAGTTGTCGTGCCGCTCAGCGCCGACGAACTGGTGCGGGCCATCGAGCGGCCGGCGATCCAGGCCGGTGTAGAAATCGAAAACGAACTTGTTGCCGCGCTGGTAGCCGACGTGCAGACGCAGGCGGGAGCGTTGCCGCTGCTGCAATACACCCTCAGCGAGCTGTTTGAAACCCGAAAACGCGACCGGCTGACATTGAACGCCTACCGGCAGCTGGGCGGCATCGGGGGCGCGCTGGCGCAGCGCGCCGACGCGGTTTATGACGAATTGGATGATGCAGGCCAGGCGGCCGCTCGCGCCGTCTTCTCCCGCCTGGTGACGCTGGGCGAAGGCGTGGAGGACACACGGCGGCGGGTGTTGCAAGCAGAGTTGATGGGGCTGGGAATTACGAATGACGAATTACGAATGACGAATGAAGAGCCGGCCGCAGACAACGGGCAGGCGATGACCGGCGGTTCTGAACTCGTCACTTTGTCGGACGACAGGAGTCGTCGCTCGTCACTCGTCACTCCTCTTGAGGCCTTCGGCCGCGCCCGCCTCCTGTCCTTCGACTACGATCCGCTGACGCGCGGGCCGACGGTGGAGATTGCCCACGAGGCGCTGCTGCGGGCCTGGCCGCGGCTGCGCGGCTGGCTGGACGAAGACCGGGCCACGTTGCGGCTGAGCCGGCTGCTGACGACGGCGACGGCCGAATGGGAAGCGGCGGGACGTGATGAAGGCTTCTTGCCGGGCGGCGCGCGGCTGGATCAGCTGGCCCCACTGGCCGACGGGGCGGTGGCGCTGACCGAGGCGGAACGCGCCTGTCTGGCGGCCGGTCTGGCCGCGCGGGCAGCGCGCCGGACGGCCGAGGAAACACGACGACAAGTTGAGATCGACACAGCCCAAAAACTGGCGGAGGCGGAGCGACAGCGAGCCGACGAGCAAAGCCGGACGGCGCGACGGCTGCGACTGAGCGCGGCGCTATTGGCCACGGCGCTGGGCATCGCCGCCGTTCTGGCATTCCTGGCTCTCAACTTCGCCCGGGCCTCCTCCCGCAGCGCCGAATTGGCCGCCACGCGGGAGAAAGAGGCGCTGGCGAGCGCCGAACTGGCTTCAACCCGCGAGGCCGAAGCGCTTCAAAACGCACGTCTGGCCACTTCCCGCGAGCTGTCGTCGGAAGCCACGAACGCCCTGACCGTTGACCCTGAGTTGAGCATATTACTGGCTCTAGAGGCATTGCAAACGCTGGATACGAACCAAACCCGGGAGGCCTTGCATAGCGCCGTCCAGGCCTCGCGCGTCATCAATGCCTTCGACACAGGCGCCACCGGTCGCGTCAATGTCATCATGGACGTCAGCCCCGATGGCGAGAGGCTGGTGACGGCCGGGCCGGAAAATCTGACCGTTTGGGGTGTGGCCACGGGCGCAGTTCGGGAGCAGTTCCCTCTATTGGAATCAGCTACCGTGCACCATGACATCGGATTTGATGACGACGGAACAAGCGTCACACTCGTATCCGCCTCGCCGGAAGCCCAATCGATCACCATTCAGACCGGGTCGCCGGGGGATAAGGCGCTAACGAGCAAGACCCTGCCCATCGCGCATGATGCCGCGTCGATCGTCGCCATCCATCCCAATCGGGACTTGCTGGCGGTCAGCCGTGAGAACCTGTCGGTTGAATTGTGGGACGTCGCAACCGGCCGGCGCGTGGCGACACTGGGCAACCATGACGATGTTATCGTCGATCTGACCTTCGATCCGACCGGCCGGCTGCTCGCCGTTGCCGAAATATCGGGTCGGACAACAATTTGGGACGTCGCCACACTCAGGGAGACCGGCCGGCCGCAACCGGTGGCGACGCTTGAAAATCCGCTTCCCATGAGCGACACGGGCGTGCTGGCCTATGCCCGGTTCGTCGACGACACCCGACTGGCGCTGGGCTATCTGGGCGACGTTGAGGTATGGGACCTGAGCGATCCCAACAACCCGCAACCGGCGCGCCTGCCGCAGGCCGAGCTGACTCTGGGCTACGCCGTCAACGAGGAAGGGACGTTGCTGGCCACCGCCATGCAGGACGGGTCTGTTCAAATCTGGAACCTGATGAGTGGTGAGCGCGCGCTCGTGCTGGCCCAGCATCAGGCGCCGGTCAACGTCGTGCGTTTCATCGACGACGGCCGGCGACTCGTCTCGATCGACCGGACAGGGAATGTGCGGGTATGGGATGCGCGCCTCCTGCCTCTGGGCGAACGAGACTCATTATCGGTTGACCCGGGGGTGTTTGACATTGAATTAAGCCCCGACGAGCAGCTCATCGCCATGGGCAGCGTCGGCGGCCCGGCTTCGCTGTGGGATGCGACAACCGGCGAGCGGCGGTTTCTGCTGCCGGGAGAGGCGGGCGGCATCTATCGTGTGGATTTCAGCCCCGACGGCCGAACGGTGGCGGGTGTCGGCCGTGATAATCGACTACACGTATGGGACATAGCCACGGGCGAGGCGATCCTGTCCGTCCCGGCGCATGGGGATGGGGTGTCGGGAGGTCTGTTCCAGGGAACGCTCGACGTCGCCTATAGTCCCGACGGCTCGCGACTGGCCACCGCCGGCGCGGACGGGTTGGCCAAGGTGTGGGACGCCGCAACCGGGGAACTCCTGTTGACTTTTGCGGAACACACCGACAGTCTGCACAGCCTGGCCTATAGCCCCGACGGCCGCACCATCGCTACGTCCAGCGACGAGAACGATGCGTCGGTCAAAGTCTGGGATGCCCGGACCGGCCGGTTGGTCTATTCGCTCACAGGCCATCCGGTGCGTGTTTGGGGCCTGGCCTTCAGTCCCGACAGCCGGTATCTGGCCACCGGCGGGGCGCGAGGGGTCATCAAGTTGTGGGACATGGCCACCGGCGAGGAACTCTACACGATTTTCGACGAATCCGACCACATCGGCAGAGTCGTGTTCTCGCCCGATGGGGAATGGTTTGTGACGACCGGCGAAGTGCCCATGCGAATCCGCCGTACGGCGGATGGATCGGAGATAGTGACGCTGACCGCGCCAATCGTGTGGTCGGCCGACATCAGCGACGACGGCCGGTACATCTATGGCGCCGACGTGGACGGGATGGTGCGGGTGCTGGTGGTCAATCCGGATGACCTGGTCGCCCTGGCCCACGAACGCCTGACCCGCTGGTGGCGGCCGGAGGAGTGCCTGGCCTATCTGCACACGGAGGAGTGCCCGGCCGCACCGGGTGGGGATTGAAACCGGCAGGCCGCGCGCCGATGCGCACAAAGCAGAACCCGGGTTTCCCCGAAGAAGCCCGGGTTCCGGAGCCAGATGGAGGAGACACTCACATCTTTCAATACTCATTATCCATACAACCGTCACCAAAGCGTCAACAGGTTAGTTGGCCATTGTCATGAACTCGTATGTATTCAGGGTCGCAACAGTGTATTGGCGAACAATCTCGCCGGATAGCAATCGATCGGTCTGGCGCGTCCAGTTGTTGCCGACAAGTATTCCATTATAGAAGACACCGCCGCCGGACGCGCCCTGCTCCACAAAGTTGTCGATCTCAAGAGATGGCGTGCCTCCGCCCGTCTGAATCGCCGTCACGCGCACCCAATCGACGTGGGCGGTTGTTCCGTCCCAGTCGATTTGAGCGACCTCACTGCCGGCGAGCAGGTTCAGGCCGGCTCCGTGATTGTATTCGGCCGACGGCACACCCAACGAATCGAAGAAACCCGTACCGCCGTACACGTTAAAGTCGAGCACCAGCATCTCCGGCGCTTCGACCGCGACTGTTAAATAGGACAGGGGCGCCTTCAGCAGAATGACGTCGCCATTGGCTTTGTAGACGGAAACAGCCGTCACCAGTCCCTCGCCGCCATTGCGAAGGGTTGCGGCCGTGACCGGGTAATGATTGTGCGTGATCAGATAGCGCCCGCCGATAACAGTCGCGTGCCCAATACCGCCGCCAGGGCCATGGAACTCAATTCGTACCGTCGAAGCCAGAATGCGCCGGGCCTCTGCCTCGCAGCCGGGGACCATTTCCGGGGCTGGATTGGCGCATAATGGTCCGACCGCCGCGGCCACCTGCGAGGGAGCAATACCGTCTGTCGGCGCATTTGCAACCGCGGCCCCCTGTTCAACGGCGGCATGGGTTTTCCGCGCCGGCGAACAGCCCATCAGGTTCAACGCCACGACGGCCATCAGACCCAAAAACCCACCTTTCAGAAATATCCGCTTCATGTCTGCCTCGCATCTCACCGGGTGTGTCATGCGGGCAGTGTCGCGTCCGGGCGTCGGCGGGCAGTTAGGCGGGCATCGGAAATTCGTCTCCAGGCGTCAACAAATCGTCAACAATTGAATGACGGCCAAAAATAGGGACTAGACTGTGATCGTTGGTTACTGGTAGAATGTGGTGAGGTCGTTCGTATCCGGGATTTGCCGGGCGGGGGATGCCTCCTGAACAGGAGGTTTGCCATGCCGGGTTTGTCGCTTTCCATACTTGGGCCATATTCGGCCACGCTGGATGGTCGGCCGCTGGGCGGGTTCCGCACCCGGCTGGCAAAGGCGTTGCTGATCTATCTCGCCTGCGAACCGGAGCGCCACCGGCGCGAGCACCTGATGGCGCTGCTCTGGCCCGGCCTGCCGCAGGCCTCGGCCCAGTCCAATCTG
>JACDJC010001645.1_pt1 | contig 19446 bp, 7 predicted proteins | sample 7454191 | NCBI WGS metagenome assembly JACDJC01 (sample SAMN14253291, study PRJNA609438) | sludge metagenome | isolation source: sludge after 25d culture with pyrite and EDTA | collected 2018-12-20 | reverse complement strand
TAGAACGTGAACGTAGTAGTATAATGCGTGTAAAGGAACTTCTTACTCAAGAAAGTTTACGTCACGTAATACTTGAAGCAGAAAAGGATATTGCTGCAATGATGAAATGTCCTAGAGAAGGATGCACTTTCAAATGTGCTGTAGGCACTAAAAAGCATTGCCGTATACATACACACGCCGAGCTTGTTCATGACGGAAACTTCTAATTACAATGTCAAAAATAACCTTAGAGACAGTAAAAAACAAGAGCCCTGCAGTAGACAGAGCTGCATTAGCTAAAAAATCCCGTTTAAAGGGTCATACGCTTGAACGTAAGGACGTTCTCTTTTTAAAGGGTAAATACCCTCACATTGCTACAAGTCGCTCAGAATCGAAGCGTATGGACGATAACAAGGTAGATATAGTTGGTACCGAAGAAAAGAGCTTCCCATACTTATGGCAATGTAAAAGTGGATATGCTGTTGGTATCAACTACGAAGTGTTAATTAATGAAATTCGAGTGCTAAATCCGATTAAGTCTAAGACTATGCCTATAATTGTACATCACAAATGGGGCGGCAAGAATATGGAAGATGTCTTGCTTATGACTTTATCTGATTTAATGAAAATTGCAGGTAAAAACTATAAAGATTTGATTGTAGCTATACCTTGGAAAAGTATCAAACAAATTATCTGATTAAGAAACAGAAACTAAAAAGAAAATCAAAATGCCTGAATTGGAAGTCGAAAATACAAACTGGTTAGACGAGGCAGTCGGAGAGGCTATCTCTAGTAACGACAACTCTACATCTCCTACACCCTTGAGTAGTGATACAGCGTATCGTCAAGATGAAGCTTTAAGCCAATCTTTTCTGAAAACTACCTACCATACACCTGAAGCTAGACGTGCAGTTGCTAACGATGATTATTTATCTAAGCGCCCATTTGAAATTGGAGGTGCTGTAGATTGTTTGCTGACTCGTCCTGCCGAATTTAATCACCTATACTATACTAATATTACAACTAAACCTAGTGATACTATAGTACAGGTGATTAACTATTTGGTAGCACATAAGCTAGATTGGTGTGAAGAAAACTTGATACTCGCAAGAGAAGTGTTTAAAGTATATCCAACATACAATCTTAATACTTATATTGCAGCAATGGAAAAATGCAAAGATCACTACGAAGAAAAATTTGCAAACAGAGATCGTATTTCCTTAACCCCTGACGATACCACAGTAATTCATGCAATAGTTAACAGCTTCAAGACAAATGCTAGGACTAAGCATCTATTTGATGAAGCAACTAGTATGCAAAGACTGTGCCAGCTAGAAGTGTATTTTATGCATGAAGGAGTACAGTTAAAAGGTATGTTAGACTTGGTCTTAATTGATCATCAAACAAAAGAAGTCTTTCCATACGACATAAAAACTACTGGTAAGCCTGTCAGATATTTCTCACAAGCAGTAAAGATGTTTGGATATCATATACAGGCTGCTCAATATTCGTTAGGATTGGAATACGGTGCGTTGAATCAAGCTATATTTAAAATAGGTGGGCAAGTAATAGACCTAGACATAACTGGGTATAGAATACAGCCTTTTAAATTCATCGTACAAACTACAAACCAAGATGCATTGTTGAAATATAACAGCCAGCCTCATATATTTACTCTTGACCAAGATTTAGTATTAGAAGGAAGGTTTGGTAAACTTGTTCAGCAAAAACCGCATAACGTAGAACTATCACCTACAACAACTTTGAATGACGTATTAGTATGTGTAGCTCCTGGACTTGCTCAATTAATAGAGGCGCATAAATTCCAGACTAACCTAGAAGCTACAACACCAGAAGAAGCTTGGCAATTAACCCAAAAAGAACACCGTGATTACAATGCAAAAGGCGCTGTAGTAGTACACTAACTACAAACAGTGTTATACAAAGAAATATTAGAAGAGGATTATTGTAAAACAGTAGAAGAATTAAAAAACATTAATTGTACCATAGATCCTATATCTGGCAGAGTTTTAAATGAAATGCCAAGTATAGCAGAGCTTATGGAAGCGTATGGTACAAATTCATGTTTTTTCTTTTGGAGATTAGTTGCACAGTATTTCTCACCACATGTAAACATTCTTGAAAGCAAGATAAAATTGTATGTTAAAGTACAAATTCCTGCTGTAAAAGAAGAAGTTGTGCCAGCAGTTTATGTAGTACTACCGTACTACGAGTATGCTGATATGTTAAAGTCATACCCCAACTTTGCAGCTAATTTGCAGAGTAAGTTATTAACCGTAGCAGATACTAACATAGTACTTAAGTTTGATGTGCCAGAAGCCTATTTAAAGGACTATACAGCCATTTTAAGCTCAAGGTATAGTACAGTATCAAAACAATATTTAAACCTCTCTACGAGCCTCTCTGTGGCTAATCAAGCCTGTTTACATAAAGATACTATACTAGACCAATGGAAACGTATAGCTAAGCTTCTTAATGTAGATTTAAGTGATTTGATAGCTCCAGGAGAAGTGTTTCCAAGGTTTAATATAACCAAAGAAACATACGTTTCAACACAATCTAAAACAAGTGTAAAGGCTACAGATTATCTGTAGCCTTTTTGTTTTGGTGTTTTAATGTTTTAAGTTTTCGCATTTCTTTATTATCCGTATTTAATTCTATCACAATTAAAAAAGAAAGCATGCATTTTGCACAAACTGATTTCCCATTTCTAAGTCAAAAGGACAAAAATTTCTTAGCTGGCGTGGTAACTGAAACTCCTGTAAATTTACCAGCAGCTATCATTACAGCCACAGTTCTAAACACTGTACTGGAAAGTAGACAAGAAGACATCAAAAAAACTTTGGTTCTGCCTACTAATCATAGTCGTATACTTGATTGGTTAGAAGTTAATGCTCCAGAAATATACAAGGATATGATGAGCTTGAATGCAATTCTTGTAGATGTATATTCTGCTTACAAATTGTCAGTAGAAAGTCCGCTCAAGTCTTTAACAGAAATAGGCTTCAAACATTTAGGTGTTGTAGACTTGACTGAATTTATAGAAGGCGCTGAGTATATTGGGGCACCATTTACTACTGAACAAGCTAGTAATGTTGTATCTAAAATACTAAGAAGAATGTATGCCAGACTTGTAGAGAAATATGGCATTGATACTTTCTGCAATACTCAGTATGAATTACGTTCAGTGTACGATATTTATACGGCGGCTGTCGAAAAATATACTACTGAATATGGGGCTACTGTAGAGCAAGTAATCTTAGATTTAGAAGATCGTTTGTTTAATCCTCAATCTGGGGCAGAACCAGAAGTAGAAGTAGAATTTGATGACGATTTGCCTGCCTTAGATGAAGAGGTAGAAATAGAAGAACGAATACCTAATCGTCCAGCTGCACAGTAGTATAAACAAGAAAAGCATAGTTAACAAATGTTAACTATGCTTTTTTTTAGACCTTTATCTAACTGCTTTAAAATCTTTATCAGATAATTCAAATATTTGACGTATTCTAGCCAGTAATGGTACCCAACCAATTGCATAAAATCCAATTGGCGATTGATCTCTACTACTGTTTTCTCCTACAACTAGATCTTTACTTTCATCATACATATTACCAAATAGATTTGCTATATCTCTAGTTAATCCCCACATAGGAATTGCTCCACCTCCTATAATGTTATTAAAATCACTATAAGAGTACATTGATGCTGCTTCACGCCATGTGCGATTAACTACTCTGAACAACCATCTTGTAGCATAGTTTTGGCGGTAATCTGGTTCACCATCATCGTCCCAGTCACCAGTTGCAAGCATTGTCATTAAAGCCATTACAGCTAATACACGAACTTGGTATGTGAATACTCTAAGCTGTGCTTTTTTAGCATCGTTGTATTGTTCAAATGTAATTTCATTTCCATCTACATCTTTAGATAACTGTGGATGATTTCTTTTCCAATTTTCAAACCAAAGTTTTGCTTTTGTTTCATTAGCATCGTTAGCTTTATTTAATAAGTTTAAATATGGAATTAAATCTACTGCTATAAATGTCGCAATTTTACCTAATTGTAAAGCACTATGTGTTAATGTATCACCACTGCCTTGTCCTATTACTTGTCCTACAGCTGTAAATCTACCTATATCAACTATGTCAGTATTCTTATTATACTCTAAACCTTTTCCCATTTCATTTACAAGATTAGGTATCCAGTTTTTAAATTGTCCAATCATCTTACCAAGTAAGTGAGTAGAGTACATTGATATATCTTGTTCACTTTGAGACCCCATAATACCACGTTGTGTTTCTCGTGTGGCATTTTTGAATGCTATGATAATATCATCAACTTGGTCTTTGGTTAGTTCTTTACCATCAACACCTATTATTTTTACACCTACACTGTCTGCAGTCTCATCTATTACGAAGCTGTCCCATAATGATTTGTATACACCACTTTTTAATTCAGCTGGCTTGATCATGCTTCTATGTCTAAGTTTACCATTCTCATCTATCAAATACGAGTCTGCCATACTAAATGAAACTGTATCCATTAGCAAATCATCTACTTTTTGGAATAAATAATATGCCGCACGATCAGAAAAGAATTGACGTATTAAACCCTTATTAGTACGTTGTGAACCTGCATTAGCGTATTCACTGCGCATATAAGGATCAAATCTATGTAAAAACATTTTAGCTTTTTTACCTTCTTCAGTTGCTTCAGAAAAAGATGTGCCTATGTGACTACCTTTTCTTTTAATTCCGTTGTAATAATCTTGTTTATTAAATACATTTCCTTTCACACCAGTTAACCAAGTATTGATATTACCTGCAAAGTACGCTGCCATAGGTGCCCAGATATTGTATTTTAATACTTTGTCTGCGTATACTTTCATTGCTGCCATAGCTGCTTTATTCATTGATACTCCACCAATAGATGTGTCTTTAGAAGTTACAGATTTACCATAAATATACACATCCATATACTTATCAAAATTATTAAGCTCTTCTTCACCAAGTTCTTTTAGTTTAGGTGTGCCGTCAGGTTCTGTAACAAGATTTCCTTTGCTATCATATACATAATTTCTTCCTCTGTCTTCCATTACATTCCTAATTGCCATTAATACAGGCTCTTCAGCTTGCTTCTGCTCAAAGGAATATGCTGAACGCATAAATTCAGTTAATATGAATTGCATATCAAAAGATTTCATTTCATTATTAGTTTCATAAACTTCTTTACCGTCAACTATTTTTTTAACTTTGAATTTACGCAAAAATGGAATTGGAATATTCTTAACAAGATTTCCATTACCATCATGTATCTCAGCTACATCCTCATTATTCATTTGTAAATGCGTGTATGCAAGACTAGCACTATTAGCAACTCCAGAAGTTATTCCAGATGATCTTATCATGTCAATTCCATCTGCTGCTGTATTAGGTATAAAGTTTCTTGGCAATACACTTGAATCGTAGATATTAAATATATTTCTTGCTTCCACCATACTATCTATCCAATGATTGTACCATTCTAGTAGCGGCGGATTGTTACGCATAAATTTGTACATATCATTGTAATGATTTTCTTTAAAGGCATTTGTCCATTCAGTATTTATTTTTCTATTTGTAGCACTTGTCCAAGCTTGTACATTAGCTTTTCTTTTACCTTCCTCAACAACTTCAACAGAAATGACACCAGTAGCCTTGTCTTGCAGCAGTTCTACTGAACTCAGATAAAAGTTATTATATCTATTGAAGCGAGTAAGGTCATTTTGTATATCTTTGATGGCGCGCGCAGTTCTTTTGTCAGTTGTATTAAGTTCTTTGTTATATAAATTATACTCTCGTAGCTTCAAATCCAATAATTTATTGAGACGTTTTTGATAATTTTCTTCCCATCCTTCTTTTATCTTGAAGTTAGTAGTAAAGAATTTAAGTGCTTCTTCACCGCCTTTTTCATCCATTTCATTAATAATTTCAAAAGCGCTTTTATTGAAAATGTTTTTTAAATTGCCTGTAACAACTTTACCTTGTTCATCACGTATAAAGAAATTCTCAAACTCAGCTTGTCCCCAGTTATTTTCCTTCATCCATTTATTCAAATTAGCAAATACTTTATCTGAATTAGTTAAAAAACTTTTAAACTTATCTTCAGCTTTCATAGTTAGTTTATTAACTATTTCAAACATTGTGTTAATGAATACATTATTAGAATTACTAGCACCTCTAAACCATTCATGTAAGAATCCGCCAGCTTCAAAGGCAATCATTTGTTTGTTACCTGTATTAGTTTTTAAACTGCTGTTAATATTAACTGCCAATTTACCTAATTCAGTTTTTAGCTGCATTATCTGCAAATTAACCTTGTTGCTAAATCCTCCAGCTATCAATTGCAGCTCACCTATTTTTTCTTTGGTAAGATTATTTGCATTAGCAGCTACTTGTAATAGCATAGGTCCAAACTCTTCATAATATGCAATTTCATCTATATATCTAGTAAGATGTACAATTCTTTCATGCACTGAAACTTGATCCCCAGCTTCTGATAAACGTAAAAAGCCTTCAATTTCGTTCATCAACTCATTTAGATACTCCATAGTAGGCTCAAGACTATTCAATAATGTTACACTATTAATCATATGATTCAAAGATGCAATTTTATTTTTGTACAATTCTCTATCTTCGTCTGTTTTAGCTTTACTTTTAGCTGCTTCAAAATCTAATAATTGTCTTTCTTTTGTAGCAACAAACTCAGCTAAAACAGTGTCAGATATTTTCTCTTTGTTTATAACAATATCTAACATCTTCTTAGGGTAGTCTGTTCTAGATGTTTCTTCAAGATCTGATGATGCCATACTCTCTATACCTAAAACAATATTACCTCTACCTTTACCCGCTAAGTATATTTGATGTGCTAATTCATTTCTATAACTTTCTTTTAAGCCTTTGTTAGCATAAATAGCTTGAATATCTTTTGCAGTTGACCAGAAAGTAGCAACAGGTACAATTCTGCTCATACGAATATCAGTAATGCCGTATTTTTCTTTTAAAATTCTTTCGTATTCTGTAACAGTTTCTTTCCACTTACTAGATCTGTAAGCACCATGACTGTTACTCTTTGTTACTACCCAACGCCATTTCTTTCCGTCATCATAATAAACACGTTCTTTAGAGTAGCTGTCTGGCTCGTATGTTTTATAGTCTAGATATCCACCTGTTTTATCTGAAAATATTACAATAATATCTCCTGTACCACCTTCTAGTTTGTCTGTAGATAAATCTAGTAGCTTTTGTTCAAATTTGAATATCGGATGTTTAGTATCATCGATACTATTTTGAATAACATACGCTTCATCTATTTGTCTAGCCGCTGTTTTTACCATATTAGTAATTATTCCATCACCAAAGGCTAGTTCAAACAGCTCAGAATCAACTCCACCTTTATTCATATATCTTTGCATTTCTTTAATAGCCCCAGATAATTCTTCAGGTGCAGCTGCTTTGTTAGTATAATAACTATATATAGTATTAGCTATGCCTCTCATCATGTCTTCATACCCAGCAATTCCTTTACTCATATTTCTATTTTCTGGTTTAGCCTTTTCAGCTGAGTACAACAAACCAGCAGCATGTCCTACTGCGTGTAAAGCACTACCTAATTGAGTCTGTTTTTTAGCATCATCTTGATCTAATTTATCTACACCTTTATGCTTTTTATAATCTTTTTTAGCTATATCAGATACACGATTAGGAAGTGTATATTCAACCCCTCTTACATCTTTAATTGAGTACTTGTTATCTGTATTTAATCTTAAAATATTACTAGTTTGATCCAGCAAATTTAAGATTTCTTCAATTGTTTGTGGTACACCTAAAGGAAATCCTGAGTACAATCCTTTCTCTATTTCTTGTAAGTTGTGTAGATATGGTATATTACATTCTGCCATTAGTTTTATTTATATTTAGTTATGAACAAAGGGTTTCAATTTCTCCTCCTGCTGCTACATATGCTTTTATAATATCTCCAAACGCACCTAAACTTTCTAGCTGCTTGATAGTCGCATCTTCATTTATAGTATCATTTGTAATAACATTACTATTAGTTACAGCTGTAGTAGTAGGAGCGTATGTGTAAGGCACTGTAGACAAATAATTTTTAGTAAGACTACTGACACTTTCTAATGGAGTTCCACCACCTTCATCATTTTTAACATAAATTATGAACTTCTGGTCTTTGGAACTGAACGCTTTATATAGCCTAGATGCCTTATTATATTTACTAGCTGCTTCAGGTTGTACATAAATTTTACCGTATTGTAAATCAAACCAACGTAAGAAGTCATCTACCATATTGTATATTGCATCAGAACGTTTATCTGCTTCAGCAGAATACGCAACACCTTTTTTTGGCAGTAATTTATCAAATGTTCGTATAGTAGTAGCTAAGTTTGATACTAATGATTTAGATTTGTCTTCAGATAATAAATCAGTAATTGGCAGTGTTTTAAATAAGTTGTACGGTGAATTATTCAACCCAGCTTGAAATAATGAAATACTATTAAACAGCTGTATTAACTTTGGTGATTTTGTACGTAATTCCTCAAATATTTCAATATAATTATTAGCTGCTGAAGTAGTTATAGCAGAATCTTTAAACATAATCAAATCCACAGATGGAATATTTTGTAAGTAAATACTTGTATTATTATCTACGTTAACATCAGCTTTTATAACTCTGCCTAATTCAAATCTAAATATATCAAGTAATGAACGTGCCATTTCAGGTGTTATATTTTGATATAACTCTATGGTACTATTCTTTCTAGCTGAAGCTGGTTGAGCATAATAGTAATTCTGTGAAGTCGTTAAATTAGGCTGTTTAGAAATCAAAACTAAATTGTTGTATATGCTATTTACAGCAGACATTTTAAGTCCTTCCCCATGTTTTAACAAAGCATTAGCTTCTACTAATGGGGCTGTGTCGATATTATATTTTGCTAAACTACTTGTAGCATTAGAGTTAACAGCAGTCATTCGTGTCATAAGATAAATCATAAAATCATTATGTGCTGTACTGATAAGCCTATTAAGTTTGTCTCCATTATACAATTTGTATCTGGCTTTTAAATTTGCAGCTAAATAAGAACTAATCCCATTATCATGTGTGTAGAAATATTTACTAAAGTATTCAATATACTTTCTTTGCATATTAAAGAAGGGACTAATTACTGATTTAGTATTAGATTTTAAAGCAGTTCTAGATGATATAACTTTTGATATATCATCTTTGTCTATTATAGAATCTATGCCAGCTAATTGCTGGTCAATCAACAACTGTTGTTGAGCAGCAGCATCAATAGATTTATGTGTTTTTGTATCCGCAGTTAAAGCTTTTATAGTGTTACCATATGCCCTAGCTTGATCAATTAATTCCCAGTAAAATAATAATTTTACTGCATCATATTTATCTAACGATACATTATCAGCATCTAATGCTTCATGTTTAAGTAGATACCCTTTAACTTTTCTATTTTCATCTACTACAGTTTCAATATATTTAGATGGAACTCCTTCTTTTCTAAGAAGAGCAGCTATAAATTCAACTTTTAATGTTGAATTACTTTCTTCAAATTTTGTGGTATTAGTTTCTTTTTGTCCAAACTCATTTTGATAGACATTTGTTTCAGTAACTCCTTTATGAAATAGATTTTCATTTTCTTCTACTCTATCATTCCATGCTGTAACTATACCTCCTTTAGCTGTAAGACCTGCAAGAATTTCTTGTGGTACTCCTAAAGTAAGTATGTATGATGTTAGACCTAGAGTTTTTAAAGTATATCCTAATTCAACTGCCACAGGATCTTTAACATTATCTACTTGTTGAGTTAGTGATTCAGATAAGTTAGATATAATTGAATTACCAAAAGTGTCTACAAGTTTACCTAATGAGTATGCTAGTGTTCCATCAGCGTATCTGACTTTTTCAATTCCCAACATTCGTAAATTTATAGGTAACTGAGTATGTTTTTCATCTGTAGACAAAGGACTTTGCACGGGATACATCAGTGTTAATTTAGCATCAACTCCAGTTAAAGCAGCCTTAGTGTTAATTGCATTAGCTACTATACCTACACCTTGCTTACCTTGTACCATTGCAATACTAGCATTAATGTTAGATAACGGATCTATAACTGCACCACGAGTTTCATGTTTAGCTCGTATACCTAATTTTTTTACTATATCTTTAGTAATAACTGTAGATACAGGAGCAAGTAAATTTTGTGCATTTACAGGATGTAAAGCAATAGCTTTATGTATATTCAATAATCTATTTTCTAAAGCAGCTCGTTTATTATTTTTCCAAGCAGGTTTAATTACTGGATCATTTTTAACCTGAGCTTTTTCATCTCGTTCTTCTTGCATACGTCTTCGCATCTCATCATTACTGTATTCTATATCTGCCTCAGACTTAGTAAACGGTTGCCAAAAACCAGTATTGTTGTTCCATAAATAAGTTTCACCTCCTAAAACTGCAACATTCTTTTCTAGTTTTACTCCAGCTTCAGTACCAGCTTGTTTATTTAAATCTTGGCGACTTAAAAAAGCATCTGTTAGAATGTCACGCAAGTTCTCTTTTGTTAAATCTGAAACATCGTTAGCTGAATTTAATAACCAAGCAACAAACTTTTTCCACCAAGACCAAGCTTTACCTCTTTGTACAACTGCTTGTTCACCAATAGCTTGTACCAATGCTTCTTCACTACCATACATCTTAATACCTTGTTGTACTAAAGGTGTATTTCTAAACCAAGCTATGTAGAAATGCGCAAATTCGTGGCTGGCCAAGTCTGGTTTATTCTTAAACGCTGCGTCAATTAAAATCTTTCTAGCTTGTATATCAGCTTGGCCTATTATTTGATTTCCTTCTTTTTGAAATTGGACATCATTCTTTTTTTCAAAATAAGTGTATCTTCTAGTAGCTTCATTAGCTATGGCATTGTATATATTAGAAGAATCAAAGTCAGAGAACTTCAAATAATTTAAGACTGTTTTAAGTTTATTATGTGAAGCAGCATATCTAAATTTAGATAACATCAAATTATCAAATGACTTACCTAAATTTAAACGTTTAACAATGTTATCTTTGTTTGACCAATATTTTTGCAGCATTAATGCTGCCTGCTCTTTAGATTTATATTTAGTTAAAACATCAGTACTTAATAGACTTTTAATTTTATATTGTTCTTCTGGACTATATTTAGTCAAAGCTTCTACTATACCATAAGATTTCACTTGATTTATAAATCCTGCCATTAATCTACCTGTGCTGTAAACATCTGAAATAGAACTTTCAGCATTTTTTAAATTAGTACCAGAAAATTCATACGCGTGTAATAATCTATCTATAAAGTCTTTTGAATTTAAAAATTCTTTTAAAGATGCCAAAGCATTTTGAAATGATGATTTATCAATATTAACTTCAATATCTCCTATTACAGATTTTACTAATTCACGTAGACTGAAGGAATCAGTTTTTGTTGGTAAATATTCTCTTGTTTTGATGCGCAATTTATTTGCGTAATAATTTAAAACTTTATCTTTATCTTCTTTAGAAAGTGTTTCATTTATAATGTTGTTTCGTTTATCTTGAACTTCTTTTTCATATGCTTCTCTATTAAAATATTCGGGCATTTTATACCCTGATTTCGATATTTCATCTTCTAAAGATTTGATATATATTTCAGAATTATTTATATTTTTACTAATATACTCTTTAAAAGAAGGGGCTGCATTAGCTCCTTCCCATCCACGATTATTAAGAATACTATGAATAAAATTTCCTGCATCTTCAACAGACAAATTATAATTAGATTGAATATCATCTAAAGATAAAAATATCAACCTAGGTTTATATGCCTGTTTCACTTTAACATCAGATCCCATACCAAAGAAATCATCAGATATAAATTCGTTTTGAGGCATATCATATATATAAACACTATCATTTATTGCTACTGCAGAAACAAAGTGAGTTATCTTAAATGGCCCCATTGGAGAGTCTACTTGAACAGGCAGTTGACTGCCGTTATAGGTGTTGGGATAAGGATTTAATCCAACTTCTATTAAATGCTCTGTAGATTTTCTTGCAGTAAAATTACATATACCGCCAGGACATAAAGTTTCTTTGTCTTCATACAGTTCAAAAGAGTTAATTTTATCTAGTACTTCAGCGTCTACATTTTGGTTAGTATTTTCAATACGCTGATTAAACACACCTTCTTTATCAACAAAGTTAGGATTATTTTCAACTCCAAATTCTATCTCTGGATACATCTCAACCAAAGCATCAGTCATAGCTTCTACTTCTGCATCTGTAATTTTAGCTTCTGTCTTTGGCTGCTGTGTAGTATTTGATTGTTGTGAAGATAGTAATTTTGCTTGCGCTAATTTTAAACCTTCTAAGAAAGCTTGATCTATTATCTCATTTGTGTTATGTGTAAACTTTTCGTACTGTAAAAGTTTTTTAGCTGCTGGACTATCAGAATTTTGTTCAAAAGAAGCTACTACTAAATCCTTCATTAACTGTAAGTTAGTAGCTTTGTTAGCTATTTTACCTGTAATTTTAGTTCCGTATCCACCAGCTCTTATATATTTATCGTATGTAACTTGATCAAAACTTCCTGATTTTAAAGTCTGATATGCATGTTCTACACTTCCATATTCTCTACTAATACCATCAGAACTTTTATATTTAAATTTTCTTGGGGCTAAATTAGATAATATTTTCGTAGATGTAGCAGATTCAGCTTGTCCCCAATAAACATTAATAATACCTTGAGGTTTAACAGTAGTATTTAATTGTTGTGAAGGATTATATAATGGATCAACACTTCTAATAGTTTTGTATTCAATACTAGCATCTTTACCAAAAACCTTTTTTATATGCGGCGTTAATAATTCTATAATTTTAGCATTCAATTCTGTATTTAACTTTACATATTCACGTAGATCTTTTTCCGATGGATTTTGAGATAGAGCCATACTTAAAGCGTGTATACGTTGAGCTAAAGGTTTTAAGTCAGGCAAATCTTTTTGTTTGTCTTTAGCTACATATTCACTTATATCTACAGCAGACAGTACTGGAGTATTTTCCACTATTTGTTGTAACGTATTTAAAAATACACGCTCTTTACTTATGGCGTCAATAGGAGCATTAAAAATAGCATCATTTAAAGCAATATCTTTTAAGCCTAAATAATTTAAATAGGTGTTTAAATTAGTTGGATTATTTTTATAAGAAATATTGTCGCTTTTTGTAGTAATAGTATTTGATTGATTGTTGTTATCTACTACTTCCTCTTTATCAGCACTTCTCTGCAGATCATTCTTGACTGCTGCTTTCAAATCATCTAAGCTATCATACACTTGATTTCCATATGTATATTTACACGCCATGTTATTGTTTACGTTTAGATTTACTGTTATTTAACTGAGCTTTTAATGTAGAACCTCCAATTATTGCTGTACCTCCTATCCCAAGCAGTTTGTTAAAATTATCTGCAATAAGTTTATAATTGTCTGCATTTTCTTCTCCTATACCAAGTATACGCAGAGCTTTTTGAGGATCTAAGTTGGCTTCTTTAACCATCTGCTCAACTATTTTAGGAGTCATTTTTTGATATTCGTGTGTAATATATTTATGCTCTATCGCGTAGGCTTGTAATTCGCCTAAAAAAGCGGAAGGTTCTCGATTATGATTTGTAAAATAATTAGCGGCTGCTAATTTATTTCTATTCATATCATTTGGAATATCTTTAGATATTCTGGTCATGGCCTCTTCAAAACTACGGTCATTACTAAGTAATCGTCTTATTCTAGATGTTATAGGAGTTTCAATTGTTAATTGATGCTTATTGCGAAGTTTAAGTTTAGATATTGATGCATCTATTCCTGTTTCTGCACCAGGAATTTCTGGATAAAAATATTGCAAACCATGTTCTATTTCATGTCTTGTTGTTGAATTTTCTGCGCGTATTTCTGGATTTAATACAATCCTATTTTCATTATTGTTGTATTGAGCATGTACAACTGGAGATTTTTCTACAGGCATTGTATTTATATTTTCAAATGCAGATTCAGGATAATTATTTGCTAAACGCGTTCTACCCTCTTGTGTAAGTGCACGGTATCTAGTCATACGAAGTTGTTTTTCTGCAGGTGATAATACGCTATTAGTTCTAGTAGCTTCGATCAATTTGTAAAGTTCTCTGTCTGCACTGTTTAAAAAGCTTTTAGATGATGTTTCATAAAGACTTTTTCTTACAGGCTTTTTACCTTCCGCTATTAATTTATCTTCTAGAATATTTTCTACCTTTTTGTTTATTCTAAATTGCTTTTCAGCATTATCTGCGGGCAAAAAGATATTTTTGTAATCTTTTTCTTCTATAATTTTACTTTTTTTAAACATTTCATTAATTATTTTCCAATCATATTTTCCAAGATTGTCGGCTACACCTTCTATTTTTCCAGCTATTTGACGCTCTTTACTTAATTCATTAAATGTTTTTGTTACCATATTACCATTGCCATCAGGAATATGAAATATTAAATCTTCTATTTTGTGGGCTTTGTTAGGGGCCTCTATTGCAATATCTCCATATCTACTTGCGGCATGCCCTTTATACCAGTAAATAGTATCTCTGAAATTGTTTTTGCCTTTTACTCCCGCTTCTTTTGGGGTTCTAAGTTTACCTGTTTCTAATATATCTTCTAGTTGAGTTTTGTTTATTGTGCGATATATTTTATCTGGATTTTCAGTGTAATTTAATGCAGAAATACCGTCTCTAAGATCTGTTAGTTTATCACTTGCAGACATTTCTTTAATCACATTTCTTTTAGTAAATTGCCTTTCAGCAACTAAATTTTTTAGCCCTTTGCCTATATTACCTAATTTTGGTAAATCATCTATTAAGCCTAAACCAAGTAAATTTAAAGGGTCTAATGCAATATCTTTTAAAACATTAGGTCTATCATCATCGCCAATTAATTTTCGTACAGTTTTAGGAAATACCTCTAATGGCGCAAGCATATTTAAAGGAGTACTCTCTCTTTCTGCTTGCGCCCCAGTTAAATTAGGACTTTTAAATTTCACAGGACTACCTGCATTACCAACACTTAAAACACCTTGTTCAAATCTTTCCCCTAAGTTTGCTCTTATCTTATAATCTAGATCTGAGTTATTGATTATCTCTAGTTCATACGGAGTTAAATCTTTTTCTTTAGCGTTAGGCTTTCTTTTAAGTATGTTTTCAGCTACTTTAGTATTGATTGCTCGTTTATATCCCTCAGCATTACCGCCTAGATTATCAGCTGTAACACCTAAACTACCTGCAAAAGCAGGTAGTTTTTCTTTTATATACTGTTCTTTAGTGTAGCTCTTTTTTGTGTCTATCATGTCTCTTGCAGCACCAGTAGCTTTGCCTACTATCTCTACTTCCTTTAATGCAGGCATTACATACGTATCTTCGCCTGTAACTTTATCTTTAACAACGTTAGCTAATTTACCTGAATTATACAAGTTTTTGTACTCTACAGAATCTGTAGAGTACTCAGCTTGTTCACCATCAGGTAGTGTTACTTTTACTTTTTTACCTTGCGGTATTACAGTACCGTCAGCTGCATATTGACTCATAGCTGGTAGACTAGCTACCAGCTCATCAATACATTCGTCGCAAGCAGCTTTCATATACGCCTGATATTTCTTTACAAGGTTTTTGGGAATGATAGCAACATCTCCATAGCTGTTTCTTGTTATTATCTCCCCACCTTGAGCTTCTATTTTCGTTGTATTATTTTTTTGCATCTTTATTATTTTGTAAACTTATTAATCAACTGCTTGTACACGTTCATAAATAGCTGCTAACGTCCTTTTCATTTTTGAGGTTAACTTAGTTTTAGTGTTTTCTCCTGTGTTGTAGTTATCATAAATTTCATCTATTGTTAACGGTCGCCCCGCAACTTCGTCCATATGTTTTATAAAATTGTACACGGCTATTGTTTGTTTATCGTAGGTGGGTTTATAATCTGCAGGTAAATAATCTTTAAAGCTTTTTGGATTTATTTGATAAGGGCCATCTGATGCAAACTCAGGCAAGTAATCTTCTATTGCTGCTATTTTACTTGTTCCAAATTGAGTTTCTTTTCCTGAAATAGTTGTCAATATATCTAACATACGTTTGTCATAAGGCAGTTTTGCAGAAAATAGTGCTGCAGCAGTTTGACTTTTGGCTTTTTTAATTACATTACCATTGTTAACCATTTTATTTTTTTCAGTTATAAGTTCTGGAGTTTCTTCAGGTAATACATACACACTACTTCCTTTTTTTAATGTTTCAAAGCATATAGATTTATCCTTTACATTTATACACCCGTTACTTAAATCACGCTCATCAAAATCAGAATCACTGTTTAATACCGCTTCTCTTATTGGATTTGCGGTATGGTGTATAGCTTTAGAACTTCCGCCCGCTTCATCTTTAAGTGTAAATATTTTACCTTCTTTTCCATAATCTCTTGTTCTATCAGCTATAATTTTATTTCTCCGTTCAGTATTAAACAAACTGTTCCAAAAATCCCCTACTTTATCTGGATTATCCATAACATGCTCTCGTAAACCGCTTACAGTAAAATGCCCTGCAGGAGTAACTTTATTTTCACTTTCTGCTAAGTATTTAAAGTAATCACTATGTGAGTCTGTATTATTAGCTTTAAACCAATCTTTCATACTCATACCATAATCAGCATCTTTATTATTTGCTCCTGTTATTACTTGCTCTTCTTTTATTTTTTCTCCTGTGGGCTGATAATACGATATTAGATTATGTTTTTTATCTACTATAGCATAAGGATATTTTGGTTTATTATAATCAGGATTAAACACATCAGTTATTCTTTCACTTTCAAATTTATTGTCCACTATATACTTGTTTTGTTTATCTATTCTATTACGCCATCCTTCAGGAGCTTTAGCTGTAATTTCCACTTCTTTCATTATTGGTGCAAAATATTCATCTGCAGTTTTATCGTGAACCATTAGTTTTTTATCGTTGTACAGTTTTTTATACTCAGGAGAACTTGTCGACATATTTTCTACTTTCCCTGTTGGCATTGTTATTTCTACAAATCTAACTGGTTTAGTAACTTCTTTATCTCCACCTGGAACCACTAAACCAGCAGCTGCTGTTATTACTGCACCACTTGCGTTTTTGAATGTTACTCTACCTTCTTTGTTGATTTGTAAATCAATACCCCCTTCTTTGTGACTTGGACCTTCTAATTTCTCAACTGTTTTCCATCTACCTCCAGGAGTAAAGTTTGCTGTTACTGCACCATCTTCTGCGTTTTGAGATCCTGTACAATCTTCTTTTTCTATTGTACCATTAGCTATCATACGTTCAATTAAATCATTTATATCAACACTATCTGCATCAAATTCATTGAATGCAATTTTACTATCATTAGCTAGTGATGATGCACCGCCTTCGTATTTAATTTCATTAAAGTCTTTGTCCATATTAGGAAAATACATCTGCAATTTATCGATGTCAAAGTCACTACCTACTTTTACAACTATATCAGCTGGTACATACACAAAGTTTTCTTTTGTTCCAATATAAAATTGTTTAACTTTAAATACATCATTAGAACTCATCTGCTGATTAGGAATACGTAATGCGAATATTTCTATTTCCATATAATCTGGATGAGCTTTATCTCTAGCCATGTCTTCATTCAACATTTCAACAGCTTCAAATAGTGTAATTGGACGTTTTGCTCTTTTAGAATATTTTGCAAGTACAGCTTTCTGGTATTGTTTTGGTAACACAGTTATAATTTCTGCTGGAGTTGTTTCACCATTTTGATTAATTTGATAAGTTTTTAATTCAGCTGTTGCTGAATTATTCTCACGTGTTGTACCAACAATATCCATACCAGTACTTGCCAACTGCGGTACTGCATTTCCAAAGCGTTTTACAGCTATAAGATTGTTACTAACTAAAGACATCAATATAGGTTCTACAGTATTTCTATTAGGTAATACATCAATCCAACCATGATCTATAATTGATTCTATAGCATTAAGTATATTATCAGAAGACTCTCTTTTTGTTGCTGCTTCTCTTAATACTTTAACAATTTGTTCTACAACTTCTACTGGATTATTGTTGTTAATTTTTAACTCTTCTTCTAACATTTGTACAGCTTTCAACAACAGATCATTTTGCACTTCGATAACAGCTGCAAAGTATGTGTATAATGCACTGCTGTCTAATTTCTCTTGTTCTGATAAACTATCCCAAGCTGCTTTCCACTCATCTTCTTTCATATAATCTTTTCCACCATTTTCATTTACAGTATACATAGGAAAATCAATTGGTACGCCACGATGAGTTTGGTTAGCAAGCATATTCTTGCGTGCTTGTGTAGAATCTTTTAACTTACTTTTTTGTTCTGTGTCAATGTTTTGCTGATCTTTCATATACTGCCATTCTAAATAAGTGTGATTTTTAGATTCATACAGTTTATCATTTAAAGTTGTTATACTTCCATCGTCATCTTTGTTCCACAATGGAATTGGAGTTTTAGTTCCTGATTTAGCTGCTGATTCCATATGTAGTACATCAATTCCATTACTATGCATATTAAGCATTAGATCAGCAAACTTACGACGTGAAATAAATTCTTTTCCACGTAACATACTTGGTAACAACACATCGTATGAAGTTTTTCGTATTCCAGTAATAGTTATTTTCTTAGTACTATCTACTGTTTTATGATTTTCATCTAACCATACTGGTCCAGTATACTGCGGTTTTAATGGTGCAAATCCTTCTCGTGTTTCTGTTAACCATTCGTTTATACCATCTACAAATGCTGTTGGATCGATTAATTCCTTATTAAATGATGCTCCTCCTGCTACTATTTGAGCGTAATCCTCAGTACGTATGTTCCATTCTGGATGTAGTATCTGAGCAACAAATACTTCAAATGGAGTGTAGGTTGTATCTTCCTTACTAGTAAGTCCTTTTGCTATATTATCTTTTACTCTAATCATATCATTAAGAACAAGCATTTCAAAGTCAAAGGATTGTTGATGACGAGCAGACCATTTATCTACACTTTTTAAATACTGACGATACGCAAATATATTTAACCAAGACTGACCATCATTTTCATTAATATTATCTCTAAAATCTTTTGCCATATTTGTAGCTATACGATCTGCAGTATCATGTGCTAGTTTATGTGCACCTTTTGTATCTCCTAAAAGTAATCTTTGTAGATCATAATTATAAGAATAGTGGGCATCATATATTTCCTGCCCTAATTTTTGATTAGTAAACTCTTCTTCTTTAGCAATTACTTCTTGTACGAGTGCAAAATTCTTTTTAGT
>JACDJC010001642.1_pt1 | contig 19471 bp, 16 predicted proteins | sample 7454191 | NCBI WGS metagenome assembly JACDJC01 (sample SAMN14253291, study PRJNA609438) | sludge metagenome | isolation source: sludge after 25d culture with pyrite and EDTA | collected 2018-12-20 | reverse complement strand
ACTGGAGGAGATCGCGCGCCAGATCCGGATTGAAAGTGTACGCATGATCCACCGTCGTGGATCAGGTCATCCAGGCGGCGCGTTATCCGCCGCGGAGATCATCGCGGTGTTGTTTTTCGATAAGTTGCGCCATGATCCAAAAAATCCGCAATGGGAAGACCGCGACCGTTTCTTTCTCAGCAAAGGGCACGCCTCCGCAGCATTGTACGCAGCCATGGCAATGACTGGTTATTTCCCGGCTGAAGACCTGCTGGATTGGGGCGAACTCAACTGCCACCTGCAGGGGCACCCTGACCGGGTGAAGACCCCTGGCATCGAAATGAGTGCCGGGCCGCTGGGTCACGGCCTGGCAGTTGGCGCGGGTGTGGCAATGACAGCGCGGATGAAGAAGAAAAACTACCGCGCTTACGTGCTGCTGGGAGATGGAGAAATTAATGCCGGGGTTGTGTGGGAAGCCGCGAATGTGGCTGCCAAGTACCATTTATCCAATCTCACTGCGATCCTGGATTACAACGACGTCCAACTGGATGGTTCTGTGCATGAAGTTCTACCGCTTGAGCCATTGGCAGATAAGTGGCGCGCCTTCAACTGGCATGTCATCGAAATCAACGGGCACAACATCCGGCAGGTGCGTGAAGCTTTGGACCTGGCTGAAGAGGTGCACAGCAAACCGACCATCATTATTGCCCACACTACGAAAGGCAAGGGTGTCAGTTACATGGAAAACAGTTCAAAATGGCACGGGGCGGTTCCAAACGCGGAGCAGCTCGAGACCGCCATGCGGGAATTGGGTGCTGAAGGAGGTGCCAAATGAGCGACATACCTCAACGTGAAGCTTATGGTCGGGCGTTGGCAGATTACGGGGATGTGAACGAAAAAGTGGTAGTGCTGGATGCTGATACTTCCTCTTCGACCCTGACCCATTTCTTCGCGAGCAGGTTCCCTGAGCGGTTTTTCAACGTCGGTATCGCTGAGCCATGCCTGGTGGATTTTGGCGTTGGGCTGTCCTTGGGCGGGTTCATCCCCTTCGTCAACGCTTTCGCGGCGTTCCTGTCATTGCGGGCGGTTGAGCAGGTACGCACCTGCGTCGCGTATGCTGAAACCAATGTCAAACTTGTGGGGCATTACGCCGGGCTATCGGATTACAAGGATGGTCCGACGCACAACTGCGTGATGGATTTGGCGGTGATGCGCGCGATGCCCAATATGACGGTGATCGTACCCGCGGATAATAACGAGATCGTGAACTGGCTGCCGGTGATCGCTGAGCACCAGGGGCCGCTTTACTTCAGAATGAGCCGCGACAAATCCCTGCCGGTTCACCCCGTGGATATAAAGCCGGAGATCGGTAAAGGGATATGGATCAGGGAGGGCGGCGATGTGACTTTGATTGCAAATGGCGCGATGCTGGGGAGGGTTGTGCAGGCTGCCGAACTACTGGCAGAGAAGAATATCTCAGCGGGTGTGCTGGAGATTCATACACTCAAGCCGTTGGATGTTGACGCGATATCTCAGGCAGCGGCGCGTACAGGCGCTATCGTTACTGCCGAAGAACACACGGTCATTGGCGGGCTAGGCGGTGCGGTGGCGGAAACACTGGCTGCACACTGCCCGGTTCCGCTCGAAAGGGTGGGGGTGAAGGATTGCTTCCCGGTGACCTCCAAAAGCGCGGACTTGCTGATGGACCATATGGGATTAAGTGTAAAGGACATTGTTGAAGCGGCAGAAAAAGCGCTGCGCAGAAAGGAACAATCATGAGAATAGCAGTCATCAATGAAACCAGCGCTGCTGACCGCAACGCGGAAATCCTGGCAGCGTTGGATGGCTTCGAGCACACGATAATTAATGTAGGTATGAAGAAGAGCGGCGAAAAGCCGGAACTGACCTATATTCACACCGGACTGCTGGCTGCTCTGATGCTCAACACAGGCGCAGCGGACCTGGTGGTTGGCGGCTGTGGTACGGGGCAGGGATTCCTGAACTCGGCCATGCAATACCCCGGCGTGTTCTGCGGGCTCATCACCGGACCGCTCGATGCCTGGCTCTTTACACAGATTAATGGCGGCAACTGCGTTTCGCTGCCATTGAACCAGGGATACGGCTGGGCTGCGGATGTGAATCTACGCTTCATCTTTGAACGGCTGTTCAGCGTCGAGCGCGGAGGCGGGTTCCCCCCGCACCGCAGGGAATCGCAAGCGGAGTCCCGCGACTTGCTGACCGAGGTAAACCGTAAGGCGCACAGGCCGTTGGGCGAGATCCTGGCAACCCTGCCTGATGCTGTCATCCGACCCGCGCTGAATTATCCGGGGGTAATAGAGCTGGTTAGGGCGCAGAATATTGAGGATGCGGTTTTGCGGAAGTTTTTAATTGAATGGAAGGGTTGAACATTTATAACCCGGAAAAATAGAGGTTTGATCCCACTTATTCAGACTCTGATTGAGAAGTGAAGTACCTGAAAGAACTCAAACTCAAGTTATTTTGAGGATAAGTAATTTTGGGTGTGCTTGATATCGGAGAGGTATGCATTTGGTTAGTTTTATGGTTGGGTTTTTTCATGTAAACGCATCAGGTTAAGGGATACACCCTATTGACTCATTTTTACTTTCCTAACCGTAATTGTTTGACTATTCCAACATTTTTAATGTATAAATATTAACATCGTTAATGAACGCTTCGTCGACTGGAGTGTAGCCAATGACGCCTCGTAAAGACGAGAAAGCTGTTCGCGTAAAACGATTTGATTTTTCCAGTTTATTTTTCAGCTCACTTCTACCTTTAGCGGGTATGCTATTAGCGCTGCTCATAGGCGCCATAATGCTTCTATTCCTTAAAGTCAATCCTTTGATGGCTTATGCCCAGCTCGTCAATGGGGCGTTTGGAAGTGTATCCGGTCTTACCCAGACGCTTGTTAAAGCCACCCCGCTACTGCTGGTAGGTTTGGGAATTTGTATCGCGTTCCGGGCAAGCGTCATCAACATTGGGGGTGAAGGACAGATCATTGTCGGAGCCCTGGCCGCTACTTGGTTCCCGCTTACATTTCGCACCTGGCCCGGTTGGGCGCTCATCCCGTGCACATTGCTGGTGGGTTTCCTGGCTGGAGCAGTATGGGGGTTTATTCCGGGTATTCTAAAAGCCCGATTGAGGGTTAACGAGATCCTCAGCACGGTGATGATGAACGCGGTCGCTTTGCAACTGATGAACCTGTTGGTCCGTTCAGTGCTAATGGATCCAGCGGGGATCACCTCTGGAACCTACCTGGCACAATCAGAGCGTTTGCCGGAGCAGGTCTGGCTTACGCGTCTTGTCCCTCAAACCCTCCTCCACACGGGTTTATTGATCGCCATCGCGCTTGCTGTAATTGTTTTTGTTTTTCTGTGGCGAACGACAATCGGTTACCGAATCCGCGCTGTTGGGTTTAACCCTGAGGCTGCCCGATATTCCGGAATCAATGTACCTTTTTACCAGGCTCTCTCCCTCACACTTGCCGGAGGGTTCGCTGGGATTGCTGGAGCGATCGAGGTGTTAGGTGTTCAGCACCGCCTGCTGGAGGGGATCACCAGCGGCTATGGTTTTTCGGGGATCGTTGCCGCGTTGTTCGGCGGACTACACCCATTGGGTACGATCCCAGCTTCATTTTTATTTGGCGCATTGCTGGTTGGTGGCGATAAAATGCAACGCGCTGTTCAGGTGCCGAATTCGTTGATCGATACCATTCTAGGTCTTGTGGTTTTATTTGTGGTGGGTTCAGCCTTGTGGTCGCGCCGCTGGGCAGCCCGCCGTCAGATGACAGCTGCAAGGAGCCAGGAGGAACAGTCGTGAACGAGATCTTTCAACTCAGTGTGGTTGTCGGCATACTCACCTCTGCCATCCGCCTGGCAACCCCCTACCTTTATGCAGCAATCGGTGAGGCTTTTTCACAGCGCTCCGGTGTGTTGAACCTGGGGGTGGACGGCGTCATGTTGATCAGCGCTTATGCATCTTTTTATATTGTCTTAAATACAGGCAACCTCTGGTTTGGGTTGCTGGCGGCGATGATCGTGGGATTACTGATGGGTTTACTGATGTCTTTTATCAGCATCACGCTAAAAGCCGAACAGGGTATCAGCGGTATCGGGTTATACATGTTCGGACTTGGCCTATCGAGCTTGTTGTTCAAGACCACTATTGGAACCGTAAAAACAGTGACAGGTTTTCAACCGGTCAAGTTACCATTATTGGGCGACATTCCTGTAATTGGCGAGATATTTTTCCGTCATAGCCTGCTGGTGTACGGGGCATTCCTGCTGGTGCCAATCGCCTGGTGGGTGATGGAGAAGACCACCTGGGGATTGCGCATCAAATCGGTCGGGCAAAACCCCGCCGCAGCTGACTCCCTGGGTGTCAATGTGGATCGTGTACGTTACTTCAGCGTGTGCATCGGTTCCATCCTAGCCGGAATTGCCGGTGCGTCGCTGTCCATTTCGCTCTTGAATCTTTTCCAGGAGAATCTGACCGCCGGGCAGGGATTTATCGCTGTGGCTCTGGTTTACTTTGGTGGGTGGAAACCAACGGGAATTTTGTGGGGCGCACTGTTGTTCAGCACGGTCAATGCATTTCAACTCTGGATGCAGGTGCTGGGGGTTAACATTCCTTCAGATGTCGCCATTATGCTCCCTTATATATTGACAATCGCTGCCCTGGCAGTCACGATTAACAGGACGCGTCAACCGGCAGCGTTGAACAAGCCTTTTGAAAGAGGCGAGAGTTGATCAACCCTAATATCCCAAAGGAGGATAAAAAATGTTCAAGAAGATGATCGTGGTTCTGGTATTACTGGCAATGCTCGCAACAGGCTGCGCCAAACCGGCTCCTACAGCCGCTCCGGTCGAAACTTTCCGGATCGCTGTGGTCATGCCGAGTGCCATTACTGATCTGGCATTCAGTCAGTCCATGTACGATGCTCTCATGGCGATTCAGAAAGAAATGGGTGGAGAATCAGCTCTCGAGATCAAGTATTCAGAGAATATGTTCAAAGTGCCGGATGCTGCGACGGCTATCCGCGATTATGCGAGCCAGGGTTTTGATGTGGTAATCGCTCATGGTTCTCAATATGGTTCTTCAGTTCAGGAAATCGCGCCTGACTTCCCTGAAACCACCTTCGCGTGGGGCACTGATGTGAACACGTTTGGTATGGACAATGTGTATGCGTTCACAGCCGCTGCTGAAGAGGGCGGATATGTCAACGGTGTACTGGCAGCCATGCTGACCAAATCAAAAACCATAGGCGTGACAGGTCCAGTCGAAGTTGGCGATGCGAAGACCTACATTGATGGTTTTGTGCAGGGAGTTACCTCGGTTGATCCAACCATAACAGTTTCCATGACCTGGACAGGTTCGTTCTCAGATGTGGCTTTAATGACCGAGGCCGCCAAAACCCACATTGCTGCCGGTGCAGATATCCTGACCGGTTCATCACAATCAGTGGTGGGTTCAATCGGAGCAGCCAAGGAAAACGGTGCTGTTTTGTGGTTTGGAACCCAGCAGGATCAGGCTTCGCTTGCACCAGATCTGGTTGTTGCCAGCCAGGTGTATGACTGGACCGGCATGCTCAGAGAGATCATCAGTCAGAACAAAGCCGGAACACTGGGTGGGAAGACTTACATCCTTCGCCTGGAGAATGGTGGACTCAAGATTGCTTACAATCCCGGCTATGCTCTTGAGGCTGATGTGAAAGCCGCTGGCGACAAAGCAATCGCTGATATCATTTCCGGTGCGATTAAAGTCGAACCATAAGTCCGTGTCCTGGACTCCTTCTCATCGATATTAATAGAAGGATTACAACAAGTCGGGGGAAGTGAGTATCTGCCGAGACCCGCTTCCCCCCGAAACCAATCAACTAACATTGAGGTTGACTGATGGTACCTGGTGCACAAATCAACGAAGAAAAACAGATCCAGCGGGTTGAGATGTGCGATATCGTCAAGTATTTTCCGGGTGTTCTGGCAAATGACCGGGTGTGCTTTGATGTAAGCCAGGGTGAGGTGCACGCCTTGTTGGGGGAGAATGGCGCGGGAAAAAGCACGTTGATGCGCCAGTTGTATGGTCTGTACCGTCCGGACGAAGGTGAGATCCTGATCAATGGAAAACCGCACACTTTCAATTCCCCTGCGGATGCCATCGCCGTTGGGATCGGGATGATCCACCAGCATTTTATGCTTGTTCCCACACTCACTGTAACAGAGAATGTTGCGCTGGGATTACGGTCAAGCCGGGAACCGATTTTAGATTTGAACAAAGTCTCAATGCGCATTCGCGAACTCTCGCAGTTGTATGGATTGTCCGTGGATCCCTCCGCGTATGTCTGGCAGCTCTCGGTCGGAGAACAGCAGCGCGTGGAGATCATTAAAGCGTTATACCGCGGCGCGAGCCTGATCATCCTGGATGAACCCACCGCGGTTCTCACTCCACAGGAAGTGAACGACCTGTTTACGACCCTCAAACGAATGGTCAAGGAAGGGCATGCCCTGATTTTCATCTCTCATAAACTGCACGAAGTGATGGAAATCAGCAACCGGGTGACTGTGCTGCGCGACGGAAGGATCATAGGTACGCGTAATACCGCAGAAGTAACCCGTAACGAACTGGTTACCATGATGGTTGGGCGTCCTGTGCGGCCGCTATCTCCCCAACCATTAAAAAGCGGTCTTGTACGGTTGGATATCAAGGGTTTGAAGTCAATGGGTGACCGGGGAACTGAGGCCTTGCGCGGGATCGACCTGCAAATCCACGGTGGTGAAATCCTCGGGCTGGCGGGCGTTTCCGGTAACGGACAGCGTGAATTAGCCGAATGCCTGGCGGGTGTTCGAAAAATTACCCAGGGTTCGGTTTATTTAGATAACCTGGAAATCACAGGAATGCAGCTGAAGCAGCGGGTCGAATCAGGCCTGGCGTATATCCCGGAAGAACGCATGCGTGATGGTGCGATCCGTGAATTTTCTGTGCAGGAGAACGTTTTTTTGCATGACCACGCCTCACCCAAATATACGCGCGGAATGTTTCTTGATTTTCCGCGGATGCGAAAACATGCTGCCGACCTGGTCAGTAAATTTAGTGTGAAGACTCCCGGACTTGATACCCCGATAAAAAATCTATCCGGTGGCAACATACAGAAGCTGATCCTTGCGCGGGAACTTTCGCGCCAGCCCAAGGTATTGATTGCCTCTCAGCCAACCCGCGGGGTTGATATTGGTGCCACTGAGTATATCCATCAGCGGTTGCTGCAGCAGCGCGAAGAAGGCACTGCCATTCTCCTGATCTCTGAGGATCTTGATGAGATCCGCGTGCTTTCCGACCGCATCGCCGTCCTTTATGAAGGGCGCATCATGGGCATTGTGGGGCGGGATCAAGCCACAGTGGATCAAATTGGTTTGATGATGGCGGGTATATCAATGGAAGAAGCCATGCAGCGTGGGGGGTAGGTGCTGTTTGGGAAACACCCAACCGCGTTGTTGAGAAATTCCGGTTAATTGAATGAGTAGCGTTGAATCAAGTCACCATTCGATCTCGGGTGGTGATGAATTACGATCCTACAAGTGGAAATTATCGGGGTAACTCTTTCAGGCTGCACAGCGCTCAATGTGCAGAAAGATCTGAGCTTTCTCCTTATCACTCACTGCTTCTCGGCGTATCAGAGGGTCGATAAATTCCCAGAGCTTTGAATATTCGAACCTTGTTTCAACTTCCTTTATTTCTACCCATTTCTACACATTCGTTCCCGCTTACGCTCAATGAGCCAATTAAATTCTCCTGCAAAAGGATATTGAATTGATTTGCACATCTCTGTGAATCCTTTACAAGGCAATGGTAAAAATCAATTCCTCTAATAAAGTTGATTCTGGTAGAAAATTTCTATCGTATGGGTTGAATTTCCCTCTGTAGATTATGAAGTAGAAGTGCCCTACGAAGAAGCCAGTAATCTGCGGTTAGTCAAGCGGTATTCAGAACCTTCTCAAGGTTACAACCATCCGCAAACGTTCAATATAGACAGATGGCTTAATAAAATATTAAGAAATATATAATATTGCTACTTGACAATACTGTGTATTATACAGTATAATACAAGTATGATTGAACCTGAGACGATTAATGAACATGTGGAAAGATTGAGCGCGGAACTGCGCCGTGGGTTGATCGTATTGGTCGTGATGAGTCAACTCGAGCATAAGGAATACGGTTACTCGCTACTCAAGCAGCTGGAGGAGAAGGGCTTCCAGGTGACGCAGGATACCCTCTACCCGCTAATGCGGCGGTTGGAATCACAGGGATACCTGCAGAGTGACTGGGAGGTTGACGATACGCGACCCAGGCGGTACTACCAGTTGAACGAACTTGGCACGGCAGTGTTGAATGCTCTGCGCCGTGACTGGAAGGAACAGATAAAGATAATTGAGGAGATCATAAAATGAAACTATCAGAAAGAAGTCAAATCCTGTTGGACCGTTACCTGCTAGCGGTGGAGAGACGCCTGCCCTGGCAGGGAAGGAAGGATCTTCTCACGGAGATTCGGTCAAATCTCATGGATACCCTTGAAGATCATTACCCTCCCGAGGCCACCCTTGATGAAACAATGTTGGAAGAGGAACTGCGTAAGTTCGGGTCACCCAGCTCGGTGGCAAATGGCTACCGCGGGACAGACGCATTGATCGCCCCGCAGCACAACCCTATTTTTAGATTGATCGTTACCAGGCTTACCCCCATTGTGGCAGCGGTTGTGTTTTTTGCCGGGTTGCTGTCATTTGCGTTGAGCGGCGGTGAACGCCCCTTTATAAGTATCTGGGAATTGATCGGCGAAGCCTGGCAGGTGGCAGTGGGCATCATTGGCACCAGTGCTATTGTGTTCATGATCCTCACCCGCTTCTTCCCGAAGGTCAATGAGGGAATTTTTACTGAGGTTCTTGAGGAAGAGGCAAAAACCTGGAAGGTCAGCGATCTACCCGAACTGGTCGCAAAAGAGGAAAAGGTTGAACTGTGGGAGCTGGTGCTGGGTGTAACCTTCGGTACGCTGGGGCTTGTCATCTTTCTTTTCTTATTCGACCAGGTTGCCGGTTTATGGTGGTTTAGCGAAAACCAATGGCGTATGGTGCCCATATTCACAGATGTATTCAAAGCTTTCATTCCCTGGATTGCGGTTAATATCGGTCTGAACCTCGTATTGAATATCCTCCTTTTCCAGACGCAACGCAAGACCACGGTCTCGCGCGTATTCGAGATCGGTATTAAGGTTTCAGAAATCGCACTCACTGCCGCTTTACTTGGCGCAGGAACACTGGTGGCTTTTGACAGCGCTGCGGCGTTGCAGCAAGGCTTTCCCCCTGAGTCCGTCACAGGTATGCAGACGCTGTTCCGCTTCGACTTCGTGCGCTTGTTCCTCATCTTCCTGGTGGTGGTACTGAGCATAGACCTTGTTAAGAAGATAGTGGACCTATTCAAATCGATCATGCGGCAGAGCAAATGAGCTGGATAAGGCAACAAAGAAACTCCCGTAAACTGACGCGGGAGTTTCTGGGTTGTATTCGGGGAATTATAAGGAACTATTTGAGGGATGTCGTGCACTAAATATGTTGCTTATAGTTACGAAAAATTGGCAATATGGGGTTGAGAAATGGAAAACGCGAATAATAATTTCGGAGTGTATTACTGTAATAAACTAAAAAATGTACTGGGATAATTCAAATAAACCGATGTTATGGTCTTCAAAATAAATGCTTAGGTAATTTTCGCAACAGTTATCGAAACTATGAAATAATTCTTCCGTTCACTTTACTTTATACTCAGTTTTATGATTAAGCACTCTGTGCAAATAACTCTCACATTCAGCACATTGCTCAATGTGTAAAATGATTTGAGCAGTCTCCTCATCGCTCACAACTTCACAGCGCCCCAGCCGGTCGATAATATCTATGATCTTTGAACATTCCAACCTTGCTTCACCTTAATTGTCATTATTCTAAAACTCTACAATGGAAATATTTCCTTTTCCAGTGCGCTGAATATCTTGAACAAATATATCGCACTAATATTTGTAAATATTGATAATCATATTGGTAGTAAATGCAATCAGGCTGCTGCCTGAGAACGTTCGTTAGTTTTTGAATAATACTTGTACTTATATTAATATTTATTACTCCCCATTATCCTATGTCTATTGATTAGTTTTTTTGATGTGATGGGGAGAAGACAAATCGGAGCGAAATTACCGCATCCCATCAGCATTTGTTCTGCTCAATGTATTTCTGAGTTTTAAAGGAGCTATTAGTCTGAATGGCTAATCAATGTACCAATCACTCGGCAAACACAATAATCCTGTCCCCAGCTTCGAAATTGATCTCTTCCTGCTTGTCTGGATTGATATGCACTCCAAACGTCCTTTCTTTACTGTCATGTTCTGAGGCGATTCGGTAACCAAAGGCAGTCTCATTGCGTAATCTAGCTGCCTCAACAATAGTATAAAAATTGACGGCTTCACCAAGTTCAATATAGCGTTCAACCGGTTTCAGGTATATTTCTGCGCCTTCCTCGTTGAGTATATCTAAAAATACTGGCATCAGGTGACTATTCTCTGAAAGTTGAGCAGTCATTAATGAGATCATATGCGCGCTAACGATGAAATCATCCACCTTCGTTACTGCGGCCAGTTCACGGTTTCGCAGATCCAGCATTTCACTGACGATTGAAAAGGGTGTTTCATCTTTTTGTGAAATATCACGTATATAAAGCAGCGTCATCAATGAGCGAGCATCTGCCTCTTGAATGTCCAGGAAATAGTCTGCAAGTATAATAACATGATCATAATCCGAAATACTCAACTCCTCTAGTAATAAACGGTTTGTTGTGTCACCTGCATAGAAATTAATGTTCACATTTGAATAATGATCGCAATTTTCTACTTCAAGCTTATACGTTGAGTCTGCAACGATCGTGATTGTGGAATTTTTTTTCAAATACCTATTTAGCTCTCGAAGAATTAAGGTTCCACATTTATTCCATCCCAGGATCATAACCTTTTCTTCCTTATAACAAGAAGGACAAGGTCCAGTATAAATCTTATTTGCCTGGATTAGTTCGGGATTGCTTTTTGATAATAAAATCTTGTCTTCATCTTCTGAAATGCAAATCAATTTATCACCAGGAAAAATAATCGTATCCATAGGTGGATTCAGCTTTGCGTTCTCCTGCTCCAATTGAAAGATACCAATTACTGAAGATTGAGCATAAGCGCCAAGTGCTTCGGCGTACGTTTTACCAACCATTTCATTTTCTTCTTTGAAGTAAATCTCATCTCCTTTAAAGTTGAGCAATTCAGTGTAGACAATTGAAAGACCAGTTTGTCTTGAAGTCTGGGCTGTTATCCTGGCTATCATATCTTTTGATAACAAAGCAAACATATGATCTCCATTTCCCAGCATATCCATAATTCGCATGTTTTTTGAATCAACTAACTGAGTAATGATGTTGTAGGGTTGAGATAATCTGTTGGGATTGTTGGTTATCGCAAGAACAGATTTAATGACAAAATAATCTGGATCGCTTTCCGGCGGGGGAATAATTATAATGGATCGCGCGCTGTGAGGGCTTACCAATTCTAAATCCATGGGATCAATTGGGGAGCCTGAACGACATATGACACGTGTATTGGATTTACCATTCAGACGGGTACGGATCTCATCTTCCATCTCCACTTTATCTTTATCTGCCAAAATAGCGATTGTCGCTTTTTTTTGACTCTTGTTGGCTTCAATCAATTCCGTAAGAATGGTGAAAATCTGAGGGGACCATCCCAGAATAATGGTGTGATCTTCCTCCAACACCAGCGAACGTCCTTTGCGGAGTTCCTGAATCTTTTCTTGAATCGCGTTACTTAGGATACCGATCAATGTGCTGATGATGAAAACACCTCCTAAGGTTGGCAAAATAAGCATTACGATTCTAAATCCCCAGCCAGTAGCTCCCCCTATTGTTCCAGCATCCAATGTGTGTATGAGACTCATCCAAAGCGCTTCAAAAAACGACATGCCTTCAAATCCCACAAGTGTGAAGTGTCTCCCGCCGATTGAGACGATAATTGCGGCAACTAAAATGATTACAACCGAAAACAATGCAAGCAAACCAATCATCATTTGGGTGCCACGCGCCATCATGTTGTCAAATACGTACTGAATTTTTTGATTAATCTTTGGCTGCTTACTCATCAGTTCCTCCTAGAATATGGATAGGGAGTTGGTTACACATCAATTTTATTTGCTCCATGGAGTGGCACAAATTTTTCGCTGATGAAAATTAACAAATAGTAGATCAAACGCTCAGAGTTTCAGAGATACCATTTTCACTTAGTATTTCCTAAAATTGTTCCTCAAACTAATTATCTTCGCGCGCAGAGGAATTTAATAACTGATAATTTTGATGAAGACTGTTGTGCCGGCATCACCCCTCCAATTTATGTCATCCCAGGTAATTTTCCAATAGTATTTTTCCTGCCATGCAAAACTACCTTATTGTTTAGTAATAAAAAAAATCACAGGTCGAATACGAATGTAATATCCTTGAACACTCCAAATTCATCGATATGAAAATAAATATGCTTGGCTTGAGCTGGAATTACGCCCGAATATGTAGGAATTAGGTCATCTCTGTTACACCAGGAATTGCTTGATTCAAATGTGATTTTTTTGTGTGCATCAAACTCAACCTGTCGATCGAAAAAGGGTAAATCCATATCACAGTATCCAAGACTTAAAGGATAAGTATTCCCAAGATCATCATAAACGATGAAATTATTAGGTTTATAACGCAAAACTGTCACCTGACCATTCCAGTTTTGAATTGTGAAATAAAAATACAACATATTTTCACTAGTTCGAAAATTGGGATCCATTACTAACTCAAAATTATTAAATGCAACAGCTTCCCCGGCGCTTTCAGCTTTTGGTAGTGTTGATAACATTAATGGCCTGGTAATTTCTGTCGGAGAACTCAATCTAAAACTACTTGAGTTGTTATTGATTAAACCCGTGAATGACAATAATAAAATGATTGAAAAGAAAATGCCTAACCCCACCCATAATCCAGTTAATCTCTTCTTGTCAGAGGGTTGATCCAATGAAGCAGAGTCATTCAAAAAATCATCATTGGGTTTCGCAACCGGAATTTCTGATAATAAGCGACTGGTAGATCCACCTTCGGGATAAAATTCTGTGCCGCAGAATTGACATGTGAAACCCTTCTGATGATCTGCTCTCGAAACAGGAGCACCGCATGCTGGGCAGGAAGATTTCAATAATTTTCCAGTCATCTACGCTCTCGATGAATACACTAGAGATCAATTACAACATCAATATTAGTAAAAGGACCAAAGTCGGTAAAATGAACGATCAACTGTTCTGCAGTTAATGATATTGGCCCTTGGAATAGTGACAATGTGCCAGCTCTGCTACAACCCATATTGAGATAGTGAGGTTCAACGTTTTCTGAATCTTCAGGACCAACCTCGAGGTTCATTGTCAAGTTCAAATATTCCTCACAGTCGACGTCATCTAACATCTCATAAACAGTCCCGGAATCATCATTTATTGAAATACCTGCTTGTTTATAACGAAAAACCCTGCTTGTGTTGCCTAGATTTCTGACGTAAATTGTGATTCCAAAACTGTTGTCCTGTGATTGGATATACAATTCCTTGCTCACCGTAATTGCCCAACCGTCATAAATAATTGGTTGACCTGCCGGGACCGGATTTGTAGGCAACGCTTCTGGAGTGGGGGTTTTGTCGATAATCACTACCCCTGAAAGTTCATCAGAAGGGGGAGCGGGCGCTTCCAAATTGTTTTCTTGAGAATACAGGTTTTCTTGGAGAAGCGCATTCTGTGTCTGAAGTGCGCTTACTTGGTTTTTCAACTCTTGTGAATACTCAGCATCATTCGAACCACAGGACGAAGCCATGATTACAAATAACACAATAATTATGCTTGGTACTATTCGCTTTGTAGTCTTCATTAACACCCTCCTCGTGAAGATTAATATTGGCTAATTCTAGAATTAATGTGGATTTATCGCAAGTAAAACCTGACACAAATCGGGTTTGTTCAACATAATTTATGTAAAACCCTGAACTTAAAAAGTGGTGTGTCATAAATATCCTTATAGTCATGACACTAAAAAAGGAGTTTTAAAATGACTCACCAAAATACTTATGACTTTGTAGATAAAATTACCAAGAAGGGATTGGAAGCAATCCCGGAACTGATGGGAGAACTGATTAATAAAGCCATGCAAATTGAAAGGTCTAAATACTTGCAGGCTGAGCAATACGATCGCACCAAAGATTGCTAGTGATACGCTAATGGGTTCAAGCCCAAGAATGTGAATATCTGCAAAGGCGAGATCACATTTGCGGTGCCTCAAGTTAGAGAAGGAGGGTTATATCCAAGTGCTCTGGAAAAAGACCTGCAGGTGAAAGAGTTACAAAGTCATGAATCAAAATAACTATCCTATCTATTCAACCAGCAATGATATTCTTAGTTCAGAACATTTACGAGTTCTAAACAAACGAATAGATACACCTCTACTTAGACAGATTTAGAAAGTCGATATTATAAGATAAGTGTCTAATCTTCACCCATCCCCGTCATGCCGTCCAGAATTTACTTCCTGCCATCCTCGTCCCGGACATTACCGTTCAAATCGCCGAAAGCAACAAAGTACTCGATATTCACGAAAGATTTCGCATTTGTGATCATCCGGAAGATATAATGAACGCTGAAGTTGATGTCAATCAAATCATGTTCGTCCTTAACCTCTCAGACGGCACCATACTTGAAATTGATCGTTTCTGGATGCCAGGTGAATTTTACCGGCGGCAATAAACTGGTTCAACCTTCAAACCATATCAGATTTTCGTTATATTTATTCTGATCTATCGATTGATTTCGAGTAAGGTTGAAAGCAAACCATTTCTTTTCGCAACCCGTTTTGTTCACGCCCATGGTTGTAAGCCATTCATAATGAGGAAGCTGTGGATAGTACCCCCTGTGGTCGTCGACAATTGCGGTGGATGTATCTGTGGTGTGGGAGGTCTCCCCATTCAGCGTCAGTGTGCCTGTCGATTTAAAAAAATTCACTTCTATGAATAAAGAGGACGACGGGCCACATTCAAACCCGCAAAAGGAATGGAGACCACGTAGGGTTTTGAAAGTCTCTCCAGATCAAATTCATACTCAATGTTATTGGTACCGTCTTGATGATGTCCGTTGAGGTGGGACTTCCTGTCCTGGAAATTGTTGACATAGCGTAATGAAGAAACTGGAGTTACTGCCTCAGCGATCGATCCATTTAATAAATTAGGGGCAATCACAGTGGTCTTACTTTTGAAGTTGGTACTCCAGCTAAATAACATTTTCTTCCTTTTTTCACAAATTACGTGTAAATTCAGCCCAAAGATACCCATATAACAAACGCAGTCAGTAAAACTCCTTCTTCATAAAAAGATAATCTGCATTCCCTTGCTGTTCAAAGAATTGATTGTTGAAGGTTTCTTTAAGACCTTTTCTAATACCTCTCTTTTACGAAATCGCAAAAGGCCGATCAATCACGTGGGTTTGATTTTCGCTCACAATATCAACTTCATACATGAAAAGAACGCTGGAACCGGCTGCGGGTTATAATACTGAAAAGGATTAGCCGCTTGATCAGAAATGCAAATTGTGGGCAGAACAATCCCCGGTTGGCTGCACATTTTTAGTGTAATCAGCCTTAAGTTTGTTCCAAAAGTTCTTCCAGGAGTATCGATGACATCTAAATCCCGCCTGATTTTCGTTGGTGACACCGAGCAACACCGAAACATCAAGGTTACGAGCGGGGATTACGTCAATCTTTTCAACAACCCATTTTATAAAATTACCAACTATGATGCCATGGATCCATTCTTTATGAGCCTGGTCAGCAGTACCAATCTCTGGATGTTCATCGCATCCACAGGTGGACTTTCAGCTGGGCGTACCAACGCGAACCATGCACTATTTCCCTACTATACAGTTGATAAACTCACAGAAAATTCCGAGAACACCGGTGCCAGGACCATACTTATCATTGAAAGAGCCGGTAAAAAATCACTCTGGGAACCATTTTCCAATCGCCAGCAAGGGATTTATGATATTGAACGAAATCTTTATAAAAATATCCCGGGCACCGCGCTTATTTTTGAAGAAATCAATCGGGATTTGAAATTAACGCACCGCTATGCCTGGCGCACCGGTGATGCCTTTGGTTTCGTCAAGTCCACCTGGTTAACGAACCATTCTGCTGATACCTGCCAGGTAGAGATCCTGGACGGTTTACAAAATCTGTTGCCTGCTAACGTTTCAGAAACAACCCAAAATACCTTCAGTCCTTTGCTGGATGCTTATAAGAAAAACGAACTCGACGAAGAGACCGGTTTGGCTATTTATTCTCTAAATTCACAACTGACTGACCTGGCTGAACCAAGCGAGTCATTATTGGCGACTGTAGCCTGGCAGGTTGGATTGAAGCCGGAAGCAATTCTTCTTTCATCCCACCAACTGGATGCTTTCCGCACCGGGCAGCGCGTGCACACCGAAACCGAGACCCGTGGCCGACGAGGTGCTTACTTCACCCATGCAGTATTCACCCTGCAGGCTGGTGAAGAACGCGCATGGCATGTGGTCGCGGATGTAGACCAGGATGCGGCAGCTGTGGTACGGCTTACGGGGTTGCTGCGGGGTAATAAAAAGGATCTGATCTCCTCACTGGAAGCCGACCTGGCTGCCAGCGACGGTAACCTGAGAGATATCGTAGCCAGCGCTGATGGTTTGCAGTCGACAGATAAGCGCCTGGTTACAGCCCACCATTTTGCCAACGTGATGTTCAACGCAATGCGCGGCGGGTATTTTCCTGATCAATACATGATTAAAAAAGCTGATTTCATCGACTACGTCTCCCACCTTAATCAAACTGTACTCATGGGCGAATCCAATTTTTTCACTGACCTGCCGGAAGAGCTTTCCGTCCATGAGTTGCGCGAACAAGCCAACGCGAATGGTAATGTGGATCTAGTGCGCCTGGTTTATTCATATTTGCCCTTATCCTTTTCGCGCCGCCACGGTGATCCAAGCCGTCCGTGGAACCGTTTTTCGATCAATGTAAAACGCGAGGATGGATCCAAGCGATTGGATTATGAGGGTAACTGGAGGGATATTTTCCAGAACTGGGAAGCGCTGTCTCTTTCCTACCCCGAATACACTGAAAACATGATTCACGTGTTCTTAAATGCCACAACAGCCGATGGATATAATCCTTACCGCCTAACAAGGCATGGTATCGATTGGGAAATCCCCGATCCAAACAACCCATGGGCGAACATTGGTTACTGGAGCGATCACCAGATCATCTATTTGACCAAACTGATGGAGATCAGCCTAAAAGTTCACCCCGGTTATTTACAGAGCGGGCTGGCGAAACCACTGTTCAGTTATGCTGATGTACCCTACCAGATAAAAACCTACTCCGAGGTGCTGCAAGACCCTTACAACACCATCACGTTTGACTGGGAGCGGGAACGACGGGTGAAGGGACGCGTCGCGCAACTGGGCGGTGATGGGAAATTGGTCAGATTGCGGGAAAAACAGGTCAGTAGATCCATCGTTCATGCATCCCTAACGGAAAAACTCTTGACGTTGTTGTTGGCGAAGCTTGTCAACCTTGTTCCCGGTGGCGGCATCTGGATGAATACGCAGCGCCCGGAATGGAACGACGCGAATAACGCTCTTGTAGGCAAGGGTTTATCTGTGGTGACATTGGCTTATCTGAGGCGTTATATCCACTTCGTTCGGGATCTTCTTCTCAAGAGTGATTTAGACTCCGTAGAAGTACACATGGAGGTTGCGACCTTCTATCAGCAATTATTCAAGATTCTGAAAGAATACTCCCCATTATTGCAGAGCCATTTAAATGATAATCAGCGCCGCAAGGTGATGGATGCGCTTGGGCAGGCGGGCAGCGATTACCGTTGGACTTTCTACCTGAATGGTTTTTCCGGAAAAACCGAAGTGCTTGACCTGCGGCATTTGATGGAATTTCTTGATGTGGCACTGGATTATGTTGATCACACGCTGCGTGCCAACCGCCGCAGCGATGGGTTATACCATTCTTACAACATCCTCCACTTGCAAGAGGGGACCGCGGCCATAAGTCCGCTCTATGAAATGCTCGAAGGGCAGGTGGCAATCCTGTCATCCGGTCTACTTGGTGGAGCTGAGTCTCTGGAGTTACTCAAATGCTTGCGTAACGGTCCTCTGTACCGGGCTGATCAGCACAGTTATATTCTCTATCCTGATCGTGAGCTTCAGCGTTTTGTGGCAAAGAACACAGTATCGCCACATCGGGTGGAGGGTTTGTCGCTCGTGAGAGATTTACTCCTCGGAGGAGATAAGAGCCTGTTCGTACGAGATGAAAATGGTGACTATCATTTTTCCAGTTCTTTTCGTAACATTAAAGACTTGCGAGAAGCCCTGCTGGCTTTGAAGGCTCAGTCGCGATTTAGCAACTTTGATTGGCAGGAATCACCTCTGATTGAAGAATTGTTTGAAGAAACATTTCAGCACAACCAGTTCACCGGGCGCTCGGGCACCTTCTTTGCTTATGAAGGTTTGGGCAGTATCTACTGGCACATGGTGTCAAAGTTGCTGCTGGCGGTCCAGGAGACAATTTTCCGTACTCGCGGTGAGGCCTCCACACCCGGGTTGATTGAGCGCTATGCTGACATCCGGGCTGGGCAATGTTTCAATAAGACCCCGCTCGAATATGGTGCTTTCCCCACCGATCCGTATTCGCACACCCCTGCTGGTCAGGGCGCAAAGCAACCCGGCATGTCAGGGATGGTAAAGGAAGAGATCCTGGCACGTCAGACTGAACTTGGTTTCACCATCGTGGATGGTTGCATCAAGTTCGATTTCCTGTTATTCGATAGGGGTGAGCTTTTACGAGAACCGGCGGTTTTCAACTATCTTGACACAGGCGGTCAACCAGGCAGCATTGAACTCTCCACAGGGTTGTTGGGCTACTCGATCTGCCAGGTGCCGGTGATCTACCAGGCATCGGATCAGGCTGCCATACAGGTTCATCTGAATAACGGACAGGTGCAACAGGTTGAAGGTCTGGTATTGGATTTAGCTAATAGCAGGCATATCTTTGAACGTGATGGCTCGGTGCATCATCTGGTGGTATCTGTACTGATCGGAGAAAAGTAGATTTCCTAGATATTTCTTGGGCTTATTAAGAGGGTTGGAGCACCAGTTGTGGTGGTGACTGTTAAGAATGATTAGCAATAATGAGGCGAGGAATGGAGTAGGCAGATAATGGATCCAGAATAAATTTATCCGACTTACTTTCAAAAGCACTTTTCTAATTCAAAAAATGCATTGTT
>JACDJC010001641.1_pt1 | contig 19484 bp, 13 predicted proteins | sample 7454191 | NCBI WGS metagenome assembly JACDJC01 (sample SAMN14253291, study PRJNA609438) | sludge metagenome | isolation source: sludge after 25d culture with pyrite and EDTA | collected 2018-12-20 | reverse complement strand
TGGTTCATTGGGGGTGTCGTGTCCGGCGGGAAAGCCAAAAAGTACCGGATAGTCATACTCTTTTACGGCATCGCGCACTATTCCCTGTGCCGAAGCACCGAAGGGGGTTGACTCATCCTTCATGCCGGTCATTTGTCCCACCACCAGTCCGGCGAGACCGGCTAACTGGCCCCCTATCTTCAGGTTGTACATCATCCGGTCGAGGTGATACAGTTTTTCGCCCACCTCTTCGATAAACAACACTTTTCCACTGGGACTAAAATCATATTTGGTGCCCCGCAGGGCATGCAGCATCGAAAGGTTTCCGCCTATAAGGGTTCCTGATGCAGAGCCTTTCCGATTGAAAGCGTGAGGCTCGGTATGGTATTGTACAAGCCGGCCCTGGAGCAGCTCCAGGAGGGTCTGCCAAAAGGGCTCCGAAGAGCCGTATTCGGCCATGTTTTTTGGCATAGGTCCGTGTACCGATACCACCCCATGAATATTTTGCAGGGCAGCATGGAAAACGGTGATGTCGCTGAAGCCTACCAGCCACTTGGGATGTCGTTGCATGGCTGAAAAATCGAGATGCTCCAGAATGCGGATGGCGCCATATCCTCCGCGGGTGCACCATATCACCTCAATTTCAGGATTATTCAGCATCTCCTGAAAATCGGCCAGGCGATGGGGGTCGGAAGCCGAAAATTGGTAAAATGCATCGGCTGCGTGTCGGGCGCACCTGCTCCGAAAGCCGTGGGCCGACAAAAACTGCCCGGCCAGCTCTAAAACTTTAGAAGGGATTTTGCCGGCGGGGGAGACCAGGCCAAACAGGGCTCCTTTTTTTATGAAGGGTGGAACAATTTCAATCACAGTAGATTCAACATTTTAGCAGGTTTTATTACCTTTGTCGGGTTAACAAATAAACAAAAATCAATTCACAATCCCGAAGTCCCGGGGTTAATTTTCAACATTCAATGACTCGGATACCAAACCTGAAGCCAGGGTTTGGTATTTCACAATTTATTGCCTGTTTGAAATAACACAGATTTATAAATGAGCAAATTTAAACGCACCCTCATCACCACCGCCCTGCCTTATGCCAACGGCCCGGTTCACATAGGGCATCTTGCCGGGGTTTATGTGCCGGCCGATATCTACGCGCGCTATCTGCGTATGAAAGGCGAAGATGTACTGCTGGTTGGCGGCTCCGATGAACATGGTGTGCCCATTACCCTGAAAGCCAGAAAGGAAGGGGTAACACCCCAGGCAATTGTGGACAAATACCACCATCTGATAAAGGACTCCTTCGAAAAATTTGGCATCACCTTCGATGTTTACGACCGCACCAGTAATCCTGTTCACCACCAGACGGCCTCCGATTTCTTTAAAAAACTATACAAAGATGGTGTTTTTTTGGAAAGAGAGAACGATCAATATTACGATGAGGAGGCCCAACAGTTTTTGGCCGACCGTTACATCACCGGTACCTGTCCACACTGTAAGAGCGAAGCCGCTTATGGCGACCAGTGCGAGAACTGTGGTACTTCCCTCAATGCCACCGATTTGATTAATCCCCATTCCATGATTTCGGGCAGCACCCCGGTGATGCGAAAAACCAAACACTGGTATCTCCCGCTCGACCAATATCAGCCCTTTCTGGAAAAATGGATACTGGAAGACCACAAAGAGTGGAAGACCAATGTGTACGGTCAATGTAAATCGTGGCTCGATCAGGGCCTTCAGCCCAGAGCCGTGAGTCGCGACCTGGATTGGGGTGTGCCTCTGCCGGTTGAAGGCGCCACTGGCAAAGTGCTCTATGTTTGGTTCGATGCGCCCATCGGTTACATATCGGCCACCAAAGTTTTAACCCCCGAATGGGAAAAATACTGGAAAGACCCCGAGACACGTTTGCTTCATTTTATTGGGAAAGACAATATTGTGTTTCATTGCATCGTGTTCCCGGCTATGCTTAAAGCCGAAGGCACCTTCAACCTTCCGGACAATGTGCCGGCCAATGAATTTCTGAATCTGGAGGGGGATAAAATATCCACTTCACGCAACTGGGCCGTTTGGTTACACGAATATTTGACGGACTTTGAAGATAAGCAGGACGTTTTGCGTTATGTTTTAACGGCCAACGCGCCCGAGACCAAAGACAACGATTTTACCTGGAAAGATTTTCAGGCACGTAACAACAATGAGCTGGTGGCCATTTTGGGCAACTTTGTAAACCGGGCTATGGTACTTACCCACAATTACTTCGATGGTCTGGTGCCGCCCATCACCTGTCTGGAGCCTTTTGATGAGGAGACTCTGGAAGCTATTCCGCAACTGGTGCAGAGGGTGGAGGCCGCCCTGGAGCAGTTCCGTTTTAGGGAAGCCGTGCGTGAAGCTATGAATCTGGCCCGCCTGGGCAATAAATACCTGGCCGATACCGAACCCTGGAAACTCATTAAAACCGATGTCGACCGGGTGAAAACCATCCTGAACATTTCGTTGCAAATTGCAGCCAACCTGGCTGTGCTGATGGAGCCCTTCCTTCCGTTTACCGCTCAAAAAATGCGCGGGATGCTGAATATGCAGGAAGCCATCTGGGCCCATTGCGGCAACACCGGGCTTTTGCCTGAAGGGCATACCGTTAACGAAGCCGCGTTGTTGTTCGGGAAAATTGAGGATGAACAAATACAGGAGCAGTTGGATAAGCTGGCCCATACAAAAAGCGGAAACGAAACCCAAAACAAGGAGGTGCAACCGGCCAGGACAAATATCTCTTTCGAGGAGTTCACTAAGATGGACATCAGGGTAGGCACCATCGTGAAAGCCGAAAAGGTGGCGAAAACCAAAAAGTTACTTCAACTCACGGTAGATACGGGTATTGACCGCAGGACGGTGGTGTCGGGTATCGCCGAATATTTTGAGGCCGATGCGATTATCGGGCGTCAGGTTATCATCCTGGTGAACCTGGCACCGCGGAAAATCAGAGGGATTGAATCGCAGGGTATGATACTGATGGCCGAAGATGCCGACGGAAGACTCGATTTTATAGCCCCCGTAAGCTTAATGAAGCCGGGCTCCGAAGTGAGATAATATTGAAGATTGGGTGGGTTTTCGCAAAAACAGTTTGTTTTTAACCTAAAACTTATGAAATTTGCCCTCTGTTATTTTTATCAAAACAATATTTTTTTGCCTTAACCTAACCTTAAAATACCCTAACTATGAAAGGAGCTATCATTGGAGACATCATCGGGTCGGCGTTTAAGACCAGCAATCATTTAAGCACCGACTTTCAGCTTTTTAAACCGGCATCGGCCTTCACCGACGACACGGTATTGACCCTGGCCACCGCCGATTCGTTGCTCAACGACAAGGATTACGAAAGTTCGCTCAAACAGTGGGTAAGGGCTTATCCCGGTGCTGGCTACCGTCCCCGTTTTTTATCCTGGGCTCTTTCGGACGATCACATTCCCTACCTTAGCGAAGGCGATGGAGCCGCACGCCGCATCAGCCCCATTGGGCTGGCTGCCCAATCCATTGAGGAAGCTTTGATTGAGGCTGAAAAAAGCACCATTGTTACGCACAACATCCCCGAACGCATTGTGGCATCCAAGGCCGTATCGGCAGCGCTTTTCATGGCCAAATCAGGCGCGGGAAAAAAGGAGATCAAATATTACATAGGGCATGCCTTCGACTATGATCTTTCGTTAAATGCCTCCGACTGGAAAGCCAGAAAATTAAGTCCCGATTGCACCATCTCACCGGTTTTGCCGGCATTCGCCGCTTTTCTGCAAGCCTCCGATTATGAGGAGGCCATTCGTTTGTCCATTGCCATTGGGGGCCCAAGCAATACCATCGCCTCCATAGCGGGGGCGCTGGCAGAGGCCTACTTCAAACACATTCCCAAGGCCATAACTCGTCGTGCCCTGGAACGCCTCACCCCGGAGATGAAGTCGGTGATGGATGAATTTGAACTCCGCTATGCCACTGTGGACGCTTGAGTTAAAGCGGGTGCGCTTACTTTTTCTTCGGTCAAAGCCAGAGAGAGCACTTCAAGGATATCCGACACATAATGAAAGGTTAATCCTTCGATGTAAACCGGTTTAATCTCTTCAATATCCTTCCTGTTCTCATTTGAGAGAATAATTTCGTGGATGCCGGCTCTTCTTGCAGCCAGTATCTTCTCCTTGATGCCTCCCACCGGCAACACCTTGCCCCGCAAAGTGATTTCGCCGGTCATCGCCAAACGACTTTTCACTTTACGCCGGGTAAATGACGAGGCCAGGGAAGTTACCATGGTAATACCTGCCGAGGGGCCGTCCTTAGGGATGGCACCTTCGGGCACATGCACATGGGTGTTCCACTCTTCAAACATCTTTTCGTCCACGTCAATGGCGTTGGCATGCGACTTGAGATACTCCAGAGCCAGCATGGCCGATTCCTTCATCACCTCACCCAGGTTCCCCGTCAGGGTGAGCTGTCCTTTTCCCTTGCTCAGACTGCTCTCTACGAACAAAATTTCACCGCCGGCAGCCGTCCACGCCAGTCCGGTTACCACGCCGGCAAACCGGTTGTCCTGCCAGGTATCTTTCGTGAACTTTTCTACGCCCAGGTACTCCCTGAGGTCGGCGAGAGTGACGGATTTATTAAACACCTCATCGGTGGCAAGTTTAAGTGCAATTTTCCGGGATAGTTGAGCCAGCGTTTTATTGAGGTGACGCACACCCGATTCGCGGGTATAATGCTCTATAAGCCACGCTAATACAGGCTTTCGGATGGTCACTGCCTTTTTGGGGATACCATGATTCGCCAACTGTTGGGGGATGAGATGCCTGCGGGCAATCTCCACCTTTTCGTCCAGCACATAGCCGCTCACTTCAATCAACTCCATGCGGTCCAACAGCGGCGGGGCAATGTTATTGAGGGTGTTAGCCGTGGCAATAAACATCACTTTGGAAAGGTCGAAATCCACCTCCAGAAAATTATCGTGAAAGGTGTTGTTTTGTTCCGGGTCAAGCACCTCCAGGAGGGCCGATGCAGGATCGCCATGAAAACTGTTGCTGATCTTGTCGATCTCATCGAGAATAAAAACCGGGTTGGCAGATCCTGCCTTTTTTATATTTTGCACGATACGCCCAGGCATGGCACCTATGTAGGTTTTTCGGTGGCCGCGAATTTCTGCTTCGTCGTGCAGCCCGCCCAACGACATTCTGACATATTCGCGGTCCAAAGCTTCGGCCACCGATTTTCCCAGCGAGGTTTTCCCCACTCCGGGTGGGCCATATAGGCATAGGATGGGTGACTTTAAATCGCCTTTTAGCTTCAGTACTGCCAGATGCTCCAGGATGCGCTCTTTTACATTTTCGAGGCCATAATGATCGCGGTCGAGGATACGACGGGCTCTTTTTAGATCGAAATTATCCACGGTATATTCATTCCAGGGAATTTCGATGAGGGTTTGCAAATAGTTGAATTGAATGGAGTATTCGCCCGAGGCCGAATTCAATCTTTGCAACTTTTCAATCTCTTTGGTGAAGAGCTTTCCTACTTCCTCGTTCCATTTTTTTTGTGAAGCCAGGTTTTGCAGTTCTTTAATCTCCTGCTCCATGGGGCTTGAGCCCAGCTCATCCTGAATGGTCTTCATCTGTTGCTGCAACAAATATTCGCGCTGCTGCTGGTCCATGTCCATCCTCACCTTCGACTGGATGTCGTTTTTAATTTCCATGAGTTGAACCTCGCGCACCAGATATTTTACCAGCCGCATGCCCCGTTCCTTAAGGTCGTTGATTTCGAGCAGCCGTTGCTTCTCCTGCACCGATATATCGGAATTTCCGGAAATATAATTGATCAGAAAGCTGGAGTTTTCGATATTGCGTATCGCAAATGAAGCCTCCGGGGGCACGTTGGGAGATTGCTTTATAAGACTGAGGGAGAGGTCTTTAAGAGATGATACCACCGCCTCAAATTCGCGGGTATCATCGGTGGGAGGGTGCACATCTTCAAGTACGGTTATTTTACCTGTAAAATAAGGTTCCACGCGCACCATCTTATCGAGCTTGAATCGTTTTTTCCCCTGAATAATAACGGTGGTAGAGTTATCGGGCATTTCCAGCACTTTAAGCACCCGGGCCACGGTACCGGTTTTAAACAAATCTTTTGCGGTGGGCTCCTCTATCTTATAATCGGTTTGGGCCAAAGCTCCAAAATAGCCCTTTTTTTTGTGTACATCGCGGATCAAATCGTGCGACTTCTCGCGACCAATGGCAATGGGAATGATTACTCCCGGGAATAAGATGGTGTTGCGTAAAGGCAGCAGCGGTAATTCGTCGGGAATGGGCTGGTCGTCAATATCCTGGTCGCTCTCGTCGCTCAAAAAGGGAATAAATTCCGAATCAGAATCATCAAATTCGCTCATCCCAAGATGATCGACTGCTATTTTAAAGTTATCCATATTAAATTCAAAAAAAAGAGGCGCCCCAATTCTGTCAGATTGTCAGCGCGCGGTGATTTTTCTTTAGTGGCACTGTCGAAACAATTGATGTGCCAAAGTAAGGAGACAGAATAAAGCATGGGTGTATTCAAACAAAAAAAGCTCCGGTTGAATCACCGAAGCTCTCTATAATGTTATGAACCAAAGGCAATTGTTATTTCTTTTTGCCTTCCAAATGTTTTTGATAGCGGTTTCTAAACTTATCAACCCGCCCGGCAGTATCGACCAACTTCATTTTGCCTGTAAAAAAGGGATGTGAAGTGCTCGATATCTCAAGTTTAACCAGGGGATATTTGACGCCGTCAATCTCCTCGGTTTCACGCGTGTTAACCGTGGAACGGGTTATAAAAGTATCGCCGTTCGACATATCCCTGAATGCCACAAGGCGGTAATTATCGGGATGAATACCTTTTTTCATATCTTTAAATTTTTAACTGTTCTTTAGTGTCTAATCAATGATTTGGCAGCATCTAATCCCCAACGCACCAAACGCAAAACGGAGTGCAAAATTAATCAATCCGGCCACAATTACAAAAAAATCGGCCACTTTTTATTTTTGATTTTTGGTTTCGCGTGTGTTCAATGGTATTACTGTTGCCTTTATTCCTTCATGTCTTTTCTTTTCGTCGAACAGATAGCGATAGGTTATATGGCGCTTGCCAAATGTGGCGCCCATCGCCTGGTGAAGCGCTATCATCTTGGGATTAAAATCACCCACCCATGAGAGCTCCATTTCATTAAAATAAGGTCGTTTGACCATTGCCTCGCGCAGATGCCAAAATATGCCCGACTCAATCCCCGAACGCTGAAATTTAGGTCGAACTCCAAGGATTATAACACGGGTGCGTGTCATAGCATTACGCCATTTATACCACACAAATTTTAGTTTGTTCAGCAGATTCATTTTGCCGTTGAAGTGTTTCGTAATTTGGTTGATATCGGGAAACTGCACCATAAAGCCAATGGGTTGTTCATTGTGATAGGCAAACCAAATGATCTCCTCGTCGAGAAATGATTTGGCTTCATGCAGGCTTTTGCGTAACGTATCGGGTTGCATGGGGGTAAAGTTCTCGTGAAACTGCCAGGCATCGTTGTAAACCTCTACGAAGTCAGCAATAAACTTCTCGCTCTCTTTCCAGGTGAAATGCCTGAAGTTGTAGCTGGGGTTTTTTGCAACCCGGGCGGCAATTTTCCAAAACCTTTCGGGAAATGGCTTTTTTAAATCGAGGTGGTTGGTCACCTGCTCAAAATAATTGACAAAGCCATACGACTCATAGAACTCTTTATAGTAGGGGGGATTGTATTGCATGCCAAAAGCCGGCTGGGTAAAACCCTCTACGAGCAAGCCCCAGAAATTGTCGTTTTCTCCAAAATTAACGGGTCCGTCCATAGCCTCCATGCCTCTTTGCGAAAGCCAGTTTTTAGCGGCATCGAAGAGCATGAAAGCCCCCTTTTTGTCGTTGATGCACTCAAAAAAGCCCATTCCGCCGGTTGGCTGGTCAAAGCCATGGGCCTTTTTTTTATTGATAAAGGCGGCTACACGGCCTACAACCTGCATCTGGTCGTTGACCAGCAAAAACCGGGTGGCTTCACCATGCCGGTAAAAATCGTTGACTGCCGGGTCGAATATCTCCCGAATCATAAAATCCAGGGGGCGTACATAGGCCGGGTCGTCCTTGTAAATAGTGTTTACCATATCGAGAAACTGGCGTTCCTCCTTTTTGGTGTTGATTTCAATGATTTTCATCCGTAAATAATTTATTTTTTAATGGTTGGATAGCCTGTCCCGATTTTTTATCGGGGCAACTCGCCCCGATTCACCGGGGCCCGTTTCATAATCAGTTAGTGTTCAATATTGTTGGTTTTCTGTCGAAACTTGTGTCAGGACAAATTATACCTGACTTGACTCTATTTACTCAAAAGTGAAACCAGGTCAGATAATCTTCAGGTGTTTTTCTTGTCCAGTTTCGGTGGTAATATTCGTTTTTATTAATATGGTATTCGTAATCTTTGCTCCACCGTTTCGCGTTCTGCGCCACCTGTCGCACGGCATCAATCATATATTCAATCTCGTGATTGGTCATGGTGGGATGTACCGACAAACGCACCCAGCCGGGCTTTTCGGACAGGTCACCGCTGTCAATTTTTTGGGTAATATTTTTTGAAGTGTAATAATCCACATGAAGCAGGTAGTGCCCATAGGTGCCCGCACAAGAACAGCCGCCCCGCACCTGTATGCCAAACCGGTCGTTGAGTAATCGCACCACCAGGTTAAAATGAACATTATGAATGTAGAACGAAATAGCGCCTAATCGCTCTTCCTGGGGGGCCGCGAGGATTTCAAGCCCGGGGATGGTTTTGAAGCCCGAAAATATTTGTGCCACCATCTCCTCCTCACGTTTGCGGATATGGTGGCACCCCATCTCCTCTTTGAGCTGAATGCACATGGCCGCTCGTATAGACTGAATAAACCCCGGGGTTCCACCATCCTCGCGTGCTTCAATATCCTCCACATAGCGGTATTTACCCCAACGATTGGTCCAGTTGACCGTACCGCCACCTGAATTGTCGGGTGTGGTGTTATGATAAAGAGCTGAGTTGAAAACCATTACCCCGCTGGAGCCGGGGCCGCCTAAAAACTTATGAGGGGAGAAGAATATGGCATCCAGACGCTCCAGAGGATCGGCAGGATGCATATCGATAGGTACATAGGGGGCACTGGCGGCAAAATCGACAAAGCAGAACCCATCGTTTTGGTGCATGATGCGTGCCAACTGATGATAGGGAGCCTCGATGCCGGTCACATTTGAACAGGCTGTAAAACTACCAATCTTCACGGTGCGGTTCTTATATTTTTTTATTTCCCGTTGAAGCACCTCCGGATTGACCAGCAAATCTTCATCGGGTTCAAGCACTACTACATCGGCATTGGTCTCCAGCCAGGAGGTGTGGTTGGAGTGATGCTCCATGTGGGTAAGAAAAACCACCGGACGATCGTGGGGCGGCATCTTAAAAAAAGGCTGAGCCTGCTCGGGTACGCGCATGCCCATGATGCGCTGAAGCTTATTGATCACCGAAGTCATGCCAAAGCCAGCGGTTATTATGATGTCATCCTCTCCGGCATGGACGTGTTGCTTTATTATTTGGTGGGAGAGTTTATACACGTTGGTCATAATCATGCCCGTATCACTCGACTCGGAATGCGTATTGGCCACCATGGGCCCTATTACTTTTACAATTTGGTCTTCAATGGGTGCATAGAGTCTGCCCGAGGCAATCCAGTCGGCATAAACCAATGGCTTTTTGCCGTAAGGTGTTTCCAGGGTGGCATCAATACCAACTATATTGCGTCTGAACCTTTCAAAATAAGCCTCCAGTGAGGCCGGTTCCATAGGCTTGGAGTCTGCCGGCGGGCTGAATCCCTTTTTAGAAATCTTCGTGCTTACTTCCCATTCCAATTCATATTCAATTTCATGGGCCAACTGTCTGGTGGAAACATGGGGGCTGTTTTTCCAGCTATGAATCGCATCTTTTACAAGGCTATTGTATCCCGGGGAGAAGCGACCCGCCATTTTCAGGGCATGTCCCACAGGCCGGATAAACTGTTTGTGGGATGACATCTCTTCGAGGCGTTCCATGCAATCTTCAAGGCCGGCAAATCCGTTTTCACCCAGAAACCGGTACTGCCAGCCTATCGACATAGCTGCCGTGTGACATTGAAGGGGATTGGAGCTGTTGAGCCACGCTGTCAACAGTGTTTCGGAGTCGGGTCGCTTTCCCAACAGGTTTATGGCCATTTGTTCGGCGAGTTCAACAGTGGTGATCATAGCCCCCCACTGATTTAATTCTTTATCGTCCAATTTTTCAGGCTCGGTCAACAAGGTAGCCAGAATCATCGTTTCCCTTATTTCACGAAGCCAAAGCCGGCGTGCCAGCTCATTATCCCGAAAACTCTTTTGTGCCATCTCGCGCAAATGCACCAGCATTACTCCGTAATTTTTTAAATACGAGGCCCCTGCCCGGGAAATCAGTTGAGAGGTGTCTCCATTTCTCAAATGTTTTATCTTCGCGAGCAAGACACTTATTTCATTGTCAATGCGCGGGTTGGGAAAGAATAATTCCATTGGGTGAAGCCGGTTTATCAATTTTTTTGGAGGGTGTCTGAAAGCCCCCTTTTTCAAGAAACATTTGCAAAATTACGGAAAAATTTTTTACCTTTGTGCCGGATTAAATATGGTGATTGTAGCTCAGTTGGTTAGAGCGCCAGATTGTGGATCTGGAGGCCGCCGGTTCAAATCCGGTCTTTCACCCTAAAAGCGCACAAGTAGATGATTATCATCTGTTTGTGCGCTTTGTGTTTGGAGCAGATTTGGGAATGAGTTATTTTTTTATTTCAGCTATTCTGTCCCAAAAAGAGTTGCAAAAAAAGTTTCTCTGGGATTTTCGCGCTGTTTTATCTATCTTTCAGCACTTTTGTAAAGAGGCATCACCGCATTGTTCAGGTGGCCAAATCTAATAAAACAACCAGGCATTTTGACTATTTACAACGCCATAGTATCCCACACCAAACGTTCCTCTAACCATTCGCGGGCGCAGGGGCCAGTCTTCGTTCGCGGTTCATGGCACTTTTTTTTCTTCACCGGTTTGTTTTTCCTATTAACGGTGTCTGCTGCTTCGCAGGGTCTGGTAGAGATTATAAATCAAACCGAGAGGGCTGTTATTCAGGGCGTTGCTTATGGTGCCGAAGGGGTGCCTGCCGACAGTTCCATGGGGTTTTTTATCAGTGCCGACGGTCTGGCCATCATTCCCTCCTCGTTGTTGCATACGGGTGAATTGGTGCAATTTCGAGATTACAGTGGAAGCAGGCTCAGGTTAAAAAAAATCGTTGCCATACATCCTTATGCGGGATTGGTGATGATTCAAATGTCTAATTTCAGCGATCAAAAACACAGCTATCTTATACCTTCCAATCCCATCGTTGCCGTTAAAGATAACATCCTGGCTTTTGGTATGCCACAAGGCAATGATAACGGACTGTTTTACTCCAGTATAGAGAGTTCTTTTTTTCAAATGTTTATAGGCAGGGGCACCCTTATCTCTTCCAAAGTCCAAAGAGCCTTTCATGGGACTCCGGTGATTAATGAGGGTGGCCGGTTTTCGGGCATCCTTCATTACCTTCCTGCCTTTGAGAACGCGCTGGTGCTGCCACTTACTGTTTTGGCCGACACCCTGTGGGTAAGTGTGGATCAAACCTATGAGGAATTTTTGCAAAGCCCGCAAAGGATTCTTTATGCACATCAGGGTATTGTTCAGGGTCTTCTCTATCAAAGTACCGGGCAATGGGTGGAATCGGCCAAAGCCTTCAGCCGGTACCTTAAAGATGTATCGGTACGGTCTGATCTTTATGCACTGCGGGCTATTAGCCGGCTAAACTACGACAATACAGCGGGGTGTCGCGACGACATTGAGCGTGCTTTTTACATCGACCCGGCCTCTTACCTGGCGGCCTATGCCAATGCCCTGTACCATCTAAAAAATAAATCGGTTGGCCAGGCCGAAGACCAGCTTAAACTGTCGTTGGGTACCAATCCGCAGTTCGCACCTGCATTTTTGGAGCTGGGAAAGTTGCAGCTGGCTTCGGATAAAATAGAGGAGGCTTACTTCAGCTTTTCAAAAGCCATAGAGGCCGATTCTCTGCTGGCAGAAGCCTGGTATGAAAAGGCCAGGCTTTCGCAGCAATACTCAGCCGACCAAACCACCGGTATCAGGGAGTTGCAAACTGCCGCCCGGCTAAATCCTTACCTACCCGGTGTTTTTTCTTTAATTGGCATCATAAAGGTAAATGCCCATGACTACCTGGATGCCATCCGCGATTTTAACAAAGCACTTGTTGTGGACCCCGGAGACGGACATGCCTATATGAACCGCGGATTGGCCTGGTACAATGTGGGCATGAAGGAAAATGCCTGCAAAGACTGGGAGAGTGCCGGCAAAGCCGGAATGTCGCAGGCCTTTAAATTGCTGTCGCGGCATTGCTCTGAAGTACGCAAAGGGTTTTTGCAGAACCGGTGAGAGTATAGCAGATGATTTTACTACCTTTACACCCACAATCAAAACACAATACCATGATTACCTCAGATATGATAAAAGATTTGTCGGGACGCGAGCTGGCGTTAAGGAGGTATCTTTGACATCGACCGGAAAAAAATAGAGATAGAAGAAGAGGAAATCCGCACCCAGGCGCCCGATTTTTGGGACGATTCTGTCAAAGCAGAGGTTCAAATGAAGAAATTAAAAGAGCTGAAAAGCTGGGTCTCCTCTTACGACAAGGTTAAGACCAGCGTGGACGATACCGTGGTGCTCTTTGATTTCTTCCATGAGGGCGAAGCTGAATTGCAGGATGTGGAAACCCAATATCTGAAAACGGTTAAACTCATTGAGGATTTGGAGTTGCGCAACATGCTGCGGAAAGAGGAGGATAAACTGGGGGCCATACTGCGTATTAATGCCGGCGCCGGAGGTACCGAGAGCCAGGATTGGGCCGAGATGCTTATGCGCATGTATATCCGCTGGGGCGAACAGAACGACTACAAAGTTACCGAAACCAACTTTCAGCCGGGCGACGAGGCAGGGATCAAAACGGTTACCCTTCAGTTTGAAGGCGACTATGCTTATGGCTATCTTAAGAGTGAAAATGGCGTTCACCGTCTGGTGCGGCTTTCACCTTTTAATTCAGCCAACAAGCGAATGACCTCCTTTACATCGGTGTTTGTAACCCCGCTGATCGACGACACCATTGAGATAGAGATCAACCCCTCCGACATCACCTGGGACACCTTTCGATCCAGCGGGGCGGGCGGGCAAAATGTGAACAAGGTTGAGACCGGGGTCCGGCTGCGTCATGCTCCGTCGGGAATTGTGATTGAAAATACAGAATCGCGTTCGCAGGGCGGCAATAAGGAGAATGCCCTTCGCATGCTTAAATCGCAGCTTTACGAGATAGAGCTGAACAAAAAAATGGAAGAGCAAAACAAAATAGAGGCACAAAAGAAGAAAATTGAGTGGGGATCGCAAATCCGCTCTTATGTGCTTCAACCCTATAAGCTGGTGAAGGATGTGCGCACCGGTTATGAGACTTCAAACGTTCAGGATGTGCTTGATGGCGATCTGGAGGGTTTTATAAAAGCCTACCTGATGGAGTTTGGGGCAAAGGAAATATTTGAAAACAAATGACAAATAGCAAATGACAAAAAACAAATAACAAAAAACAAATAATAACCAAGCATCAAATAATACAAATATCAAACCATGAAAGAAAATTCAAAGTTTTTAAATGACAATCAATAAACCTGTATATGATTTAGAAGAGAGGACTTTTCAATTTGTGAAAAAAGTTCGACTTTATGTGCGAAAACTTCCCGTGAATAACGGAAACATTGAAGATGGTAAACAGGTGATAAGAGCTTCAGGGTCGGTAGGAGCAAATTATATCGAGGCCAATGAGGTTCTGGGTAGAAAAGACTTTTTAATGAGAATAAAAATTTGTCGGAGGGAAGCAAAGGAGAGTGCTTATTTTTTACGCCTTATCCATGAAACCAACCCATTGGGATTCGAAAAGGAAGGAATCGGCTTACAGGATGAGGCAGTTCAATTGAAAAAGATTTTTTCAGCCATTATTGAAAAGTCAAAATAATGAACTTTTTGAATTTGTATATTTTGCCAATTAAATGCCCACCAATTGTTTGAACCAGTTTCGATATTTGATATTTACGAATTGGGAATTATTTGTTTTTTGTGATTTGCTTTTTGTTATTTCAAAGCATGCGTATTAACCACATAACTTATATCTACTATTTATGGACTACAGAATCGAAAAAGACACCATGGGCGAGGTGAAAGTACCTGCCGATAAGTACTGGGCAGCCCAAACGCAACGTTCGGTGATGAACTTTCCCATTGGCCCGGCAGCCTCTATGCCCACCGAGATCATTCAGGCCTTTGGTTATCTTAAAAAGGCGGCAGCCTATGCCAACGAAGAGCACGGGGTATTGCCCGGTGAAAAGCGCGACCTCATCTCTAAAGCCTGTGATGAGATCATCGAAGGCAAGCTCAATGATCAGTTTCCGCTGGTGATATGGCAAACCGGAAGCGGTACACAGTCGAACATGAACTGCAACGAAGTAGTGGCCAATCGTGCGCATGTGCTCAACGGAGGCAAACTGGGTGAGGGCGAGATGCCCATTCACCCCAACGACGATGTGAACAAGTCGCAGTCGTCGAACGACACCTTTCCCACGGCCATGCACATTGCAGCTTATAAGATGCTGATAGAAAAGACCATTCCCGGCATCGATAAGCTGCAAAAAACACTGGCCTCCAAGAGCAAAGAGATGATTGATGTGGTTAAGATTGGCCGTACGCACCTGATGGATGCCACACCGCTCACGCTGGGACAGGAGTTTTCGGGCTACGCCTATCAGCTCAGCTATGGTCTTAAGGCACTCAAAGCTACATTGGCTCATCTGTCGGAACTGGCACTGGGTGGAACTGCTGTAGGTACCGGACTCAATGCTCCCAAAGGGTACGATGTGACCGTGGCCAAATACATCGCCCAATTTACCGGACTGCCTTTTGTGACCGCCGAAAACAAATTTGAATCACTGGCAGCTCACGACGCCATCGTGGAGAGCCATGGCGCCCTGAAACAGATTGCCGTAAGTTTGATGAAGATTGCCAACGACATACGGCTTCTGGCCTCCGGGCCCCGTTCCGGCATTGGGGAGATACTCATTCCGGAGAATGAGCCCGGCTCGTCCATCATGCCCGGGAAAGTGAATCCTACCCAGGCCGAAGCCCTTACAATGATATGTGCGCAGGTAATGGGCAACGATGTAGCCATTTCAGTGGGGGGCTCCAACGGCCATTTTGAGCTCAACGTGTTTAAGCCCATGATGATTTACAACTTCCTGCAAAGTGCTGAGCTACTGGGCGATGGCTGCGTGGCCTTTAACGACAACTGTGCCATGGGTATTGAGCCAAACCATGAGCGCATTAAAATGCATCTCGACAACTCCCTGATGCTCGTAACGGCGCTTAATACCCACATCGGCTATTACAAGTCGGCCGAAATTGCCAAGAAGGCACACAAGGAGGGAACTACCCTGAAAGAGGCCGCTTTAGCGCTGGGCCATCTTACTGCCGAAGAGTTCGACAAATGGGTGGACCCGCATAAAATGACCGGAACACTCTGATAATCGGTCAATTTAATTCAAAAAAACCGTCCGGATGTACATCGGGACGGTTTTTTTTGTATCTTTCGCCCCCGAAAACAAGCAGTTGGTCATAATTTTTTAAACACTCATCCGTTATCGACGTTGAATACATATAAATTTAGAAAATCAAAGAACCATGATTCGCGTACTTTTACTTTTCATCACTCTTGCATTTATCTTTCCGCTGGTGCCATCTTTTGGTCAGGACACCCAATCATCCGATCCGTTGGAAGAGGCTCCCATTTTAGAGCAGTTTAATTATACCATCGAAAAATCCAACCGTTACGAACAGTTCCGGGTGGTGCGCATTGCCTGGCTCAATAAACTTAAATCGAATGTATCGGATACACTCAAGGTTCTGCACAGGCAAATAGCTGGTAATCAAAAACAGATGAACAGCCACCAGCAGCGTATTGACTCGTTGAACAATCAGATAGGCAAACTAAACACGCAATTAGAGAAGGCGGTAAAGGAAAAGAACAGTTTCTCCTTTATGGGCGCACAGATTTCCAAGGGTGGCTATCAATCGTTTATGTGGGGGCTGGTTGTGATTCTGGCTACCGGACTGGTAGTTTTTATACTTCTCTTTAAGCGAAGCAATATTGTAACGGCGCAAACCAAAACCATGTATGCCGATCTGCAAAAGGAGTTTGATGATCACCGGAAAAGGTCACTTGAAAGAGAGAAGGTGATGGCCCGCAATCATCTCAACGAGCTTAATAAATTGAGGGGGCAATAGAAGTTTAAACACCTGGAACAACTTGCAGATGTTCCAGCATGTCATTGATTGCTGCTGTATGGATAAAACCCTTCGCGGAGAGGTCTTCGTCTAAATTTTCCCACCTAAGCCCTATCCCCTTGTTAATCAGCTGCCATTCTTCAAGTTCCTTGCTTGTTGCATTTTTCAGGCGGGGATATTGTGAGATTTTCGTTTCTAATATTTTCCCATTGTTCAAAACAACTCCTATCAAGTCTAACTCTTTGTCGATAATTACATTTTTTATTCGCAAACCCTTTTCAAAAATCAATACATCAATGGGGTCTTTTGCTCTTATGTTTTCAAAATTGTTTTCCGAAGTATTCATTCCATCTGTTTCTTAATAATACTACATGGTCATTAATGATTTTAATGACTTCTTTTTGCTCACTTACGGTAAATCCATACAAATACTCTATTCGAATGGATGGCTCCAACCAAACTTTACCATTTGCTTCAGCCTTTTCTATATGCACGTGTTTTGGTTCCATCCCTTCATTGCTGAAGAAACTAAAACGGTAACCTCTTATTTTTAATACTACAGGCATTTCAGTTCCAAAGATAATCATAAATTTCTCATCCAGTCAATTACTATTTATTTCTTACCTTTACAGCACAAACACGGGGCTTACAGACAGGTGGATGGCTTAGATTATAAGCATTTCGAAGAAGATAAAATGGCCTATTCCGCAATCTAAAGCAAGTTTCCTTGATGTTTGTATTTCATTGTCAATCAGCAGGAATGAATAAAACAGAACTACTAAGGAAACTGGTGCAGGAGCGGGTGCTGCTTTTAGATGGTGCCATGGGCAGTCTTATTCAGCAATATCAACTCACGGAGGAAGATTACAGGGGTGAAGCTTTTGAAAATCATCCCCGCTCTCAAAAGGGAAACAACGATCTGCTTACCCTCACGCGGCCCGACATCATCGGTTCCATTCATGAACAATATCTGGAAGCAGGGGCAGACATCATTGAAACCAACACCTTTAATGCCAACCGCATATCGCAGGCCGACTATGGTATGGAAGAGCAGGTGTATGCCATCAACCTGCAGGCTGCCCGGCTGGCTTCTAAAGCTGCCCAAAAATATTCTACATCTGAAAAGCCCCGATTCGTAGCGGGCTCCATGGGCCCCACCAACAAAACAGCCTCCCTCTCACCCGATGTGAACAACCCCGGTTTCAGGGCGGTTACCTTCGACGAGCTGGCCGCCGTTTACAGCGAACAGGCCGCCGGCCTCATTGACGGAGGCGCCGACATTTTGTTGCTGGAGACCATCTTTGACACACTCAACGCCAAGGCGGCTCTCTTTGGCATTGCGCAGGAACTTAAAGGGAGAGAACCCGGTAACTTCCCGGTGATGGTGTCCGTAACCGTGGCCGACGCCAGCGGGCGTACCCTCTCGGGCCAAACGCTGGAGGCTTTTCTCATCTCGGTTTCTCATTTCCCCCTCTTTTCCATAGGCCTTAACTGCTCCTTTGGGGCCGAAGACCTGCGCTCGTACGTAACATCCCTGGGCCGTCAAACACCTCTCTTCATCAGCGCCTATCCCAATGCAGGGCTGCCCAATCAGTTTGGCGAATACGATGAAACACCCGAAGAGATGGCTCCTCAGATATTGAAGTATTTGAGCGGCGGATTGGTAAATATAATTGGTGGCTGCTGCGGAACCACCCCCGGGCACATCAAAGCATTTGCAGGCTATATAAAAGAGAGCACCCCGCGAAAACCTCCCTTGCTCAGGCCCAAATCGGTACTGAGTGGTCTGGAGCCACTGGTCATAGACAAACTGACCAATTTTGTGAATATCGGTGAGCGCACCAACGTGGCCGGCTCACGCAAGTTTGCCCGGCTCATTCGGGAGGAGCAATACGAAGAAGCTCTATCGGTGGCCCATGACCAGGTGGAGGGTGGTGCTCAAATAATCGATGTGAACATGGACGACGCCATGTTGGATGCAAAAAAGGAGATGGTCACCTTTCTGAATCTCATGGGCGCCGAACCCGACATCGCCAGGCTGCCCGTGATGATAGACTCCTCCAAATGGGAGGTTTTGGAAGCAGGACTAAAATGCGTTCAGGGGAAATCGGTTGTTAACTCCATCAGCCTCAAGGAGGGAGAAGAGGCGTTTTTGCAACAGGCCTCTGCCATCAAAGAGTATGGTGCTATGGTGGTGGTGATGGCTTTCGACGAAAAGGGACAGGCAGACACCTACGAACGGCGACTGGAGATATGCCAAAGAGCCTACAACCTGCTCACTCAAAAAGCAGGTTTGCCACCGCAGGATATCATCTTCGACCCCAATGTTCTGGCCATTGGCACCGGCATAGAGGCACACAACAACTATGCGGCAGATTACATAAATGCCACCAGGTGGATCAAGGAGAATCTTCCTTTTGCCAAAGTAAGCGGTGGTGTCAGCAATCTCTCCTTTTCCTTCAGAGGCAACAACCAGGTGCGTGAAGCCATTCATGCCGTTTTTCTTTATCATGCCATAGCAGCAGGCATGGATATGGGTATTGTAAACCCGGGTATGTTGCAAATATACGACGAGATTCCTCCCGATTTATTGGAGTTGGTGGAGGACCTGGTGCTGAACCGCCGGCCCGATGCCACCGAACGTCTGATTGATGCGGCCGAACAACTTAAAGGACAAGACGATTCCGAAGCTCCTGAAAAGAAACTCGAATGGCGCGAACTCCCTTTGGAAAAGCGGCTGCACCACAGCCTGGTAAGAGGCATTCATGATTTTCTGGAAGAAGACCTGGCCGAAGCTCAAACCAAATACCCCTATTCCATCGACATCATTGAAGGACCGCTCATGGACGGCATGAACATCGTGGGCGACCTTTTTGGGTCGGGTAAGATGTTTTTGCCACAGGTGGTTAAGACGGCACGCGTCATGAAAAAAGCAGTGGCATGGCTTCAGCCCTCTATTGAGAAGGAGAAGAGTGCCTCGGGTATGCCTGTTTCTAAAAAGAAAAAAGTTTTG
>JACDJC010001640.1_pt1 | contig 19488 bp, 21 predicted proteins | sample 7454191 | NCBI WGS metagenome assembly JACDJC01 (sample SAMN14253291, study PRJNA609438) | sludge metagenome | isolation source: sludge after 25d culture with pyrite and EDTA | collected 2018-12-20 | reverse complement strand
CTCATGCCTTTGTCCGGGAGATGCTCGCCCGCAAGGAAGGCTACATCGAGTATGAGTGGAAAAATCCCGGCGAAACGGCCTACCAGCCCAAGGCCCTTTACTGCGTCTATTTCGCTCCCTGGGACTGGATCATCAACGTCTCCAGCTACCGGCGCGAGTTTTCCCAGCTGGTCAACGTGAACGATTTCCGGGACGGGGTGCTGGCAATGCACTTCGGCAAAACCGGTTACAGCTTCATCCTCAATCAGGACGGCCGGGTGATCGTGCACCCGAGCCTCGAGGGGGTCGATCTGTTGGCCCAGGGCGGCGCCCAGGAGCATCCCATCCGCACTATGCTTACCCGGAAACAGGGCAAGCTGATCTATGATTGGCGCAACCCGGAAGACCCGGAGGCCCGGACCAAGCTGGTGATCTACACCGATTTGCCCGAGTACGGATGGGTGCTGGGCTCCTCCAGTTACCTGGACGAGGTGCAAACCCCCCTGGAAGATATCAGTCGGGTGATCATCATCACCGGCATGGCCTGCCTGGTGATTCTACTGCCGTTGACCTTCTGGATCAGCGGGTCCATCACCCAGCCGCTCAAGGCCCTCATCGACCAGATGGACCAGGCGGCCCAGGGGGATTTGTCCGGTCGGTTGCGCATCGAAAGTACCGACGAAGTGGGGCGCTTGGCGTTTTACTTCAACACCTTCATGGACCGGCTCCAGACCTACAGTCGTAGCCTGGAGACCGAAATCACCGAGCGCAAAGACGCCGAGGCGGCTCTGCGCCTCAGCGAGGAAAAGTACCGCTCGGTGATGGAGGCCACTCCGGACCCCATCATCGTGTACGACACGGAAGGTCGGGTGGCCTACCTCAATCCGGCTTTCACCCGCGTTTACGGGTGGACGCCCGAGGAGTGTCTCGGTCGCCGGATGGATCATTTCGTGCCTGCCGAGACCCACGAGGAAACCCGCCAGGGCCTCGACCGGTTGCTCAGCGGCCAGGCGCTCAACAGCATCGAAACGCGACGCTTCACCAAACGGGGCAATCTCATCGAGGTGAGCATCAGCGGCGCCGTCTATCGCGACCGGGAGGGACGATTGCTGGGCAGCGTGATCATTCATCGAGACATTTCCAATCTGCGGCGGCTGGAAAAGCAGGTGATGGATATCGGTGACCGTGAGCGCCAGAACATCGGCCAGGACTTGCACGACGATCTCGGACCGCACCTCATCGGTATCGAAGGGTTGTGCACGGTGCTGCAAAAGAAGGTGGCGCAGCATTCTCCCGATGCCCCGGCGCTCAGCGCCCAGATTACCGGCCTGATCAAGGAAGCCATCGGCAAAACCCGTCGTTTGGCCCGGGGCTTGTGCCCGGTGTACCTGGTGGACCATGGGCTGGAATACTCGCTGCGGGAGCTGGCGGCCAGCACCTCGGTGGTGTTTGGCATCGACTGTCGTTTCGACTGCCGGGCCGAAGTGCCGATTCGCGACAACGTTGTGGCCACTCACATCTTTCGCATCGTGCAGGAGGCGGTGCAGAATGCCGTGCGTCATGGCAAGGCCAACTGTATCACCATTTCCCTGTGCCGGGATGAGGGGTTGGTCCGACTGGGGGTGCAGGACAACGGCATCGGGATGCAGGAAGCACGGAGTTCGGAGGGGATGGGCTTGCGGATCATGGGCTTCCGTGCCAAGATCATCCGGGCGACCTTGGATTTTGGTGAAGTCGAGGGCGGCGGATGCCGGGTCACGTTGACCCTGCCCCAGGAGATGGCCGCAGCGGCGTGAGGCGATGGACAAAAAACGGATCCTGATTGTCGAAGATCACCCGATTTTCCGCTTGGGATTGACCGAGTTGATCAATCAGGAGGAAGACCTGGAGGTGTGCGCCGGCGCCGGGGACGTGTCCAAGGCCTGGCAGGCCATCGAGGCCTTCGCGCCGGACCTGGTCATCGCCGATATTACGCTGCCCAAGGGCGACGGCATCGATTTGACCAAGGAGATCACCCGGCAGTTCAGGGGGCGTCTTCCCGTCTTGATTCTTTCCATGCATGACGCCTTTCTCTACGCCGAGCGCGCCCTTCACGCCGGCGCCCGTGGCTATATCACGAAGGAAGAGGCGATGGAGAAAGTCGTCAGTGCCGTGCGGGAGGTGCTGGCGGGGAAGATTTATCTCAACGAACAGGTCAAGGAACATATCCTCATCAACCTGGCCACCCACCCGGAAAACCGGGACAAGTCCCCCCTGGAGCGGCTCACCGACCGTGAGCTGGAAGTCTTCCGCCTCCTGAGCCAGGGGTTGAGCAGTCGTGACATCGCCCGGCGCCTCAACCTCAGTATCAAGACCATCGGTACCTACCGAGAGCGAATCAAGGAAAAACTCAACCTCAAACACGGCACCGAGCTGGTGCGCTATGCCGTTCATTGGGCCAGTCAGGGCGACGAAGAAGCGTTATAGACGTTGTTCCGGGCGGTCGGCTTCCTTCGGCAAGGGTAAAAGACCGAAACGGTGAGATAGATGCTGGCGGCCAACAGCACCAGGTCCCGGGCCGCGGTCCCCCAAGTCGCCGGGGCGCCGGTGATTTGGGTGGAAAAACAGCCGCAGCTCACATCCAGGCCGCGGGCGAGGTTGAAAATCAAGGCGCCGTTGAAGACGGTCAGCAGCAGGGCGCTCAAGACCGTGGTGCCCGGCAACCAGATTCCGACCACCAAAAAAAATCCCAGCAGCAGCTCCATCCAGGGCAGGACCACCGCCACCGGGTTGACGGCGGCGGCCGGCAGGATCTGGTAGTTGTGCACGGCCCGGGCGAAATCTCCCGGATGCAGAATCTTATCGTAGCTGGCGTAAAGAAAGACGGCGCCGATCAGGAGGCGCAAGGCCAGCGGCAGTATCCGCCCAAAGGGGGTTTTGGCGTTGCCGGGCGCAGCGGTTTGTCCTTCGCTTGTCGCTTCTGCCCCGCCGCTGCCGGTGAAGGGAGCAGGATTGGTCTGGTCACCCATTTTGCGACGATTCCGTTTCGATGGGCAGTCCGGCCTCTCGCCACAAGGTCCATCCGTTGACAAAAATCCGTACGTCGCCGAAGCCCATGTCGGCCAGAAACCGCGCTAGTTCGTGGCTCAGCGTGCAGGTTTCACCATCGCAGTAAGTGATGATGATTCCGGCGGCATCCAGTTGATCGGCCATGTGGATGAAATCGGTCTCCGCCTGCGGCCAGGAAAGATTCAAGGCACCGCGGATGTGGCCTTCCGCGTATTGGTGTGCCGGTCGGGCGTCCAGAAACAAAATCTCGTCTTGATCGAGGTAACGGCGGGCCTCCCTCGTCTCGATTTTGGGCGGCCCGGCTCCCCCGGGCCCAGGGCTCGCCATCGCCGCCGGATCGCCCACCAGGGCCAATCCGTCGCTGCGCCACTGGTTGACCCCCAAACCGATGGCCAAGGCGAACAGGATCAGCATCGGGGTTTGCCACAACGCTTTTCTGATGTTTCGGTGCGTCAACGCCAACTTCTCCTGGATGATTCAAGTTGCCGATGGGGGGGCGACGGAACGGGTAAAACATTGACATTCTCTCCGCCCTAAAGGACGGAAGATTCCTGCTTCGCGGAGGCTGCCCGAACTGAAAGCTTAGGTCTTACGGCCTCTCCACAGGCTGCAACGGTGTGCCCCACCGCCAGGATATTCATTGCGGCCACAAAGTCCGCGTTCTCGACAAACCCGCATTGTACGCAGGCAAACCGACTCTGGGTCTTCCGGTTTTCCCGGCTGACCAGGCCGCAGACCGGGCAGGTGCGGGACGTGTTTTGCGGGGGAACGGCGATGACCATGCCGCCCGACCAGTTTTGTTTATACTCCAATTGCCGCCTGAACTCATGCCACCCCTGGTCCAGGATGGACTTATTCAGGCCGGACTTGGCCCGGACGTTCCGGCCCGGTTCATCCAGATCGCCCTTGGCGGAACGGCTCATGTTCCTGATCCGCAAGTCTTCCAGCACAACAACCGCGTGGCTTTTGCTGATGGTTGTGCTGGCCTTGTGGATGAAATCGTTCCGGACGTTTGAGATTTTGATATGAATCTGACCGACTTTGGCTTTTTGCTTGCGCCGGTTATTCGAGCCCTTGGCCTTCCGGGAGAGCTTGCGCTGCTCCCTGGCCAGCCTCGCTTCCAGCTTACGAAAGCTGGAAAGCGGTTCGATGTAGGAGCCGTCCGACAGGGTGGCGAACCGTTTCACCCCCATGTCTATCCCGATGGCGGACCTGGACGGATGGACCGGCTGGCCGATCTCCGTTTCCACCTGGACGGAGGCGAACCAGTGCTCACCCTGCCTGGAAACAGTGATGTTTTTTGGCAAACCCTCGATGTCGCGGCTTTTGAAAAACCGTACCCAAGCGATTTTGGGAAGGGAAAGCCGGTTGCCATCGACCCTGAAGCCCTGGGGAAACCGGAAAGAATCGTGCAGGCCCTTCTTCTTGAACCTGGGGAAGCGCTTGGGGCTCTTCTTGTCAAAGGCTTCTTTCAGCGCTTTGTCCAGGTCCTTCAAAGTTTGTTGAAGGGTCTGGGAGGGGGCTTCCTTGAGAAAAGACGATTCAGGGTCGGTTTTCCATTTCAAGAGTTCAGCCGCCATTTCCGGGTAGGGCAAACAATACTCACCGGCTTCCAGTCGTTCTTTCTGTAGGGCCAGGGCCTTGTTCCAGACAAAGCGGCAACATCCGGCGAACTGAGCCATTTTGGATTCGATTTGCTGATTTGTTTTGAGCCGATATTTAAAAGCCTTGCGTATCAGCATGGAATATGTTTAACATTGGTCTATGGGAAATTCAAGTGAAATCCGCACAGGCAGACATTGCGTTTTTAATATCCATGTTCATTTGGTCTTTGTGACGAAATACCGGCGAAAAGTTTTTACAAAGGCCGTCCTGGATGAAATGCGCGGCATCTTCAAAAAAGTCTGCAAGGACTTTGAAGCCGTGCTTGCCGAATTCGATGGAGAGGACGACCATGTTCACCTCTTGGTGAATTATCCGCCCAAAGTCCCCGTGTCCAGCCTGGTGAACAGCCTGAAGGGTGTTTCGTCCAGACTTTTAAAACAACGGTTCCCGGAGCTTGAAAAACGATACTGGAAAGGGGCTCTGTGGTCTCCGAGCTACTTTGCCGCCTCCTGTGGCGGAGCCCCGATCTCCATTATTCGCCAGTACATTGAACAGCAGAATACACCGGATTAAGCCGAAAGGCGCCACTACATCCCCTACTTGAAAGAAGGGGTCTTGTGACGCAGGGTTGATAATACGCCTGCGCCGTCTTGACCACCCCGTCCACCCCCTGGATCTTTGCCTTTTTAGGGGTGGGGCCGGCTTACAAGATCCAGCGGCGCTGGATGTTCCACAGGCTGGCGGCGAACAGGACGATGCAGAAGGCGCCGAGAATAGCCAGGTCCACGGCAAATGGCAGGATGTGGCTGCCATTGACGGCCCCGTGGAGCACATCGGCTCCGTAGGTCAGAGGGAAGGCGTAGGAAAGCGGTTGCAGGAAAACCGGCAGGCGCTCGATGGGAAAGAAGAGGCCGCAGAGAAAAATCATCGGGAATCGGAAAAAGTTGGAAAAGGTCTGGGCTTCGAAGACCTCGCTGACGGCCACGGCGATAAACAGGCCCAGGAAGGTAGAAGCGATGGAGATCAACACCGTCGCCGGAACGAACACGCCCCAGGCCACCCCGGAAAGGTCGGCGAAAAAGGAGGCCATGGCCACGGGGATGAACCCGTTGATGGTGCCGATGAGAATCGCTCCGGCCGTCTTGGCGAACATGAGCAGTTCCAGGGAAATGGGTGCCAGCAGGAGCCGCTCGAAGGAGCGCTGCTTCTTCTCGAAGGTCACCGCCGTCGCCAGCATGCTGGTGGTGCCGAAGAGGATGGAAACGGCCACCACGCCGGGCAGCACGGCGGGGATGCTGTCCAGGCCGCTTCCCGACTTGATGAAGAACATCCCGGTCCAGGCCAGGGGAAAGACGATGCCCCAGCTGATGTTGGGCGGTTTGAGGTAGTAAGTGCGCATGTCCTTGGCCAGGATGTTCCAGAAGGCGATCCAGCGCTTCATTGTCCGCCTCCCTTTTTTTCCTTCTCGTGGCGCATGGCCTTCGCCTCGATTCCCGTGATCTGCACGAAGATGTCCTCCAGGGAGGGCCGCATGGCCCGGGCCTCGGTGACCTCGGCGTCCCGATCCTCGAGAAACCGGACCAGGGGGCCGACGCGCACCGGGCGGTCGGCTTCCACGCGGATCAGTCCGGGACCGGGGATGGAGAAGTCGAGATCGGCGAATGCCGCTTCCAGTTCGCCCTGGATGCCGGTCAAGGGGTTGGCGCAAGTGATGCAAACGACGTGTTTGGCCTGGATCGGTTGTACCAGGTTGGCGACGGTGTCGGTGCGCACGATGCGACCGGAGACGATGAAGGCGATGCGGTTGCAGAGCCGTTCGGCTTCCTCGATGTAGTGCGTCGTGAGAAAAATGGTGGTGCCCGCCTGGTTCAAGGCGGCGACGATCTGTCGCAGACGGCGGGCACTGGCCACGTCGATGCCGGTGGTGGGCTCGTCGAGAAACAGGATCTCAGGAGCGTGAATGATGCCGGCGGCGATGGTCAGCTTGCGCTTCATCCCCTTGGAGTAGGTGGCAAATTTCCGATCCGCCGCTTGGCTCAGGTCAAAGGTGGCCAGCAATTCGCGGGCTCTTTCCTGGCGCTGGGCCTTGCCCATACCGTAAAGGGCCGCGCAGAAACACAGGTTCTGGAAGCCGGTGAGCTCCGGGTAGAGGTTGCTTTCGTCCGGCACCACCCCGATGCGCTGCTGGGTGGCCCGGGGATTTTTGACGCAATCGATGCCGCCGATGCGGATGGCGCCGGCATCTGGTCGCGCCAGGCCGGTGAGCATGTTGATGGTGGTGGTCTTGCCGGCGCCGTTAGGCCCGAGGAAGCCGAACAGTTCGCCGGAGATCACCGTGAAATCCACCCCGGAGAGGGCCTCTACTTCACCGAAGCACTTGGTGAGCCCTTCGACTTCGATGGCAAGCCTTTGCTGGTTTTCCATTTTGTGGCGTCACTTCCGTTCCTGTTGGCGGCGGAGCTGCCGGGACGGCGAAAAAACCGGATTGCCCACCAGGCCCATCGGTCGTCCTGGCAGAGTCCGAGATAGCCGGGTCTAATACGGCGCTACCGGCGATGTCAACGGGAAACGGGCGGCAGGTGCGGACCGTCCTGGATTGACGGGGTGTCCATTTTTTCCCAGCCGGGATTTTGAGATTCGTTTGCCTTGCTGAACGGCATTTGGTAAATTTGATAAATGTTTAAACCCTCTACCCGAACCAAAGGAGACTAAAATGAAAGCGACCGTGACCAGTCAGTGCATGGGCGACCGCAACTGCAACAAACTGTGCCCCGAGGTGTTCGAGTATGATGAAGATGAGTTGCTGTCCAAGGTTAAATTCGACGTGATCCCGGAAAAATACGAAGCCCTGGTGCGGCAGGCGGCGGAGGAGTGCGACGCCAACGCCATCGAGATCGAAGAGTAGGAGGCCGCCGGTGGGAAAATTCAGAGAGAGCCGGACGGCCCGCAACCTGTTGCTTTCATTTGCCGGCGAATCCCAAGCCCGCAATCGCTATACCTATTTCGGCCGCCGGGCCCGGGAGGAGGGATACATCCAGATCGCCGCCATCTTCGAAGAGACGGCCGACCAGGAGTGCGAGCACGCCCTGCGCTTCTTCAAGTTTTTCAACGGCGGCGAACTGGAGGTGACCGGCCGCTTTCCCACCGGCGTAATCCATAACACTTATGAAAACCTGGTCGCCGCCGCCGACGGAGAGCGTTACGAGCACCAGGATCTGTATCCGGGCTTTGCCCAGGTGGCCGAAGAGGAGGGGTTCGCCCGGGCCGCCGACACCTGGAACGCCATCGGCATCTCGGAAAAGCAGCACGAAAAGCGCTACCGGGATCTGGCGGCCAATCTGACGGCCGAACGGGTCTTTGCCCGAAAAGAGCCGGTGGTGTGGCGTTGCCGCAACTGTGGCTACCTGCACACGGGGTTTGCGGCACCGGAAAAGTGCCCGGCCTGCGTCAAGCCCCGCGGCTGGTTCGAACTGCTGGGAGAAAACTGGTAATCGGATTCAACTACCACTAAAAAGCATCATCAGGGATGGAGTCCCCCCTTACAAGCGCCCGGGTTCGGGCTGATGACGCCTACCGGAACAGACGTTCGGTGGGGCATTGGCGACGAGGATCGCGGGCGTTTTTTTCAGAACCATTTTTTCTTCTTGAAGTAGCAGAGCATGCCAACACCGACGGCGAGCATGACGCCCCAAATCAGAGGGTAACCCCAGCGCCATTGCAACTCCGGCATGTGCTCAAAGTTCATGCCGTAGACGCCGGCGATGAAGGTCAGGGGGATGAAGATGGTGGCGATGATGGTCAGCACCTTCATCACTTCGTTCATCCGGTTGCTCAGGCTCGACAGGTAGGTGTCGTGCATGCCGCCGAGGATGTCCCGGAAGGTTTCCACCATGTCGATGACCTGGATCGTGTGATCGTAGAGGTCGCGCAGGAACACCCTGGTCTCGGGATGGATCAGCGCGGACTCTGTTTTTTCCAGGGTGCTGACTTCTTCGCGCAGGGGCCAGACCGCCTTGCGCAGGCCGAGGATGTCGCGCTTGAACCGGTGAATATCCTGGAGGTCCTCCGGCTTCGGATCGGCCAGGATGCGGTCGTCGAAATCCTCGATGCGGTCGCCGATGCGCTCGACGGTGAGAAAGTAGTGGTCCACCACGGCGTCCATCAATGCATAGGCCAGGTAATCGGCGCCCATCTGGCGGATGCGGCCCTTGGCGGACCGGATGCGCTCGCGCACCGCATCGAAGAGGTCGCCCTCGTCCTCCTGAAAGGAAATGACGAAACGGTCCCCCAGAATCAGGCTGACATGCTCCATCTCGATCCGGTTCCGAGCTTCGTTGAAGGTGGTCATCTTCAAAACAACGTAGATGTAGTTCGGAAACACCTCGGCTTTGGGCCTTTGGGACGTGTTGACGATGTCCTCCAAGGTCAAGGGGTGCAGGTCCAGGCATTTCCCCAGGGCCTCGATGAGGCTGATGTCGTGGATGCCGTTGACGTTGATCCAGGTCACCCCGGCGGTCTTGGCCGTATCCCGGCATTCCTTGACGGAGACATCTTCCCTTTCATCGAAGGCCCCTTCTGCGTATTTAATGACATCGACGCGCACCGCGCTCATTTTGCGTTGGCCGACAAACACCATCGCCCCCGGGGACAGTCCCACCTTGCTGCCGCCAGCGCGGTGCCGGATTTTTTCTTTTTTTATGAATTTTACCATGTTACCCCGCATTGGGATGAAGTTTTTCTTCGTGCCGGAGGTGACTTTCGGCAAACCCTCCAGACTTCTTGCCCGGGAGCCGATACGGCCAGCGACTTTTCAAAATAGGGCGGATCCAAGGCCCTTTGTATTACCGCCACGATTTGTACTATCATGGAATCCACCCCACCGCTGAACTTGAGTTTTTCATACCGAGTCCGGCGTGTGGAGACAAGGAGTGACGCCGGCAAGGAAAAACCGCAACGGCAAGGGAAGGGGCTTGATCCGAAATGGGAGCATGGGCGCAACCGCTGGCCGATACGTGGCGGCTCGTAGAACCGGGATTCAACAAGGTGTTGCTGGTGATGATCGGCGGCGGCTTGGGGGCGGTGTCGCGCTACGGCATCGGCCTCCTGGCGGCCCGACTCTGGGGCTCCCATTTTCCTTGGGGCACGTTGGCCGTGAATCTGCTCGGCTGTTTTTTCATCGGGCTGCTTTTCGCCCTGGTCGACCGGGCCCGGTTTCTGACGCCCCATCTGCGCCTGTTGCTGGTGACCGGATACCTGGGCGCGTTGACCACCTTTTCCACCTTCGCGTTGGAGACGGTCAACGCCGGGCGTCTCGGTTTGGCCTTGCAGCCCCTGGCCAACATCCTGGTAAACAATATTGGCGGGCTGGCGTTGGTGGTGATCGGCATGCGTGTCGGCGGTCTGCGGTAGGGAGGGGTTGCCATGTTGAATTACAAGGCCATCGAAATCTTTACCAGCGAGGGTGCGCGCCACCGGGGCCAGCCGCTGGCCGAGGCCGTTGTGGATTACGTTCGCGACCTGAAGATCGCCGCCCGTTGCATTGTCACCCGGGGCATCGCCGGCTGCGATGAAAGCGGTGAGGCGGCCACGGTGCAGCTGGAGGTGCTGTCCTACAACCTGCCGGTACGGATTTTCATCGTGGTACCGGCGGGGGAGATCGAACGTGTCTTGGAAGGCCTGGACGGCATGGTGGAAGAAGGGATCGTGGCGCTGCACGACCTGAAAGTCCTCAGCCATCGAACCCGCAACGCCTTTTTCCCACGGCGGCTTCTCGTCCGCGACGTGATGACCGCCTCGCCTAAAAGCGTGACAACCGATTCTTCTCTGAACGATGTTGTCCGCCTGTTGCTCTCGTCGGTCTTTTCAGGATTGCCGGTGGTGGACGGCCAGGGCCGGCCGGTGGGCCTGATTACCCAGGGAGATCTCATGGCACGGGCCCAGTTGCCGCTGCGCTTGGGGCTCTTGGCCGAAAGCGACCCCGATCAGCGCGAAAAAGTTTTGGCGCAGCTTGCTTCCAGAAGCGCATCCGAGGTGATGACGACACCGGTCATCACCATTGGCCGGGACCACCCCCTGTCCGAGGCGGTGGAAAAGATGCTCGCCAAGGAGGTCAAGCGGCTGCCGGTGGTGAATTCGGATGGGCGCCTGGTGGGCATACTTTCGCGGCTGGACATCTTTCGTACCGTGATGCACGCGGCGCCGGATTGGAAGGCCTTTGCCGCCCAGAAGGTCGAGGTCAAGAATCTCAAGCAAGTGGGCGACATCCTGCGCCGGGACACCCAGACCGTCGGCCCGGATACGCCGGTATCCGAGGTGATCCGCGTCATCGACCGCGACGATATCCAGCGGGTGGCGGTGGTGGACGCGGGCGGCAAACTGCTCGGTCTGATCTCCGACCGTGACCTGCTGAGGTACTTCAAGCCTCGGGAGGCGGGGATCTGGGGGGTGCTGAGCCGTTTGAAGGGGGTCGTTGAAAAGGATGCCTGCACCGACGGTCTGTCCCAATGCCTCGAATCCACCCGGGCCGCCGATGTGATGACCGCGGATCTGATTACCGTGGGGGAAGAGACCCTCATTGAGGAAGCGGTGGCCCTGATCACCGAAAAGTCCCTCAAACGCCTGCCGGTGGTGGATGCGGATGGCCGCTTCAAGGGGATGATCAGCCGTGATTCATTGCTGCGCGCTGGGTTCAAGGCGACTGGATCGAGGTGAACAGGGCGCCGACCGGAGAAGATCCCCGCGTCCGGCGCCATTGCCCAACAAGGGATTGCAACGATGCTTTCGTTTGAACGGGAACGATTCTGCGCCCGCGTTCAGTTGCCCGACGGCACCATTGCCGACCGCCCTATGGAAATCCGGGTCCATCCCCACTTCCAGATCCAGGCCGACCGTCGGCCGGCCAACCACCAGCGCTTTCTGCGGCAGCGGACCGCCGGGCACCGCCGTCGGTTCGGCGTGCGCCTGTTTTCCGATTACCTGGAATGTGAAAGTCGAGCGGGAGAACGGCTCATCGGCGCCACCGGCGCCTGGCAGTGGCTGGCAGCCTTCGCCCCCGAGGGTTTTTTTGAAATCTGGGGCATTTTGCCGGAGATGACCCGTCTGGATCAACTTTGCGAGGCGGATTGGCGTCATCTGGCGGAAGGGGTGCTCAATGCCCAGAAATTCTACCGCAGCCTGGGACGCAACGGGTATAATCTTGGTCTGCTGCTGCTTGAGGACGGTACCGACGACCAGGAGCTGCGCGTCGTCATGACGGTACGCAGCAACTACGCGCCCTGGGTACGCAGCGATTTCACCGGGTTCGAGGTGATGCTGGGGGATATGGCCACTTTCACCGCGCCGGAAGAAACCGCTCGCTTGGCGCGCTCTTTTTGGGTTCAAAGAACGACGTGTTCGTAGGACATTCCGAACTATCATTCCGTGCGAAGCGGGGGATTTCTGGGCTTGCCGGAAAGACGGATGTTTTTCCGGCGCTTTTCATGACCGAACCAAGGACGGTGTCGTGACGCTATCGGTGTGGATCCTCCTGGTGATCGTGGCCGCGGCCTTCATCCTCTTCGTGAGTGGATGGCTGCGGGTGGACCTGGTGGGGTTGCTGGTCCTTTCGGCCCTGGCCCTGACCGGCCTGGTTTCGACCCGGGACGCTCTGGCCGGTTTCAGCAGCCCGGCGGTGGTCACCGTGTGGGCCATGTTCATCCTGTCGGCGGGGCTGACGCGCACCGGTATCGCCAACTGGCTCGGCAGGCCCTTGCAGCGCTTTGCCAAGGGGAGTGAAGCCCTGTTGGTGGCCGTGCTGATGATCGTTGCCAGCCTGCTCTCGGCCCTGATCAACACCGTGACGGTGGCGGCCATTCTGTTGCCGTCCACCATGGAACTGGCCCGGCGCAGTGGCCGGCCGCCTTCCCGGCTGCTGATGCCCCTGGCGCTGGGGTGCATGCTGGGCGGTCCGTTTACCGCCATCTCCACCACCCCCAACATCCTGATGGCCGATGCACTGCGCGAAGCCGGCCTGCGATCCTTCGGTATTTTTGAATTCACGCCCATCACGGCGGCCGTCGTGGCGGCCGGCACGGTTTTTGTCGTTTTGGTGGGCCGCCACCTGCTTCCGGTCCGCGGCAGCACGCGGGCCCCTGGCGATCCGGCCGCGGTGGGAACCTTCTACCAGTTTGAGACCCACATTTTCAGCCTCCATATTCCTTCCGGGTCTCCCCTGGTCGGGCGGAACCTGGTGGAAAGCCGACTGGGCTCGGCCCTTGGCCTCACCGTCCTGGGTTTTGTCAGAAACGGGCAATTGATCCTGGCGCCGCGTCCTTCGAATGTTTTGCAGGCCGGAGACACCCTCATCGTCCACGGGACCCCGGAGCACTTGCAGTCCTTTCGGGGCCACGAACACCTGCGCATCGAACCGATGGAGGCCATCGACGGGATGGCTTGTCCCAATCTGGCCATGGCGGAAGCGGTGGTAGGGGCCTTATCCCCTCTGGTGGGGGGAACATTGCTGACCAGCGGACTGCGGCGCCAGCACCGGGTGCATGTGGTGGCGGTAATGCAGAAGGATGGCGCTCTGGTGACCCATTTGCGCCACCACCGGCTTGCCGCCGGTGATCGATTGATGATGCGGGCCGAGCCGGAGGCCCTTGATCTCCTGGCTAAAACGGGGCTGGTGGAAAGCTTGGATCGTCTTTCGGCGGAGGCCGCCGGCAGGATCGAAGACGGCCATGAAGCCCTGCTGGCGGTGCGCGTGCCGTCCGGATCGGTGCTGGCGGGACGCAATCTGGTGGAAAGCCGGCTGGGCAACGCCTTCGGTTTGACGGTGGTGGGGATTCAGCGCGACGGGCAGTATCTGTGTATGCCCTGGCCCACAGAGACGGTAAAGGCCGGTGACTTGCTCGTGCTCCAAGGCTCGCCCCGGGATCTGGAGGTGCTTGAAGGGCTTCAAGCGCTTGAATTGACGCCGCCGTCTCCCGGGCTGGCCGCCGAACTCGAGTCCCAGAATGTCGGGGTTGCCGAAGTGCTGCTTTCCCCGCGCACCACCCTGGCCGGCAAGACCCTGGGCGACCTGTTGTTTCGCGACCACTACGGCCTGAGCGTCCTGGCGATTTGGCGCAAGGGCCATGTCCTTCGTGACGGGCTCCAGGACATGGCCCTGAAGTTCGGTGATGCGCTGCTGGTCTACGGCTCCCGTCGCAACCTGGAGGCCGTGGCCCGGGATCCCGATTTTTTGGTTCTCGATGGAGAGGCCACCCGGGCACCGCGCCTGGAAAAGGCGCCTGTTGCCGCCGTGGTGATGATCGCCGTGATTCTCAGCGCCATCCTGGGTTTGGCACCCATTGCCATCGCCGCCATGACCGGTGCGGCGCTCATGGTACTCTTCGGATGCCTGAGCATGGACGAGGCCTATCGCGCCATCGAGTGGAAGGTGGTGTTTCTCATCGCCAGCATCCTTCCCCTGGGGGTAGCCATCGAAAACGTGGGTGTGGCAAGAATGGGGGCCGAAGCATTGATCGCCGTGGTGGGCCATCTGGGGCCGCGCTGGGTGGTGGCGGCGCTTTTCCTCGTTACGGTGACGGCGATTCAGGTGGTGCCCCCGGCGGCCCTGGTGGTCCTGATGGCCCCGGTGGCCTTGAGTGCCGCCACCAGTTTGCAGATTTCACCCCATCTACTGATGATGACCGTGGCCATGGGGGCTTCGGCCAGCTTCGCCAGTCCGCTGTCCCACCCGGCCCATCTGCTGGTGATGGGGCCGGGCGGGTATCGCTTCAGCGACTATCTCAAGCTCGGGGTGCCGGTGACCATCGTCACGATGCTGGTTATTGTTTGGCTGCTGCCGATCCTTTTCCCAGCATGAACAGATCCGGGAGAAATGGCCACGGATCGCCCTAGGCCAGGTTTTTGGCGGCCGCCAAGGCGGCTTCGTAGTCGGGTTCGTCCCCCACTTCCTTGACCAACTGCCGGTGGCGCACGATGCCGTCGCGGTCCAGGACTAACACAGCGCGCGCCAGCAGACGCAGCTCCTTGATCAAAAGGCCGTAGGCCCGGCCCAGGGCCGCTTCGCGGTGATCGGACAGGGTGATGACCCGGTCCACGCCGGCGGCGCCGCACCAACGTTTCTGGGCGAAGGGCAGGTCCACGCTCACCGTCAGAATCACCACGTCATCGCTCAGTTTGGTGGCTTCGCTGTTGAAGCGCCGGGTTTCCATGTCGCAAACCGGGGTGTCCAGCGAGGGGACGGTGGCCAGGACCACCACCTTGCCCCGGTAGCTGGAAAGGGACACCGGTTTCATCTCGTTGTCGATGAGGGTCACGTCGGAGGCGGTGTCGCCTACCTGGATGGGATCGCCCACCAGGGTCATCGGATTGCCGTGCAGGGTCACGGCGTTGGGATATTCGTTCATATGGCCCTCCTTGAAACTTGTTTGAATTTTTAAATCTTTCGCCGGCCCCAGGTTTTTTTCCGTGCCGCCGCTGAGTGACCATAAGGCAGCCTGGGGATGAATCAAGATCAAAGGGAAATCTTGATAGACGGCAGCAAGCGCGCCATAATAGATAAAAATTGCGTCTTAATCTGCCAAAGGAGGCCCGTCCATGACCCGCTCGAACCGGATCCACAAACCATTCAAGGCCCGTTTTGCGCTTCTATCGATCTGCGCCGCGGCGGTGTTGTTCATGGTGCACTGCAGCGGCGCCGATGCGCCGGTTTTTGTTCAGGAGCCTTTGCCCTATCCCCAAGACGCCCTGGCGCCGTTCATCAGCGCCGACGCGATGGGCCTGCACCACGGAGCCCACTACGGCGGCTATGTGAAAAAGGCCAACCAGCTGGCCAAGGGCGTTCGCTTTGCCGGAAGCGGGCCCGAAGACATCATTCGGGCGACTGCGGGGGACCCGGGCCGAAAGGCCCTGTTCAACAACGCGGCCCAGGCCTGGAACCACGCCTTCTTTTTCAAGGGCCTGAAGCCCGAGGGCGGCGGGGCTCCCCAAGGGCTTTTGGCCGAACGGATCAACGCATCTTTCGGCTCCTTCGCCAAATTCAAAAACGCGTTTCAATCCGCCGCCGACGGCCACTTCGGCAGCGGCTGGGTGTGGCTGGTGCAAGACGGGGAAAAGCTGGCGGTGATGACCACGGCCGACGCCGACACGCCCATTGCCCATGGGCTCACCCCGCTGTTGGCCGTGGACATCTGGGAGCACGCCTACTATCTGGACTACCAGAACCGGCGAGGGGATTACGTCCGCAGCGTACTCGACTATTTGGTGAACTGGGATTTCGTGGCGGGGAAGTTGAAAAATACGCAGGAATCCGGTGCTGGAAATTAACGGCAAGAACCGACAACCCGACGCCCCTGTCTTGGACTTCCCCCGCATCCCCTGGCCGCCGCTGACTCCCGGCCGGCTGATCCGGCGCTACAAGCGTTTTCTGGCCGACGTGCGTCTCGACACCGGCGAAACGGTAACGGCCCACTGCCCCAACTCGGGCCGCATGATCGGCTGCGCCGAGCCCGGCCGGCCGGTTTACCTGTCCTTTCACGACAGCCCGAAACGCAAGCTCAGGTACACCTGGGAGCTCATCGATATGCCCGCCTCTTTGGTGGGCGTCAACACCCTGGTGCCCAACCGGCTGGTGGCCCTGGCCGCCGCCAACGGTACGGTTCCCGAATTCCAAGGGGACCTTACGGTTCAGACCGAGGTGGTGGTGGCGCCCCACACCCGCCTGGACCTTCGCCTTACCGACACCCAAGGCCGCCAGACCTTCGTCGAGGTCAAGAATTGCACCCTGGTGGAAGAAGGCCGCGCCCTGTTTCCCGACGCGGTCACGGCCCGGGGCCGCAAGCACTTGGAATCCCTGGTGGAACTGCGCAGGGCGGGGCATCGTGCCGTCATCTTTTACCTGGTCCAGCGCATGGATGCCGGGTGTTTCTCACCGGCGGACCGGATCGATCCGGATTATGGAAGAGCGTTGCGCCACGCCCTGGATAACGGTGTGGAGGCCCTGGTCTACGACACGGCCATCGATCTGGCAGGCATCGCCCTCCACCGCAGCCTGCCCTTGGCGCTGTAGGCGGTGCCATCCGGGGAGACGCCACCTAAATGCGGATCCGGCCATGATCGTAATATTTGGCGCAACATAGGGATCCGGATCGGCAGCAATCACCGATTTCTTCCTTGCTCTATCCAAGGATTACGGTAAGCGAAGCAATGGCCACTCCTACAGCGATTCGTTGCATCCTCCTTGACACCGATTGGCATGGCCGGTATCTTTTGTACCAATTGTACATAAGGGGGCTGATATGCCGAATACCGTTTCCACCGCCGAAGCCAGAAAAAGACTCGCGGAAATTGTAAACAAGGTTGCCTATGGAAAAGAGCCGATTATCCTGACCCGCAGGGGTGAACAAATTGCCGCGCTAATTTCCATGGAAGAGCTTGAATTGCTGCAATTAATTGAGGATTACAGCGACATTCAAGAGGCGAAGAAAGCGCTTGAGGAGCCGGGTGAAAACATTCCGGCGAATGAATTTTGGAAAAAATTGGGGCTCTGATCCGTGAAACATGCAGTCGAGTTCAGGCCGGCCGTTTTGAAGCGCCTGAAACGGCTTCTAAATAAAGACCTGCGTAGAATCAAAAATAGAATAGATCGCCTCGCCGAGAATTTGCCTGACCCGGCGATGACGAAGATGAAAGGCGACAATCCGTTTCACAGGGTCCGCTCTGGCGATTATCGCATCGTGTATCAGATTTTCGAAGATCGGCTTGTCATCCTCGTCGTAAAGGTTGGACACCGGAAAGACATATACAAAAAACTCCTCTAAAGGGCCGCCGCGCTGGCGCCTTGCCACGAGCCGTCGCGCGCGGCTTTCTGCTCAAGTCTCCGCGCTTTCTAGACGGAAAGCTTTTCCCATTTCAACATCCAGGCGACCAGCATCCCGGCGATGAAGCCGGCGGCCAGGTTGCTTGCCAGGGTGATGCCCAGAATCAGGGTGGCCACGAAATAGTCCTTGGGCCGGTTCAGGTCCATGATGGTGACGGCCAACTGGATCCCGGCGAAGACCAGCAGGATGCCCAGGATCGCCATGGGCAGCAGGTTGAGCACCGCCACGATGCGTTCTCCCAAAAGTAGCGCCAGTACCACAAAGAGTCCCCCGATCATCAGGTTGGAGCCCGCCGTGCGGGCCCCGAAGCGGTAGTGGGCCGCCAGGCCCCCGGCCCCGTGGCAAAGCGGCATGCCCCCCAGGCAGAAGCTCAGGAAGTTGGCCAGGGCCATGCTCACGCATACCTTGCGGTTGGTCAACCGGCCGCTGTGCCCGCCGAAATACTCCCTGGACAGGTCCGTATAGGCCAGTACCGCGTTGCCCAACGTCATGGGCAGTTGGGGGAGGACCAGGGCAAAGAGCGCGAAAGTGAAATCGGCCTCGGAAGGGAATCCGAACGGCAGCCATCGCGGCAGGTGCAGGCCCAGGCCCGGGCCCTCCGGCGGCATTCTCGCCCCCAGGGCCAAGCCCAAGGTGAACCCGCCCGCCACCACCACCAGCCCGGCCGGAAAGCGTCGGCTGTCCAGGAGCAGGAGGGTGACGAGGCCGCCGATGACCCCGATCAGTACTCCAATGGGAATCGGGCCGATGGCCTGCACCGCCAGGTGGGGCTCGGCCACCTTCTGGAGCACCTGGAAGCTGGAGGTGCCGATCATGAAGCGAACCCCGCCGGCGATGAGCAGTGCCCCGGTGGACAGCTGAACACCGCGGATCACCGCCTTGGGTGTGATGCGGCGAATGAGATCGATGGCCCCGGTGATGCCGATGAGCAGCAGAAAAGCGCCCATCAGCAGGGAAGAAGCCAGGATCTGCTCGGCGCTCATGGCCGTGGCGATGGCGTAGGCGCCGATCACCTTCATCGGCTGGACCGGCACCGTGATGCCGAAATAGACCCCGGAAAGGATGTAGAAGACCCCGATGCTCAGGAATAGCCCCAGGGGGTCGAGGCCGTTGAACAGCACCATGGCGATGGCGATGGGCAGCAGGACGCCCAAGTCGCCCAGGGATCCGGCCAGTTCCAGACGGTTGAATCGAAAGCGTTCGAACATGGGGTTTCCTCTCTACCCGAAAAGGAAGCGATGGATCAGTTTGGCGCACATGGCGAAGAGCACCAGGCTGAAAATGACCCGAATACTTCTGGCCTTGACATGACCGCTCATGATCCGGGCGCCGAGCTGGCCGCCGGCCAGGGCCGCCAGTGCCGCGGGAAGGATGAATCGCCAATCGACGGATGCCATGGCGGCGTAACCCAAAAACCCGGTCAACGAGGAAAAACAGACGATGAAGGTCGACGAGGCGGCGGCGACCAGGTTCAAAAAGAGAGAAGCGGAGGCGGCCTGGGACTTGGCCAAGCCCAGAATTACGAACAGGGGTGAAAAGACCAGCCCCCCGCCCAGGCCGACCATGGTCAGCACCAGGGAGATGAGAAAAATCGCGGCGATCAGAATCAGTGAAATGCTCATGGCGCTATGGGTTCCCTTCACCACGACAAGCTTGTGGAAGACAGGCAAGTGTCTCTTGCCATCCCCGGGAAATTACCGCTGTACTAAGGTCCGACAGACCCACCTTGACCTGATTGGTCTGAGTAGGTATGGTAGATTCATGGATAACCACTGATATTGGAGAAACTGTTATGATCATCAATGTGTCCGAAGCCAAGGCGAACTTTTCGAAGTTGATCGACATGGCTTATCACGGCGAAGAGGTCATCATCGCCAAGAACAATCTGCCGCTGGTCGAACTGGTGCGGCATAAACCCAGGCAGAAGCGCCCGCTGGGCTTGCTGGCCGGCAAGATCCGGATTCCGGAGGACTTTCTCGAAGAGGACCCT
>JACDJC010001637.1_pt1 | contig 19496 bp, 21 predicted proteins | sample 7454191 | NCBI WGS metagenome assembly JACDJC01 (sample SAMN14253291, study PRJNA609438) | sludge metagenome | isolation source: sludge after 25d culture with pyrite and EDTA | collected 2018-12-20 | reverse complement strand
GATCCCCGATACCTGTTACGTCTGACGACCATAGCAGAGTGGAACCACCCCTTCCCATCCCGAACAGGACGGTGAAACGCTCCCGCGCCAATGATAGTAGGCAGCTCGCCTGTGAAAGTAGGTCATCGTCAGACTCATTACTCGCGCAACGCGCACAAAACCCCCGCACCAAAAGGCGGGGGTTTTTTTATGGACGAAAAAAAGAAAACGGCATGGCGTTGCGCGGTTGCCGACACCCCCTACAATTTCCCCTGCGGGGTGCTGGCCAGGCGATAAGCCCGATGCGGAGCACGCCGGTGGGCCGGAAGATCGAAAATGGAGGAGAAGGGGAAATGCCGCGGATGAACTGGACATGGCCTGGACTCGTGTTGCTGTGTGTTGCCCGGCTTGCCTGGGCGGGGGTCGATATCAATACGGCGCCGCAGTCGGCACTGGAGGCGGTGCGGGGGATCGGGCCGGTCAAGGCGCGTGCGATCATCGACTACCGCAATGCGCATGGCCCGTTCAAGAGTGTGGACGACCTGGATCGCGTCCGTGGCTTCGGCAAGGCGACGATCGAGAAAATGCGCAGCGAACTCGAGGTCGACGCGGTCGCGAATACACCGCCTGTGATCAGGCAGGAGATCCATTGGTCGCGCACGAGAAAGCCGGATACCTGCCCGGGGTGCCCGCGGCGCGAGTGAAGGCGCAAGGAAGCGCGATCACACGGCGCAGGCATAATTTAGGATAATGGCAGGCTTTGCCGCCGCCACCATTTTTCATGTCTACCTTCGCTGTCATTCTGCTCGCGACGACTGCGGGCAGCTTGCTGAGCCTGCTGCTTGCAGCGGCAGTGGCGCTTACGGCGCGGCCGCACTGGGTTCCGATTCTGGTCAGTTATGCGATCGGTGCGCTGCTGGGCGCGTCGCTGCTCGAGGTGCTGCCGGAGGCGGTGGAGATGGGGGGTGACGTCACGACGGTCGCGCAGGCGCTGCTGGGTGGAATCCTGCTTTTTTTCCTGCTCGAAAAACTGGTGTTGTGGCGACACTGTCACGAGGATGTCTGCGAGGCGCATGGTGGCGGCCATCACGATCACGGCCGGTCGGCGCTGATGATCACGGTCGGCGACACGTTCCACAATTTCGTCGACGGCATCATCATTGCCGGCGCTTTCCTGGCGGATTTCCGCCTGGGCATGGTGACGACGCTGGCGATCATCGCACACGAGATTCCGCAGGAGATCGGCGATTTCCTGATTCTGATGCATTCCGGCTACAGCCGCGTACGGGCGCTGGTGGTGAATGTCCTGACCGGGGTGGCGACGGTGGTCGGCGCCCTGGTCGGTTATTTCGCCCTGTCGCGGGTGGAAGGCTGGACGCCGGCGCTGCTTGGCCTGGCTGGTGCGAGCATGCTGTACGTGGCGATGTCGGATTTGATTCCAGGCTTGCACCGGCGCGCCGAGTTGCGGGCGACGGTGCAGCAGATGATCCTAATCGGTCTTGGCATCGGTAGTGTCGCGCTGGTCGCCAGGCTGGTCGAGCAGAGCTATTGAGCGCCGGCGCGGCATCAGCTTTCCGGCAAGATAGGCGAAAAGCAGAAGCGGCAGGATGCCGAGAAACACGAGCGCGGCAAGGGCCCTGGGGAGGCTGCTCGCGGTGAGGACGAGCATGAGCACCACGTACGCCCAGCCGATTGCGATGATGTACATGCAGTTCTTCCATCGAGATGGAGCTTGGACACGGCGGTTGGCTGCGCCCGGATGGCGCCGGGCGCGTGCCGCACGTCGCTGACGGGTAAACGTCGCCGATCCGCGTGGCTTCGTCGGCGATCGGACGATCGTCTCGGCTCAGGTTGAATGCGATGGTAACCCGGAACGGGCGAGCCTGTGTGCGATTGCGCCCGTTGCGCGTGGTGCGGGCGGCAGGACGGACCGTGCTCAGGTACGCTGCAGCGCGAGGCGCAGCGGGGGCGAACGCCGCCAGAACGTCCAGCGCCGCCACCGCTGCAGCTGGCAGGCGATGCCATGCACGGGATCGCAGACGTCGAGCTGCGCACGCAAACGCAGCAGGTGTGCGAGCTGCGCGTCGAACCGGCGCAGGGCGTCACGCCAGTTCGACAGATCGCCCGTCTGCACGGGCGTGGTGAAGCCGTCGAAGACGATCAGATCGGGATGCGGATGGCTGGCCGGGACCAGCGTGGCCCCGGCAAAACGGACGATGGCTTGCAGCGTGTCGGTCTCGCAGGCGATGCGCAGCGTCTGCGGCGGCACGATGGGGCGAACGCCGCCGCCCCAGGGCCACAGGGCATTGGCCGGCAGCAGGCCACGGGCTTCACGCGCCTGGTTGACGGGATGGTCATGCAGGAGCATCTGCACTTCGTTGAGCCAGGCACGAAAGCGCGCGGCGTCCCGGCCCTGGGGGAGGAAGTGCTGGACGTCGCGGCCGGCGGCGAGCGAAGGCGGCGTCGTGGTGAATTCCGGCGCCGGGTTAAAAGTAAGGTACCAGCGCTGCGGTGTCAGTGCGAGGGGACGCGAGGTGTCGCCGAAATGCTTGCCGATGGCGGCGGTCAGCGCCTGCGCTTCGTCTGCGGTGAGCACAGGCTGCTCGGGCGCGAGCACGATGTGGTCGCGCATGAGGCGCAGATGCACGGGATCGGTCCGCAGCCAGTAGGCGTCGTCCAGCGGACCGCCGTCGGCTTCGAGGCCGATGGGGGCCAGCGGCCAGTCGTGCTGGCGTTCGATGCCGAGCGCTTCGCACAGCGCAGCTTCGACGCCCGCGGCGCGGCAGACCGTGCGCCGTCCGCGTCCGAGAAGCCTCTGCAAGGCGGGCAGACGCAGGTCTGCCGCGGCGTCCAGCAGCGGCGGTGGCGGGAACAGATGGGGGGCGAGTATGCGCATACGGGAAGTGTAGCGAGACCATGCACTAGAATGCGAGCCATGCGACAGGTGCTTCACGAAATCAGCGTGGCGACGCGCGGCAAGGGGCTGTACGACATCACCGGCCCGGTGCGTGGCTGGATCGGCGGGACGGGGGTCGGGCGCGGCCTGCTCACGCTCTACATCCGCCATACGTCCGCGAGTCTGTTGATCCAGGAGAATTTCGACCCTGCGGTGCAGGGGGATCTGGAGCGCTTTTTCTCGCGCCTGGCGCCGGAAGGCGATGCGATCCATACGCACGTGCTCGAGGGGCCGGACGACATGCCCGCGCACGTGCGGGCGGCGCTGACGCAGACGCACCTGGCGATTCCCGTGGCGGACGGTGGGCCGCTGCTGGGTACCTGGCAGGGGATCTACGTGTTCGAGCACCGTCGCGCACCGCAGACTCGGACGGTGGTGTTGCACCTGCTCGGCGAGTAGTGCCTGTGGCATACTCGTTCCATTTTCCTTCCGGATCGCGTTTTGCTTCCGTTTGAGCTTCTGGTCGGGCTGCGCTATACGCACGCGAAGCGCCGCAACCATTTCATTTCGTTCATTTCCGGCGTCTCCATGGCCGGGGTCGCGCTTGGCGTGATGGCGCTGATCGTGGTGCTGTCGGTGATGAACGGCTTTCAGGAGGAGCTGCGTGCGCGCATCCTGGGCGTGGCGGCGCATCTCGAAATCAGCGGACCGGGCGACCGCCTCGCCGGCTGGCACGAGGTGCTCGCCGCCGCGCGGCAGAACAAGGAGGTGCTTGCAGGCGCGCCCTACGTCAATGCGCAGGGCATGCTCGCCAACGGCGATCTGGTGCGCGGCGCGGTCATCCGTGGCGTGCTCCCGGAGATGGAAACCCTGGTTGCCGATTTCGCCGGCCACATGAAATCCGGACGGCTCGCCGACCTCAGGGCCGGCGAGTTCGGCATCGTGCTCGGTGCGGAACTGGCGCGCGCCTTGAACCTCCATCCCGGCGACAAGACGGTGCTGCTGACGCCGCAGGGCAACGTCACGCCGGCGGGGGTGATGCCGCGCATCAAGCAGTTCACGGTGATCGGGATTTTCGAGGCGGGCATGTTCGAGTATGACTCGGGCCTGGCGCTGATCCACCTGCAGGATGCGCAAAGACTGTTGCGCCTGGGGGAGGACGTGTCGGGCGTGCGGCTCAGGCTTGCCGACCTGTTCCGCGCGCCGTTCGTGGTGCGCGATCTGGAGAAGACGCTGTCCGGTGCGTATTATCTGACCGACTGGACGCGCAGCCACGCCAATTTCTTTCGCGCGGTGGCGATCGAGAAACGCATGATGTTCCTGATCCTGCTGCTGATCGTCGCCGTGGCGGCATTCAACATCGTCTCGACCCTGGTGATGGCGGTGACGGACAAGCAGTCCGACATCGCGATTCTGCGCACGCTTGGCGCAAAGCCGCGGTCGATCATGGCGATTTTCATGGTGCAGGGCAGCTTCATCGGCGTGTTCGGCACGCTGCTGGGGGTCGCCGGCGGCGTCCTGCTTGCGCTCAACCTGGAGACCGTCGTGCCGTTCATCGAGCGCATGGCCGGCATGGATCTGTTTCCGGCGGACGTGTACTACATCAACGAACTGCCGTCCAAGCTGGTGTGGGGCGAGGTTGGACTCATCGCCGGCATTTCGCTGCTCATCAGCCTGGCGGCGACGCTTTATCCGAGCTGGCGGGCGTCACGCGTGAATCCCGCGGAGGCCTTGCGCTATGAGTGAGAGCGGGCCGGACCACGCGGCACAGGCTTGCGGCGGAGTCGTGCTTCGCTGTACGGGGCTTGCAAAAACCTTTCGCCAGGGCGGTGTCGACGTGCCGGTGCTGCGCGCGGTCGATCTCGCGGTGGCGGCGGGGGAGTCGGTGGCGATCGTCGGCGCATCGGGATCGGGAAAAAGTACGCTGCTGCATCTGCTGGGCGGGCTCGACCTGCCCAGCGCCGGACGCGTCGAACTGCTGGGGCGCGATCCGTTCACGCTGTCGGAGGGTGCGCGCAGTGCGCTGCGCAACGCCGCGCTGGGCTTCGTCTACCAGTTCCACCATCTGCTGCCGGAGTTTTCCGCGCTGGAAAATGTCGCCATGCCACTCGTGATTCGTCGCGCCCGGCCGATGGAAGTCCTGGCGCGTGCGACCGAGATGCTGCAGGCGGTCGGCCTGGGCCATCGGCTGACGCATCGGCCGGGCGAGCTGTCGGGTGGGGAGCGTCAGCGGGTGGCGATCGCGCGCGCGCTGGTGACGCGCCCGGCCTGCATCCTCGCCGACGAGCCGACGGGCAATCTTGACCAGCATACCGCCGAGGCGGTATTCGAACTGATGCGCGAACTCAACCGTCGCGAAGGGACGAGTCTCGTCGTGGTGACCCACGACGGCGCCCTGGCGGCGCGCATGGACCGCCGCCTGCGCCTGGTGGACGGGGCGTTGCAGCCGGCCTGATCCGTTTCGCGATGCGGGCGTATCTCATCGCGTTCTGTCTGGGGGTCGCGGTCCTGCAGCAGCAGGCGACGCTTCCCTCGCCGCACGGATTGTGGGCGTTGCCGGCGCTTGCGCTCGTGTTGCGTTTCTGGCCGCCGTCGCAGGGCATCGCCGAGGGGGTGCGGCGCATCGCTGTGGCGCTGTTGTGCGCGGCACTGGGATTTGCCTGGGCGACATGGCGCGCCGACTCGCGTTTGGCGGAACGCCTGCCGGAGGCCTGGCAGGAGCGGGACATCGAGCTCGTCGGCGTCGTCACGGATCTGCCCGACCGGCGTGCGCGCGGCATGCGCTTCGTGCTGGACGTGGAGCAGGTGCTGACGCCGGATGCGCCGCGGCTTGGCCGGGTGCAGCTCACCCGCTACCCGCCGCGCGGCACGGCGCAACGGGAGCCCATCCGCGCGGGCGAGCGCTGGCGCTTGACGGCGCGCCTGAAGATTCCGTACGGCACGCACAATCCACATGGCTACGACCTGGAGGCCTGGGCGCTGGAACAGGGTATTTCCGCCTCGGGCAGCGTGCGTGAACGGGTGCCGCCGGCAAGGCTCGATGCGCGCGCGGCAACGCCGGCCGCGTGGATCGCCGCCATGCGCGAGGCCGTGCGTGACCGCATTTTTTCGACTCTGGACGAGACGCCGTATGCCGGCGTCGTCGCGGCCCTGACGATCGGCGACCAGCGCAGCATTCCCCATGCGCAATGGCGCGCCTACACGCGCACGGGGGTAAACCATCTGCTGTCGATCTCGGGCCTGCACGTCACCATGATCGCAGCCCTTGCCGGCTGGGGCGTGGCCTTCGCCTGGCGCCGCTGGCCACGTGCGGTGGCATGGCTGCCGGCGCGGCAGGCCGGATTGGCCGCGGCGGTGCTCGCGGCGTTTGTCTATGCGCTGCTTGCCGGTTTCCAGGTGCCGGCGCAGCGCACGCTGTTCATGCTGGCCACGCTCGCGCTGGCCTTCTGGGGCCGGCGCGAGCCGCGCCCCTTCACCGCATTGCTGGCGGCACTGGTCGCGGTGTTGACACTCGATCCCTGGGCGGTGCTGGGCGTCGGATTCTGGCTGTCGTTCGGTGCGATGGCGGCGATCATCTGGGTGAGCTTCGGCCGCGTTGCCTTGCCGGGCAAGCTGCGCGGCTGGATGACGGTGCAGGCGGCGGTGACCGTTGCACTCGCGCCGGCGCTGTTTCTCCTGTTCCAGCAGGTGTCGCTGGTGTCGCCATTCGCCAATGCGGTGGCGATCCCGGTCGTGAGCTGGCTGGTGACGCCGCTTGCGCTGCTCGGCGTGCTCGTTCCGCCGCTGTGGCACGCTGCGGCCTGGCTGATGGAGTGGCTCGGCGCCATGCTGGCATGGATGGCCGAGCTGCCGTGGGCCGTGGCGACACGTCCGGTACCGGACACGGCCGCCGTCGCGCTCGCCGTGCTGGGGACGCTGTGGCTGCTCCTGCCGCGCGGATTTCCCGCGCGCTCCCTGGGGGGTGTCCTGTGGCTGCCGCTCCTGCTGCCGCACGCCGACCTGATCGCACCCGGGGCCTTTCGCGTCGACGTGATCGACGTCGGGCAGGGTACGTCCATCCTGGTGCGCACGGCGCATCACGCACTGCTGTACGATACCGGCGCATCGTTCGGCGACAGCGATGCCGGGGAGCGCATCGTCGTACCCTATCTGCGCGCATCGGGCATCGGGGAGCTCGATGGCATCATCGTTTCGCACAGCGACGACGATCATAGCGGTGGCCTGCATTCGATCCTGCGCGACACCCGCACGGGCTGGCTGCTGCACGGCCAGCCGGAAGCCGAGCACGGTGGGCCGGCGCAGCCCGGACCCGTCCAGTGTGAGCGCGGACAGTCGTGGGTCTGGGATGGCGTGCCGTTTGCCATGCTCAATCCTCCCGCGGGTGCGTCTGCGCGGTACAATCGCCGCGACAACGACTACAGTTGCGTACTCAGCGTCGGAACCGGCACACGGCGCTTCCTCGTTACCGGGGACGCGGAGCGCCGCGGCGAACTCGAGCTGCTGGAGTCCGGGATCGACCTGTCCGCGGCGGTGCTGATCGCGGGCCATCACGGCAGCCGCACGTCGTCGATGGACGCATTCGTCGAGCAGGTCGCCCCTGATTATGTCGTCTTCACCAGCGGCTATCGCAACCGTTACCATCATCCGCATCATGCCGTCGTCGAGCGCTTTCGGGCGCGCGGCACGCGGATCCGGCGCAGTGACCTTGACGGCCTGATTCGCTTCGAGTTTGGCGAAGCCGGGGTGACGGCCGCAGAATATCGCAATCCGCGCCGCTACTGGCATCTTGTCCATCCGCGATGAACACGGAAAACTCCCGCTCCCGTTGCTTCGAATCGACCGACCTGGAAACGGCACGGAATGCGCTTGCGCGCGTGCTGCCGGTCGCGGAGAACGATCTGCCCTGGCAGGCGCTGGCGTATGCGTACGAGCGGCTCGGCGCGAGCGATGCGTTCGTGCACGGTGTCGGTACCGCGCTCATCGTCGCGGACCTGCGCGTGGGCGCCGACGCGGTGGCTGCGGCGCTGCTGCATGCCTGCCTCGACGAAGCTCCGGAGTTCGCGGCGCGCTTTGGCGTCGCCGCGCGGCTCGCACGGGGCGTTCAGGCGATGGCGCGCATCGAGACGCTCGCCGTGAGCGCGACCGACAAGCGCCTCGATCCGCATGCGCAGCTGGAAGCCCTGCGGCAGATGGTGCTGGCGATGGTCGAGGATATCCGCGTGGTGCTGGTGAAGCTGGCCGAACGTACCCATGCCCTGCGTTGCGGTGTGCACCAGGATCCCGATGCGCGCCGCGCACTGGGGCAGCAGGCGCGCGAGCTGTTCGCACCGCTGGCGAACCGCCTGGGGGTGTGGCAGATCAAGTGGGAGATGGAGGACTGGGCGTTCCGCTATCTGGAGCCCGACACCTACAAGCGCGTCGCCATGCAGCTCGACGAGAAGCGCGCCGACCGCGAGGCCTACATCAAAGGCATCATCGAGCGCATCGAGGTGGAACTCGCGCTGCACGGCATCGAGGCCGAGGTGACCGGACGGCCCAAGCACATCGCCAGCATCGTCAACAAAATGCGGCGCAAGCGCGTGCCGTTCGAGCAGCTCTATGACATTCGCGCCGTGCGCGTGCTCGTGAAGCACGAGATCGACTGCTACACCGTGCTGGGGTTGGTGCACAACCTGTGGCAACCCATCCCGGGTGAATTCGACGATTACATCTCGCAGCCCAAGAGCAACGACTATCGTTCGCTGCACACTGCGGTGATCGGCCCCGAGGATCGCGCACTCGAGGTGCAGATCCGGACCTTCGACATGCACCACAGTGCGGAACTGGGCGTCGCCGCACACTGGCGCTACAAGGAGGGCGGGCGGCAGGATGCGCAGTACGAGGAGAAGATCGCATGGCTGCGGCGCATCCTCGAATGGAAGGACGACGTCGCCGACACGAGCGAATTCACCGAGCAGTTCAGGACCGAGCTGTTCCAGGACCAGGTCTACGTGCTGACCCCGCAGGGGCGGGTGATCGCCCTGGATCGCGGCGCCACGCCGGTGGATTTCGCCTACGCGGTGCATACCGATCTGGGCCATCGCTGCCGCGGTGCCAAGCTCGATGGTGCGATGGTGCCGCTCAACACCGTGCTCGGAAACGGCCAGCGCGTCGAAATCCTCACCGCCAAGGAAGGCGCGCCGAGCCGTGACTGGCTCAATCCGGCGCTCGGTTTTCTCGCGACGCATCGCGCGCGCGCCAAGGTGCGCGCCTGGTTCCGCCAGCGCGACGTCGGCGAGCAGGTCGGGCTCGGCCGCACGCTGCTGGACAAGGAGCTGAAGCGGCTCGGCATCGCCGGGACCAATCTGGAAAAGCTCGCGCAGCGCCTGAAATTCTCCAAGCTGGACGATTTCCTTGCCGCGCTCGGTCGCGGCGACGTCGGCCAGCGCGATCTGGTCGGTGCGCTGCAGGAGGCGGGCAAGGTCACGCCCGCGCTGGCGCCGGTCACCCGACCCCGCACCCGGCCGCGGTCGGGCAATCCCGTCGTCATCCCGGGGTTGGGTGACGTGCCGCTGACGCTGGCGCGCTGCTGCCGGCCGCAACCACCCGATCCGATCGTCGCCTACACGACCGTCGGGCGCGGTGTCACCGTGCACCGTGCGGATTGTGCCGCGCTCCGGCGCGGCAATCCGGCACGCGTCATGCCTGCCGAATGGGCACTCGAGGCCGGGGCCGCATTCGAGGTCGACGTGCGTCTCAAGGCCTTCGATCGCCAGGGCCTGCTGCGCGACGTGTCCGACGTCATCGCCAAGGAAAAACTCGACGTGCTGCGGGTGAACACCGAGAGCCGCGGTGAATACGCGCACATGCTGCTCACGCTGCGCGTGAAGGAACTGCAGCAGCTGTCGCGCCTGCTTGTGCGCCTGCAGCACGTGCAGAATGTCATCGAGGTGCGGCGCGGATGAGTTTTCGTTGTATCGTTGAAGCCCATATCCCATTCCTCATTGACCCGTCATGACCCCGCAAGCCGCCATTCTCGAACCGATTCCCGCCCATGCCCGCCACCTGTTCTTCGATCTCGGCCTGAAAAGCGATCCACGCGACGCGCTGCGCGCGCTCGGTGCGGCATGCGATGGCCGCTCGTTGGTACTGGGTATCGGCGTGGGCGTCGCCGCGGCACTCGGTCGCGAGATTCCGAATCTGCGCGGATTCCCGCAATTGCCGCAGGCGCGGCCCGCCATTCCGGTGACGCAGCGAGCGCTGTGGCTGTGGCTGCGCGGTGACGACCCGGGCGAGCTCCTGCGTCGCGGCCACGCATTGACGGCGCTCGCGGCGCCGGCATTCGAGCTCGTGCAGGCGATCGACAGTTTCCGCTATGGCGATTTTCTCGATCTCAGCGGCTACGAGGACGGAACCGAGAATCCGCAGGACGAGGCGGCGATCGAGGCGGCGATCGCCCAGGGGTACGGCTCCGGCATCGATGGTTCGAGTTTCGCCGCGGTGCAGCAGTGGCTGCACGACTTCCCTGCCTTCGACGCCATGTCGCGTGCGGAGCAGGATGATCTCATCGGGCGCGAGCGGGACAGCAACGAGGAACTCGACGACGCGCCCGAGTCGGCACACGTCAAGCGCACGGCGCAGGAGGATTTCGAGCCGGAGGCGTTCATCGTGCGCCGCTCCATGCCCTGGTCGGCCGGTGTCGACGCGGGCCTGGTATTCCTCGCCTTCGGCAAGTCGTTCGACGCCTTCGAGATGTTGCTGCGGCGCATGACCGGGCACGACGACGGCATCGTGGACCGGCTGTTCGATCTCACCCGGCCGCGGACCGGTGATTATTTCTGGTGCCCGCCAATGGGCGCGGAAGGAGCCGATCTCGCCGCCCTGGGCGTCTGAGCATCGTGCGGGCTGCGGAGCCCGGTGCCCGCGGGCGGCCTCCCTGGTGGCGCAACTGGAAGGTAATGCTGCCGGTGTGGCTCGGTATCGGCGGCCTGGTCGCGCTGGGATTGCATTACGATGTCGACCGCAGCGTGATCGCCGGCAGCGTCGTCGTCGTCGGTCTCGTTTCCAATGCCTTCGCCTGGCTGCTCGGCATCGTCACCCTGGTGCCGGTCATCGGTCCGTTCATCGCCAAGGTCCTGTCGATCGGCTTCGTCTGGCTGCTCAACGCGGTCGGCTACCTCGTCTCCTTCATCGCCATCCGTCGCGGCTACTCGAAGGACGTGCTGACTTACCGGGGGCTGACCATCGCCCTGATCATCGGCATCGTCATCGGTTTCGTGCTGGGGAAGCTCGTCTGAGAGCCCGCTCATCCCTCGTCAGCGACAATCGCCTGCGCGAGCCGTCGCATGCCCTCGGGCGACAGGTCGTCGGCGCGGAACGTGCGGTCGTCGGCCGCTGGCGCGTAATTGCGCGCCAGCGATTTGTGGTAGGCGGGATCGTAATGCTGTGCGAGCAGGGTCGCGACGAGTTCGGGCCACGCATGGCGGTCGGCCAGTGCCTGCCAGGCCGCGACCGTCTCGCGGCCGCGCAGTTCGATAAGGTGTTCCAGGCGTGCGTTGAGGGTGTCGGGCTCGCCGAGAAAATGAGCATAATCTTCGGTGAGCAGCGCCACGCGCGCATCCAGCGAGGCTTCGATGCGGATGCATGGACTCGCGCGCATCGCCTCGATCAAGGCATCGGGTAGCTGCACCGCGCCGATGCGGCGACTTTCCGATTCGACATAGACCGGTCGCGCGGGATCGAGGTGTTCGAGCACCGACCAGACCGCGCTCTCGAAGCCCTTCTGGGTGGGCTGTGCCTGTTCCGGCAGGGCGCCGAGCAGCGAGCCGCGGTGCGCGGCCAGTACCTCGAGATCGAGCACCTGCGCGCCGGCCCCGGCGAGCGCCTGCAGCAGGCGGCTTTTGCCGCTGCCGGTGGGGCCGCTCACCACGCGGAAAGCGAACAGCACCGGCAGGCGTGCGAGTCCGGCGACGACGTGGCGACGGTACGCCTTGTAGCCGCCGTCGAGCTGGGCGGCGGGAAAACCGATCTTCTGCAGTACGTGCACCATCGCGCCGCTGCGGTTGCCTCCGCGCCAGCAGTACACCAGGGGACGATAGGTCCGCGGCCTGTCGGCAAACCAGGTTTCCAGGTGATGCGCGATGTGGCGCGAGACCAATGCTGCGCCGACCTTCTTCGCCTCGAACGGCGACGCCTGCTTGTGCAGGGTGCCGACGCGGGCGCGCTCGGCATCGTCCAGCACCGGCAGGTTGACCGCGCCCGGCACGCGATCCTCGGCGAACTCGCCGGGCGAGCGCGCGTCGATGATCTCGTCAAAGGCATGCAGTTCTGCTACGGTGGCGGCGCGCAAGCGGAAACACTCTCGAAAGAAACACGTGGATACGATCAAACTGACCCAATTTTCCCACGGCGGCGGCTGCGGCTGCAAAATCGCGCCGGCGCTGTTGCAGGAGATCCTGGCCAAGGCCGCGCCGCTGGGCGTGTTCCCGGATCTTCTGGTTGGCACCGAAACCAGCGACGACGCGGCCGTGTACCGGCTGAACGACAGCCAGGCCATCATCGCCACCACGGATTTCTTCATGCCCATCGTCGACGATGCACATGATTTCGGCCGCATTGCCGCGACCAACGCCTTGTCCGACATCTACGCCATGGGCGGACGGCCGCTGTTCGCGCTCGCCGTCGTCGGCATGCCGATGGACAGGCTGCCGACGGCGACCATCCGCGACATCCTCGCCGGCGGCGAGTCGGTATGCCGCGCGGCCGGCATACCGGTGGCCGGCGGCCATTCGATCGATACCTCCGAACCGATCTATGGCCTGGTCGGTGTCGGCGTCGTGCATCCCGATCGCGTCAAGCGCAACAGCCAGGCGCAGGCCGGCGACGTGCTCATCCTCGGCAAGCCGCTCGGCATCGGCATCCTTTCCGCCGCGCTGAAAAAAGGCGAACTCCCGCCCGAGGGCTACCGGGCCTTGGTGGACACCGCGAGCCAGCTCAATGCCGTGGGCACCATACTCGGCGACATGCCTGGGGTGCATGCGATGACCGACGTCACCGGCTTTGGCCTGCTCGGGCATCTGCTGGAAATCGTGCGTGGCTCGCAACGGGCGGCCCGCATCGACTGGAGTGCCGTGCCGGTGATCGACGCGGCGCGTCGCCTGGCGCAGCGTGGCGTGACGACCGGCGCCGCCGGGCGCAACTGGGCGAGCTACGGGCATGACGTCGATCTGCCGCAGGCCTGCCCCGACTGGCAGCGCAATCTGCTGTGCGATCCGCAGACGAGCGGCGGACTGCTGGTGGCGTGTGACGCGGGCAGCGAAGCGGCGGTTCTGGCGGCGTTCAGGGAACAGGGCTTTGCCGCGGTGGCGACGATAGGCCGACTCGACGCCGGCGCGCCCCGCGTCGTGGTGGGTTGAGCCTGGCGATGAGGGTGGCCGGCGCCCCCTGAACGCCGCGTCGAATCGGCTCAGACGGACTTCAGCGTGACCGGGCGGCGGTCTTCCATGCGGCGTCCCGTCAGCCTGCGGCGATCGGTTTTCACCCCCGCGGGCAGCGCGGTACCATGCGCTACGGTGCGGCGGTCGCTCAAGCGGCGCTCCAGGGGGATGAACTCGACTTCGTAAACCGGCAGAGCGGACATGGCCGTGCCCTTTCATGACGAACTTTCGACAAGCGTAGTCGAGCGTTCGGCTGTCTGCAAGTGATGAATATACCGTTCGTTCGCCGCATGCGGCCCGGCACGTGCCGCGGGCGGTCGCGCGGCATGCGGCGCCTTCATGAACGCGTGTCACGCATCAGGCGTTGCTTTTCGCGCTGCCATTCACGCTCTTTTTCGGCGGCGCGCTTGTCGTGCTGTTTCTTGCCCTTGGCGAGTCCGATTTCGAGCTTGATGCGCCCCTTGCTGTAGTGGAGGTTGAGCGGCACCAGGGTGAATCCGGCGCGTTCGGTCTTGCCGATCAGCCTGTTGATTTCCTCGGCATGCAACAGCAGCTTGCGCGAACGGGTGGGGTCGGGATGGATGTGGGTCGAGGCGGTGGGCAGCGGGCTGATGTGGCAGCCGATGAGATACAGGGCGCCGTTGCGGATCACGACGTAGGATTCCTTCAGCTGCACGCGGCCTGCGCGAATCGCTTTCACCTCCCAGCCTTCGAGCACCAGTCCGGCTTCGAACCGTTCTTCGATGAAGTAGTCGTGAAACGCTTTTTTGTTGTCGGCGATGCTCATGGCGGGACGGCTTGCGTACAATGCTCGATTTTACAAGGCTACCAAGGCTACAGGTTATAGATGGCGCGTGTGGAAAAAAGTGTCCTGGTGGCGCATCCTCCGGAACGCATGTTCGAACTCGTCGACCGCGTCGAGGATTATCCGAAATTCCTGCCCTGGTGCGGCGGCACCGAACTGAAAATGCGCGACGACGCGCTGACCGTGGCGACGATCCATATCGCGTACATGGGCATCCGGCAGAGTTTCACCACGCGGAATGCCAAGATCGTACCCAGGGAAATGCGCATCAAGCTGCAGGACGGGCCGTTTTCCGAACTGGAAGGCGACTGGATCTTCCTGCCCCTGGGCGACGAGGCATGCAAGATCGAATTCCGCTTGCAGTATGCGTTTTCCAGTCATATCCTGGAAAAACTGCTGGCGCCGGTGTTCGGGCACATCACCAATACGTTCGTCGATGCCTTCGTGCGCCGTGCGGACGAGGTCTACTCCACATGACCGAGAAGCCCAGGATCGCCGTCGAAATCGCCTACGCCCTGCCGGACGCGCAGATCTTGCGCACGCTGGATCTGGACGCGGGGGCGACGGTCGAGGACGTCATTCGCCGTTCCGGTCTGCTGGAAGAATTCCCCGAGATCGATCTTGCACTCAACAAGGTCGGCATTTTCAGCAAGCTGGTGAAGCTGGACGAAGTCGTGCGCGACCGCGATCGCGTGGAGATCTATCGACCCTTGATCGCCGATCCCAAGGAAGTGCGCCGCAAGCGCGCCGAAGCGGGCAAGACGACCCGCAAGGGCGGCGGCGCCATCGAGGCCGACACGGCGCCCTGAGAACCCGCCGGTCCGTCGATCGGCAGCGACGTCTCGCCGCGTGCGGGCGTCCCCATCAAAAAAGCCCTCCAGGCGTGTGCCGGAGGGCTTTTGTGCGGGTGGGGACGAAATCAGTCGCCCATCTTGACCATTGGATAGCTGAGCTGCTCCATGCCGAGCCGGACCTGCTCGCTGGCGAACCTGGACTGCTTCAGTACCGTGGCGCTGTCGTTCTTTTCCGCCGCCGCTTCGGCGGCCTTGAGGGCATTGTCCGCCGTGGTCCACAAGGCGTTCTTCGCGCGCGCCGCCTTGACGTCGGCCCGTGCCGCGGCCAGGGCGGCTTGTGCTTCGGCCGAGAGTGCGGGCTTGGCGGGCTCGGCCGCCTTGGTTGCGGCCGGTTTTGCAGCGGCGGTCGAGGCCGGCTGGCTGGCGCAACCGGCCAGGCCGATGAGCGCGGCCGACGTTAGGGCAAACAGAATTCTGGACATCGTTTTATCTCTCCTCGTGTTTGTGGCGGGCAACGGGGATGTCGACTCCCGGGCTCGTTCGCAAAATAAACGATATCCCCCCGCCCCGTCAACCGCAGGGCGCGCGCCCGTCCATGGCGGTTTGCGGCGCGCATCGTGCGCCGCCGATCCGGCGGCGGCGGGCCACCGGAGAATCGTTCGTGGTTTGTGCGCCGGCACGGCGGGCGCGTATAATTCCGCTTTGCGTTAAGGAAAACCCATGCGTGTCCTACAGAAAGCGCTGACGTTCGACGACGTTCTGCTCGTCCCCGCCCATTCCGCCATCCTGCCCCGCGAAGTCAGCCTGTCCACCCGCTTGACCCGCGCCATCACCCTGAAACTGCCCCTGCTGTCCGCGGCGATGGACACCGTGACCGAGGCGCGCCTGGCGATCACGCTGGCACAGGAAGGCGGCATCGGCATCGTGCACAAGAACATGGCGACCGAAATGCAGGCCGCGCAGGTCGCCGCGGTCAAGCGCTTCGAGTCCGGCGTGGTGAAGGATCCGATTACCATCACGCCGCAGATGACGGTGCGGCAGGTGCTCGAAATCACCCGTGCCAAGCGCATCTCCGGACTGCCCGTGATCGACGGCGGCAAAGTCGTCGGCATCGTCACCAACCGCGACCTGCGCTTTGAAACCCGGCTCGACCAGCCCATCGCCAACATCATGACTCCGAAGGAACGGCTGGTGACGGTGAAGGAAGGCGCCAATCGCGACGAGGCCATGGTGCTTCTCCACAAACATCGGCTCGAGCGCGTACTGGTCGTGAACGATGCGTTCGAACTGCGTGGCCTGATCACCGTGAAGGACATCGAAAGATCGACCGAGTACCCGCACGCCTGCAAGGATGCGATGGGACGTCTGCGTGTCGGCGCGGCGGTCGGTACCGGCGAGGGGACCGAAGAGCGTGTGGCCGCACTGGTCGAGGCCGGCGTCGACGTCATCGTCGTCGATACCGCGCACGGCCACTCGAAGGGTGTGCTCGAACGTGTTCGCTGGGTCAAGCAGGCCTATCCGGACGTCCAGGTCATCGGCGGCAACATCGCCACGGCGGCCGCCGCGTCCGCGCTCGTCGAGCACGGTGCGGATGCCGTGAAAGTCGGCATCGGTCCCGGCTCGATCTGCACCACGCGCATGGTCGCCGGGGTCGGCGTGCCGCAGATCAGCGCAGTGGCCAACGTCGCCGATGCATTGAAAGGCAGCGGCGTGGGGATCATTGCCGACGGGGGCATCCGCTACTCGGGCGACATCGCCAAGGCGCTCGCCGCGGGCGCCAATTGCGTGATGCTCGGTGGCCTGTTCGCCGGCACGGAGGAAGCGCCGGGCGAAGTCGAGCTGTTCCAGGGACGGACCTACAAATCCTATCGCGGCATGGGCTCGCTGGGCGCAATGCAGGAGGGATCCTCCGACCGCTATTTCCAGGATGACGAGAAAAGCGCCGAAAAACTGGTGCCTGAAGGCATCGAGGGACGTGTACCCTACAAGGGCAGCGTGATCGGTGTCATCCATCAGATGATGGGCGGCCTGCGCTCGTCGATGGGTTATCTCGGCGTGGGCAGCATCGCCGAGATGCACGAGAAGGCCGAGTTCGTCGAGATCACGGGCGCCGGCATTCGCGAATCGCACGTACACGACGTGCAGATCGTCAAGGAAGCCCCGAACTACCGGGTGGACTGACGTGAACCCGCGCCGCACGCTCGAAGCGCTGCTGCTGGCAGCGGGCATGGTGGCGAGCGCCTGGGTTCTCGGCCATTTTCTGCTGCAGTTCAAGCAGGCCGACCGCGCGGTCGAGGTGAAGGGGCTTGCCGAGCGCGAGGTTGCCGCAGACACCGCAATCTGGCCCATCGCATTCAGCGAGGCGGACAACGACCTGACGCGGCTGTACCAGACCCTCCAGGAAAAGAATGCGAAGATCGCAGCCTTCCTGCGGGCGCAAGGCTTCGAGCCTGAAGAAATCTCGCTTTCCGCCCCCTCGATTTCCGATCGCCAAGCCCAGGACTACGGCGATGCGCGGCTTGCCGAACGGGTTCGTTACAGTGGCAAGTCGACGGTGACGGTATACACGCGCAAGGTCGAACGCGTGCGCGCAGCCATGGCGCAGCTCGGCGAGCTTGGCCAGGAAGGCATCGCGCTTTCGGCGGACCACTATGAAAACCGCACCCAGTTCCTGTTCACGGGCCTGAACGCGCTCAAACCCTCGATGATCGAGGAGGCGACCAAGAACGCACGCATCGCCGCCGACAAGTTCGCCAAGGATTCCAACAGCCGTCTCGGCAGCATTCGCCGCGCCAACCAGGGACAGTTCTCCATCGACGACCGCGACGCCAGCACGCCTCACGTCAAGAAAGTGCGCGTGGTGTCATCGGTCGAATACAGCCTCGTCGATTGACTCTCACCCCGGGTTTTGCCCGGCCAGCCATGCACCAGAAAATCCTCATTCTCGACTTCGGTTCCCAATTCACCCAGCTCATTGCACGGCGCGTGCGCGAGGCCGGCGTCTATTGCGAGCTGCATCCCAACGACGTCAGCGAGGAATTCGTGCGCGACTTCGCACCGCGGGGCATCATCCTGTCGGGCGGCCCAAGCTCGGCGTACGAGGCGGAGACCGCACGCGCACCGGACGTCGTGTTCGGCCTCGGCGTGCCGGTGCTGGGCATCTGCTACGGCATGCAGACCATGGCGGCGCAGCTCGGTGGCAAGGTCGAGCACGCCTTGCATCGTGAATTCGGCTACGCGGAGGTGCGTGCGCATGGCCACACCGCGCTGCTGCGCGATCTGCAGGACCGCATCAATGACGAGGGACACGGCCTGCTCGACGTGTGGATGAGCCACGGCGACAAGGTCACCGCGCTGCCATCCGGTTTCAGGCTGCTGGCGAGCAACGCCGCGACGCCGATCGCCGGCATGGCCGACGAAGACCGTCGTTTCTATGGCGTGCAGTTCCACCCCGAAGTCACCCACACCGTGCAGGGCAAGCACATCATCGAACGTTTCGTGCACGACATCTGCGGCTGCGGCTCCGACTGGAACATGCCGGACTACGTCGGCGAGGCGATTGGCCGTGTACGCTCGGAAGTCGGCAGCGACGAAGTGATCCTCGGCCTGTCCGGTGGCGTCGATTCGTCCGTCGTCGCCGCACTGCTGCATCGCGCCATTGGCGAGCAGCTTACCTGCGTGTTCGTCGACACCGGATTGCTCCGCCTGAACGAAGCCGAGCAGGTGATGGATACCTTCGCGAAGAATCTCGGCGTCAAGGTCATCCACGTCGATGCATCCGAACGTTTTCTGAAGGAACTCGCGGGCGTCACCGACCCCGAACAGAAGCGCAAGATCATCGGCCGCGAATTTGTCCACGTGTTCCAGGAAGAGGCGGCCAGATTGCCGCGCGCCAAGTGGCTCGCACAGGGCACCATCTACCCCGACGTCATCGAATCGGCTGGCGCGAAGACCAAGAAGGCGCACACCATCAAGAGCCACCACAACGTCGGCGGCCTGCCCGAAACCCTGCACCTGAAGCTCTTGGAGCCTCTGCGCGAACTCTTCAAGGACGAGGTGCGCGAGTTGGGCATTGCCCTGGGCCTGCCGCACGACATGGTCTATCGCCATCCCTTCCCCGGCCCCGGCCTCGGCGTGCGCATCCTCGGCGAAGTGAAGCGCGAATACGCCGACCTGCTGCGACAGGCAGACGCCATCTTCATCGACGAACTGCGCGCCTCCGGCTGGTACGACAAGACCTCCCAGGCGTTCGCCGTCTTCCTGCCGGTAAAGAGCGTCGGCGTCATGGGCGACGGCCGTACCTATGATTACGTCGTCGCCCTGCGGGCCGTGCAGACCCAGGACTTCATGACCGCCCACTGGGCCGAGCTCCCGTACGCCCTGCTGGCCAAGGTGTCCAACCGTATCGTGAATGAAATCCGCGGCATCAGCCGTGTGGTCTATGACGTGACCGGGAAACCACCTGGGACGATCGAGTGGGAATGATTCCGCGTCTGGCACAGCCAGGCACCTGATGGCATGAAATGCCGCTAAGCCCGCGTAATTGCGGGCTTTTTTTTGTTTGTGTTTGGCACGATCTGGCAACGGGAGGAAGCGCCAAGCACCGT
>JACDJC010001632.1_pt1 | contig 19522 bp, 19 predicted proteins | sample 7454191 | NCBI WGS metagenome assembly JACDJC01 (sample SAMN14253291, study PRJNA609438) | sludge metagenome | isolation source: sludge after 25d culture with pyrite and EDTA | collected 2018-12-20 | reverse complement strand
GGATGCGCCTGTCCTTCGCCAGATCGAGCAGCAGCGGCGCCTCGTCGTGGCAGGGCACGCACCACGACGCCCAGACGTTGACGACGCTGACCGCGCCCTTGAACGCCGCCGGGTCGAGGCCGGCCACCGGCGCGCCGCCGTTGGTCAGGCCCTCCAGTGGCGGCAGCGCCGTCTGCGGTGCCGGGCGGCCGATCAGCGCCGAGGGAATGCGCGCCGGATCGCCCGACTGCAGGCGAAACCAGAACAGCCCGGCCAGCGCCACGAAGGCGACGAGCGGCAGCGCCACCAGCCACGAGCGCCGGCGCGAAGCCGTCGTACCGGGGGGTTCGCTCATGATCGTTCGCCGGGCGGCCGCGCCGAGCGCCGCGTGACGCCGCTCGCCTCGAGGTCGCGCAGCGTCCGGGTCTGGCGGCGGAAGTCCAGCGCGACCCAGAGCGCGAGCGCGACGATCACCAGCGCCGCCAGCGCGTAGGAAAGAATGATGAAGGAGGCGTAGGGGCCGAGCGTCATCGACATCACGCGACCTGCCTGCTCGCCTGCATCATCTGCAGGGTGCGCACTCGCCGCCGCAGCACCTCGTTGCGCATCGCCGCCAGATGCAGCGTCACGAACAGCAGCGAGAATCCGAACGCCATCGTCAGCAGCGGGATCAGGAACGCAGGGGGCATGCTCGGTCCTCCGGCGCGGAACACCGAGGCGCCCTGATGCAGCGTGTTCCACCAGTCGACGGAGAACTTGATGATCGGCAGGTTGATGGCGCCGACCAGCGTCAGGATCGCGGCGGCGCGCGCCGCGCGCGAGGGATCGTCCACCGCGCGCCACAGCGCCATGACGCCGAGATACATCAGAAACAGCACCAGCACCGAGGTCAGCCGCGCGTCCCATTCCCAGTAGGTGCCCCACATCGGCCGGCCCCACAGCGAGCCGGTGACCAGCGCGAGGAAGGTGAAGGCCGCCCCGAGCGGCGCCGCCGCCTTCGCCGCCACATCCGCCAGCGGATGCCGCCACACCAGCGTGCCGAGCGAGGCCGCGCTCATCACCCCCCACACGAACATCGACAGCCACGCGGCGGGAACGTGGATGAACATGATCTTCACCGTCGCGCCCTGCTGGTAGTCGTCGGGCGCGAGCGCCGCCTGATAGAGGCCGGCGGCGATCAGCAGCGCGGTGGCGGCCGCGAGCCACGGCAGCAGCCGCGCGGTCAGCGCCAGGAACCGGGTCGGATTGGCGAGGTCGATAAGCTTCATGGCGTTCCTGATAGTCGCGGCCGCGACCGCAGGCAATGCGCGCCGCCGCCGCGGCGGCGCAGTTCCGCGAGAGTTGATGGCGTCCGCCGCCGCATCAGTCGAGCCCCTGGCGCAGGCTCGCGGCCGCCGCGAACGGGCCGACCACGAAGCTCACCAGCGACAGCGCGCACAGGATCGAGAACGGCGTGCCGAACGGCACGCCCTCCGCCACGGCCGCGTTCGACGCCGCGACCCCGAAGATCAGCACCGGAATCGAAAGCGGCAGCACGACGATCGCGAGCAGCAATCCGCCCCGCCGCAGCGTGACCGCCAGCGCCGCGCCGATCATGCCGGTGAAGGTCAGGGCCGGCGTGCCGATCAGGAGCGTCAGCGCCACCGCGAGCGTCGCGGATGCGTCGAGGTTGAGCAGGATGCCGACGAACGGCGTCGCCACGATCAGCGGCACGCCCACCGCGAGCCAGTGCGCCAGCGCCTTGGCCGCGCAGGCGAGTTCCAGCGGCGCCCGGCTCATGACGATGAGGTCGAGCGAGCCGTCGTCCTGGTCGGCGGTGAACAGCCGGTCCAGCGTCAGCAGCGAGGCCAGCATCGCCCCGAGCCAGAGGATTGCCGGTCCGATCTTGCGCAGCAGTGCGATGTCGGGTCCGAGCGCGAACGGCATCACCACCACCACGGTGAGGAAGAACAGCACGCCGATCAGCGCGCCGCCGCCGGCGCGCAGCGCGATGGCGATGTCGCGGCGCATGAGGGCTGCGAGCGCGGTCATGGCCGGGCCTCGATCCGCAATTCGGACGCGGAAATGCCGAGCGGGCCGTGGGTCGCGGCGAGAATGAGCCCGCCGCCGCGCAGGTGCTCGGTCATCAGGGCGGCGATCATGGCCTGACCGGCAGCGTCGAGCGCCGAGGTTGGCTCGTCGAGCAGCCAGACCGGCCGCGCCGCGGCGATCAGCCGCGCGATCGACAGCCGCCGGCGCTGGCCGGCCGACAGGACCGCTGCCGGCAGATGCGTCGCATGACCGAGCCCGACGGCGTCCAGCGCGCGGGGGATGTCGTCCGTGCCCTCGCCGAGAAAGCGCTGCCAGAAGTCGAGGTTCTCCCGCACGGTCAGGGACGGTTTCAGCGCGTCGCGATGGCCGAGATAGTGCGCCTGCTCCGCGAGCGTCAGTTCGTCCGCGCCGCCTTCGAGCCGGATGGCGCCGCCGGCGAGCGGCAGGAGCCCGGCGATCATGCGCAGCAGGGAGGACTTGCCGGCGCCGTTGGCGCCGGTTACCGCCAGCGCCTGCCCGGAGGCCACCTCGAGGCCGAGGCCCGCGAAGATTTCGCGGCCGCCCCGGACGCATGTCAGGTTCTGCCCAAGGAGTTTCATGCGCGTCGGACCAGCGGTCCCGGCGAGCAGACAAAGGATATTTCAGGGCAGGCAAACATGGCGGCAGACTATCGTAGGGGTGTGGTGGACAGACTGGAAAGATTCTATAAAACCGGAACTTGGTGCGGCACACAATCGGCCGCGGCGGCCACACGTCCCTCGCTCCCTCTGCTCAGCCTCGGACGGTGCTTTGATACCCTTTAGCGGGTGTCTTCAACTTTTTGAATCGGGATCGCTCACATGCCCTCGCTCGACAGCTTCAAGTGCCAGAAAACCCTCAAGGTCGGCGCCAAGACCTACGTCTATTACAGCCTGCCCACCGCCGAGAAGAACGGCCTCAAGGGCATCTCGCGGCTGCCTTACTCGATGAAGGTGCTGCTGGAGAACATGCTGCGCAACGAGGACGGCCGCACGGTCACCAAGGCGGACATCGAGGCGTTCTCCAAGTGGGCGCGCAAGAAGACGCTGGAGCACGAGATCGCGTTCCGTCCGGCGCGCGTGCTGATGCAGGACTTCACCGGCGTGCCGGCGGTGGTCGATCTCGCCGCCATGCGCAACGCCATGAAGTCGCTCGGCGGTGACGCCGAGAAGATCAACCCGCTGGTGCCGGTCGATCTCGTCATCGACCATTCGGTGATCGTCAACTTCTTCGGCGACAACAAGGCTTTCGCCAAGAACGTCCAGGAAGAATACAAGCAGAACCAGGAGCGCTACGAGTTCCTGAAGTGGGGCCAGCAGGCGTTCTCCAACTTCTCCGTTGTGCCGCCCGGCACCGGCATCTGCCACCAGGTTAATCTCGAATATCTGGCGCAGACGGTCTGGACCCGGAAGGAGAAGCTGACGGTCGGCAGGAAGACCGGCACCTTCGAGGTCGCCTATCCGGATTCGCTGGTCGGAACCGATTCCCACACCACCATGGTCAACGGCCTCGCCGTGCTCGGCTGGGGCGTCGGCGGCATCGAGGCGGAAGCCGCGATGCTCGGCCAGCCGCTGTCGATGCTGCTGCCCGACGTGGTCGGCTTCAAGCTCAAGGGTCAGCTCCGCGAAGGCGTGACCGCGACCGACCTCGTTCTCACCGTCACGCAGATGCTGCGCAAGCAGGGCGTGGTCGGCAAGTTCGTCGAGTTCTTCGGTCCCGGCCTCGACCATCTGTCGGTCGCCGACAAGGCCACCATCGGCAACATGGCGCCGGAATACGGCGCGACCTGCGGTTTCTTCCCCGTGGACAAGGCCGCGCTCGACTATCTCAAGACCTCCGGCCGCGCCGCCGCGCGCGTCGCGCTGGTGGAGAAATACGCCAAGGCGCAGGGCCTGTTCCGCACCGCCGCGTCACAGGACCCGGTGTTCACCGAGACGCTGGTGCTGGACCTCAAGGACGTGCAGCCCTCGCTCGCCGGACCGAAGCGCCCCGAAGGCCGCGTCGCGCTGGAAGCCGTGGCCGGCGGCTTCGACGCCGCGCTGACCGCCGAATACAAGAAGCCGGAAGGCCACGGCCAGCGCTTCCCGGTGGAAGGCCGCAACTTCGACGTCGGTCACGGCGACGTGGTGATCGCCGCGATCACCTCCTGCACCAACACCTCGAACCCGAGCGTGCTGATCGGCGCCGGCCTTCTGGCGCGCAAGGCCGCAGCGAAGGGCCTGAAGGCCAAGCCGTGGGTGAAGACCTCGCTCGCGCCGGGCAGCCAGGTGGTCGCCGAATATCTCGCCAATTCCGGCCTGCAGAAGGATCTCGACAAGGTCGGCTTCAACCTCGTCGGCTTCGGCTGCACCACCTGCATCGGCAATTCCGGCCCGCTGCCGGAGGAGATTTCCAAATCGGTCAACGACAACGGCATCGTCGCCGCCGCCGTGCTGTCGGGCAACCGCAACTTCGAGGGCCGCGTCTCGCCGGACGTGCAGGCGAACTACCTCGCCTCGCCGCCGCTGGTGGTGGCCTATGCGCTGGCCGGCACCGTGACCAAGAACCTCGACGAGGAGCCGCTCGGCACCGGCAAGGACGGCAAGCCGGTCTATCTGCGCGACATCTGGCCGACCTCGCAGGAGATCAACGCCTTCATCAAGAAGTACGTCACCTCGACGATCTTCAAGAAGAAGTACGCCGACGTGTTCAAGGGCGACACCAACTGGCGCAGGATCAAGACCACGGCGAGCGACACCTACAAGTGGAACATGAGCTCCACCTACGTGCAGAACCCGCCCTATTTCGAGGGCATGAAGATGGAGCCGGAGCCGACCACCGACATCGTCGACGCCCGCATCCTCGCGCTGTTCGGCGACAAGATCACCACCGACCACATCTCGCCCGCGGGCTCGATCAAGCTGACCTCGCCGGCCGGCAAGTACCTGACGGAGCATCAGGTGCGTCCGGCCGACTTCAACCAGTACGGCACGCGCCGCGGCAACCATGAAGTGATGATGCGCGGCACCTTCGCCAACATCCGCATCAAGAACTTCATGCTCAAGGGCGCCGACGGCAACATTCCGGAAGGCGGCAACACCAAGCACTGGCCCGACGGCGAAGTGATGTCGATCTACGACGCCGCGATGAAGTACCAGCAGGAGAAGGTGCCGCTGGTGGTGTTCGCCGGCGCCGAATACGGCAACGGCTCGTCGCGCGACTGGGCCGCGAAGGGCACCCGCCTGCTCGGCGTGCGCGCCGTGGTGGCGCAGAGCTTCGAGCGCATCCATCGCTCGAATCTTGTCGGCATGGGCGTTCTGCCGCTGACCTTCGAGGACGGCACGTCGTGGTCCTCGCTCGGCCTCAAGGGCGACGAGAAGGTCACCATCCGCGGGCTGCAGGGCGATCTCAGGCCGCGCCAGAAGCTGACCGCGGAGATCGTCGACGGCGACGGCTCGCTCAAGCGCGTGCCGCTGCTCTGCCGCATCGATACCCTCGACGAGCTCGAGTATTACCGCAACGGCGGCATTCTGCATTACGTGCTGCGCAAGCTCGCGGCTTGATGCAGGGCCGGAAACGCAACCGTGAACGGGCTCACCGCCACGTGAGTGGCGGCTCGGAAGGAGGCGGCCTATCAAGAGGCCGCCTTTTGCCTGAAGGCCTTACGCATTTCCGGGAACGCCAGTTGGGTACCGACCGACCACGCACGACGGCAACGGCACGCGGCACGCGAATGTCGTGGCTGGGGTGCGTGCTCGGGCTCTTTGCCTTCATCGCGGTCGCGACGCCTGCCGCGGCCGATCCGCGCGCGGTGGTCGAGATGTTCACCTCGCAGGGCTGCTCGTCGTGCCCGCCGGCGGACCGGCTTCTCGGCGAGCTTGCGCAGGACCCCTCCGTGATCGCGCTGAGCCTGCCGATCGATTACTGGGACTATCTCGGCTGGAAGGACACGCTGGCGGACGCCCGCTTCACCGCGCGCCAGCGCGCCTATTCGCAGATGCGCGGCGACCGCGCGGTCTACACGCCGCAGGCGGTGGTCAACGGCACCGCCAATGTGCTCGGCTCCGATCGCGCCGGCATCGAGAGCGCGGCGAACCGCACGCGCAAGATTCAGGGTGCGATGTCGGTGCCCGTCACGCTCACGAAGTCGGGCCGGCATATCGGCGTCGCGGTTGCGGCCGACAGGGCCGGCAGAAGCGGCGAGGTCTGGATCTGCGCGGTGTCGAAGCATGTGCCGATCACCATCGCGCGCGGCGAGAACCGCGGACAGCGGATCATCTACCACAACGTGGTGCGCAACATGCTGAAGGTCGGTGACTGGAGCGGCGAGGCCGGCACCTGGACCGTGCCGCTGGAGAACATTCTTCGCGACGGCATCGATGCGGCGGTGGTCTACGTCCAGGACGGCAACCGCGACCGGCCCGGTCCGATGCTGGGGGCGGCCTTCACCTCGCTCGACTGAACTTCGCGCGACTGAGTGGCCGGCGCGTCGGCGCTGTGCGGCCTCACATCAAATCGCGTCCGAAAAAACAAAAGGCCAGCTCGCGCTGGCCCGAAGGTGTGGGGATCTACCTGCTGCGGAGAATAGGCCCGGTCCCGTCGACCCCGGGGGGCTGGGGGCTGAGGAATCCGGTGCCGAAGGACCGGGCCAACGCAGTGGGAGGACCATCGCAGCCCAGCACGGCAGGGAATTGACCGAAATCGGGCGGTATTATGATTTGCCTAACGTGCGCGTGATGGCGTGGCGCTCCGGGTCCTTCGGCGGGAAGGTGCACATTCGGGCTTGCAGCGCCGGCCCCGCGGGGGGATCATGCCGTTCGCGTGACAGGGAGGCGCCGATGATACCCGTATCTGGCGATGCCGATCCGAGCGAGAGCCGGGGGCTGGAGCGCACCGCGGCACTGCTCCTGCCCCAGACCGTGACGTTCAACCGCACCGAGCTCAACCGTATCCTCAACCTCTACGGCCGCATGGTCGCCGACGGCGAATGGCGCGACTACGCCATCGACTTCCTCAAGGATCGCGCGGTGTTCTCGATCTTCCGTCGCGCCTCGGAAATCCCGATCTACCGCATCGAGAAGGACCCGCGGCTGGCGCGCAAGCAAGGCGCCTACAGCGTGATCGCCGCGAGCGGCCAGATCCTGCGCCGCGGCCACGATCTCGACCGCGTGCTGCTGGCGATCGACCGCAAGCCGGCGCTGGTCTAGACGGCCGTCGTCGGAGCTGCCGTCCCGGAGAACTCGTCGTAGGCGCGCAACGCGTCGGCGGCGTACATCAGCGCCGGTCCGCCGCCCATGTAGACGCACATGGCCATCACCTCGGCGAGCTCCTCGCGGGTGGTGCCGAGCTTGACCAGCGCCTTGACGTGAAAGCCGATGCAGCCGTCGCAGCGCTGGGTCACGCCGATGGCGATCGCGATCAGTTCCTTGGTTTTCTTGCTGAGCGCCCCGTCGGCGGTGGCGGCGCGGGACATGGCGTAGAAGCCCTTCATGGCGTCGGGCGCGAGCTTGCTGAGTTCGGACGTATAGGCCGAGATGTCCTGGGTGATCGCCTGGTAGTCCTTCGCCATGAGGGCCTCTCTTTTCAATTTATGTTTTTCTGATATCATAAAAGCATGGATTGTAAAGCGATGGCGGCCGACGGGATCGGGGAGCTGACGGCGCGGGCCGATACCGTCGCCGGCTTCCTCAAGGGCCTTGCGAACGCGCACCGCCTGCTGATCCTCTGCGCCCTGCTCGAACGCGAGCGCAGCGTCGGCGAACTGATCGCCGCCACCGGAATTGCGCAGACCTCGATGTCGCAGCATCTCGCCCGGCTGAAGGCCGAAGGCATCGTCGGCGTCCGGCGCCAGCACCGCACGCTGTTCTATTCCGTCGACCACGCCGCGGTGCGCGACATCATGGCCGTGCTCTACGGACACTTCTGCAAGGCGGGCTGAGCCGCGGCGGCTTGCGCGGTCAGGCGCGCGTCGGCTCGGCCGGCGCGGAATGGCCGCCGCCGCCCAGCGCGCGCTGCATCATCACCGTGTCGAGCCAGCGTCCGAACTTGAATCCGACATCCGGGTGGGTGCCGATCATCGCAAAGCCTGCGCGGGCGTGCAGCGCGACCGAGGCGGTGTTGGCGGAGTCGCCGATCACCGCGATCATCTGGCGATAGCCGAGCGCCGTCGTTTGCGCGATCAGCTCTTTCAGCAGAGCGGTGCCGATGCCGCGCCGGTGGGCGGCGGGATCGAGATAGACCGAATCCTCCACGGTGAAGCGATAGGCCGGCCGCGGCCGGTACGGCCCGGCATAGGCGTAGCCGACGACGTGGCCGTCGATCACTGCTGCGAGATAGGGAAAGCCGCCGTCGCGCAGGCCGTCGTAGCGCCGGCGCATCTCGGCGGCATCCGGCGATTCCAGTTCGAAGGTGGCGGTGCCGAAGCGGACGGCGTGATCGTAGATGCGCGTGACGGCGGGAATATCCGCCGGCAGGGCGGGCCGGATGACGACGTCTGGCATGCGGCAAGCGTAGCAGGATTCGCGCGGGGCGTCATGGCGCGGCGCGGGCGGGCTTCGCCGGCGCCGCCCCAAAACAAAAGCCCCGGCCTTGAGGGCCGGGGCTTCGTGTCGGGCTTGCGCCTGGGTTCAGTCGCGCTGTCCGAGGAGCTGCAAGAGCAGCGTGAACAGGTTGATGAAGTTCAGGTAGAGCGACAGGGCGCCGGTGATCGCCGCGCGCTCGGCCATCTCGCCGCCCTGCGCGGCGTAGCCGTAGATGTAGTCGTTCTTCAGCCGCTGGGTATCCCAGGCGGTGAGGCCGGCGAACACCAGCACGCCGATCACCGAGACCACGAACTGCAGCATCGAGCTCGCGATGAACAGGTTGACCAGGCTCGCGAGGATGACGCCGAACAGGCCCATCATCAGGAACGAGCCCATGCCCGTCATGTCGCGCTTGGTGGTGTAGCCGTACAGGCTCAGCGCGCCGAACGAGGCGGCGGTGATGAAGAACACCCGCACGATCGAGGAGTGCGTGTAGACGAGGAAGATCGACGACAGCGAGATGCCCATCAGCGCCGCGAACACCCAGAACAGCATCTGGGCGGTCGCCGGCTTCAGCCGGTTGATGCCGAAGGAGATGGCGAACACCATCGCCAGCGGGGCGAGGATGAACACCCACTTCAGCGGGCTGACGAAGAGTTGATAGCCGAACGGCGTCAGGAACTGGCCCTGCGAGACGCGGAAGGCCGCCCCGCTCGCCGACTTCGCGGCGACGGACGCGTCACCCGTCACGGCCCACATGTAGACGCCGAGCGCGGCAAAGCCGGTGATCGCCAGGCCGATCGCCATGTAGTTGTAGATCTTGAGCATGTACGATCGCAGACCGGCGTCTACGGTCGCGGCGTCCGCGCGGTTGGCCGCCCGGCCGAAAGGAGAGGCGTAGTTGCGGTCCAAGTCCGACATTGTCGAAACCTCGTGGTTGACTGGCGAAAGCGAGGGGGGCGTACCGCCAGCGAGAAATCTTTCCTACAGTTCGGAATGTGAAGTCAACCGGCCCGAGGATCAAGTGGAGGATCAGGGGTACCCGGCCGGCGTTTGATTCCGAACCCGCTCGGTATGTGGGAAACTAACACGCGAGACGCAAGAATGACCGCGCGGCCGTTTGTCGCAAAACCCGTACGGCGCTGCTACAAATTGTCATAAGCTGCGCAGCACGGTCGCCGGCTTTTGGTTAAGGGCTATTAATGTTCCGGCGAGCCCGAGCCCGACCGTGACGGCCAGCGCCGCCAGCGCCACCGCCGCCGCGCTGCCCGCCTGCCAGGCGAAGCCCAGCGTCATCAGCCGGGTCACGATCTGCCAGGCGGCGATCGAGCCGGCGGCGATACCGACCGCCGCGGTGGCGAGCCCGATCATCAGGTATTCGAGCGCATAGGCGCCGATCAGCCGCGCCCGGGTGGCGCCCAGCGTCTTCAGGATCACCGCGTCATAGACCCGGTGGCGGTGGCCGGCGGCCAGCGCCCCGCCGAGCACCAGGATGGCGGACAGGAGCGTCACCGTGCTGGCGCCGCGGATGGCGAGCACGAGGTTGGTGACCACGGCGCCGATGGAATCGAGCGCCTCGCGGACCCGCACGCTGGTCACCATGGGAAAGGCCCTCGCGACCGCCTTGATGAGCGCGGCGTCGCCGGAGACGCTGGCGTCCCGCTGGGTGAGCGTGGCGATGTCGGTGTGCGGCGCGCCGGCGAAGGTGTCGGGCGAATAGACCAGCACGAAATTGATGCCGAGGCTCTGCCAGTCCACCGTGCGCAGGCTGCCGATCCGGGCGGTGACGTCGCGGCCGAGCACGTTGACGGTGATGTCGTCGCCGAGCTTGAGGCCGAGGCCGTCGGCGATCCGCTTCTCCAGCGACACCTGCGGCGGTCCCTGATAGCCCGCGCCCCACCAGGCGCCCTCGACCACGCGGGAACCGCGCGGCACCTCGGTGGCGTAGGTGAGGCCGCGGTCGCTCTGCAGCACCCAGGCGGCATCGGCCGAGGGTTTGAGCTCCTCGGCCGGCACGCCGCGGGCGGCGGTGATGCGGCCGCGCAGCATCGGCACCGTCTCCACCTCGGCGCCGGGCGCCCGGCTCTGCAGGAAGGCGGTGAAACGCGCCGCGTCCGCGGCCGGAATGTCGATGAAATAGAAGGACGGCGCGCGCTCCGGCAGCGCCGCCATGAACTGCCGCCGCAGGTTGCCGTCGATCTGGGTGACCGTGACCAGCACCGCGAGGCCGAGGCCGAGCGACAGCACCACCGACGGCGTCAGCGCGCCGGGGCGATGGATGTTGGCGACCGCCAGCCGCAGCATGGTGAGGCGCGGCCGCGGCAGGCGGCGCGCCGTCGTCATCAGCAGCGCGGCGACGCCGCGCAGCGCGCCGAACACCGCGACGGCGGCGACGACGAACACCGCCGCCACGCGCTTGTCATAGGCGAGCCCGATCGCGACCGCGACCAGCAGCGCGATCACCACGGCCATCGTCACGAGATAACGCCGCCGCGGCCAGTGGAATTCGGGGGCGACATCCTCGCGGAACAGCGCCGCCACCGGCACGTCGTGGACGCGCCCCAGCGGCCACAGGCCGAAGGCGAGCGCCGTCAGGAGGCCGTAGAGAAACGCCAGCGCCAGCTCGCCGGGGTGCAGCGTCGCCTCCACCGGCAGCGGCAGGATGCTCCCGAACAGGCCGACGATCGCGAAAGGCAGCGCCGCGCCGGCGGCGAGCCCGATCAGCGATCCGATCGCCGCCAGCGCCATCACCTGCGCGAGATAGATGGTGAACACCTCGCGCCCGGTGGCGCCGAGCGCCTTGAAGGTCGCGATCACGTCGCGCCGCTCGTCGAGATGGCTCCTGATGGCGTTGGCGACGCCGACGCCGCCCACCAGCAGCGCGGCGAGCCCGACCAGCGTCAGGTATTGCGTGAAGCGCGTGATGCTGCGTTCGAGCTGCGGCGAGGCGTTGTCGCGGGTGCGGACCTCCCAGCCGGCCTGCGGCAGCGCCGTGCGGGCCTCCTCCGCCAGCGCCCGCGCCGCGCGGTCGTCGGCCGCGGCGTCCGGCAGGCGCAGGCGATAGATCCAGCGCACCAGCGTGCCGGGCTGCAACAGGCCGGTGGCGCGCAACGCATCCTCGCTCACCAGGAAGCGCGGCCCGAGGCCGACGCCGCCGGCGAGCTTGTCCGGCTCGGCCTCGACCACGCTGCGGATCTCGAAGGCGGCGTCGCCGATGGTGAGGCGGTCGCCGACCTTGACGCCGAGACGCGCCAGCAGGAGCGCGTCGGCGCCCGCGCCGAACGCGCCGTCGCGCGACGCGAGCAGCTCCGCCATCGGTATCTTCGGTGCGAGCGTCACCTCGCCGAGCAGGGGATAGTTGCCGTCGACAGCCTTGAGATCGACCAGCGCCAGCTCGCCGCCGGGCGCGTGTGCCATGGCGCGCATGACCGCCGCCGCCGACACCCGGCCGCGCGCGTCGAGAAAGCCGCGCTCCTCGGGCGTCGCCTCGCGCTGCATCAGCGCGAAGGAGGCGTCGCCGCCGAGCAGGATGCGGCCCTGATGGTCGAGGCCGCGATTGAGGCTGCCGGCTACCGAGCCGACGCCGGCGATGGCCATCACGCCGAGCGCGATGCAGGCGACGAAGACGCGGAAGCCGCGCAGGCCGCCACGCAGGTCGCGCAACGCGAAGCGCAGCGCCAGCGCCGGCAGGCGCGCGCGCGGCGCGGAGGGGGCGGTCGCGGTCACCGCGCCGCCGCCGCGATCCGGTGCGTGTCGGCGGCCGGCGCCTCGACATGGCCGGAGCGCAGCCGCACCACGCGGTCGCAGCGCTGCGCCAGCGCGATGTCGTGGGTGACCAGCACGAGCGTCATGCCGCGCTCGAGATGCTTGGCGAACAACAGGTCGACGATCTGTTGCCCGGTGGCCTCGTCGAGATTCCCGGTCGGCTCGTCGGCGACGAGGATCGCCGGCTCCGGCGCCAGCGCGCGGGCGAGCGCGACGCGCTGCTGTTCGCCGCCGGAGAGCTGCGAGGGATAATGATGCAGCCGCTCGCCGAGGCCGACGGCGGCGAGCTCCTGCGCCGCGCGCGCGGTAGCGTCAGTGCGGCCGGCGAGCTCGAGCGGCACCGCGACGTTCTCCAGCGCCGTCATGGTCGGGATCAGATGAAACGACTGGAAGACGATGCCGACATGGCGGCCGCGGAACCGGGCCAGCGCGTCCTCGTCGAGCGTATTGAACGAGACGCCGTCGACCACCACTTCTCCGCTGTCCGGACGCTCCAGCCCCGCCATCACCATCAGCAGCGTGGACTTGCCCGAGCCCGAAGGACCGACGAGGCCGACCGCCTCGCCGGCGGCGACGCGCAGGCTCACGTCCTTGAGGATGTGGACGCGCGCGGCGCCGCTCCCGAGCGAGAGATTGACGTTCGCGATCGAAATGGTGTCGGGTTGAAGGCCGGCCGACGGGGGTGCGATGAGACTGTCCATGGACCTGTCATATGGGACGTTTGGCGCCGCGGTCGAGAGGCTCGCCCGGATCGTCATGGTGCTAACGGCGGGGACAATGATGGCAATGTCGGGGCCGGCGGCGGCTCAGACCGCCGGTGCCACGGCGGCTGCCGACGCGGCGAAGCCGCTGAAGCTTGCCGTGCTGGGCGACTCGCTGACGGCCGGCTTCGGCCTCGCCGCCTCCGACGCCTTTCCGGCGAAATTGCAGAAAGCCCTGCGCGACAAGGGAATCGCCGTCGACATCCTCAATGCCGGCGTCTCCGGCGACACCACCAGCGGCGGGCTTGCCCGGCTCGACTGGTCGATCCCGCCCGAGACCGAGGCGGTGATCGTCGAGCTCGGCGCCAACGACGCGCTGCGCGGCGTCGATCCGGCGGTGACGCGCAAGGCGCTCGATGCCATCCTGACCAGGCTCAAGGCGCGCAACGTCGCCGTCTTGTTGTGCGGGATGTACGCGCCGCCGAATTACGGCGCCGACTACGTCGCGAAGTTCAACCGCATCTATCCGGATCTCGCGAAGGCGCACGGCGTTGCGCTCTATCCGTTCTTCCTCGACGGCGTGGCGACGGTGGCGAGCCTCACCCAGTCCGACGGCCTGCATCCGACGGCGGCGGGCGTCGATGTCGTCGTGCAGCGCATCCTGCCGACCGTCGAGGCGTTTCTGAAGGATCGCGGATCGCAGCCGAAGTGAGATTTCCCCACCGCGGCGATGATCGCTTCGCAGCGTCATCCCGGCGGGGTAAAAAAGACCTCGGGTGATTCGTGATCCTCCTTCCGTATCGAGGAGTTCCGTGATGCCGCGCTTGTTCACCGGGCTGGAGATTCCACCGGATATCGGTCAGGCGCTGTCCAGTCTGCGGGGCGGACTGCCCGGCGCGCGCTGGATCGATCCCGAAAATTATCACGTCACGCTGCGCTTCATCGGCGACATTCATGGCGTGGCTGCGAACGAGATCGCCGCAACACTGACGCGCGTGAACCGCAAGCCGTTCGAGGTGGCGCTGCAGGGCCTGTCGAGCTTCGGCAGCAAGAAGCCGCGCGCGGTGGTGGCGTCGGTGGTGCCGAGCCGACCATTGATGGAGCTGCAGGCCGAGCTCGAGCGGCTGATGCAGCGCTGCGGGCTCGATCCGGAAGGCCGCAAGTTCACGCCGCACGTCACGCTGGCGCGGCTGCGCGATGCTTCCGTGCACGACGTCGCCGACTATCTGTCGCTGCGCGGCTACTTCCCGACCCGCAGCTTCACCGCCTCGCGCTTCGTGCTGTTCTCCTCGCGCGCCTCGGTCGGCGGCGGCCCCTATGTGGTCGAAGACGCCTATGCGCTGAGCGCCTGACCGCCGGCACCTTTGGCTACTTGCAATTTTTGCCGTGTTGAGGCCGTTAGCGGGGCATGAACGCTCCGCCCGCCTCGTTCCGTCGCCACTATCAGGCTCTCGTCGCCGCCGGCACGATCGAGGCCGATCCCGCGCAGGCGCGGGCGGTGGAGGCGTTCTCGGCGCTGGAGACGCGGCTGTCGGGCTACCGGCCCGGGCGCGGCGGCCGGCTCCTGAAGCGCCTGTTCGCGGACAAGGACCCGCAGCCGCTGCGCGGCCTCTACATCCACGGCGAGGTCGGCCGCGGCAAGACCATGCTGATGGACCTGTTCTTCAACAGCAGCCGGGTGTCGCACAAGCGTCGCGCGCATTTCCACGAATTCATGGCCGACGTGCACGAGCGCATCCACGGCTTCCGCCAGAAGATCGCCCGCGCCGAGATCGCCGACAGCGATCCGGTCCGGCTCGCCGCCGCCTCGATCTTCGAGGAGGCGTGGCTGTTGTGCTTCGACGAATTCCACGTCACCGACATCGCCGACGCGATGATCCTGGGGCGGCTGTTCGCCCGCCTGTTCGAACTGGGCACCGTAGTGGTGGCGACCTCGAACGTCGCGCCGGACGATCTCTACAAGGGCGGCCTCAACCGCGCGCTGTTCCTGCCCTTCATCGCCCAGCTCAAGGAGCGCATGCAGGTGCTGCGGCTCGACGCCCGCACCGACTTCCGGCTGGAGAAGCTCGCCGGCATCAGGATGTGGCTGGTGCCGGCCGACGCCGCGGCCGACGCCGCGCTCGACCAGGCGTGGCGCAAGCTGACCGGCGGCGCCGCCGGCCGGCCGCGCGACATCACGATCAAGGGCCGCGTGCTGCGCGTGCCGCATTCGGCGCACGGCGTGGCACGGTTCTCGTTCGCGGAATTGTGCGAGAGGCCGCTCGGCGCGTCCGACTATCTGCACCTCGCGCACGACTATCACACGCTGATCATCGACCGCATTCCGGCGATGGACTACGCCCATCGCAACCAGGCCAAGCGCTTCATCACCCTGATCGACACGCTCTACGACAACGCGGTGAAGCTGATGGCCTCGGCGGAGGCCGATCCGCTGTCGCTCTACCGCGCCACCGAGGGCGTCGAGGCCAACGAGTTCAAGCGCACCGCCTCGCGGCTGATCGAGATGGGCTCGGAATCCTACCTGGCGCTGCCCCACGGCCGCAGCGACTCGACCGCGAGCGGCGCGACCACCGGCCTGGTCGAAACCTGACGGCGTGTCCGCTGCGCCGTCGTGTCCCGAGCCTGCCGCATTGGGCAAAGGGCGACTTGAACGGGCGGCGCGAAAGGTCTAACCACCGTCCGGAATTTCCCCTCCCTCCTCCCCGTCGGGCTCAAAGGACAGATTTCCCATGGCACGTGACAAGATTGCGCTGATTGGCTCAGGTCAGATCGGCGGAACGCTGGCCCACCTCGTCGGGCTGAAGGAATTGGGCGATGTGGTCATGTTCGATATCGCCGAGGGCGTGCCGCAGGGAAAATCGCTCGACATCGCGCAGTCCTCGCCGGTCGACGGCTTCGATGCCCGCTTCACCGGCACCAATTCCTACGAGGCGCTGGACGGCGCCCGGGTCTGCATCGTCACCGCCGGCGTGCCGCGCAAGCCCGGCATGAGCCGCGATGACCTGCTCAGCATCAATCTGAAGGTCATGGAGCAGGTCGGCGCCGGCATCCGGAAATATGCTCCGGATGCCTTCGTCATCTGCATCACCAACCCGCTGGACGCCATGGTGTGGGCGCTGCAGAAGGCTTCGGGCCTGCCGCACAAGAAGGTGGTCGGCATGGCCGGCGTGCTGGATTCGTCGCGTTTCCGCTATTTCCTGGCCGACGAGTTCAACGTCTCGGTCGAGGACGTCACCGCCTTCGTGCTCGGCGGCCACGGCGACACCATGGTGCCGCTGGTGAAATACTCCACCGTCGCCGGCATTCCGCTGCCCGACCTTGTCAAGATGGGCTGGACCTCGCAGGCGCGCATCGACGAGATCGTCGACCGCACCCGCAACGGCGGCGCCGAGATCGTCAACCTGCTCAAGACCGGCTCGGCGTTCTACGCCCCCGCCGCCTCCGCCATCGCCATGGCGGAGAGCTATCTGCGCGACAAGAAGCGCGTGCTGCCCTGCGCCGCGTATCTGGCCGGCGAATACGGCGTCAAGGACATGTATGTCGGCGTGCCCGTGGTGATCGGCTCCAAGGGCGTCGAGCGCGTGGTCGAGATCGAGCTCGCCGGCAAGGACCGCGAGGGCTTCGACAAGTCGGTAGCCGCCGTGCAGGGTCTGGTCGACGCTTGCAAGAAGATCGCGCCCGATCTGCTCGGCAAGTAAGACCGTCTCCGCCTTCGTGCGCTCCGGCGAGGTCCGGATCGCACGGGGCTGACCTCTTCAAGATTCTTTACTCGTTCGTTCTCTGGGGCCTTCCATGAACATCCACGAATATCAGGCCAAGGCGGTGCTGAAGGAATTCGGCGTGCCGGTGTCGCGCGGCGTGCCGATCCTCAAGGCGTCGGAGGCGGAAGCCGCGGCGAAGCAGCTCGGCGGGCCGTTGTGGGTGGTGAAGAGCCAGATCCACGCCGGCGGCCGCGGCAAGGGCAAGTTCAAGGAAGCCTCCGCCGGCGACAAGGGCGGCGTCCGCCTCGCCAAGTCGGTCGAGGAAGTGAAGCAGTACGCCAGCGAGATGCTGGGCGCGACGCTGGTCACGGTGCAGACCGGCCCGGCCGGCAAGCAGGTCAACCGCCTCTACATCGAGGAAGGCTCCGACATCGAGAAGGAGCTCTATCTCTCGGCGCTGGTGGACCGCGAGACTTCGAAGATCGCCTTCGTGGTCTCCACCGAGGGCGGCATGGACATCGAGAAGGTTGCGCACGACACGCCGGAGAAGATCGTCACCTTCTCCGTCGATCCGGCCACCGGCGTGATGCCGCATCACGGCCGCCGCGCGGCGCAGGCGCTCGGGCTGAAGGGCGATCTCGCCCGCCAGGCCGAGAAGCTGATCGCGCAGCTCTACACCGCCTTCGTCGCCAAGGACATGGCGATGCTGGAGATCAATCCGCTGATCATCACCACGCAGGGCGAGCTGCGCTGTCTCGACGCCAAGGTGTCGTTCGATTCCAACGCGCTCTACCGCCATCCGGACATCGTCGCGCTGCGCGACACCACCGAGGAGGACGCCAAGGAGATCGAGGCGTCGAAATACGACCTCGCCTACATCGCGCTCGACGGCACCATCGGCTGCATGGTCAACGGCGCGGGTCTGGCGATGGCGACGCTGGACATCATCAAGCTGTACGGCGAAAGCCCGGCGAACTTCCTCGACGTCGGCGGCGGCGCCAGCGAGGAGAAGGTCACCGCGGCGTTCAAGATCATCACCGCGGATCCCAACGTGAAGGGCATCCTGGTCAACATCTTCGGCGGCATCATGAAGTGCGACGTCATCGCGCGCGGCGTCATCGCCGCGGTGAAGGCGGTCGGCCTGCAGGTGCCGCTGGTGGTGCGGCTCGAAGGCACCAATGTCGAGGAAGGCAAGACGATCATCCGCGAGAGCGGGCTCAACGTGCTGCCCGCCGACGATCTCGACGACGCCGCGCAGAAGATCGTCAACGCCGTGAAGGGAAAGTAAGCCGATGTCCGTCCTGATCGACAAGAACACCAGGGTCATCTGCCAGGGCTTCACCGGCAAGAACGGCACCTTCCATTCCGAGGCCGCCATCGCCTACGGCACGAAGATGGTCGGCGGCACCTCGCCGGGCAAGGGCGGCACCACCCATCTCGGCCTTCCGGTGTTCGACACCGTGATGGAAGCGCGCGAGGCGACCGGCGCCGACGCATCCGTGATCTACGTGCCGCCGCCGGGCGCGGCGGACGCCATCTGCGAGGCGATCGACGCCGAGGTGCCGCTCATCATCTGCATCACCGAGGGCATCCCGGTGCTCGACATGGTGCGGGTCAAGCGGTCGCTGTCGGGTTCGAAGTCGCGGCTGATCGGGCCGAACTGCCCGGGCGTCGTCACCGCGGGCGAATCCAAGATCGGCATCATGCCCGCCAACATCTTCAAGCCGGGCAGCGTCGGCATCGTGTCGCGCTCCGGCACGCTGACCTACGAGGCGGTGTTCCAGACCACCCAGGTCGGCCTCGGCCAGACCTCGGCGGTCGGCATCGGCGGCGACCCGGTCAAGGGCACCGAGTTCATCGACGTGCTGGAAATGTTCCTGGCCGACGACAAGACCACCTCGATCATCATGATCGGCGAGATCGGCGGCTCCGCCGAAGAGGACGCCGCGCAGTTCCTCAGGGACGAGGCCAAGCGCGGCCGCAGGAAGCCGACGGTCGGCTTCATCGCCGGACGCACCGCGCCGCCCGGCCGCCGCATGGGTCATGCCGGCGCCATCGTGTCCGGCGGCAAGGGCGACGCCGAATCCAAGATCGCCGCCATGGAAGCCGCCGGTATCACCGTGTCGCCGTCACCGGCGCGACTGGGCACGACGCTTCGTGAAAAATTGAAAAGCTGATTCAAGGTTTGGTTCTTTTCAACGCGAAGTTTTGCCCAAAATAGGGTAGAAGGTGCGGATTCAATCGATGCCGCGCCACGCCGGGTCATTTGACCCGGTTTTTCCGCGTGATGCTCAAGAATCAGGACGCGCTTTATGTCTCGTCAGGCTGCGAACGCCACCTTCGCTCTCACCTCGTTTCTCGACGGCGCCAACGCCAGCTACATCGATGAACTGTATGCCCGCTACGAACAGAACCCCGCGTCGGTGGATGCGGAGTGGGCGGATTTCTTCAAGAGCCTGAAGGACCAGCCGGCGGACGTCCGCAAGAACGCCGAGGGTCCGTCCTGGCAGCGGCCGAACTGGCCGGCGGTGCCGCGCGACGACCTCACCTCGGCGCTCGACGGCAACTGGGCGCAGGTCGAGAAGGCGGTCGGCGGCAAGCTTGCCGCCAAGGCGCAGGCCGCCGGCGCCACCCTGTCGGCTGCCGACGTGCAGCAGGCGACGCGCGATTCGGTGCGCGCCCTGATGCTGATCCGCGCCTACCGCATGCGCGGCCACTTCCACGCCAATCTCGATCCGCTCGGCCTCGAGGAGCAGAAGGATCACGAGGAGCTCGATCCGCGCAGCTACGGCTTCACCGACGCCGACTACGACCGCAAGATCTTTCT
>JACDJC010001631.1_pt1 | contig 19526 bp, 13 predicted proteins | sample 7454191 | NCBI WGS metagenome assembly JACDJC01 (sample SAMN14253291, study PRJNA609438) | sludge metagenome | isolation source: sludge after 25d culture with pyrite and EDTA | collected 2018-12-20 | reverse complement strand
GGCGGGGGGAAAGCGAGCCGCTGTCTGAGTGCCAACGGACAGCCGCCGGCTGTCCGTTGGCACGAGTTCGGCGAGCGCCCCGCTGCGGGGCTGGCGCCCGGGCAGTTGCGGCGCAGCCGCAACCGGGCGAGGCTCGCGCCAGATCAACCCACGACCCGGCCAGCGCAATCATCAAACGCCAAATCAACCCACGACCCGGCCAGCGCAATCATCAAACACCAGATCAACCCACGACCCGTCCAGCGCAATCATCAAACGCCAGATCAACCCGCCTCCAGGCCAGCGCAAGAAACAATCCCCGACCAGCGCAAAGGAACGCCCCCCGTCGCAAGCATGACCCCACCAGCACAACAGACAAGCTCACTCCAACCAGCGCAGGTCACACCGCAAACCCATCACCCGGGCGCCCTCCCCTCCAGCAGCGCCCGCAACCCCGCCTCGTCGAGCACCGGCACCCCCAGTTCCTGCGCCTTCGCCAGCTTGCTGCCCGCGTCTTCCCCCGCCACCACCCAGGCCGTCTTGCGTGACACCGAACCGCTCACCTTCCCGCCCGCCGCCAGAATCAGCCGCGTCGCCTCATCCCGCGTCAGCGCCGGCAGCGTGCCCGTCAGCACCAGCGTTTGCCCGGCCAGCGGCTTTTCACCCTCAGGCGCCGCATCCGCCCGCGCCTCGACCCCCGCCGCCTGCAGCGCCGCGATCACCTCGCGATTGTGCGCCTCCGCAAAAAAACGCCGGATCGACGCCGCCACCACCGGGCCGACATCCGGCACCTGCAGCAGATCCTCCTCGGAGGCCGCCATGATCGCCTGCATCGAACCGAAGTGGCGCGCCACATCGCGCGCCGTCGTCTCGCCCACATGGCGAATCCCCAACGCATACAGCAGTCGCGACAGCAGCGGGTGCCGGCTCTGATCAATGGCTGCCACCAGATTCTGTGCCGACTTCGGGCCCATGCGCGGATACGTCGCCAACTCCAGCGCCGTCAGCCCGTACAGATCCGCCAGCGTGTTCACCCGCCCGCCATCCACCAACTGCTCGATCAGCTTGTCGCCCAACCCGTCGATGTCCAGCGCCTTGCGGCTGGCCGCGTGCCAGAGCGTCTGCTTGCGTTGCGCCGGACAGAACAGCCCGCCCGTGCAACGCGTGATGGCCTCGCCCTCCGGGCGCTCCACCGCCGAGCCGCATTCCGGGCACACCGGGCAGGCTACCGCCAGATCGAACGGCACCGCATCGGCCGGCCGCAAGGCCAGCACCGGCCCCACGACCTCCGGGATCACATCGCCCGCACGACGCACCACCACCGTATCGCCAATGCGCACATCCTTGCGACGGATTTCGTCCTCATTGTGCAGCGTGGCATTCGTGACCGTGACACCGCCCACAAACACCGGCTGCAGCCGTGCCACCGGCGTGAGCGCACCGGTGCGCCCCACCTGCACATCGATGCCGAGCAGCTTCGTGGTTTCCTCTTGTGCGGGGAATTTGTGTGCGATGGCAAAACGCGGAGCCCTGGCCACGTAGCCCAGAACATCCTGGGCCCGCAGTGAGTTGACCTTGTAGACCACGCCGTCGATGTCATAGGGCAGACTCGTGCGCGAGGCGCCCACCGCGGCGTAGAACTGCAACAGCGCCACTGCGCCCCGGCACACGGTGTGACCGGGACTGCAGGCAAAACCGAAGCCGTCCAGCCAATCAAGCATGTCGATGTGCGTCGTGCGCGGCAGCAGATCGGCACCGCCCGCATCCTGAATCAGCCCCCAGCCGTAGGCGTAGAACCGCAGCGGTCGGGTAGCCGTGACACGGGGATCCAGCTGGCGCAGGCTGCCCGCCGCCGCGTTGCGGGGGTTGACGAAGGCCTTGTCGCCGCGGGCGGTCTGCGCCTGATTCAGGCGCGCGAAATCGGCGCGCGTCATCAAGACCTCGCCGCGCACCTCCAGCACGGCCGGGGCGGGCGCACCCCGCAGGCGCAACGGCACCGAACGCAAGGTCCGGATATTGGCCGTGATGTCCTCACCCTCGGTGCCATCACCGCGCGTCGCAGCCTGCACCAGCAGGCCCTGTTCGTAGCGCAGATTGACGGCCAGCCCATCGAATTTGTATTCGGCCACATACACCACGGCAGCAGCGGCCAAACCACCGCCCGTTCCGACGGTCGGGTCCGTTGCGGTCGCTTCAGTCACCGATTCTGCCGCTCCCCGGGGCATCGACTCGGGTGTGGCTCCGGGTCTGGCTTCGGGTGTGTCTTCGGGTGTGTCTTCGGGTGTGTCTTCGGGTGTGTCTTCGGGTGTGGCCTCCGATGCGGCCTCGAGCGTGGCTCCGGTCGTCGTCGCACGATCCGGCAGCAGTCCCGCCTGCAGCAGCGTCGCCCTGACCCGTTCATCGAATGCAAGAACGTCCTCGTCCTGAAAAGCATTGGACAAAGACAGCATGCGCACCGCATGACGCACCGGCGCAAAACCGTTTTGCAGCGGGGCACCGACCCGCTGCGTGGGTGAATCGAGGCTCACCCAGTCAGGATGGGCCTGTTCCAGCGCCAGCAACTCCTGCATGAGCTGGTCGTATTGCGCATCGGAGATGCGCGGCGAATCTTCAATGTAGTAATAGCGGTTATGAGCATCGATTTCAGCGCGCAAAGCCTCGAGCCGCTGCCGATCACGCTCATGCGGACCGACCGGATGCTGATCAGCGAGTCGCGGGTCGCCGGATCGCGGGTCGCCGGATCTCGCGTCGCCGGGTCGTGGATCGCCCGGACGCGGGTCACCAGAGTGCGACTCGCCTTGCGCTCGAGGGCCTTGTGGCGTCGGGCTCACGAAAACACCCGTGCCGCGCGCTCCGTTCCAGCCAGAAAACCGGCCTGGTCCAGCTGGTCGTACAGGGCACTGATCTGCTTGTCGATGGCCGCGGCGGAGCTGTCCTGAAACGTGCGGCCCTGATCATCCAGCACATGGGCGTCCAGGCGCGAGGCCAGGTCGCGGGCTACGGCCACCATGCGGCTGAAAGCCTGGTCGTCGGGCAGGCTGTTGGGTACATCGAGCACCAGATCCACCCGCTGAACGGCCTCACCTTCCACGGGTTCCACCTGCAGGACAAAGCGCGGCAAGCCGTTTTCCGCCACCCACGCCCATTGCCCGCGCACCTGCACGAAACCTGCCGCCACGGCCGCCTCGATGACACTGCGCGCCGAACCGGGCCTGGCCAGTTGCAGAATCAGCCCGACCTGGGCATCCAGCGTGGCACAGTGGGCGTCAAGTTCCGCCGCCTTCTGCAGCACCGCATCCTGGTCGGGCGCCTCGATCAGGCCCTCGAAGCGCTCCGCCAGATTCTGCGCCAGCGTCCACAAATTCGACCATTCAATGGCCGTCAGCGGGCCGCTGCGATTGGCCAGCGCCGCAGCCAGCTGCAGCGATACGTAGGATTCGTCCGCGCGGATCTGGGTCCTGTGCCCGCCCCCCTCGCGCTCGGCGAAGACGCGCACCGGTTTCTTGCCCACCCGCACGACGGATTGAAGCGCCTCGGCCAGGGCTTCGCCCGGCACCGGGTGTGCCAGAGCGATGTCAATGACCGCTTCGCAGCTGGCGTCGACCTCGGGATTGTCTTCGGGCGGCGTGCGCGCACCCGACCACACCGGGTCGCCTTGCACGGAGGGCTGTCCGTCTTGCGACAAAATCGGCTCGCGCCGCGCGCCGGCATCCTGCATCAGGACATCCTGATCCGTTTCGGGCAGGGACTGGCGCATGCTGCGCCGGGCGCGCCAGTCTTGCCACCAGTTGAAGAGCAGCACCAGGGCAATCAGCACTACCCCGATCGAAATCAAAAGAATCTGCAAATCGCTCATATGAACCTCATTCCTCTGCTCACGCCGCTGCCACCCACTGCAGGGCCGAATCCATGTCCACGGCCACGACCCGCGACACGCCCTGTTCCTGCATGGTCACACCGACCAGTTGCCGGGCCATTTGCATGGCGATTTTATTATGTGAAATGAACAGAAACTGCGTCTGCTGGCTCATGCCGCGCACCAGATCCGCGAAACGTTCCGTGTTGGCGTCATCCAGCGGCGCGTCCACCTCGTCGAGCAGGCAGAATGGCGCGGGATTGAGCTTGAAAAGTGCAAAGACGAGCGCAATGGCCGTCAGAGCCTTTTCTCCGCCGGACAGCAGCTGTATGGTGCTGTTGCGCTTGCCGGGGGGGCGCGCCATGACCTGGACACCCGCATCCAGAATTTCGTCGCCCGTCATGCTCAGCCGGGCCTCGCCACCCCCGAAAAGCTGCGGGAAGAGTTCACCGAAGTGACCATTCACCGCCTCGAAGGTCTGCGACAGGAGTTCACGGGTTTCCCGATCGATCCTGCGAATGGCATTTTCCAGGGTGTCGATGGCGGCGAGCACATCGGCATGCTGGGCGTCCAGCCAGGCCTTGCGTTCCCGTGCGGCCGTCAGTTCGTCCAGCGCCGCCAGGTTGACGGCACCCAGTGATTCGATACGCCTGGCGATGCGCTGCACCTCGGACTGCAGCCAGTCGGGCTGCTGCCACTGGGCGGGCTGCTCTGCCAGCGCCTGCTGCAGGGCCGCACGATCCACCTGGTGCCCATCCAGCTGCTCGGCGTATTGCTCCACCGCCAGGCGCGCCGCCTGCTCCTGGAGCTGCGATTCGGTGATGCGAGCACGCAGGGGATCCAGTTCACGCTCCAGCGCCAGGCGCCTTTCGTCGGCCTCACGCAGAGCCGCAGCGGCCTGATCCTGCCGCAGGCGTGCCTGTCGCAGGGATTCCTCGGTCGTGGCACGCGCAGCCAGCGCATCCTGCAGGCCCGCCTGCGCGACGGATTCGTCCAGTTCGAACAATTCCCCCTGCAGGGACTCCAGCTCTGTACCGGATCGCCGGGCCTGTTCGGCCGCCAGCTGCAGCGTGCGGCGCAGTTCATCGAGCCGGTGCTGCAGGGTACGCGCGGCATAATCGGCTTCCTGGGCCGCGCGCTCGTGGTCGCGTCCGCGCTGACGCGCCTGTTCGCCCCGCTGCGCCAGGTCTTCCATCTGCCGATCCAGCTCGGCCAGGATGTCCTGCTGCCTGGCGAGTTCGGTGTCCAGCAGTTCGAATCGGGCCTCGGCCTCGGTGCGCCGCAGCGCCAGCGCCGCCTGCTGAGCGTCGATTTCCTGCAGGTCGCGCAGCAGGCGGCCGGATTGCGCCTGCAGGTGCGCCGCCTGCTGCTCGAGCTGCTGCCAACGGATCCGGGCATCGTGCCGGACCTGCATGCGTTCGGCGATCTGCTGGCGCGCTGCGTGCAGGGTCTGAGTCAGACTGCGACAGGCTGCGTCGGCGCGCGCCTGGGCATCCAGTGCCTGATCGGCCTCCTGCTGCGCTGCCCGAAGCTCGCGGGCCAGATGGTCGATCTGCTGCCGACGGGCCAGCAGGCCTTCCTGCTGCGACTCGACCGCATGGAAACGCACGCTGCAGGCATCGACCCGATGACCGGCCGGCACCACCCAGACGCCGCCGGCGGGCAACTGCGCGCGTCGGGCCAGCGCCTGGGCCAGATCATCGGCCAGGTACACACCCTGCAGCCAGTGGCTCAGAATGGGCTGCAAATCGGCATCGCGCGGGTGCACCCGATCCAGCAAGAGCCGGGCTCCTGGTGGCGCGACCAGCGCGTTCGAAGCACCCTCCGGGGCCTGGTGAAAGCTCAGGCGGGCGGGCGGCGGGTCGCGCTCGAAGGCGGACAGGGAGTCCAGCGTGCGCAGCCCCAGTGCGTGCATGCGCTCGAGCAAGACGGCTTCCAGCGCCGTTTCCCAACCCTGATCGACCTGCAGCTGCTGCCACAGGCGTGGCAGGCCGGCCAATTCCTGGCGCTGCAACCAGGGCTCGAGCGCATCTTCAGACTGAATTTTCTCCTGCAGCGCCACCAGGGCATGGCGGCGCGCATCCAGCCGCTCCAGTTCCAGGCGCGCGGCCTGACTGGCCTGCAGGGCCTGCGCGCGCGCGGCCTCGAGTGCCGGCAGCTCGGATTCCAGCAGGGTCAGCCGATCCTGCGCTTGCGTGAATTGGGTCTCGGCCTGCGCGCATTCATCCTGTCGACGCTGCAATTCCAGCGGATCGGGCGCCCCCAGCGCCTGTCGCTCGGATTCCAGGCGCACGCGCCGCTCTGCCAGACTGCGCCACTGGCCATCCGCGTCACGCTGTGACTGCGCCGCCAGCGCCAGCGCCTGTTCCGTGCGCGCAAGCGTGCGTCGCTGTTCGTCGCGCTGCAGCGACAGATCGTGCAGTTGTCCATCCAGTTCCGGCAGGCCATCCAGGGCGGCCTGCGCCTGGGTGGCAAGCTGTTCGGCACGCGCCTGCGCTTCCTCGAGCTGGTTGCGAATTTCCTCGATGGACGCCTGGCTGTGGACCTGCTGGTCCGCCCATTCCTGCATCTGTGCCTGCAAGCGGGTGCGCTGCGACTGCAGGCGCAGCCGTGCATCGACCACATGGCGGATTTCGGCCTCCAGGCGGCTGACCTGGGCACCCGCTTCGAACAGCTGGCCCTGCGCCTGATGGACGGCTTCGCCGGCCTGGAAGTGATCGGTGCGGCGGACTTCCAGTTCGGCTTCCAGGGCACGCAAGCGCGCCACGGCGGCCTCGAGCGCAGCCCTGACCTGTTCCGTGCCGGCTGCCAGGGACTGGCGGCTGGCACGCGCGGCCTGTTCGCGCAGCAGCCAGAGGGTCTGCTGTTTGCGCTCGGCTTCCTGTTGCAGCGCCCGATAGGCCACAGCCACCTGGGCCTGCGATTCCAGCTTCACGAGCTGGCCGGCCAGTTCACCGAGGATGTCGTCCAGGCGGGTCAGGTTTTCGCGCGTGTCCTGCAGGCGATTTTCGGTCTCCCGACGGCGCTCCTTGTAGCGCGAGACGCCGGCGGCTTCTTCGAGATAGACGCGCAGTTCCTCGGGCCGGGCCTCGATCAGGCGGTTGATCATGCCCTGGCCGATGATGGCGTAGCCACGCGACCCCAGGCCCGTGCCCAGGAAAATGTCGTGGACGTCACGCCGGCGTACCGGCTGGTTATTGATGGAATACAGACTGGCGCCATCGCGCGTGAGCACGCGGCGCACGGCAATGTCGGCGTAACTGGACCACTGTCCCGCGGCCCGACCCAGGCTGTTGTCGAATACCAGTTCGACCGAGGCGCGCCCGGCGGGCTTGCGCTGGCCCGAGCCATTGAAGATCACATCCTGCATCGAGGCGCCACGCAGTTCCGAGGCCCGGGTTTCCCCCAGCACCCAGCGCACGGCATCGATGATGTTGGACTTGCCGCAGCCGTTCGGGCCCACCACGCCGACCAGTTCGCTGGGCGTGGGAATCACGGTTGGATCCACGAACGACTTGAATCCGGCAAGCTTGATCTGCGTTAGGCGCACGTTGAACTGGCGGACGAAAAAGAGGGCTCGGATACAACAGCGTATGATAACGCACCAGGTTTGGCGCGACTTCCGGCCCGGCACGCATGGGGTGCCCGCCCGGATCCGGCCAGCCGCTATACTGCAGGTCTTTTTTGCGGGCTCGCACCCCGGTGCCGATCCGCGTCCAACCTCCTTGGGGTTCGCGATTGAACAAGGGCTTTTACATGGTCATGGCTGCGCAGGCGCTGTCCTCGCTGGCGGACAATGCCCTGCTCATCGCCGCGATCGGACTCATTGCCGATCTGAGCGGACCGGACTGGATGGCCCCCATGATGAAGTGGTGGTTTGCCCTGGCCTACGTCGTCCTGGCCGCCTTTGTGGGGGCCTTTGCGGATTCCTTCCCCAAGGGCCGCGTGATGTTCGTCACCAACGCACTGAAAACATTCGGCTGCGTGCTCATGTTCAGCTACAGCGCCTTCAGTCTGAGCCATGGACACCAGCTCGTGCTGATCTTTGTGGCCTACACCATCGTCGGCATCGGCGCGGCGGCCTACTCGCCCGCAAAATACGGCATCGTCACGGAAATGCTGCCGCCGGAACTGCTGGTCAAGGGCAACAGCTGGATCGAGGGGCTGACGGTGCTGTCGGTGATCGTCGGCACGGTCCTGGGCGGTCTGCTGATCAGTCCGTCGGTCTCTGCCTGGCTGATGTCCCTGGCATGGATGGACACGCTGGCCTTCAATTCGGCCCAGGGCGCCATTCTGGTGATCGGGGTGGTGTACGTGGCCGCCGCCATCTGCAATCTGCTGATTCCCGACACCCACGCCTTCTATCCCCGCCAGCAGACCCATCCCGTGCGCCTGCTGACCAATTTCTGGCGCTACGTGCGCATCCTGTGGTCGGACAAGCTCGGCCAGATCTCCCTGGCGGTCACGACACTGTTCTGGGGAGCGGGCGCCACCCTGCAGTTCATCGTCATCGAGTGGGGAGCGCAGCACCTGGGCTACCGGCTGGACCAGGCCTCCGTATTGATGGGGGTGGCCGCCTTTGGCACCGTCATCGGCGCAATCCTGGCCGGGCGCGTACCCCTGCGCAAGGCCCTTGCGGTGCTGCCGGTGGGCGTGGTCATGGGGCTGGTGGTGCTGCTCATGCCCGCCATCCAGGCGACCTGGGCCGTTTACGGGCTGCTGCTCGTCATCGGCGGCCTGTCGGGCTTTTTCGTCGTGCCCATGAATGCCCTGCTGCAACACCGGGGCCACGTCCTGTTGTCGGCCGGGCATTCCATTGCCGTACAGAATTTCAATGAGCAACTGAACATTCTGCTGATGCTGGCCATCTACAGCCTGATGCTCTGGCTGGGGCTGCCGATCAACGGCATCATTGCGCTCTTTGGCATTCTGGTGGCCTGCCTGATGCTGGTGTTCATCCGCTGGAATCAGCTGAACCACCGCGCCAACCCCGACCTGAGCCGCCTGATCGGCCAGACCAGCCACGGCACTGCGCTGCAAACCATCAACCAGGCGCCAGGCCCGGCTGCGGTCGCGCCGCGACGCGCCGCCGGCAACGAGCTTCAATAAGTCTGCCAGCGGCCATCAGGCTGTCAGCGGCCATCCGATCCAGCAGGCGATGCACCCGCGCGCACCGCCTGCGCAAGGGCCAGCAGGTCGCGCCAGGCCTCGGCCTTGCGGTCCGAGCGCACGAGCAGCGAGGCCGGCTGATGTGTCACCCAGACGGGAATTTCACGGCCCTGCGGTGACACATACCGGTGCGGACCGCCACGCAAGGCATCCAGATCGGCGCTCGAGCCCAGGACCGCGCGCGCCGCCACGCGCCCGAGCGCCAGAATCCATTGCGGCTGCAGCAGCTCGATTTCACGATGCAGCCAGGCCAGACAGCTGGCGATTTCGTGGTCGGCGGGCTCCTTGCCCCCCACGGCACGACACTTCACCACATGGGTGCGCCAGGCGGAGTCTGCCTGTGGCAGGCGAACGGCCGCCAGCATCGCATCCAGCAAGAGGCCCTGGTCGCCCTGGAACGGCTGGCCGCGGGCATCATCCTCGATGCCCGGCTGTTCGCCGACGATGAAGTATCTGGGGTGCTGCGCCACGCCCGCACCCGGCACGGCATGGGTGCGCTGCCCGTGCAGCGCACAGCGCCGACAGGCCTGCACGGCGGCCGCCAACGCGGCCAGATCATGACAATCGGTCGCGGCGACTGCGCTTTCCCGCCCCGCGCCATGCGGCTCAGCGGATGGCGCAATTCGCGCAGCCGCAGGTGCCCGATCCGCAAGCTCGCCGGGCGCCTCTTCAGACTTCCCGGCGGGCACCGCATCAGAAACCACCTTGGCCAGTCCGCCGGCCGCTGCACCGGGGGCTGCCCCATCCGGCGTGCGCACGGGCGTCACCCCCAGCCAGTGGGTGTCCACGCCAATTTCCGCCAGCCAGGCCGCCTGGCCGGGACGCAGCAGGACGCGCCGCGCCTTCATGTCGGATCATCCTGAGGTCGGGCCATCACGTCGCATCCTCCTGAAGTTGCAGCGTCATGATCCAGGCATCCTCGCGCGTGCCGCGCGGGGCCGGGTAATAACTCCGGCGCAAACCCAGCTGTTGAAAGCCGTGCTGCTGGTAGAAGGCGATCGCCTGCGTGTTGCTGGGGCGCACTTCCAGGGTCAGCGCCGAGCGCCCGCGCTGACGGCAATGCGCCACACAGACCTCGAGCAGTTGCGTACCCACGCCCTGGCGCTGCGCATCCGGACGCACCCCGATGACCAGCAGATGGACCATGTCCGGGGCATCCATGACCAGGGCGAAACCCAGCATGGCGCCCATCCTGCGCACGACCCAGCCGGTGTAGCCGGCCGCCAGCCCGTCAGAAAAATTCTGATGGGTCCAGGGAAAGGCTTGCACCTGACGCTCGATGGCGGCGACTTCGTCCAGATCGGCGACCGTCATGCTGTGCAGCGTGCGGGCGCCGGCGCTGGTGCGCGGGTTGCCGCCCAGTCCCCCGGCCCGCTCGGTGGTAGTGTAGGCGACCTTGTCGCGCACGTAGGCGGGCGCCGCCAGGGCCGCATCGACCGCCCGCCCGGCCTGCCAGGCCCGCGCCCCCAGCCGCGCAATGGTCGCCGCGTGGGCACAGACCGGGCCGTGCGTGACAGGACTGCGGGCCGCACCCAGCGCGACCAGTTCGTCCGCCAGGCCCGGAAACACCGTCAGGGCATCCCCATGCACGGTCCAGACACCGCCCGCCTGCATGGCCCAGGCGGCCGATTCACCGGCCACCCACGCAGCCACGTCGTCGCGAGCCAACAAGGTCGGAGCCTGCAACGTCGTCCAGTCCTGTCCGGTGGACCGGTAGGCGGCCGCATAGACTTCGTGCATGCGCGCGTCCTGCAGGACCACATGCACGCCTGGCTGATCCGATCCGGCACCCTGCAGCGCAATGGCGCACAGGGAATCGACCGGCAACACCGGTATCCCCAGTGCCACCGCCAGCCCCTGGGCCACGCCGCAGGCCACCCGCAAGCCCGTGAAACCGCCGGGACCCTGGCCAAAGGCGATGGCTGCCAGATCCTGACGTGCAACGCCGGCCTGCGCCAGCAGACCCTGGGCCATCGCCAGGACGTGCTCGGCGTGCTCATTGCGGCCTTCCCGCTGGGCCACATGCAGGCGCACGCGACCGCGTGTGTGCGTGAGCAGGGCTGCACTGCACAAAGTGCTTGATGATTCAAACGCAAGAATGTGAAAATCGTCCATGGCCGGAACATTTTATAGGAGACGCCTGCCATGAGAGACGCCAACACATGGGGGACACCGATCGGCTGGTCCCCTGACCGGGTGCACCCGGCTGGCGCAGAGGCTTTTTCATGGCATCTGATTTCCCCTTTTCGGCGACCAATCGCTTATTATGTAATTTGTTGTGATAAGTGCTGGTGTCGTTTTCCTGTCCCTGTTACATTTTCCGCATGAACACTCAGACCCAGACCCTCACCCGCAAGATCCTCATCGTCGACGACGATCCCAGGTTGCGCGACCTGCTGCGCCGCTATCTGACCGAACAGGGCTTCAATGTGTACGTCGCCGAAGACGCCAAGGAAATGGCGAAGCTCTGGCAGCGCGAACACTTCGACCTGCTGGTGCTCGACCTGATGCTGCCCGGCGAAGACGGCCTGTCGATCTGCCGCCGTCTGCGCGGCAATCACGACAACACCCCCATCATCATGCTGACCGCCAAGGCCGAGGAAATCGACCGCATCGTCGGCCTGGAAATGGGGGCTGACGATTATCTCACGAAGCCCTTCAACCCGCGCGAACTGCTGGCGCGCGTCAACGCCATCCTGCGCCGCCGCGGCACCGAGGAACACCCGGGCGCGCCCAGCCAGGAAAACGAATCGGTCGAATTCGGGCCCTATGTGCTGAATCTGTCCACGCGCACGCTGCTGCGCAACAACGAACCGGTGCCCATCACCACTGGCGAATTCTCGGTCCTGAAGGTCTTTGCCCGCCATCCCAAGATCCCGCTGTCGCGCGACAAACTCATGGAACTGGCTCGCGGGCGCGAATACGAAGCCTTCGACCGCAGCCTGGATGTGCAGATCTCGCGACTGCGCAAGCTGATCGAACCCAATCCATCCAAGCCCGTCTTCATCCAGACCGTGTGGGGCCTGGGCTATGTCTTTGTGCCCGACGGCGGCCAATAACTGCTCTGCTGCCCGCGGGGTGCATCCCAGCAGGTCTTCATGATGGCGCTTGCGAAACGAACCCGGCGCAGCGTCTGGCCGCGCCTGCGGCTGGGGCTGTTCAGCCGATCCTTTCTGCTGATCGCGCTGCTGATGCTGATCAGCCTGGGCGCCTGGCTGCAGATCGTCTTCAACATCGAGGAAGGCCCGCGTGCATCCCAGCTGGCGCAGCGCGTGGCCACCACGGTCAGCATCACGCGCTCGGCGCTGGTGTACGCACCCGCACCCGTGCGCCCCGCGCTGCTGCTGGATCTGGCAACCAAGGAAAGCCTGCGCGTACAGCCGCGCGACCCCACGGATGTGCTGGAGCCCCTGCCACTCACCACCTACTGGAACAATGTCTCGGCGGAAATCCGCAACCGCCTGGGCAGCCAGACGGTGATCGCCTGGGCAGTCAACGAAATCCCCGGCATCTGGATCAGTTTCCACATCGATGAGGACCAGTTCTGGCTGGTGTTCGATCGCGACCAGCTGCGCCTGACCACCGGGCGCGAATGGCTGGGCTGGGTCGGCGCCTCATTGCTGCTGGCGCTGCTGGGGGCTGCCATCAGCGTGCGTTTCATCAATCAGCCGCTGGCGCAGCTGGCCAAGGTTGCCCAGCAACTGGCGCGCGGTGAAACGCCCACGCCTCTGCCAGAAAAGGGCCCGATCGAAATTCGCGACATGAATATCGCCTTCAACCGCATGGCGCGCGATCTGCGCCAGAATGAGGCGGACCGTGAAATCATGCTGGCAGGCATTTCCCACGACCTGCGCACACCCCTGGCGCGCATGCGCCTGGAAATCGAAATGAGCCACATGAGCGACGAAGCGCGCCAGGCGATCGACGAGGACCTGGCCCAGATCAACCACAGCATCGGCCAGCTGATGGAATATGCCCGCCCGGCCGGCCAGGTACCGGAGGCCGGAATCGACGTTTCGCGCGTGCTGCAGGACCTGTTCGAACGCGAGCGCAGCCACACCGAATCCCTGGGCGGGGAACTGACCGCCCACATCGAACCGGGCCTGCAGGCGCGCATCAGCGCCAATGACCTGAAGCGCATCGTCAGCAACCTGATCGAAAATTCGCGCCGTTACGGACGCAGCCCTGGCGATGATCGTGCCCACATCAGCATCAAAGCCTACCAGGACGGCAATCTGCTGCGCATCGAGGTGCAGGACCAGGGCGTCAGCATCCCCCATGCCGACATCCAGCGCCTGCTGCGCCCCTTTGCCCGGGGTGAATCGGCGCGCACCGGTGTCAGCGGCGCGGGCCTGGGGCTGGCCATCGTCGAGCGCCTGCTGGGCCAGGTCGGCGGAAAATTCGCGCTCATTTCCAACCCGCCCCAGGGCCTGCTTGCGCGCATCGAAATCCCCAAGGTCAAGGCCCGGCCCGCCGACAGGACCATGGCGTAGAATGGAGTGGCGGCCGGCATGGCCGGACTCAAACACACAGGAGCCCCCGTCGATGAAGACCATAGGCGACAAGCTCGAGGCCTTCCGCGTCACCGGAGTCAAGCCCGGATTCAATCAGCACGAGGAAAACGGCGTCTCGGCATTCGAAGACATCACCGAATCGTCCTTCCCCGGCAAATGGTAGGTGATTTATTTTTACCCCAAGGACTTCACCCAGGTCTGTCCCACGGAAATCGTCGGCTTCAACGCGCTGGCCGATGATTTCGAAACCCGCGGCGCCATCCTGATGGGTGGATCCACCGACAATGAGCACGTGAAACTGGCCTGGCGGCGCGAAAACCCGGAGCTGAACAAGCTCAACCACTACCAGTTCGGCGACACCAACGGTGCACTGGTCGACCAGCTCGGCATCCGCGACAAATCCGAAGGCGTGGCCCTGCGTGCCACCTTCATCGTCGACCCGGACAATCTCATCCAGCATGTGTCGGTGAACAACTTCAATGTCGGCCGCAACCCCCAGGAGACCCTGCGCATCCTGGATGCGCTGCTGACCGAAGAGCTGTGTCCCTGCAACCGCCCCATCGGCGGCGCAACCCTTTGATTCGGCCCGGCGCGCGCGGGGGGCGCCCAGCAAGCCCGTCCGGTAATCGACTTCAATCCGTTCGGCCCCGCGCACGCGGGGCGGCTGCGCTGCCAGCCTGCGCAGTCACATGGGCCAGCCCGCTCTGATGCCAGCCAATCTGATGCCAGCCAAGCCTGACGGGCAGGGCTTTGCGCGCCGCCAGCGTGTGCTCAGATCCGCGCGATCAGCACCACGGCGCTGGCGGCAATCCCTTCGCCGCGGCCCAGATGACCCAGGCCCTCGTTCGTCTTGGCCTTGATGTTGACGTCCGCTATCGCAATATCCAGGTCCCCTGCAATGCAGGCCGCCATGGCCGCTGCATGCGGGGCGATCCTGGGCGCCTGGGCGTGCACCGTGGCATCCACATTCACGACCCCCCAGCCTGCGGCACGCGCCATGCGCGCGGCCTCGCGCAGAAACTGACGGCTGTCGGCTCCCGCCCAGCGCGCATCGGTGTCGGCAAAATGACGGCCTATGTCGCCCAGGCCGGCGGCACCCAGTACGGCGTCGGTAATCGCGTGCAGCAGCACGTCGGCATCGGAATGCCCGGCCAGCCCCCGGTCATGGGGAATGCACACACCACCAATGATGAGCGGGCGCCCTGCCACCAGCCGATGCAGGTCGTGGCCCTGACCCACCCGAAACGGTACACGGTTCAGCATTCATTGCTCCTGTGCGCCGCGGTCATCCAGACCCGCGGCATCAAGGTTCAGCCAGCGTTCGAACCAGTCGAAATCATCTGGCCAGGTGAGCTTGTCATTTTCACGCGCACCGCGCACCAGCAGGGGCGCCCGCGCCACAGGCCCGGCCAGCTCCACCGCCGAGGCCTCGTCGGTCACGCGCGGATCACCGGCGGTGGCCGCCAGGGCCGCCCGCAATTCACCGGCACGGAACATTTGCGGGGTCTGCGCCAGCCACAAGGCATCACGTGGCAGCGTGGCGGCGACTTGGGCGGGCGCATCTGGCCAGGCAGTCTGGCCCGCCTGTGTCGTTGCCGCAGCGCCTGTCCCGAACAAAGTATGGCGTACGCTTGCCTGGCGCTCGACCGTGGCGGCAGGGTACGCGCGCTTGACCGTGTCAGCCACGGGCCAGGCCAGCAGGCCGCCGCAGTCGTACTCCCAGCAGGTGTCGATCAGCCGCGCCAGGGCCGCAGCCGGCAAGCCGGGGCGGGCGGCATCATGCACCAGCACCCAGGCATCGTCGGCCAGTGCCGCGTCGAGCAATGCAGCACGCACCGTGTCGGCACGCGTCGGACCGCCACAGGGGCACCAGACGGTGCGCGGCAGCCCCGCCAACGCTTGCTCCACCCAGGGATCCTGCGGCGCCACCGCCACGCGCACCTGCGTGATGCGCGGCTCGGCCAGCAGCGCACGCACCGCGCGGCGCAGCATGGGCTGGCCGCCCAGCAGACGGTATTGCTTGGGCAGGTCTTGCGCCGAGCCCGCGCGGGCACCCACGCCGGCGGCCGGCACGATGGCGATCAGGGGAGCATTCATGGTCGCTGATTTTAGCCCGGTGGATGGTGCAGCACACCCGGGGCTCGATCAGGGGTCCTTTATAATCTTCCCCTCATGAGCCCGCCCGCCTTTCCTGAAATCCCCAGCCTTGCCGCCACGCTGGCCGCCCTGAAGCCAGGCCAGCGCTACGTGCAGTCGCGCCCGCCAGGATCCGGGGATGCCTGCCTGCTGGCGGCACTGGCGCGCCAGGCGCAGCACCTGGTGGCGGCCTTCTGCGCCGATCCCCTGGCGGCCCAGCGCCTGGCCGAGGAAATCGCGCTGTTCGACCCGGACCTGCAGGTGCGGCTGCTGCCCGACTGGGAGACTCTGCCCTACGACAGCTTTTCCCCCCACCAGGACCTGATTTCCGACCGTCTGCGCACGCTGCATGCCCTGGGTCAGGGCGCGGTGGACGTGCTGATCGTGCCGGTGACGACCGCCCTGGTGCGCCTGGCGCCGCCGGCGTTCCTCGCGGCACACACCTTTCATTTCCGCCAGGGCGATGCACTGGACGACGCCCGCCTGCGTGCCCAGCTCACATTGGCCAACTACAGCCATGTGACGCAGGTGAGCGCGCCCGGCGAATTCTGCATCCGTGGCGGCCTGATCGACCTGTTCCCGATGGGCTCGGCGCTGCCCTACCGCCTGGACCTGTTCGATCGCGAGATCGAATCCATCCGCAGCTTCGATGCCGACACCCAGCGCAGCCTGTACCCGGTGCGGGAAATCGAGCTGCTGCCGGGGCGCGAATTTCCCATGGACGACGCTGCGCGCAATCATTTCCGCGCCCGTTTCCGGGAAGTGTTCGAGGGGGATCCTTCGCGCGCCCTGCCCTACAAGGACATCGGCAATGGCATCGCCTTTGCCGGGGTGGAATACTATCTGCCGCTATTTTTCGAACAGACCGCCACGCTGTTCGACTACCTGCCCAGCGACACCCTGGCCGTGACGCTGGGGGATGCCCCGGCCGCCATCACGCACTTTTCCCAGGATGCCCACAACCGCTGGCGATTCCTGAAGTCCGATCCGGAACGCCCGGTACTGCCACCTGACTCGCTGTTCCTGGATGACGAGGCCTTTCATGCGCGCTTGCGTCAGATGCCGCGCCTGGCACTGGCCAACGAGCTCACCCACCCGGACTTTGCCCCCTGTCCGGACGTGGCCGTCAACCGGCGCGCCGACGACCCGCTGGCCGGGCTGCGCCGGCACCTGGATGGCACCTCGCTGCGCACGGTGATCTGCGTGGATTCCGCCGGGCGGCGCGAAACCATCGCCGAACTCCTTGCCGACTATCGCCTGAGCCCCGAGGCGGTGTTCGACACCTGGCAGGATTACCTGCAGGGCGAGGCCCGTTTCGCCCTGATCGTGGCTCCCCTGGCGGGCGGCTTCCTGCTGCCCCCCGCCGGGCTGGCGGTACTGACGGAAAATGACCTGTACCCCAGCCAGGCCGGCCGCCCCGCCCGTGCGCGCCGCCGGCGTCACGAACAGCACAGTGACGTCGACGCGATGGTGCGCGACCTGGCCGAACTGCACGTGGGGGATCCGGTCGTGCACGTGCAGCACGGCATTGGCCGCTATCGGGGCCTGGTCAGCATGGATCTGGGGGAAGGCGCCGTCGAACTGCTGCATCTGGAATATGCTCACGAGGCCACGCTGTACGTGCCCGTGTCGCAACTGCACCTGATTGCGCGCTACAGCGGAGCCGACCCGGACCAGGCGCCACTGCACCCGCTGGGTTCCGGCCAGTGGGAAAAGGCGCGCCGCAAGGCCGCCCGCCAGGCCCGCGACACCGCCGCCGAACTGCTCGCCTTGTACGCCCAGCGCGCGGCGCGCGAAGGCGTGCGCTTCGAGTTCCCGGCGCGTGAGTACCAGGCTTTTGTCGAAGGCTTCGGCTTCGAGGAAACCCCCGATCAGGCGGCGGCAATCATGGCCGTCATCCAGGATATGACGTCCGGGCGCCCCATGGACCGCCTGGTCTGCGGCGACGTGGGCTTCGGCAAGACCGAGGTCGCCCTGCGGGCCGCCTTTGTCGCGGTCATGAATGGCCGCCAGGTGGCGCTGCTGTGCCCGACCACACTGCTGGCCGAACAGCACGCCCAGAATTTCGCCACCCGTTTCGCGGACTGGCCCGTGCGCATCGCGGAACTGTCGCGCTTTCGCACCGGCAAGGAAACAGCGCGGGCGATCGAGGGCCTGGCCAACGGGTCCGTGGACATCGCCATCGGCACGCACAAGCTGCTGTCGGCCGACGTGCGCTACAAGCAGCTCGGGCTGGTCATCATCGACGAGGAGCACCGTTTCGGTGTGCGCCAGAAGGAAGCCCTGAAAGCCCTGCGCGCCGAAGTCGATGTCCTGACCCTGACGGCCACCCCGATTCCGCGCACGCTGGGCCTGTCGCTGGAGGGCCTGCGCGACTTTTCCGTGATTGCCACCGCGCCGCAAAAGCGCCTGGCCATCAAGACGTTTGTGCGCCGCGAGGATGGCAGCACCATTCGCGAAGCGATCCTGCGCGAACTGAAGCGTGGCGGCCAGGTCTATTTCCTGCACAACGAAGTCGACACCATCGAGAATCGCCGTGCCCGCCTGGAAGCACTCGTGCCCGAAGCACGCATCGCCGTGGCCCACGGGCAGATGGGCGAGCGGGATCTGGAAGAAGTCATGAAGGGCTTTTACCAGCAGCGCAGCAACGTGCTGCTGTGCACCACCATCATCGAGACGGGCATCGATGTGCCCACGGCCAACACGATCCTGATCCACCGCGCCGACAAACTGGGGCTGGCGCAACTGCACCAGTTGCGCGGGCGCGTGGGCCGCTCCCACCATCAGGCCTATGCCTACCTGCTGACCCCCGGCGAAGACGCGATGACCGCCAATGCCAAAAAGCGCCTGGAGGCCATCCAGTCCATGGAGGAACTGGGCGCGGGGTTCTTTCTGGCCATGCACGACCTGGAAATCCGCGGCAGTGGCGAAGTGCTGGGCGAATCGCAGTCGGGCAACATCCAGGAAATCGGCTATACCCTGTACAACGACCTGCTGGCCAGCGCCGTGCGGGCGTTGAAATCGGGCCGGGAACCCGACATGGACGGCCCGCTGATCACGCAATGCGAGATCAATCTGCACGCCCCGGCCCTGCTGCCGGCCGACTATTGCGCCGATGTCCAGGCCCGCCTGGGGCTGTACAAGCGCCTGGCGCACGCAGCCGACGCCGATGCGCTGAGCCACATCCAGGAAGAACTCATCGACCGCTACGGCAAGCTGCCCGAAGCCGGCCAGACCCTGCTGTCCCTGCACCGCTTGCGGCTGCTGGCCGAACCCCTGGGCGTGATCAAGATCGACGCGGGTGAATCCCAGGCGTCCATCCAGTTTTCCGCGCAACCCAATGTCGAGCCCCTGCGCGTCATCGAACTGGTGCAGCAGGATCGGCAGATACGCCTGAATGGGGCGGACCGACTGAGGCTCAGCTATGGTGGGACCCTGGACGTCCCCGGCCGCGTGCAGCGGCTACGCGGCCTGCTGCAGCGGCTGGGGGGCAAGCAGCCGGCCGCCTGACAGACGTATGTCACAACCCGCCGCTCCCACAAGCGCAGTGGCAGGGATCCCGAACCCCCCGGGCGACACCGGTTCGCGAACTTTGCCACCCGCAGGACACGTACAATCACAGGTTCTCCGCCGCGCTGCCCACCCATGTCCGTCATCTTGCTCATCCTGCCCGATTTTCTGCTCATCGCCCTGGGATGGCTGCTGCTGCACCGGTTGGGCTATGACAGGACGTTCTTCAACGGTGCGGAAAAGCTGGTCTATTTCATCCTCTTTCCCGCGCTGCTGTTTCATTCGATCACACGCACCCCGCTGGATCTGGGCAGCACGACCCTGTTGCTGGCCGCCACAGCGGGCGTGATGCTGGGCGGCAT
>JACDJC010001630.1_pt1 | contig 19526 bp, 16 predicted proteins | sample 7454191 | NCBI WGS metagenome assembly JACDJC01 (sample SAMN14253291, study PRJNA609438) | sludge metagenome | isolation source: sludge after 25d culture with pyrite and EDTA | collected 2018-12-20 | reverse complement strand
GTGGTGTCCTAGGCCTCTAGACGATGGGGACAGATCAAGTTGGTGGAGCCAGGCGGGATCGAACCGCCGACCTCCTGCATGCCATGCAGGCGCTCTCCCAGCTGAGCTATGGCCCCGCCGCTGGAAGCCGAGAAGAATAGGATGGGGTCGCTTGTCCGTCAAGCCTTTTTTTCGAAGACGGTACCATGTTGTCGTCGCGTTCGTGTCGGGCGTGCCACGGCTCGGACAGGATCTTGCCTGGCACTCGTTTATGCTGCAGTGACGAGCATGAGCGCAAAGGTGGACGATGCACGAAATCGGTTTCATTCGAGACCTTGCCGTGGTGATGCTGGTGGCTGGCGCCACCACGATCCTGTTCCAGCGCCTGCGTCAGCCGGTGCTGCTGGGTTACATTCTGGCGGGGGTGCTGATCGGCCCGCATACGCCAGGCGTGTTGGTTGGCGATGCGCAGGCGATCGACGACATCTCCAACCTTGGCGTGGTGCTGCTGATGTTCACGCTCGGGCTGGAGTTCAGCGTACGCAAGCTACGCGAGGTCGGCGTCGGGGTGCTGGCGGTGGCGGTGGGCGAGGTCGGCTTGATGTTGTGGATTGGTTTCGGCATTGGCAGCGCATTCGGCTGGAAGGGCATGGATGCGCTGTTTCTCGGTGCCATCATTTCCCTCTCGTCAACCATGGTGGCTAGTCGCACCCTGTCCGAGCATGGTCAGCGTCACCTGCCGTTCGCACAATTGGTGGTGGGTCTGCTGGTAGCCGAAGACATGCTGGCGATCGTGATGCTGACGCTGCTGACCGCGGTGGCGATCGGCGGCTCGGTGCAGGCGGAGGCCGCCTTCACGCTGATCGGACACCTGGGCCTGTTCGTGGTGGTCGGGATGATTCTGGGCCTGCTCCTGCTGCCGCGACTGGTGGATTACGTGGCCGGGTTCGGGCGCGACGAAACCTTGCTGGTCAGCGTGCTCGGGATCTGTTTCGGTACCAGTTTGCTGGCCGCGTGGATGGGTTTCAGCGTGGCACTGGGCGCGTTCCTGGCAGGTGCTGTGGTGGCCGAATCGCGTAGCGTGGGGCGAGTCATGCATCTGGTGGAGCCTTTGCGCGACATGTTCGCCGCCTTGTTCTTCGTGGCGATCGGCCTGAGGATCGACCCTGGCATGTTGCTGCAATACGCGTTGCCGGCACTGTTGATCGCGGGTGCGGTCATTCTCGGCAAGACCCTGGCGTGCAGCCTGGGTTTCTTCGTCGTCGGGCGCGAACCGCGAACTGCATTGCGAGCCGGTCTGGGCATGGCGCAGATCGGCGAATTCTCCTTCGTGATCGCCACGCTGGGGCTGTCGCTCGGCGTGATCAGCGATTTCATCTACCCAGTGGCGGTGGCGGTCTCGGTGCTGTGCATGGCCGTGTCGCCGTACATGTCGCGCTCGGCAAACGGCCTGGTCATGGGATTGCGGGCGATGACGCCACGATCGCTGCGCCTGCTGGCGACCAGTTACAGCGGATGGCTGGAGAACCTCAGGCCGGTGAACGAGAATGCGGCGCTGGCCGCGATTTTTCGCCGCCTGCTGTGGCACATCATGGTCAATGTCCTGTTGGTAGTGACCCTGTTCATGGTCGGCGCCTATATCAACGCGCATGGCTGGGCCTGGTTCTCCACCCTGGGCATCGGGCGCGAGATGCGACACACGTTGATTTGGGCATGCGCGCTGTTCCTGTCCCTGCCCATGCTGATCGCGGTGTATCGAAAGGCGGAGGCGCTGGGCATGCTGCTGGCGGAAATCGGTATCCGCGAACGCTTCGCGCGATCCTATACGCAGGCCATCCGCAATGTGCTGGCCCGGCTGATTCCTTTGGCTACCCTGTTGTTGCTGGGCATCCTGCTGAGTGCGCTGGGCTCGGCCATCCTGCCGCCGCGTGGTATTGCACTGTCCCTGATGGTGGTGGGCGTGGTGCTGGCGGTGGTCTTGTGGCGGGGGCTGGTGCAGATGCATGCACGCCTGCAGGCGGCATTGAAAGACACCTTGAACAAACCGGAACTCCCGGGCAGCGGCGAAGGCTGAACCTTTATCCCGACTGACGGTCACAGCGTCGAATCGTTGCCAAGAGCCGGTCAGCGCCGCACAATGCGTGGCCTGCCTCCAACGGGGGCTCTGGCCGGCGTTGCCGGTGTTTCCATATCATGAGGGAGTTACGAATGAAGCACTTTCTGCGTCCCACGCTGACGGCGGTCGCCATGACTGTTGCGCTGGGCATGACTGCGGGCGCCTTCGCCCAGGCCGCGAAGACCGGCGCCGCCGCCCCCGTCGACAAGGCCAAGGCCAGCTATGTGTTCGGTTACTACAAGATGGGCGAGAGCGTCCCGCCGATCCTGCGTGAGGAGATGGATCCGGCAGCGGTGGCGCGCGGTGTGCAGGCAGCCTTGTCCGGGCAGAAGTCGACCGTGAGCGAAGACGAGGCCAAGCAGGTGTACGAGGCCTTCATGACCAAGGTTCAGGCCAAGTTCGAGGCTGACCGCGCCAAGGAAGCGGCCAGCAACAAGGCTGAAGGCGATGCCTTTTTCGCCAAGAACAAGAGTGCCCCTGGCGTGAAGACCACGGCCTCCGGTCTGCAGTACCAGGTGATCAGTGCCGGCACCGGTGCTCGTCCCGGCCCGAATGACACGGTGGAGATCAACTACACCGGGTCGTTTCTCGACGGCCAGGTGTTCGATGCGTCCGCCAAGCACGGTCCGAAGCCAGCGTCGATCCCGGTGTCCAACGTGATCCCGGGCTTCCGCGAAGGCTTGCAGTTGATGCAGGTCGGTGGTCACTACAAGCTGTTCATTCCGGCGTCGCTGGCCTACGGTGCCGAACCGCAGCCGCCCATGCCGCCGAATGCCACGCTGATCTTCGACGTGACCCTGGTCAAGACCGGCCCGACGCCTGGCGATGGGGCCCCTTCAAACGGCCAGTAAGCGCGACGCCACCAAACGGTATCCGGAAGGGCGCGAAGCATTTCGCGCCCTTCTGATTTATGTCCTGACACATGTCGTCAGGCGCGGCGACGCGGTTAGAATAAGCGGTTTACGTTCCACGGAAATGTCACCACTATGATGAAGGTCACGATCTTCGGTACTGGTTATGTCGGGCTGGTCACCGGTGCCTGTCTGGCTGAAATGGGCAATCACGTGCTCTGTGTCGACATTGATGAATCCAAGGTGGAGCGCCTGAAGCAGGGCGATATCCCGATCTATGAGCCTGGCCTGGCGTTGATCGTGCAGCGCAACCACGCCGAAGGACGCCTCGATTTCACCACCGAGGCGGCGCCGGCGATCGCGCATGGCGAGTTGATCTTCATTGCGGTAGGCACGCCCCCGGACGAGGATGGTAGTGCGGATCTGCGCCATGTGCTGGCGGTGGCGCGCAGCGTCGGCCAGCATCTGGATCGCTATGCTGTCGTGGTGAACAAGTCGACTGTGCCGGTAGGTACCGCCGACAGGGTGCGCCAGAGTGTGGCGGCGGAACTCGCCGCGCGTGGAACCAGTGTCGAATTCGATGTGGTGTCCAATCCGGAGTTCCTGAAGGAAGGCGCGGCGGTGGACGATTGCATGCGCCCGGACCGCATCATCGTGGGCTCTTCAAGCGAGCGGGCGGTGAATATCCTGCGCAAGCTGTATGCCCCGTTCAACCGCAATCATGATCGCATGGTGGTGATGGACGAGCGCTCGGCCGAGCTGACCAAATACGCCGCCAACGCGATGCTGGCGACCAAGATCAGTTTCATGAACGAGATCGCGAACATTGCCGAACGCGTCGGTGCCGACGTGGAGCTGGTACGCCAAGGCATCGGCGCGGATCCGCGTATCGGCTATCACTTCATCTATCCCGGCGCCGGTTATGGTGGCTCGTGCTTTCCCAAGGATGTGCAGGCTCTGGAGCGCATCGCCGATGGCTGTGGTTATCGGGCGCAACTGCTCGGCGCGGTCGAGGCGGTCAACCGTAAACAGAAGGGCAAGCTGTTCGAATTAATCTCGCGTCACTTCGACGGGCAACTGGCTGGCAAGACGATCGCGCTGTGGGGGCTGGCCTTCAAGCCGAACACCGATGACATGCGCGAGGCGCCAAGCCGGCCGCTGATGGAAGCTTTGTGGGAGGCCGGAGCGAAAGTGCGTGCGTTCGACCCCGAAGCGCGCCAGGAGGCCAGGCGGCTGTACGGTGATCGCAACGACCTGGTGTTGTGCGAGGATGCGGGCGCGGCCATACAGGGAGCCGATGCGTTGGTGGTTGTCACGGAGTGGAAGGCTTTCCGCAGCCCGGATCTTGCGGGTATCCGCGCGGCGCTGGCGGAGCCGGTGATCTTCGATGGCCGCAACCTGTACGAGCCGGCCACGGTGGAAGAGGCTGGGCTGGCCTATTACGGCATCGGTCGCGGCCGCAGCCTGCGGGTGGCCGGGTGAGCGCCGGTAGCGAAGCCCTGATGCGGCGGCTCGACGAGATGGAAGTCAAACTGACCTTCATTGATGATGCCGTGCAGGCGCTGACATCAGCCGACGCCGACCAGTCGCAACGCATCGCCGCACTGGAGCGCGCCTTGCGCGATCTGCGTGGCGAGATGGCGGCGATTCGCGTGGCGCAGGGCGACGATCCGCACGACGAACCGCCGCCGCCACATTACTGACCCGAATCCACCCAGTTCAACGATCACGGAACAATCGCATGGCCGAATCCCTGCGCGATCAGCTGCTCAAGAGCGGTATCGTCAAGAAGGTCCAGCCCGAACGGATTCGCGAGCCGAAGCGACCTCCTCCGGCATCGGCGGGCAAGCCTGGGCGGCCGGGCGGCAAGTCGCATGTGCCGCCGGCGAAGCACCAGAGCCAGCAGGATATCGACTTGGCCAAAGCCTACGCGCTGCGCACCCAGGCCGAAGCGCGCGAGCGCAAGCAGATCGAGCGCGAAGCGGCCGAGCAGGCCAGGTTGCGGCGCGAACGCAAGCTGCGTATCCAGCAATTGCTGGAAGGCGAGGCGCTGAACAAGGCAGACGCCGACCATGTGCGCAACTTCGAATATGCCGGCAAGATCCGGCGGATCCATGTCGATGCCACGCAACTGGCCGCACTCAACGCTGGTGAGCTGGGCGTGGTGCAACATGCCGGCCGCTACCTGCTGGTCAGTCGCGAGATTGCCGAACAGGTGTGCACTGTCGATGCCCGCCCGCTCGCCTTGCTGGTTGCACCGGATTCTGCCGGCGACGACGACGACGGGGTACCCGACGACCTGATGTGGTGATGTCGGCGTAGGGCGGGCAGTGCCCGCCGGCTCCTGATCTACAGCGGGGTTGTCGCCGGCAGCACACATGTGGCGGGCAGTGCCCGCCTACGTTTCAGCGATCCGTCGTTTGCGCCAAGGCTGGGTGATCCCAGCCTTCCTTGGGCTTGAAACGATCGCCGTAGCGCTGGGCCAGTTGCTGCAGCTTCGACTTCAACGCGTCCACACCCTCGCTGCGAACGTACTGGAGCGGGCCGCCACGGAATGGGGCAAAGCCGGTACCGAAGATCACGCCCGCGTCGAGCAGGTCGGCATCGTCGACGACGCCTTCGGCCAGACACGCGACTGCTTCGTTGATCATCGACAGGATCATGCGTTCCTGCAGATCCGGCGGGGTGACGTAATCCTTGTCCACCTCGGGCTTCTGCGGCTTGCCGTCCTGCCATGCGTAGAGGCCCTGGCCGTCCTTCTTGCCGCGCTTGCCGGCTTCGAGCCTCTCCTCCATGCCGGGAGGCAGTTCAAGGCCCAGGAAGGGTGCCAATTCCTTGCCGACCGAGGCGCAGACATCCAGTCCGACGATGTCGGCCAGTTCGATCGGTCCCATCGGCATGCCGAACTTTTTGGCCTCGCGGTCGAGCACCGGGCCGGGTACGCCTTCGCTGTAAAGGCGCATGGCCTCCAGCAGATATGGCATCAGGATGCGGTTGACCAGAAAGCCTGGGGTGCCCTTGACCGCCACCGGCAACTTGCCGATCGCCTTGCAGAAGGCCAACGCTCGTTTCTCAATGACCGGGTCCAGCTTGTCGTGGCGTACCACTTCGACCAGCGGCATCTGCGCCACCGGGTTGAAGAAATGCAGGCCGAGAAAGCGCTGCGGTGCGTTGAGGTTCTTGCGCAACTCGTCCAGCGGAATGCTGGAGGTATTGCTGGCGAGAATCTCGTCGGTCTGGAATTGTGGTTCGATGGTGGCGTACAGGGCCTGCTTCGCTTCGGCGTTCTCGTAGATTGCCTCGATCGCCAGGTCCGCTGAAGCGACACCCTTGCCGTCCACATCGGCACGCAACCGGCGCATGGCACCCTCGATCTTCTCCGGCGTTTTCAGTTTCTTTTCGTACAGCTGGCGGGCACGGTCCAGCGCCGGCTGGATGTACTTCATCTCGCGGTCCTGCAAGGTCACGTCGAAGCCCTTGAATGCTGCCCATGCAGCGATGTCGCCACCCATCACGCCGGCCCCGACCACATGCACATGGCGGATCGCCGGGTCGACTCCGCTGCCCTGGTTCTTCAGGCGTTCCTGCAGGAAGAAGATGCGGATCAGATTCTGCGCCGTCGGTGTCTGCGCCAGCTTCGCGACCGAGCTGGCCTCGAGCTTCAGTCGCTGCCGGATGCTGGAACCACCCCGCTTCCATACATCGATCAGCGCAAACGGGGCGGGGTAATGCTCCTTGCGCACCTTGGCCGCGGTCTGTTTGAGCATCACCGGCGCCAGGATCTGTCGCGCCAGCCAGGTATTGCTGGCCCATGCCTTGGCTCGACGCATGAACGGCCGTGCCGGGGTCCGGCGCAACAGCAGGCGTGCCTCGGTCAGCAGATCCTGCGGACGAGTTACCGCATCGACCACGCCCAGACCAAGCGCACGACGCGCGGAAAGAGGCCTCCCGGTGAGCATTATCGGCATCGCCTCGGTTGCGCCGATCAGGCGCGGGAGCCGTGCTGAACCGCCCCAGCCGGGGTGGATGCCGAGCATTACCTCGGGCAGGCCGATTCGCGTCTTCTCGTCGTCTGCGGCGATGCGCTGTCGACAGGCCAGAATCAGCTCGGTACCGCCGCCCATGCAGGCGCCATGGATGGCGGCCACGGTGGGACAGGGCAACCGTGCCAGCGTCTCGTAGACGCGCTGGCCGTGCTCGATGTTCTCGCGCACCGAGTCCTGTTTGGCGTATTCCACGAATTCGCGGATATCGGCACCCACGGCAAAGCCGGACGACTTGGCCGAATGGATGATCACGCCGGCCGGCATGTCGATTGCCAGCCGTTCGACGATCTGCTCCAGCTCATCCAGCACAGCGCGACTTATAGCATTGACGCTGCTGTCGGCACGGTCGAGCGTGAGCGTGACCACGCCCTCGTCGTCGTGGGTCTGCCAGTGCTTGAAACGCAATCCTTCGAACATGGGGAGAAAGACATGGTGGAGGAGGCCTGAACGATACCGTCCCGCCGCCTTGATTGCGAGATGTGACCGCTGTGCTTGACCCGATCGTGATGGCGGTGTGAAATCAACCTGTTGTGAAGGGTATCCGCTGAAACCCGCCGCACGTGAGGGAACACCGTGGTGATCTTGCATGTGTGGCTGGATATTTTGATCGTATCCAGATGTATCCACTGAATATCAGGCTGTGCTCGAAGGGCATCCATGCTCATTGTGGGAGCCCGGCTTCACCATTGCGCCAGCACCGACGCCACAAGACGGGTACTTGATGAGGATTGCCATGGCCCCCGCTCCGCCGCAAGCCGGCGCCGAGATTTTCGAACGGATCCTGGCGGCGCCGAGCGGCCTGGTCGTGCTTGAAAGCAGGGATGTGGCCACCTTGATCGAGCAGGTGCGCGTGCTGGCCTGGCACAGCGGACAGGCGGTGTATCTGTGGCAGCCGGGCACCGGACTGGGGAGCTTGCGCGAGGCCCACGCACGCGTGCCTGATTGCGAGCGACTGGGCAATGCCTTGCGCTACATGCAGCAAAGCATGCATTTCGGCGTCTATTTCCTGCGTGGACTGGAGTTGCCGTTGTCGGCGGCCGATGCATCGATGTTGCGGCAGCTGGCGAGAACGCCAAAGGGGCATTTGCGACGGGTCGTGCTGATCGATGCTCCGTCTGCCCTGGTCGCCCATCTGGGCGATCTGGCGGCGCTGGTGAGCAGCGAGGACGGTGAACCGCGGAGCCTGCGCCTGCGCGACGGTCGCTGGCTCACATGAAGTGGTCGTGCGCATGAGCGCCGGTATCTTGCTGGTGGCAGCCCAGCGCGACTTGCGCCGTGTCATGTTCGATACGCTCGATCGGGTGGGCTATTCGAAGATCCACAGTGCGCGGGATATTTCCCACGCGGCGATCCTGCTGGAAGGCGGCGCCCCACAACAGCCGTTGCAATTGATGGTGTTGGTGCTGGACGGCGACGAGGTACAGGCGCGCAACAACTGCGAGCAATTGCGTCGCCTGCCCGGTGCGTCCGAAGCGCCGCTGATCGTGGTACTGGCGGAGGAAGCCAGTTGCAGTCCGGCCGAGTTGCCGCCGGGGATCATCGATTGGCTCAGCGCTGCGCAGATCGGCACGGAACTGGTGGCACGCTGGCAACGCGCGCCAACGGGTATGGTGAAGGCACCGGCGGCGCTCGCCGGGGACGGCGCCGCACAGGGAAACTGGCGCTGTGTCTTCGAGGAGGGTGAAGGCGAGTGGCTGATGGTGGATGTCCAGACCCAGTGCCTGATCGAGGTCAGTCCGAGCGTGATTCGCCACAGTCGCTTGCCCGCCAGCCAGTGGACTGGATTGCCGCTGGCCGAAGCCATCCAGTTCGACCCCGACGTTCCAGCCAGTATCTATTCGGAGGCGGATCGCCGCTGGTACCCCGCCCGACGGAAATCTGGCCAGGAGTACGACAACGGCCAGGTCAATGTGCGACGCGTCCGGCACGGGGGATGCGCAGCGCTTGCGCTGCAGTTTCGCAGCGATCGGGCCGATCATCGGGCTGAAGCGGCGTTGTCGTTGCTGTCGCGCCTCTTCAGCCCCGGCAGCGGCGTCGATGCCCATACCGCCGTCAGCCGCTTGTTGTTCGACGAGCTGGCACTGGATTATCTGGCCGTATGGTCGGCGCGTTCCGATGCTGCCGACACGCCAACCCAGATCCTGCAGCTGTGCCGCAGCGAGCAGGCGCAATGGCCGCCGGCCCACCTGCAGAGCTCGTTGCAGTTGGTGCTCGGCGGCAAGTCGATGCGCTACCGAACCGACGCCGGCAAGCTGGCCTCGATGGATCCGCTGCTGCAACAGCTGGATCTGGCCGGCTTCGTCGGCTTGCCGTTGTTGGACGAGCGGCACACCGTACTCGGCGCCATGCTGGCCGGCAGCCGCCGGGGCTTTGCCGAGATAGCCGTGGTCGAGCCGGTGCTGCGCTGTGCCGCCGCGCGTTTCGCGCGTGCGCTCGAGCTCGAGCACACGCGCGAACAGGGGCGCGCCGAGGGTCTGGTCGATGCGCTCACCGGCTTGCCGAACCGGCTGCTGTTCAACGACCGGCTGGAGACGATCCTGCGCGAGGCGATCCGCAACGGCGAGTGTTTCGCGGTGCTGTTCGTCGATCTCGACCGCTTCAAGGCGATCAACGACACCTATGGCCACGCCACCGGCGACAAGGTGTTGCGAACCGTCACGCAACGGCTGTGCGGCAGCGTCCGTGCATCTGACACGGTGGCACGCTACGCCGGCGATGAATTCACGGTCGTGCTGAGGCACATCGTGAAGAACGACGACGTGCTGCGGGTGGCCGAAAAAATCGTACAGATGATGGAGGCGCCGATCTTCCTCGACGATGGCACCGAATTGCAGGTCACCGTATCGATGGGGCTGAGCTTTTTCCCCGATGACGCCAATGATGCGGAGACCCTGCTCAAGCACGCCGACGAGGCGATGTACTCGGCCAAGCACCTGGGCCGCAACAACTTCCAGATCTACGAGGTCAGCCCGGAGTACGCGCGGGAGCACGGTATGGCGCTGAAGACCCGCCTGCGCCATGCTGAGGGCAACGGCGAGCTGCGGGTGGTCTACCAGCCGCAGGTGGATACGCAGACCGAAGACATCGTAGGCATGGAGGCGCTGGTACGCTGGGAGCATCCCGAGCTGGGCATGATCAGCCCGGCGGTCTTCATCCCGCTGGCCGAGGAGACCGGCTTGATCGTGTCGATCGGCGAGTGGGTGATGCATACTGCCTGTCGCCAGGCACGCGAATGGGAACAGCGCTACGGCCTGCGCTTGCGGCTGGGCGTGAACCTGTCGGCGGTGCAACTGATGGAGCCGCAATTGCTGGAAATGGTCGCCCGGGCCCTGCGTGAGACGGGGCTGGACCCCACCTTGCTGGAAATGGAGATCACCGAGAGCATCAGCATCAAGGCAGCGCCGAACCTGGTGGAAAACCTGAACGCGTTGCACCGGCTCGGCTGCCATATCGCGATCGACGATTTCGGCACCGGCGCCGCCTCGCTGGATTACCTGCGCCGCCTGCCCGCGGATCGGATCAAGATCGACCAGAGCTTCGTGCGCAATATCGGCGTGGATCCGGATGACGAGGCCATCGTGCGTGCCACCATCGAGATGGCCCATCGCCTCAATCGCGCGGTGGTGGCCGAAGGGGTGGAGACCGAGCAACACCTGCAGTTTTTGAGTGCCCACCACTGTGACGAGCTCCAGGGTTACCTGTTCTGCCGTCCGTTGCAGCCGGTGAGTTTCGACAAGATGCTGGCCGAGCGCCAGCGGTTGCTGGAGGTTCGCCTGGCCGAACCGGCTTGAGCCGGCAGCAGGCGGCCCCATAACGGGTACCGGCAGGCTGCATGGCGCGCCGACGCATCAACCGGGCAGGCGGTGCCGGACTTTGCGCGGTTTTTCTTCGAGCCCACTGAACTCGGACTGGTTCTGATGGTCTGAGCGCCGGGTTCAGTTCACCCCAGGCACCCTCAGCGGATGACGGCATTGACGATGGACACGGCCCGGATGGGCGAAAACGAACTGGACCGCGCACTGGTTGAGCGGGTACAGCAGGGGGACAAACGTGCCTTCGACCTGCTGGTACGCAAGTACCAGCACAAGCTGATCGGCCTGATTTCCCGCTACGTGCGCAGCCATGCCGAGTGCGAGGACATTGCGCAGGAGTCGTTCATCCGGGCCTGGCGAGCGATCGGCTCGTTCCGTGGCGACAGCGCGTTCTACACCTGGCTGTACAAGATTGCGGTGAATACCGCCAAGAACCATCTGGTGGCGATGGGCCGGCGGCCACCCTCTGGCGACATCGATGTGGACGATGCCGAATTCATGGCTGGTGCCGAGCGCATGCACGACAGCGCGACCCCCGAGCACGAATTGATGCGCCAGGAAATTGAACAATCGGTGTTTTCCACGGTCCAAGCCCTGCCCGAGGAACTGCGGACGGCCATTACCCTGCGGGAAGTGGACGGCCTCAGTTACGATGAAATCGCCGAAGCGATGGGCTGCCCAATCGGTACGGTGCGTTCGCGCATCTTCCGGGCACGTGAGGCAATCGATGAAAAGCTGCGGCCACTTTTGTCCGGCCGCGAGGATCAGACATGAACCAGGCAGGTATGAACCAGGACGCCCGTGAAAGCCTCTCGGCCGGCATGGATGGCGAACTGCCGGTCGAGCAGTTGCGCTTTCTGCTGCGCCGACTCGATCACGACACTTCCTTGCGACAGGCTTGGTCGGGCTACCACCTCGCCCGCGAGGGCTTGCGCCAGGAGGAGACTTCGTTGCTGGCATCGTCCGGATTCGCCGCGCGCGTGATGCTGGCAATCGAGCAGGACTCCAGTTCCAGCAAACCGGTCAGTCGGCACAACCACTGGTTGCGCTGGTCCGGTGGTGGCATGATCGCCGCCAGCGTGGCGGTGGCGGCGTTGATGATCAGCCAGCCCGCGGGTGATCCCGGACGACTGGATCCCTCGGCCAATTCCGGCGCCGACCAGATCGCTGTCACGACCCCGGCGATCCAGCCGGTGGCACCGCCGTCGGTGCCGCCGTGGCTGAGTGGCAATTCGGCCGGACTGCTCAGCCAGCAGGCCTCGGCGACCCTGGGTGAGTCACTGGACAGCAGCCAGGGGCGGAGCTCGCGACGATTGTCGGCCTACTCGGCGATGCATCGCTACCGCACGCTGGACAATAACGACGGCAGCTATCTGCTGTTGCTCGATCCCGTGCAGCCCGGCGTGCCGGATGCCTCACGCCAGGCGGATACCGGCGCGCAATGAACCGGCGCCCGCGTGTGATGGCCCGCGGCGCTCCCTGCTGATCCGGTCTCTCTCGGCCATTCCGCGTGCCGCGGGTACGGGGTGGCCGGTCAGACGGTTTCGGCTCTCATCCGGTGCAGTCATCCATCAGTCGGCTCGACCGGCTTGAGTAAAACCCAAGGAGGAGTCATGAACCATTCCATCTTGCGTACCCTCGCGTGCTGCGCGCTGCTGGGACTGGCCGGGGTCGGCAGCGTCCAGGCCCAGCCCGCCACCGCTACCGCAGCACTGCCGGATTTCACCGGCATCGTGCAGAAGAATGCTCCTACCGTGGTGCATGTCGAGGCGAAGTACACCGGCGAGCGGCAACGGTCGACACGCTCCCTGCACGGCCAGATGATGCCTGGGCAGGACCCCGGTGCCGAGATGCTGCGCCGCTTCTTCGGCATGCCGATGATGCCCTCGCCCGAAGAGCAGCGGCATACCTCGCTCGGGTCGGGCTTCATCATCTCCCAGGATGGCTACATCCTTACCAACAACCATGTGGTCGACCACGCGGACAACGTGACCGTGCGCCTGCAGGATCGGCGTACGCTGACCGCCAAGGTGGTCGGCACGGATCCAACCTATGACATCGCCCTGCTCAAGATCGATGCGGGCAACAGCCTGCCCACGGTGACCATTGGCGAGTCGCGCGACCTGAAGCCGGGCCAGTGGGTGCTGGCGATCGGTTCGCCGTTCGGCTTCGACTACACCGTCACCCAGGGCATCGTCAGTGCGGTGGGCCGCAACCTGGGCCAGCGCGACCAGCCCTATACGTCTTTCATCCAGACCGACGTACCGATCAACCGCGGCAATTCTGGCGGCCCGCTGTTCAACCTGCAGGGCCAGGTGGTCGGCATCAACTCGCAGATCTATTCCAACACCGGCGACTACATGGGGGTCTCGTTCTCGATCCCGATCGACGTGGCGATGAACGCGGTGCAGCAGTTGAAGACCAAGGGTTATGTGTCGCGCGGCCTGCTGGGCGTGACGGTGCAGCCGGTCAGCGACGACATCGTCAAGGCATTCAAGCTGGAGAACGGTGTCGGCGCCGCGGTGGTCGACGTGGATCCCGCCAGTGGCGCGGGCAAGGCCGATGTACAGCCCGGCGACATCATCCTGGCCTACAACAACCAGGAGTTGCAGCAGGCCTCCGACCTGCCGCCTCTGGTCGGCATGACCAAGCCGGGTACCCAGGTACCCGTGGAGATCCTGCGCAATGGCAAGAAGCGGACGGTTCAGGTGACCATCGGCGAAGCCCGGCGCGACGGCAACGCAGTGGACAATCGCTCGGCCAGCTCGCCATCTGCGCATAGCGGTTCGGCCGCTCTGGGGTTCACCGTGCAGTCGCTGGACAACGACACCCGCAAGCAACTGGGCCTCAAGCCGGGACAGGGCGTGGTGATCAATGACATTACCGGCCCGGTGGCGGCGCGGGCGGGGCTGCGTGCCGGTGACGTGATCCTGATGGTCAACCAGCAGAAGATCGGCAGCGTTACCGAGTTCGAAGCGGCGACCAGGGGCGTGAAGGCCGGCAGCACCGTCCTGCTGCTGGTACGGCGCGACGACCAGAGCCAGTTCATCGGGCTGACCGTACCGACCGACAACTAGTTGCCGGATAAACCCACGGGTACGGGCGCCGCCGCTTGCGCAGGGTGGCGCCCGTGCATTTTCCGTTGATCACGCGCCGCGACAGGGCGCCAATTGCTGGTTCCATGCGACAATGCGGGGTTCGCATTGCTGAAAGTGATGCGTCGCCACGCATGGTGCGTGGTGTCAGCTCCACGTCCGAAAGGCCACCTGCGTTCCATGGAATTGATCCGCAACTTCTCCATCATTGCCCATATCGACCACGGCAAGTCGACCCTGGCCGACCGCATCATCCAGATCTGCGGTGGCCTGGCCGATCGCGAGATGGCAGCGCAAGTGCTGGACAACAACCCGATCGAGCGCGAGCGCGGCATCACCATCAAGGCGCAGTCGGTATCACTGCCGTACACCGCGCGCGATGGCAAGACTTACCAGCTCAACTTCATCGATACGCCGGGCCACGTGGACTTTTCCTACGAAGTCAGCCGCTCGCTGGCTGCGTGTGAGGGTGCGCTGCTGGTGGTCGACGCGGCGCAGGGCGTGGAGGCCCAATCCGTGGCCAACTGCTATACCGCGGTGGAAATGGGCCTGGAAGTGGTGCCGGTGCTGAACAAGATCGACCTGCCGACGGCCGACGTGGAAAAGGTCAAGGGCGAGATCGAGGCCGTGATCGGCATCGATGCCACCGACGCGGTGGCGATCAGCGCCAAGACCGGCTTCAACGTGGTCGAGGTGCTGGAGGCGATCGTGGCGCGCATACCGCCACCGAAGCCGCGCGACTCCGACCGCCTGCAGGCGCTGATCATCGATTCCTGGTTCGACAATTATCTGGGCGTGGTCTCACTGGTGCGCGTGATGCAGGGCGAGATCAAGGCCGGCGACAAGCTGTTGGTGATGTCCACCGGGCGCACCCACGAGGTGGACGATGTCGGTGTGTTCACGCCCAAGCGCAAGAAGACGGCCGTGTTGGGTGCGGGCGAGGTGGGCTGGATCAACGCCTCGATCAAGAATGTGCATGGCGCGCCGGTCGGCGACACCCTGACCCACGCCGGCAAGCCGGCCGACAAGCCGCTGCCGGGTTTCGAGACCATGCAGCCGCGTGTGTTTGCCGGGCTGTTCCCGGTATCCTCGGACGATTACCCGGCGATGCGCGAGGCGCTGGACAAGCTGCGCCTGAACGATGCCTCGTTGTTCTTCGAGCCCGAATCCTCGGAGGCGATGGGTTTCGGCTTTCGATGTGGCTTTCTCGGCATGCTGCACATGGAGATCGTGCAGGAGCGGCTGGAGCGCGAATACGATCTGAACCTGATCACCACCGCGCCGACCGTCGTCTACGAGGTGCTCATGAGTGATGGCAGCATCATGCAGTTGGACAACCCGGCCAAGCTACCGACCAACACCAGCCTGGTGCAGGAAATCCGCGAGCCGATCATCGTGGCCAACATCCTCACCCCACCGGATTACGTCGGCAACGTGATTACGCTGTGCGAGGAGAAACGCGGCGTGCAACGTTCGATTCAGTACTTGGGCACCCAGGTACAGATCAGCTACGAGTTGCCGTTGGCCGAGGTGGTGATGGACTTTTTCGACCGGCTGAAATCCGTGTCGCGCGGCTATGCGTCGATGGACTACCAGTTCGACCGCTTCGAGGCCGGCCCGTTCGTGCGCACCGACGTGCTGATCAACGGCGAGCGCGTCGATGCGCTTTCGCTGGTGGTGCATCGCAGCCATGCTGACCGCCGCGGTCGCGAGCTGGTCGAGCGGATGAAGGACCTGATCCCGCGCCAGCAGTTCGACGTGGCGATCCAGGCAGCGATCGGCGCGCAGATCATCGCCCGCTCTACCGTCAAGGCCCTGCGCAAGAACGTGCTGGCCAAGTGCTACGGTGGCGACGTCAGCCGCAAGAAGAAGTTGCTGGAGAAACAGAAGGAAGGCAAGAAACGCATGAAGCAGGTCGGCCGGGTGGAAATTCCGCAGGAAGCCTTCCTGGCGGTGTTGAAAGTGGATAAATAGTTTTGGCCGGGAATGGGGAATCGGGAATCGGGAATGGCAGGGGCTCAACGCTCCGATTCCCGATTCCCGATTCCCCATCCCCGGCTCCATAGGAGCTGCACATGGAATTTGATTTCGCGGCGATTCTGCTTGGCCTCACCGTGCTGTTCGGCGTGGTATGGGGGCTGGATCGGCTGTTCCTGTACAAGAAGCGCAAGGCACGCCTGGATGAGGCGGGCGAGGAATACCGCGACCCGGTACCGGTGGACTGGGCGCGCTCGCTGTTTCCGGTGGTGCTGGTGGTGCTGCTCTTGCGTTCGTTCGTGGCCGAACCGTTCCGGATTCCCTCCGGTTCGATGATGCCCACGCTGGACGTGGGCGACTTCATCCTGGTCAACAAGTTTTCCTACGGCCTGCGTCTGCCGGCATTCAACAACAAGATCCTCGACCTGGGCGAGCCCCAGCGCGGCGACGTGGTGGTCTTCCGCTGGCCCGGCTTCACCTGCCACCGGGCGAATGGGGCCGTGGTGCATGGTGGCAACAGTGATTGCACCGTTCCGGTGCCGAACCAGAACTGGATCAAGCGGGTGATCGGTCTGCCGGGCGACACCATCCAGATCCGCAACAGCGAAATCGTGATCAACGGCCAACCAGTCAAGGTGGAGGAAATAGGCCCGTTCACGGGCAATCACGCGCGCCCGGCCGATGAAGAGCTGCTGGCGTACGGCGCCACCATCTGGAAGGAACACCTGGGTGAGGTGACCCACCTGATCGCGCGCATGCCCGACCGTATGCCCACGCCGCCGGTGCCCAATGCGAACATGCCGTCGGTCGTGCCAGATAACTGCTACCTGGTAATGGGTGACGACCGCGAAAACAGCGAGGACAGCCGCTGGTGGGGCTGCATGCCGGAAAAGAATCTGGCCGGCAAGGCGTTCCTGATCTGGATGAGCTGGAAAGGCTGGGGTACTGGCGGAATCGATTTCTCGCGCATCGGTACCGTCATCCATTGAGGTACCGTCTGGTGCGATCCGTGGCTGCAAAAAACGTGACGCAATCGTACGCGCCGGTCTGCGCATGTGCTCAACAAGTGCGAGAATCCGCAGGCATGATCAGCACGCCGGGTTCCGGCCTGGCCTGCGGCATGACCCAGGGCATCCACAGATCGACAGGCCGCACAGGCGGCATAGCGAGGGGACTATGAAATCGAAGCAGTCGGGCATCACCCTGATCGGGTTTCTGATCATCATCGCCGTGGTGGGCTTTTTCGCCTACATGGCGATGAAGTTGCTGCCGTCGTACTCGGAGTACATGGGCGTGACCAAAGCGATGAACCAGATCGCCACCGAAGGCACCAACGGCAAATCGCTGGACGAAATTCGCCGCAACCTGATGTTCAAGCTGGGCTTCCAGTACGTCGATGACTCCACCATCAAGCCCTCGAACATCACGATCAAGCGCGATGCCGGCGGCACCAGCGAGCTGCAGGTCGCCTACGACAAGCAGATCCCGTTCATGTACAACATCGACTTCCTGCTGCACTTCGACAAGAGCGTGGCGCTGCAGGGCAATGTCGGTCAGTAAGTCTTGAAACTGAGTTACCGTTTCCGCGACCCGGCACTGGCGCAGCTGGCCCTGACCCACCGCAGTGCCGGCAGGCCGAACAACGAGCGGCTGGAGTTCCTGGGCGACGCGCTGCTCGGCGCGATCATCGCCGAGCTGCTCTACGAGGTGCATCCCAAGGCCAGCGAAGGCGAGCTGTCGCGACTGCGCGCACAACTGGTCAATGGTCAGGCCTTGGCCGTGGTGGCGCGCGACCTGGAACTTGGTGACGACTTGAAGCTTGGCCCTGGCGAGCTGAAGAGCGGCGGCTTCCGGCGCGATTCGATTCTTGCCGATGCGTTCGAGGCCCTGGTCGCCGCGATCTACGTGGATGCCGGGTTCGACGCCTGTCGGGCAACCGTGCGTGAATTGTTCGACCAGCGCGTCACCGCGCTGCGACGATCATCCAAGGACGCCAAGACGCGTCTGCAGGAACACCTGCAATCGGATGGCTGGCCGCTACCGCAGTACGAACTGGTCGCCAGCCATGGCGAGGATCACGCCAAGACCTTCGACGTGAGCTGCCGCATCAGCGAACCGTTGCTGCTGGTCGCCGAGGCGACGGCCAGCAGTCGTCGCGCTGCCGAACAGGAAGCCGCCGAGAGCGTACTGAACCAGTTGCTGGAACACGCACCAGAATCCTGAGCGCGGTTTCATTGCCGGCAATGACCGACACCCGATCAATCCCCAGGGCACTACACTTGCCCTCCGACCTGCTGACCCTCAACGCCATGAACTTCTCCCTGGACTCCGCCGACGGCAGCCTGCCGCACGAGAACTTCCGCTGTGGCACCGTGGCGCTGGCCGGGCGACCGAACGTGGGCAAGTCCACGCTGCTCAATGCGCTGATCGGTTTTCGCCTGTCGATCATCAGCCCGCGGCCGCAGACCACCCGCCATCGCATCCTGGGTATTCATACCAGCGAGGCCGGGCAGATCCTGTACGTGGATACGCCAGGCCTGCATCGTGGCGCCAAGCGCGCGATGAACCGCAGCCTCAATCGCGCCGCGCGCTCGGCGATCAGCGACGTCGACCTGGTCGTGCAGGTGATCGAGGCTGGCCGCTTCACCGACGAGGACGAAGCCCTGTACACCGCCCTGGTCGAGCAATCCGCGCCGCGTCTGCTGGTGATCAACAAGGTCGACCTCAACAAGGACAAGACCGTGATGCTGCCGTTCGTAGCCGAGCTAACGGCCAAACGCCACTACGACGAGATCCACTACGTCAGCGCGCTGAAGGAACAGGGCCTGGAAGCTCTGGAGCAGGCGATCCTGCAGCGCCTGCCGATACGACCGCCGCTGTATGGCGAGGACGAGGTCACCGATCGCAGCGAGCGGTTCCTTGCCGCCGAGATGGTGCGCGAGCAGCTGATGCTGCGACTCGACCAGGAGCTCCCTTATGCCACCACGGTGGAAATCGAGCGGTTCGACGACCGCCCCGATGGCATCGCCGAGATTCACGCGATCATCTGGGTCGAGCGCGCCGGCCAGAAAGCCATCGTGATCGGCCAGGGCGGTGCCCAGCTCAAGGCCATCGGCTCCAGCGCCCGCCGCCACATGGAACACATGTTCGAGCGCAAGGTGTTCTTGAAGTTGTGGGTCAAGGTGCGCGAGGGCTGGGTTGATGATGAGAATATGTTGAAGAAGTTCGGGTATACGGATTGAAGAGCGGGAACGGGGAACGGGGAACGTATAGTCCGCCGCGTAGTCTTGGGCTTTCTGTTTCAAATGGGGAGTGACTGAAGAGCGACCTGATCGGCATCGAACCTCAGGTGTCAAAAGCCCCTCTCACCCACAAGGGGACTTCCAAGGTCGCCGATGGGAGAAGAACCATGTCTGCCGAGCTTCGACGCGGGAAGGGCGTTCACGCCATGGCTTGCGTAGTGTCTCCAGCCTCTTATGATCTTCCCCATTCCCCATTTCCCATTCCCCATCCTGATTCGCGTCGACTTTCAGCTCGCCCAAACCGGAACGTCGCGCAGCTTGGGTTCGGACCATGCCGGGCATCGTAGTGCGGCCACCAGTAGACGGGGTACCAAGGTGACCAGTTCGAAGCGCCGATTGAAGCGCCAC